>Ga0126381_100011228_pt1 | contig 10119 bp, 9 predicted proteins | sample PanSoiMetPlot_28_FD_96465 | JGI IMG/M metagenome (GOLD analysis project Ga0126381, IMG submission 96465) | Tropical forest soil microbial communities from Panama - MetaG Plot_28 | ecosystem: Environmental > Terrestrial > Soil > Tropical forest > Bulk soil | place: Panama | collected 2016-02-17 | reverse complement strand
GTCGTTTTTCTGATGGCGCTTTTCCCGATCTGCATCAACACCTGGCTCGGTGTTGTCGCCGTGCCAAAGACGCTGATCGAGGTCGGAAAATCGTTTGTCGCGCCCGATCTCGTCATTCTTCGCCGCATCGTACTTCCAGCGACGCTTCCTTACATTATGGCCGGGATTCGTCTCGCCGTGGGCCGCGCGGTGGTGGCGATGGTGATCGCCGAATTCTTCACGACAATCTCGGGGCTCGGTGCGGTGATCATCAATTCCGCCAACAATTTTGATACCGCGACCATGTTCGTTCCCATCATCATCCTGATGGTGATGGCGATCGGACTGAACTGGCTCATCGGGTTTGTCGAGCGCACGGTCGCGCCCTGGCAGGCCGAGATCGCCGGTAGAGAGAGGGAGTAGCCTTCCGTCGTTCCGGCGGAACGATAACCTCAAACCAACGCAGCGATCGCCGCAAACAACCCGCGCACCTGCTGTTCCGTAATATTCCGCGTGATAAACACCACGCGGCTCTGGCGGTTCTCATCCGGCCATCTTTCGAGCTCGACCGGCGGATGCGCGAGGTGCTGAACAAACTGCACGACCACCGGTCCCTTGCAGCCGTCGACGTTGAGAAATCCTTTGACACGCAGCAGATCAGGCCCGCGCAGCTGCATCAGTGTGTCCATCAGGCGTGCGAACGCAGCCCACGCTGCTGGTTTGTCGTCGGTTATCACAAAGCTGCCGATACCGTCACTGTGCGAGGCCTCGGCAACAAACGCGTTGCGCTGGGCGGATGCCGGCTCGGTGAGCCGGGCAGGATCAATCTCACCGTTGACGGCCTCGTGGATCTCGGCGCCCCGATTGAGCGTGCGCAATTGCGCGGCGAGTGACGCGCTCGCGCCTTCTCCGGCAATATCGGTTTTGGTGACGATGAGCCGGTCCGCGAGAATTGCTTGTTTGCGCGCCTCGGCCGACCATTGAAGCGTGTCGCCGCCGGTGACCGCATCGATAACGGTGACGACCGCTTCCACATGGAACACGCCGCCGAGTGCCCGGTCGGTTGCGAAGGTCTGCAGGATCGGGCTTGGGTCGGCGAGGCCGCTTGTTTCAATCACGATGCGGCGGAAGTCCGGCAGTTCCCCCCGCTCGCGCTCCACGACCATCCGGCGGAGCGCCTGCTGCAGGTCGGTGCGGGTAATGCAGCACAGGCAGCCATTGCCAAGCAGCACCGTTTCGTCGGCGCTGGAACGCACCAAAACGTCATCGATGCCGGTCGCGCCAAATTCATTGACGACCACGGCAGTGCCTTGCCCTTCAGGCGTCCCCAAAAAACGCTTGAGCAGTGTGGTTTTTCCGGCGCCAAGGAATCCCGTAATCACGGTCACCGGCACGCGCGCACCCCGCTCGCGCTTGAGCCTGCGCCCGAAGCGCCCGGCAGCAAGCGAAGGGAAGAGCTCGTTCATGACGCGATCATAGCTTAAACCGCCTTAGAGCGGACTGGGCACATACACCGTGCGCCGGGAGGCCAACTCAGCCAAATTCAGATTGTTTTATGGCGAGGTTCACCTCGCGCGCGAACGAGATGAGAGAAAAAGTGAAAAGCCCAAGCGACAGGGTGAAAAGGATGGCCGCACCGGGCTCGTGTCTGAACCCGAAGTACGCGCTTCCGAAACCCGCTATCATGAGAAAGCAGGTCGAAATGCCACACGCAACCGCCCAGTAGATCGCACGGTTGACGAGGCGCGCTCGTGACTTCAAATGCGGCAGGGTAGCCCTGAGCGCCGCCTTACTGGAGTCTTCGTCCGGGATAGCGTTGATCATTCGCGCTCGATCGATGATACGGCTCAGATGCGTGACGAGCACCGAAAGAAAGGATGCTACTGCGCCCAAAAGGAAGGCGGGGGCGGCGGCTTGGGAAATCACAAGCGAAAGCTGATTGCTCGTTAGGACTTCAGGTAACATCACTAGCCTCCGTTTATTGGCTACCCACTGCGTTCAGTCCGCACGCTCGAAGCATGCGCATGGCATGAAATTCTATGGCCGCGCGACGACCTCTTCGACAGAGACGAGGAGAGTTTGGCGCACGCGTGGAGCTAGAAATCCATCTCCAGCGTGTAAAGTCCGCCGGTGTGGCGGTCGACGGTATACACAATTTGCCGCTCATCGACGAACACGTCATTGAGTTGTACGGCGCCGGCCGGCGTGCCTTTCGGCGGTGGGGGGACGAAGGTTGCGACTTCCTTCGGCTGATACGGATTGGAAATATCATAGGCCCGCAGGCCGCCATTGAAGAATGTCCCGATAACGATCTGATCGGACTGCCACGACGTCGGCACCGTCGCATTTTCGTGGATGTTGTGCGCGCCAAAACGGCCGCCGCGATCCTTGAACGCATCGACCGGCGGCATCGGACAGGTTGCGATCGACACAGGATGCGTTTCGTCGCGGATGTCGAGAATCCAGATCAGTTTCGGCCAATCCTTCCCGGCGTTTTCCGTCGACTCGTCGGTCACCAGCATCAGGTTGCGATCGAACAGCGGCACTGCGGTGTGCATGAAGCCGGTGTAAGGCGGCGAATTGGTCCAGTGCGAAATAACCTTCGGGTTGGCTTTGTCCTTGATGTCCATCACGAACATGCCGCCGTCGATATAGCAGAGATAAAGGCGGTCTGGCCGCTGCGGGTAGACGTTGGTGTTGTGCGCACGATAGCCCTTGTCCAGCGGGTGTCGAGGCGGTGGCGCGACGTTATCGGTGGCCGATGTGCCCGGCATCCACCAACGGCCGATTTCGACAGGCTTTGATGGATTGCGCACGTCGATGCAACGGTAGAACTGATCGTCTTGCGGGTTGCTCGGCTTGAAGTCAGGCGAGCCTGAAGCCATGTGCACGTATTCGCCGTCACAGAACCACAACTGATGCACGCCGCGCGAAGTCGGGCCCGAGGTATCGAAGAACGATATGGAGCGCGGCTTCTCGGGCACCGACACGTCGAATAGCTCAAGTCCGGCCGGCTGCTGTCCCACCTTCTGTGTCTGATAGGCGACCGCCATGATGTCGCCGGAGAGTTCCAGCGAATTCGAACGCATGTAGGGTTTGGAAAGGTCAGTCTGCACGACCACCTTCGGATTGCGCGGATCGGAGACGTCGACAGCGGTGAAATTTTTCGGTGCGCTCTCGTGTGCCAGCCAGATGATGCGGCGCCCATCCTTGGCAATTTGCACCGACATGCCCTCGCCCATGCCGCCAAATCCGCCGAGATCGTTCTGCGCGAGCAGCTTGAAATTCCAGGTAACAGGCTCGCCGCCCTTGTTGAGCGGATGAGTGGCAGTGGACATGCACGTCTCCGTAGCTTGATTGCGAAGGTGGTTCAAAATCGAGGAATTGATGCAAGACGGGGGGATACTCTCATTCATGATGCCCGGCTTTATGCCGGGCATCATGCCTTTTTGCCATAAGGTCGGTCAGGCACTCGCCTGCTTGAGGAATTCGGTACGCAGCGCCTTGCTCCAGTCCGGCACCGCCTTGATCTTGTTTTCCTTCAGGAGAATTTCTGCCTGTTCCTGCATGTATGGCACGAGGTCCGTCGGCCACCCTGGCTGCACTTCGACCCGTGCCAGCGCTTTGACGAAAGTGTCTTTCGACATCTTGAAACCTTTTGACTCGAAGAATGAGTAGATGGTGTCGGCTACTTTTTGCGGGTTTGACTTGAAATCCTTGGCAACCTCGAGCCAGGCCTTGAGATAGGCGACCACGGTCTCCGGGCTTTTCTGGACGAACTCCGGCGTCGCCGCCATGAAGACGGGCAGCCGGTCGAATTGACTGTACTCGGAAATTGTAACGGCCAGTCCGTCGGCTTCTGCGATCGCATTATAAGGCTCGACGTTGGCCATGGCGTCGACTGTTTTCGCTGCCAGCGCCGCCACCATATCGTCGACGTTCATGCGGATTTCCTGGTAGTCGCCTTTCTTGAGGCCTGCTTTGGGCGCGATCTGATCGACGAAGATGTTGCCAGTCGACGAGCCCGTCTGGTTCGCTACCTTCAGGCCCTTCAACTGTTCGACCTTCGTGATGTTGAGATCCTTGCGCGCCATCACGCGCGCCGTCTTGCCCACATATTCGATCATGGCGATAGCGAGCAGACCGCCTTTGTCGTGGCCAATCGCGAAGGACGGTCCCGCATAAGTGCCCATGTCGACCTGGCGCGCCACCATCTGCTGCATCGTAAGATTGCCCGACGGAACGGCGAATTCCTCGAATTTTATGCCGTGCTTTTCCAATAGGCCCGAGCGCAGCAAATAATAGGTCGGCATGCCCCACATATTGGTCTGGTAACCCTGTCGCACGGTTTCCAATGCGGCGGCCGGCCGCACACCGAGGCCGGCTGCGAGTGCGCCAGCACCTGTTATTGCAAGATAATGTCGGCGTGTGAGTCCGCCTTTCCGAGCCATGATTGTCCTCCCTTATGCGGTTGTCTTGCCGTTGGCTTTCTGAGGCCCGCTTGCGTCAGTCGCGTGACCGAGATGACGCAGCAGGTCTTTTTGAAAATCGAGGAATTGCACGCTGAGCGGATCGCGCGGCCGCGGCAGCGGAATCCGGATCTCTGTTTTTATTGTGCCCGGATGCGGCGTCATCACAATAACCCGATCGGCCAGGTAGACGGCTTCCGAGACATTATGGGTCACGTAGATCACCGTCTTGCGCGTTTCCCGCCAGACGTCGGCGAGCAGCCGCTGCATGTCGTCGCGGGTGAGCGCATCGAGTGCCGCAAAGGGCTCATCCATCAGCAGCACCGAAGGATTGTACGCCAGTGCCCTCGCGATGGCGACCCGTTGTTGCATGCCGCCGGACAGATGGTGCGGGTATGAGGCAGTGAACTTCTCCAATTTCACCAGGCGCAATTGCTCACGCGCAATCTTGTCGCGCTCGTCTTTCGGCACGCCTTTCATTTCGAGACCGAACGACACGTTGCCAAGCGCCGTTCGCCAAGGGAACAGCTGGGCAAAGTCCTGGAATACGACTCCGCGGTCCATCCCGTGGCCGTCGACCTTTTTGCCGCCGATCAGGATTTCGCCCGCCGCTGGGGCAAGAAATCCGGCAATGATGTTGAGCAGCGTGGACTTGCCGCAGCCTGACGGCCCGACGATGCAAACGAACTCCGACGCGCCGATATTCAAACTGACGTCCTTGACGCCGGGCACCTTGCCGCCCGGCGTGTCGTAAATCAGCGAAACGTCGCGAATTTCAATGGGGACCATGCTGCCTGCCTTACTGCGCTAGCCCTTGGCCGCGCGCACCATGCCCCACCGCATCACAGTCATGCGCTCGAGAGAGCCGAAGATAAAGCGCTCGAATACGAAGCCGATCATGCCGATCACAATCAGCGACGCCAACATGACATCGGTATTGAGAAATTCTTTGGCGTCGAAAATCACCCAGCCCAGCCCCCAGTCGGAGGCCGCGATCATCTCGGCGCCGACGACGGCGATCCACGCGCGCAGGAACGCCTGCCGCATTCCGGTGATGATGAAAGGAGAAGCCCCCGGAATGATGACTTTCCAGAACAGTCTATGCTCGTCGGCACCCATGGCGCCGGCGGCCCGCAGCCACAGCGGATTGACCGAGCGCACACCCGACCACGTGTTGAACATCATTGGGAAGGTGGCGGCGTAGAAGACGATCAGGATCGTGGTCAGGTTACCTATGCCAAACCACAGCATGAACAGCGGTACCAATGCGAAGGACGGAATGGGCATCAGCGCGCTGATCAGCGGCAAGAAAAAATGTTCGACGCGTGCAAAACGCGCCATCAAGATCCCAAGCGGCAGCCCAACCACAACCGCGAGCGCAAAACCGAACATCACGCGATAGAGAGTGAATGCCGCGTGCTCGATCATGCTGCCGTCGGCGATGGTGGCGACAAGAGTGCGGGCGATCGTCGGAAGTGTTGGCAGCAGCGCCGGCGCGAAATAACCGCTGCGTGCCGTCAGCTCATAGAGCGCAGCAGCCACCGATAGCGACAACACGCCGCGGACCATTGAGAGTCGACGCTGCCGGGACTCGATCATGACGAGATCATCCCCCAGCGCACCACGGTGTAGTTTTCGATTTTCTCGAAGACGAACTTTTCCAGGGCGAGCCCGATGAGAGCAATGACGACGATGCCGGCCATCATGACGTCGGTATTTAGAAATTTGCGCGCGCCAAAGATCAGCCAGCCGAGCCCCCACGGCACGGCGGCGAGCATCTCGACGGCGACAAGGATCCGCCAGGCCTGCGCGAGACCGAGCCGCAGCCCGGTGAGAATGTAGGGTAACGCACCGGGCAAGATGACATGGCGGAACAATCGGCGGTCGTCAGCGCCCATGGCCTGCGCCGAGCGAACCCAGATTTCCTTGACGGCCTTCACACCGGTCCAGCTGTTGAAGATGATTGGAAACGCCGAAACGAAGCCGACGAGCAGCACGGCCGAAATATTGCCGAGCCCGAACCAGAGCAGGAACAATGGCGCGTAGGCGAGGCCGGGGATCGGAGCGCCGATCGACACCAGCGGCAGCAAAATATCTTCGGCCCGGCGCGAGCGGCCCATCAAGACCCCGATTGTGATGCCGAGAATGGCTGCGAGCGCGAAGCCGCTGAGGAGGCGGATAACCGTCTCAACGGCGTGATGTGGCAGAATGCCCGTGATGGTGAGGTTGACGAAGGAGGCCGCCACTTCTTCAAGCGTCGGAAATAGCCGACGCGGAAACACTCCGGCCCAAGCAATGATTTCCCAAATTCCGCCGACCACAACAAAAGGAAAGATATTACGGGCGATCAGCCGCAGGCGTTCACCACCCTGTGAAGGAGTGGATGGTTCGGCCACGTTGATCGTGACGGCATCCTGCATCGGCGAGCGATTATCCTCCCGTGCGCCCCATGCTTGGCTTCTTTGCGGGCTTTTGCCGAAGGATACCGCTTTGAACGCGTACCACAAGCATCGGGCTTTTGCGCGCGAAAGCACCACTGGCGCATTTGCGGCGGACCGGCTAAAGCCCGTCAGGATTTCAACGGGAGACTTTCGTGATGTCGAAGAATGCACAAAAGATCGGTTGGATCGGAACCGGCCGCATGGGCTTTCCCATGGCGGAACGTCTGCTCAAGGCCGGCCACGATGTGACCATCTGGAATCGGACACGGGCCAAGGCTGAGCCGCTGGCCGCCAAGGGCGGCAAAATTGTCGACAAGCTCTCCGATTTGGCGTCCTGCGATGTCGTGTTCTCGATCGACTCCGAAGGCAAGGACCTCGAACATGTGTTGTTTGGCAAAGATGGTGTGCTCGCGGGGTCGGGCAAGACACCTGGTGTATTTGTCGATTGCTCGACAATTTCAGTCGAGGAATCCGTCGACATCCGCAAGAAGCTCAAAGGGCGCGGAGCCGACTATGTCTCCGCGCCGGTGTCGGGCAACGCCAAGGTGATCAAGGCTGGCCGGTTGTCGTCGGTCGTCTCCGGTCCCGAAGCGGCGTGCAAGATGATGATGCCGCTCATGGAGGTGATTGCGCCGCAGGGTGTTTCCTATGTTGGTGACGGTGAGCTCGCGCGCGTATGCAAGATTGCGCACAACGTCATGCTCGGTGTGGTCATCGAAAATCTGATCGAGATCACGTTGCTGGTGAACAAGATGGGCGTTCCACGTCACGCGTTCCTGGCCTTCCTTAACAACGGCGTGATGGGCTCGATGTTCACCCGCTACAAGTCGCCGGCTTTGGTCAATCTCGATTGGACGACCACGTTTACGCCGGAACTGCTGCGCAAGGATTTGGACCTCGGACTCGAACTGGGCCGTGAGATGGACGTGCCGATGCCGGTGACGGCGGCAACGCGCGAAGTGCTGCAGGGCCATTTCGGCCATGCCACGCTGCAGCCGGATCCGCAGGCCTATCTGAACAAGGACTTTGCGGCGCTGATGGAGACGATGGCGTTGGCCGCGGGCATGAAGCTCTCGCCGGAAAACAAGAATGTGCCGACCGGATTGGAAGGCTGAGCCGAAAACGCCGTGGGCGATCGATAAAAAAAGGGCCCCTTGCGGGGCCCGTGTGCATAAGGTGGAGGATTCACGCCGCCGTCTAAGCCTGAAGGGAGGAAAACGGCGGCTGCGCACGTGGTGAGTGAAAAGCTCTTGCGTGACTACCTCAAGTAAAATGAAAATAAATTTCATAGTGGATATGCGCTGGGCACATGCCGACAATCGTCCGTTGGGATGATGCCCGTCGAAAACAGGAGTTCGTGATGGTTTTCCGGCTCTACAACGCGCCGCAATCGACCTGCAGCCAACGCGTCCGGTTTGTTCTCAATGGCAAGAAATTACCATTCGACGAGGTCAAACTGAATCTGCTCGAGGGCGATCAGCTCAAGCCGGAATATCTCAAGCTCAATCCGAACGGTGTCGTGCCCACGCTCGATCATGACGGCGCGATTATCATCGATTCAAACGTCATCACCGAATATCTCGACGAGGTCGCGCCCGATCACAGTTTCACGCCGGAGAATCCGGTTGCGCGCGCGCGCATGCGCGGGCTCATGCATTTCGTCGATGAGATGCCGGCGGCGGCGGTGCGTGTGCCCACCTTCAACCTGGCTTTCTTGCCGAGCTTTCAGAAGATGAGCCGCGAAGCCTTCGTGGAAATGGCGGAGAGCAAGCCTTTGCGGCGTGAATTTATGCTCACCATGGGGCAGACGGGCTTTCCCAAGCATGAGATGGACGCAGCGCTTGCACGCCTGCGACGCACTTACGAGCGCATGGATGCGGAGATTGAACGCAGCGGCGGCCCCTGGCTGCTGGGCAAACACATGACGCTGGCGGATGTTGCGGTGATGCCGTCATTGGTCCGCATCCATGACCTCGGCAAAGCGGACTGGCAGGATCTGCCGCGTGTCACTACCTGGTTCGACAACATCCGATCGCATCCGGCATACAAGCCGACTTTCTATCATGGCTCATTGCTGAGCGAACGCTTTCCTCATTTGAGGGAAACGGCATCCGCCTGATCACAATAAGCCGCCAAATGCATCACGGCCGGGACGTACCCGGCCGTGAATCAATCTTGCAGGTTTAGCGTTTAGTACTTTGCGCTGATCGGCAGTTCTTCGGCGGGGAAGAGTGAAATCAGGCGGCAGCCTTTGTCGGTGACCACAACCTCTTCTTCGATGCGCGCGGCGGAAAATCCGTCGGTGGCGGGGCAATAAGTTTCGATCGCGAACACCATGCCTTCCTTGATCTCGGTCGGATGGTCCATCGATACGACGCGCGAGATGATCGGCCGCTCGTGCAGGTTCAGGCCGAGACCGTGCGCGAACTGCAAGCCGAATGCCGCCATTTCGTCGGGGAAGCCGAACTCGTTCGCCTTCGGAAACACCTCACAAATATGCGCCGTGCTGGCGCCCGGCTTGATGCGGGCGATGGCGTTGTCCAACCATTCGCGGGCCTTTCTGTAGGCGTCATGCTGGGCGGGCGTGGCGCGGACCACGTTAAAAGTCCGGTAGTAGCAGGTGCGGTAGCCCATAAAAGCCTGCAGGATATCGAAGAAGGCCTGATCGCCGGGGCGGATCATGCGGTCGGTGAAATTGTGCGGATGCGGATTGCATCGTTCGCCGGAAATCGCATTGACCGCTTCCACGTCGTCGGATCCGTGTGTGTAGAGGAACTTGTTGACCTCGGCGACGATGTCGTTTTCGCGGACGCCAGGGCGCAACATTTCGTTGACCACGTCATAAGCGCCATCAACCATCGCGGCGGCGCGATTGAGTAGCGCGATTTCGTCGGCCGACTTGACTTCGCGCGCGCTGAGCATGATCTGCTGGCCGTCCTTTATCTTGAGCCCGGCCTTCTCGAGCTCGAACATCATCGGCGGTTCGATGATGTCGACGCCGATCGGCATCTTCGCGACGCCCGCGGATCTGAGAATCGAAGCCATTTCCTCGGCGTGACGCTTCATCAGGCCGAAAGCCGGATCGACGGTGCCGCGCAAGCCGACAAGACCGGCCTTGCAGTTTTCCGGTTTGAGCCAGGGTGAATAGAGCTTGTGGTGCACCGCGGCCGAGCCGAAGTCCCACAGGATAGGATCGTTGCCACGCGTGAGCAGCACCCAGCGCGAAAGCT
>Ga0126381_100011227_pt1 | contig 10121 bp, 11 predicted proteins | sample PanSoiMetPlot_28_FD_96465 | JGI IMG/M metagenome (GOLD analysis project Ga0126381, IMG submission 96465) | Tropical forest soil microbial communities from Panama - MetaG Plot_28 | ecosystem: Environmental > Terrestrial > Soil > Tropical forest > Bulk soil | place: Panama | collected 2016-02-17 | reverse complement strand
CAGGTTGTCGAGGTTGACCTGATTAGGCTCCGGAGATAAGTTCTCCCAGGTCGACCGAGCCAAAGTTTCCGGTGCATCCTGAATGAAATTGTTACGCCAGGTTTCCCATGGAGCGGGGGCGAGAGTCTGCATCGTATTGTCCACGCTATTCTTCGGTTTCAGCGCCTCCAGAAAGACGCGCGGTAAAACATCGAAAACACACTGACCGTCGTTGAGGATAAGGGCATTAAGGAAGACGGTTCGCTTGATGCCGTCGGGGACTTTCTCCGGCACCTTCTGGACGACGGTTCCTCCGAAGCTATGGCCCACCAGGATGACGCTGGTCAGCTTGTGCTCTTGAATGTAACTAACAACAGACGCAACACAGTCTTGATGTGTAATGCCGGTGCGCCGGGCCCCTGGACCGTGACCTGCGAGGGTGGGAGCATATGCACGATGCCCCTTCCTGGAAAGGCAGTCAATGACCTCATGCCATGCCCATCCGCCATGCCAGGTTCCGTGAATCAGTACAAAGGTCCTGCTCATAGTGGTTTCCTTCCTTCCGAAGATTGTCGACATCACATTTGCTGCTTAACTCAGGATGGATGCTCCAAGCCAAAGTCCTATTCCGTAGAAGCAATGAGTCACGATGCTGCTGAGGAACAAGCGCGTTCCCGGCGGACCGTGCGTCCCGAACCACCCATAGCCCATCGCCGGAAACATGAGCAGCCAGGGGAGGAGATTCGTGCATAGGCCGAAGCCAAGAGCTGTGATCAGGCTGCGATGGCTAAGCCCCACAACGGAAGTCACGAGGAGGTAAACGATCCCCAGCGTGAAACCAATTGCATAATGCATGGGTGCCGCGATTGCCATTTCATGACTGAATGGCGGCGCCTGCGCGATGTCGGTGTGCAAGAATTGCCCCCGACTCATCAACGCAAACCACCGTCCCGTCAGGCGAGGCGGCAAGAATGAAATCAACCCTAGCTTCAGGGAAGTGACACTGAGGATGTCCATCGTTATGGTGGCGAGTATTCCGATGAGAACGCTTCTTATATTGAGAACGGTCACGGTAACCTCTCACGGCCGGGCCGGCTTTCGGCCCCAAACTTGGAAAAACAGGTGTGACACCACCAGCGTGTCTTCACGATGAAGATGTTCCTTCAGTTCTGTCATCAGCTGATTGAACTCTGACTCAGCTATCAAGTCTTGCTCAATAATTCGATCGCGTACGTTCTGAAGGAACTGCCAAAAGATCTTCCGCCGGCTGTGACCGCGCGGATAGACATGAATCACAGGGCTCACCTCCACGTCTACCAGCCCCGCATCACGTAAGAGGCGGTGCGTTCGCCGGCCAATAAAAGGGTCGACACCGTTATTCCGACAATAGGTATCAAAAACCTCAAAAAGCCGGTCCCAGGCTGGAAGGGGAGGATCGCAGAAGTGTGAAGCATAGTCTGCTTCATGGCTGGCGACCACGCCATGGGGCCGAGCGAGCCGGAGCATCTCGCGGACAACGGATTCGACGTAGGGCACATTCACGAGCAACAGCCGAGCGTGAACCAGATCAAAACTATCTGCGGGGAGTCCGGTTGCAGTTGCGTCTCCCTGGACAACTTCGACATTGTTCAGCGCTCGATCAGCCACAAAGCGCTTGGCCAGCTCAACAGACTCGCGATTCCTTTCAATGCCAATCACGTGCCCAGTCGGACCGACGCGCTCTGAGAGAAGCTCCAGCACACCTTGCGGTCCGCAACCGAGATCTATCACCCGACTACCCGTGTGGACGCCTGTACGGCCAAACAAACGAGCGGAGTCTTCCCACAACTCCGCGGCTTGCCTCCTGAGTCGCAACTCCTCATCTTCGCTGTGACCCAACAGGTATTGCTGTTCTGGTCGTGGTAGCTCTTGATTCAGTTCAAGAGAAGCCATCGTATTTCCCCTCTTATAAGGTAATTCGCCGGATTGAGTGGGACTCCGTCGTGGGAATGACACCGTGATTCGGCTGGCGTCAAGAATCAGCAGGCCAACCTCATCCTCTCCTGGCGGCTTACAGAGCCGTCCGCTACCAAAACCTCAGCGCACCGCTCCCAAATCTCCCTCTGGAGCTTGCTGCATCCCGTCCCCTAGAACAGGGCAGTGTTTTGTTGGGACGCACTCGTCCCTTGCGCGCTCGTTCTTCTGAATCTGCGCTGCCTTTATGTGATCTAAAGGAATGTCGCTTCGAGTGTCTTTGGATCCAGTTTGGAATTTCTTTAAAGAGGGTTTAAAGGTCATATGCCGTTGGTCAAAAAGAGATTTACCGATTCGACGGTTTCGTCTTGGATCCGGTCGAACGCATTCTCTTGTGCGACGGAACGCCTGTTTCGCTCACCCCCAAGGCCTTCAAGGGCAAGAGCGAGGATCTGCGTTCCATGGGACGTCGACAACATCTGGAAGGCAGTGTCCGCCGGGAACGCGATCGCATCCGCATCCGAGAGAAGCGCGCACAATTCTTGAGAGCTCGATTGGGGACGTGCGGACCAGTTTGCGATCGGCCAGCCCGTCGGATCTGGACATGGGGCTGAGGGGGCCCCGACCCGTCCCCGACCTCCTCCCATAACGCCAGCTCCTAGGGTGGGAGGGCCGGACCACGCGCGAATAGAAAAAAAGGAAGCGACAAACAAAGACACGATTTAGCGATGTATGCGTTTTCTCTTGCACACTCACCCGCAGCCTTCGGCTGTGCGGTTGCAGCAATGCCGCATCCGCCAAGGCGCCCATGGCACTAGCCCACGACCTGTAAGGATCCGAGGTCAACATGCGTGGTCTCTGCGGTCGAAGGTAGCGCGATGGGATTCTAGCGACGCCTGTAGCGTATGTTCGGTTGTCATCCTAGGGCCGGCAGCCCGCGAAATCATATGAAAACGTTCTCATGCCGGGGGTTCCTGAAAGGTCGACTCGGTAGCCGAGCATTTTGAGTACCCGGATCATTCGTGTAGTACGGGCTCGCTTAGAGTTTCCGATACCGCCGGACCTCGCTCCTCTTCATAAACCAGCAGAAGGAAATAGCAAAGCCTCACGACGTTCCAACGACTCGTTAGGAGCGACGCATAGCATCGAATGGACGCGGTCAACCCGCCCGGCTGGCGGCAACAGACGATGCACTGACACCGGATCGCGCGCTACTCCAGGAGCTCGGAATCGAAACGCCGGTATATTTCGGGGTGGCGAGTAAAGTCTCGTTCGGCTTGAAGCGCTGCGATCAAGGCACTCACCCGGGGAGTCAAAATGATAAGGTAGCGGGCTCCTGGTCCGGCGGTATAGGTGTGAGCGACGCCTGCAGGCACAAACACCGTCTTGCCGGCACAGACCGTTTCAGTTCGGTCGCGGTAACGAAAACTCAGTTCGCCTTCCAGAACGTGCCACGCTTCATCATCGGAATGATGAACGTGAAGAGAAGGCGGACCACTACCCCGCCATTCACGGATCGAAAAGGACTTGCCTGAAGCCGAGAAAGGTGCAGTCTCCATGGTGGGCATGATATAACGACGCCCGAACCGTTTTCCGCTCCCCACGGTCGCGAATCAGCCGTGATCTCTCAGAATGACCGTCAGGCCGCGTCGTTGGCTAAGAACTCTGCTAATGAACGAATCGATCGTAATTTGTTCTCGTGTAGGCCGGCCAGATCTTGCTCCGTGACCCGCCCTTCGTACAAGAGTCTCCCAAACACCTGCGTGAGTCGCGAATAGCGATAGTCGTACTTGCGGTCGATCTCTTTACGACGTTCGGTGAGGTAATGTTCTAGGTCCCACAGGTCCGACGACTGGCTGATCTGGCTAGCCAGTCGCTTTGTTTCCTGAATCACCTCATGAAGCTCCCGCCCCAGAGCGGCGTCAAAGGCAGTGCGGGCGATGGCTTTTTCTGACCTCGACCAAGTCGGTTCGTTCCGGTAGGGGTAGGCGTTTGAGCTCGGCGAGGTGCCCATCTTCACGTCCTCCATGCTGCATTGTATGCCTCGCCCGGAGGTTGCTTCTTCGTTTTTTTTCCAAACGATCATTTTCGAGCTGGGCGAGTCTTTGCTTGCACTCGGTAACGCCCGGTTGTCTGCACTGAAGCATGCCCCCAAAAGCGAGTGAATCTGCTCGGTTCTCCACGGTTGTCGTGGCACACTTTCGCGACGTCTGGCGCAAGTCGCGCCAAGCGAGGTGCTCAAGAGGCTGTTTTCTTAGAGCACGTCTTGACCGCGTACCAGGAATTTTGAGAGATGCCATGTCCGGCAGACTTTGGGCTACATTCAGGGCGACGTGAACGGCGCAACTCTGACCTGGAGGCGAGGGCGGGCCTCGACCAACAGTGCATGCCCGCAACGCCGTATTCGCATCGGGCTCACCGAATATGCTCGCGTCGAATTGGGAGTACCTGGAGTGATGCCGTGAGCAGTTTATTTCCAGTAGAGGCTCAGGGCAATTATGGCTGGATCATTGGAATAGACGACGCCAGTTGGAGATCAATCATCAACTGAACGCGTCGGTCCAACTGATAGAAGAGCGCCGTGTTCTTGGGCGAGAGGGCCTTGCGGAAAGAAGGAATGTATTTTTTTCTCAACTCTGCTACAGATTGATCGACACTAATCCACTGGTCGACTGCGCTTTGAGCCTGCGTGTCGGTTAGATTGCCCTGCGTTTGTAGGTACTCTTTAATTAGCGCGTATTTCGTTCCGTTCATTTTCACCAAGTCCGAAACATATTGCTCGTAAACCGGCCAGAATTTTTCGGCCTCCGTACTTGAAAGATTCATGTTTGCGGCAATGATTTGCTTTCTCTGAGCACGAAGGTCTTTGCGCAACATCTGGATATCTTGGTCGCTGACGGCCTCCGAATTGTCGGCTACGGGCATGCTTATCTGGTTGGCATCTTGAGCGGATGCCTTGCATCGGGGGAACACGCAGAACGAAACTACAACCAAGACAACAAACCAGACGATCCGCCTCACCATGGCGTGCTCCTGTCGTTCAACATTCTCGAACTTAGAGCGTTGAGGTTAGCAATCGCCACGGTTAGGAGCCACTGGCAGAACTACTAGCCGGAAAAGTTGGGAGTCTGAGCTTTGGTTGTTGGAAAGTAAATGCCGCATGGCGTTCAGCGTTCAAGCGAAGGAAACCCCGCGTAGACGTTTTGGCATTCGCGGAACGACCATGCGCACGTTAGCTTAGGGTCGAAAGCGAGGTTCGACAATGTCGAGGGAGGCCTGAGGAGTAAGCTCGATTCCGACACTCTGCCAAGGTGCTTTCCATGCAACATCCACCGAATAGGTTGCGCTGTTTTTGAACCGGACGGCCGGCTCGTCGTCTGTACGGTTGGAAAATACGCCGAGCGGGTCCTGAAGCAGACCTTCCCTAGCGCCCCCGCTACAACGGAAACCAGTTGCGCAAGCTCATGAGCTATCGACTCCACGCTGAGGTTTCCAACCGTCGCACACCAGGAATCGATGGAAATGATTTAGCGGACCGTCGCTTGGAACGAGATCACTTTCGGCTGACCACATTCAAGGGACACTCACGACCACGATTCGTCACCTGACAAAGTGCCCTTCGATAGTATCGACCTCGGAAGGCTGCTTTGACACAGAGCGGCGCGGATCACGCTCGGCAACTCTTGTCGAGCGTTCATTTTCAATACGTAGGCCTCCGCCCCGATCTCGAGAGCCGCATCCCGAATCTCGGCGTCATCATTTTGGGTCACAAAGACAATTTTTGAGGCCGGAGACACCTCCCTGATTTGTTTGGCAGCCTCAATTCCGTTCAACTCGGGAAGCCCAATGTCGAGCAGAATCAAGTCGGGTTGCACCAGCTGGGCGAGGCGAACTGCACTTCGTCCATCTTCGCTTTCCGTTATCTCTGCCGCTACCAGTTCGTCGAGAACAATGAGACGAGCCGCCAGGCGAAGCTGCTTGAGATCATCGACTATAAGGACTCGGACAGGCGATCTGGCCACGAACTCTCCTTGTTCTTGAAAACCCGCGAAGCAGTTGGAAGTTGCGGTCCGGATCGACCCAACTCCCGCACTGACAACTCTAGGGGCAAGGTGCCAAGCCGGACTTGCCCACCTGGGCCTAATTCAAGGCCCTACTGTTGCAAGCATATATGCAATGGCGTGGTTTGTACCTCCTATTCAATTGCAATCTCAGCATTAACAGTGCTATACAAGTTTTCCTATGGCAGAGGTGGCTACATTCCCGGTGCCTGATTCCCAACTTTTTCGTGATGTCTTCGACGCAAGTCCCATTGGCATTGCCGTGGAAAACTTGGATGGGCAGCCTCTCTTTGTAAACCCAGCGTTCTGTGGCTTTCTAGGCTTCACCGCGGAAGAGTTGCGTAGTAAACACTGCGTCGATTTTTCTCCCGCTGAAGATGCTGAAAAAGATTGGGCATTGTTTCAGCAGTTGAAGGCAGGTTCGATCGATCATTATCAGATGGAGAAACGCTATTTTCGAAAAGACGGCTCCCTGGTCTGGGGCCGCTTGAGTATCTCTTTATTGAACGGGCGTTCATCTCCGCTGGTGCTTGCCATGGTCGAGGACATTACCGAGAAGAAGGCGGCCGAAGAAGCTCGGTATAGGCATGCAGCAGTTGTCGAGTCCTCCGATGACGCGATCGTTTCTGGCGACCTGGATGGAACGATCGTAAGCTGGAACGCAGGTGCGCAAAAGATCTATGGCTACACGGAAAGTGAAGCAATCGGAAAACACATTAGCATTCTTGTCCCAAATGATCTTCCCGGCGATGAGGAGAAGAAGATTCTTGAAAGATTAAAGGCGGGAGGTCGGATTGAGCACTTTGAAACCATTCGCGTAACGAAAACAGGGAAAAAAATCAATGTGTCTTTGACTATTTCACCCATAAAGGATGCGAGTGGCAGAATCGTAGGCGTTTCTGGAATTGCACGTGACGTTACGGAACGTAAGCAGGCAGAACAAGAACTTCGGGAGAGCGAAGAACGTTTACGTCTGGCAATTCAGGCAGGAAAGATGTACTCGTTCGACTGGGACGTCGGGACAGACGTGGTGGTGCGCTCCCCCGAACATGTGAAAGTCCTCGCCGCCGAGGAGCCGCTGCGGTTCACACATCAGCAGTTCGTGAACACGATCCATCCAGACGACCGCCCGAAGTTTCTCTCCACAATTGCTGCACTCACTCCGGAAAAGCCGACCGCCGACATTATCTACCGCGTGCCGCGCTCGGCTGGCGCGTTCGTTTGGCTCAGGAGCAGTGGCCGTGCGTTCTTCGATGCCCAAGGCAAATTGCGGCAGGTTATCGGTATGGTGGCCGACATAACCGATTTGAAAGCGGCAGAAGAGGCGCTTCGCGCCAGCGAAGGACGCCTACGGTTGGCACAGCAAGCGGCACGCATAGGCACGTTCGAGCGTGATGTTCGCACCGGGCGGGTTACTTGGACTGCAGAAATGGAATCAATCTATGGCCTGCCGCCGGGCGGCTTTGACGGAACCACCAATCCTTTCTTCGAGAAGTTAATTCACCCTGCTGATCTGCCAAAAGTCATGGATTTGAGTGAAACGGCCTTCAAAACCGTACAACCGATCGAGGCAGAATGGCGTGTCATCTGGCCTGATGGCAGTGTGCATTGGATCGCCGGACGGTGGCAAGTTCACGGGGATGATTCTGGCCAGCCTTCACGCGTTCTTGGCGTGAATATGGACGTGACCGAGCGCAAGCTGGCCGAACAGCGGTTGCGTGAATATGAGCGAGCGGTCGAAAATGCGGAAGAGATGATTGCGGTTGTTGACCGTGAATACCGGTATCTGATCGCCAATCGTCAGTTTCTAAAAATGCGCAGCATGACTCAGGAACAAGTTATCGGGCATTTCGTTTACGAGTTAACTGAGAGGGATCTGTTTGAGCAGACTGTTAAGTCTAAACTCGATGACTGTTTCCGAGGCAGCGTCGTGCGATTTGAAGTGCAGTACAACAGTGCTGATCTTGGGGAACGTGATTTATTGATGTCGTACTATCCAATCGAAGGACCGATGGGCGTAGATCGAGCCGCTTGCATTGTGCAGGACATCACAGATCGGAAGAGGGCAGAACAGGCAGTTGGAGACATGGCACGCAAGTTGATTGAAGCCCAGGAGCAAGAACGGAGTCGAATTAGCCGAGAGCTTCACGACGACATTAACCAGAGACTCGCGCTTGTGGCCGTCGACCTCACACAACTACAAGAGACTCTATCTGAGCTGGGTCAGCGCCGAGTCCAACAAATCCGAGAACGCGTGCTGGAGATCGCCACTGACGTTCAGGCTCTGTCGCACGAGTTGCACTCCGCAAGGCTTCAATATTTGGGCGTCCTTGCAGGCATAAAGAGCTGGTGCAAGGATTTTGCAGAGCGGCAGAAGGTCGAGATCGGTTTTAGAAGCGACGTCTCCAGTCCAATTCCATACAATATTGGGCTTTCTCTCTTCCGGGTCTTACAGGAGGGCGTACATAACTCTGTCAAGCACAGCGGAGTGAAAAGAATTGAAATCGAGATTGGGCAAAAAGGCAATGCCATTCAGCTAATGATCCGCGATTCAGGCAAAGGCTTCGACGTGGAATCAGCCATGCACGGTAAAGGACTGGGCCTTACTAGCATGAAAGAGCGTGTGCGCTTGATCAATGGAACGATCTCGATTGATTCAAAACCTCTGCATGGAACCACTATTCACGTTCATGTGCCTCTGATGTCAGAGCACGATTGGGAACGGGCTGCCGGATAGTACCGAGCAGGCTGCCCGACACAGCTGAGCACTATTTCGGCCCTCCGCCAGCGCAACGTTCGCTTGTCGGCCTCCCCACCAATGCCAGCCGTCGTCGCGGTTCCAAAGTGACCTCGACGCGTCCCAGAGAGGAAATGGTCTTTTCGGCCCGAAAACTCTGAAACTCTAAATGGTGAGCTCGCTGCAATGATCACGCGATCGAGGTCTAAGACTTTTCAGCGACTGTTGAGTCCTGGTAGCCCATTGAGAGTTCCAGCAGCGATCAGAAGATGCTGCGTGGGCGTGACATTCTTAATCCTCGTCGCTATCTATGGGCTCCCCGACGATGTTGTAGTAAACCTTTTTCGGCGATTTTGTCTTCTCGGGCTTTGGAGGTTTGGGAGATGGAGATGGAGATGGGGATGGAGATGGGGATAGGGATGGGGGTGGGGATGGCGGAGGGGAAACCGAATTCACCTTTTTCACAGCCGCGTTAACCGGGGCTGCGACGGCTGCAGCTAAAGCGACGGTAGTCGAAGCAGCATTTCTATCGCCGGTCGGAGCGCGAACGGGCGTGCTCTTTTCCTCGGACGCAGGTTTCGTCCAAGAATTTGCCAGCTTCGTAACCCCTGACTTCAAAAGAATGGCTATCATAGCGGCGAGACAAAGCTCGACAAACGAAGCGAAAATGCCAAGGCCATTAAAGTCGCCCTTCTCTGTGAACGTAACAGACTGACCACGCCCAATGGTCCTGGCGACAAGGGGCAAAATCAGGTCTGTCGTAATCGAAACCACGAATCCCCAGATTGCCTCGCCCAGTATGATCGCGATCACGATTCTCCAGATCCACGTTCCCGAGTCGGTCAAGACCTGCGCGGTTGCTTTCCGATTGTCATCCACGGGCCTAATTTACCTCGCTTTGACGTTTGTAAGGCTGTATACAGGCGACTCGGGAAATGCCCAACTGTCACTTCTCACAGCCATTTTCGGCACCTCGCGGGGTGTGCGGAAGGCTAACTAACCTTCGTTAGCCGGGGAGTTTTACTCAAAACCCCGGGCCCACAACTGTACTTGCCACCTTTTGTCAAGGTCGTGCTGCTAAAGCTGGAAGAATCGCTCGATCCGCAGAACAAGAGTCAGAATTCACGCAATTAGAACATCCGAAAACTGGAGGTGGGCGTTCCTAAAATCTGAAACATTGCTCACTTCAGAGCTCGCCTATAATTACACGACATGATCAAACGAGATCTCGTTCAGCTCTGGGAAGAGCACACGAAACATGAGTTTGCCACCCGTGATACGGAAGCGACGCTCGCAACGATGGTGGATGACGCCTACGTAAACCACATTCCGGTGATGACCGGCGGCTACGGCAAAACTGCCCTCCGCCGGTTCTACTCGCGTGACTTCAT
>Ga0126381_100011226_pt1 | contig 10121 bp, 3 predicted proteins | sample PanSoiMetPlot_28_FD_96465 | JGI IMG/M metagenome (GOLD analysis project Ga0126381, IMG submission 96465) | Tropical forest soil microbial communities from Panama - MetaG Plot_28 | ecosystem: Environmental > Terrestrial > Soil > Tropical forest > Bulk soil | place: Panama | collected 2016-02-17 | reverse complement strand
GGCGACGACGGAGCGCCCGGACGTTCTTGGATTACAACAGAGAACTCCGAACGACTCGACCTTCCCGGCAAGTGCAGCCGGCGGCTCTCGAAAGGTGACATCCTGCATATCGAAACCCCCGGCGGCGGCGGCTGGGGCAAACCGTAACAGTGCTCACTTCGGACCGCCCTCCCGCGCATCCCGCAAATTTACAAAGCAACACCTCTAATCTTGCCAGCCGCGTGATACCATCCGGGGCAATATTCGTCGGGCTTTTCTTCCTCATATCTACGTTGGTGATTCTTAGGAGGTCTCGAATGCAGGAGTCTCTTGCTCGGGAATTTCCCAGCCAACGGCGGGTCTTCCTTGTCTTGTGTGTCATCGTTCTCGTTATCCCCACTGTGACGGTTACATTTGCCTCATCGCAGAACGACAATAAGACTGGAAAATCGCCTACTACGCACACTCAACCCGCGCGCTCGCTGCCTGCCCCGCGCACCCCGGGTTTACCCTTCGATCGTGTGCTGCGGCCCGGCCTTGAGCACCAACTGGCCAGGCTTCGCGCCGTCAGGCCCAGAGCACTTAACGCCGCTGCAGCCGCAACCTCACCGGCATCCCTTCCCAGCTTTGGAGGCTTCTTCGCAGCCAGCAAATACCAGGCATTCGACATCCCCGACCAGGACAACTCTCCGCTATCCGTATTTGCGAGTGGCGACTTCAACGGGGATGGCAAGCCCGACCTCGCAACCGTTCAAGTCTCCGGCACGGTTAATGTCATTCTCAACCAGGGCGGTGGCCGATTCGGCAGCCCCATCTCGACACTCCCTGACACTATGAATGTCGGCGGAGCGATCCAGGCAATCGCCATCGACCTGAACAAAGACCACTATGACGACCTCATCCTGGTTGACGAGATCAACAACGCCGTCGATGTACTGCTCAGTAAAGGTGACGGCACCTTCTCCGCCCCTCAATCCTTCACCGCGAGCAGCAACGAGATCGCCACTGCGGATGCCCGTGACCTGAACGGAGACGGCTTCCCGGACTTGGTCGCCATCAGCAGCACTCTCACCTTCGAACCCGACGGCAGCGTCCAGACCGTCATTGAGCTCGACACCCTGCTGAACGACGGACACGGCGGCTTCCTATCTCCGACCAACTCAGAGCGGCAGATTCTCACGCTCACCGATGAATATGACACCCTTTGGGGCCGCTCGATCGTTCTCGCGGACGTGAACGGCGACAACATGCCCGACCTGACCCTCGAGACGCGCCACTGGCTGGCTGTTCCCACGGCGCTTCAGGATTCTGAGCACGTCATTATGACATTCATAGGTACAGGAGGAGGCGTTTTTGCCCCGCCCATTGACCAGAACAATGTCATTGTCCCCTCGGAGTCTACCTTCAATATCGGCTTTCCGCTCGTCGCCAATCTCAACCTGGTCGACCTGAACCACGACGGCATCAGGGACATCGTCTTTTCGTATCAGGACTACAGCATCTGGGCCGCGCTCGGGAATGGCGATGGCACTTATCAGCCTTACTACAACGTCGGCGCTTACCAGGCGTATCCCACCGATCTCATGACCGCCGACATCAACGGCACCGGCTCTCCAGACCTCATCGATGCCGAACCTGGCTATCTCGGCATTTATCCGAACCGCGGCAATGGCACATTTGACACCACAACCATTCCTTACTACGGCTCAGGCTTCGGCGTGTTCTCCGTGCTCGCCGTTGCCGACTTCACCGGAGATGGCACGCCCGACGTAGCGCTGATGAATTCTGATGAGGACTCAGTCACCATCTTTCCCGGCGTACCCGCTCCGCCGCCCGCTTTGCGCGCCGGTCCCCTCATCAATCCTCAAATGGGTTACGTAAGCCGTATCGTCGGTCAGGCTGTCCTCGATACCAATCACGACGGCTACGATGACGTAGTCCTCTTCAATGCGGGAGCTACCTCAGGTTCTCCGGCATTGCTCACAGCACTCGGCGACGGCAAAGGCGACTTCGTTTACAAAAATGCACTACCGGGTTATCAGTCAACCGTCGAAGACTTCATCGATCAGGATAAGGGCGATTTCAACGGTGACGGATGGGACGATTTGGTCCTGCACACGCCGACTGGTGTCTCACTGCTGCTTTCGAATGGCGATGGTTCCTTCACGCGTCAGCCGCTCTCGTTCCCATCATTCAGTTGCATTACCGGCAAAGCCGCAATCGGTGATCTCAACGGAGACCATAAACTCGATCTGGTTATCGCGTACGGCGGTGACATTGCGAATGTCGGCTGCAATTCCGGATCGATCCCTTCGGGCATCTTCGTTCTTCTCGGCAACGGCGACGGCACCTTCCAGCTGCCGAGGTACTTTGGCGTTGGCGAAGAAGTCTATGAGCCTGTTCTGATTGACGCCAATCAGGACGGCAAGCTCGACATTGTCGTTTCCGACTTAGTCTTCGATCTGCTGGCCCAGAATATACCCGCCAACTTCGCGACGTTTCTGCTCCTCGGCAACGGCGACGGCACCTTTCAGCCGCAGATTAATCTCCTGCCAAATCAGATCAACGCGCACACCATGACCGGGGATATCAACGGCGACGGCAAAACGGACCTCGTGATTCTGACCGAGGGCACCGTCGATGTCGACCAGAATCTAGACCCCACCAAGGCAGGTGCCCTTCCTATGCTGTCCAACGGAGATGGCACTTTCTCGACCCAGCCCTTGTTCCTTGCCGGGTTCTTCTCACCCGGGGGCCTGCTAACCGACGTCAATGGAGACGGCAAGCTGGATCTCCTGCTCAGCCAATTCAGCTCCTATGACTTCACCGACCCTGCTGTGGGAGCGGTGGCGGCTCTCGGAAATGGAGACGGCACTTTTGCGGCAGCCGTCAACTTCGAGGGTGGGTACAGCAGTTCGCTCATCCTGGAGGGTGATTTTCTCCAGGACGCCGCGCCAGACACGGTCTTCGTGAGCGGTGAGAGCGGTAGTACGCTCATCCTCAATCAGGGTGGCACGGTCATCTCTGCAACCGCCGATCCAGCCAGTATCCAGCAGGGCCAATCCGTGGCGATCAACGTGACCGTCAAAGCCGCGATGACGGGCCGTCCGCAGCCCACGGGAAACATCACCCTGATGGAAGGCCCGACCATTCTTGGTACGGGCGCCCTGTCAAACGGTAGCACCACTATCATGGTGAACGGCCTCAGCACTGGTACTCACACTATCGCCGTTGCTTACGGAGGAGACACCAATTTCAATCTGAATTCCGGCACGTCGATTTCAGTCCCGGTTACGATCGTGTCGCCACCACCGCCTCCGCCACCACCGGCCGCGGTGTCTGTCACGGCCAGCGCCTCTAGCCTAAATCTCAGTCTCGGGCAGACCGGAACCGTCACCTTCACGGTCGAGGCCAACGAATCCTTTTCCGGTAATGTAAGTTTTGCCGTGAATGGAGCGCCTGCCGGGATGAGCGTCTCCATCGCCCCGGTTCAGCTCGCTCTGACGCCCGGCCAAACTGCAACGTCGGTGCTGGTAGTCAGCACAACTTCTCCGAAGAGCGAGCTGCACTGGCCTTTGGCCGCCGGTGGCGGCGCAAGCCTGGCCGGTCTCCTCTTGCTCGTGATTCCGCGCCGTCTGCGGCGAAGGATCTCGTCGCTGGTGGTTGTCGGACTTATGGCATTCGCCGGTGCGATCTGTCTCGCCGGTTGCGGAGGGGGCAGCGACGTTAAGACTGCACCCAAGGGCACGACCACGCTCACTGTGGCGGCGCTTCCCGACGGGTTGTCCAGGCAAACGATCTCGGTAGCGGTGACCGTGCAGTAAAAGGGGGCGCCCCTAAACAGTGGCGCCCTGTTCCATCTTCTCGAATAGATCAGGGATTCGGCTGACGAAGCGATTCTGTCATCTGATCTGGATTGAAGGGTCGAGTTGCCCCGAACTTCAGGGATGGTGAGGTGAGTGTGGGGCTGCAATCTCCTTGCTTTGGTATGGGGTTATATTCACAGTTTCCTGGCTTCGCGCCGCCCTCAAAGGTGACACCTGTGAAATATTGGTCTGAGAACGTGGTTGGGGTGGGCGGGAGGTTTGGCTGCTGGACCGCTTCAAAACTACCTGGCATTGTGATGCGGAAGCCGTAGCAACCGGCTACTGGGCAATCGAGTTCCTTAGTTGCCAGGGCGCATACCTTATCGTCCGTGCAGCCGGTGCCGGCTTTGCAGCCACAAGTGCTGTTCGTTGAGTTCCAGGCGCAATACGTTGTGGGTTGGCAAAAGGCGGAACGGTTCTCAACTTTTAAGTCGTCTTGATTGCTCAAGTCGATGTTCACGGTCAACACGCCCGTGCCTGAGTTGTAACCGCCATATGTGGCCCAGGATCCGGTTTGTGTTGTGTCAAATGGAAAGCTGTTATCGGGTATGGGCATCCGGCCGGGAGTAAGGGTAGCTTTCGCCTGATCCTCTGTCAGATTTTTCCCGATGTACAAGCTGTAGCTTTGTTTTGCGGAATTTCCGGCAAACAGAAAGAAGAAGTCGTACTTCTCGTTCGGCAGAAAGACATTCACTTGCCTGCCGCCATTGTTCGGGTTTTGCACGCTGAGCGGAACGGTCGTATCAATGTAGTAATTGCCATGGTTAAGGGTAAGCACGCTGCGCTGCGCGCTTACCTGGCCCATCATGCGGATCGACGGGCGCGCGGTAGAGGGCTCCTGCTTCGTGAGGTTTTCCCGATACAGGGGGACACCATAACAAGTGGGTGTTGTGCAGCCGGCTTGGCTCGTCCAATAGTCTTTGTTGTTGTTTCTGCAAGTCGCCTTGTTCAAAGCGCATTCGGCGACAACTGCGGTCGTGAAGTATTCGTATGGACTAGTGTCGGCTGTAGCCCCACTCTTACACGCCGTGGGAGCGGTATTGGGTTGGCCGCTGGCGCACTCATCGGTAACGAGCGGCGCATTATAAAATGCATCCTTCGTCACGGAAATCGTAGGTCCTGCGGGTGGATCCTTCTCCGTATCGTTAGCCGTAAGTCCAGTGAGGCTGCCGTCATTATCGGTCAGCTCAGTCTGCCGGTCGATGTCCGTATAACTGTCGCTGAACATCCCGTACTGCCATGTGCAATATGTGTTCTTGATAGCGGCGGCGTTTTCAGTGAAGGAGTTTGGTTCATATTGTGGCTGGATGACGAAGTGCCGGATATCCACATTACTGAAGACGAGATGGTCTGAGTTGAAGGCGGGCGGATAATAAAAGCCGTTTGGCTGCTTCCATCCGATCGCAGCGTTGGGCAGAAAGCAGTTATTCGTCTTCTGGTTGGTTTGGGGGTATTGAAGAACGCCAATGGTATAGGCGTTAAAGTACTTCAAGGTCGTGCAGTTACCCTGCTGGTCATTCCCGCCAGCCGGCGCCTTGCAGGTATCGACGGTGCCGATGTTGGTGACTTTCACATCCGCATAGATGTTGTTGAACTGGCTGGATGGTCCATCGTAGATATTGAAGAGGCGCTGGTTCGTGGCAAAGTTAGAGCCGACGAACACGATCCCATCTGCGAGGGACACGCAAAAGTTCGGATCGTATGGACAGACGATGCCCTTGGGCGTGAACGGACCTGCGTTGGACGCAAAGGGATTGGCTGGGAATCCGTCACTCAGATTCGGCTGAGTATTGCCGACAAGAATACTGTTCTTAAGAACAGCCCAATAGCCCTGAGCAGCGTCTGACCGACTGTAGCCTCCTCCGCTGATGAAAGTTACGCCGCCGTTTTGTACGTCCGTAACAGCCGAATTTTCCAGCAGATACCACCATCCGCGGAGCCAGACCGAGGAGAAGTTCGTAGGCGCCCAATTGAATGAAGTCGTGAAGTGGTCGATCACAAATGGGACACAATATGCCAGGTTGGGACCACGCCCGGTGCAGGGAGGCGCCTGGCTGCAATCACCCTGGTTGTTCGCATTACATATTGTCGTTTTCTCCCTTTGCCCAACCCCTTCAAGAGGGTATGCGTTCGTAGGGATTGGATTGCGATTGACAACAGAAACCAGGTGACTTGCCGTTGAGTCGCCTTTCCCAAAGAGCACGCCGACGCAGGAATTAGTTTGTCCGACAGTCACAATCGCAGCCATCGCCGCGCTGCATGAATTGCCCTTGAAATTCATCAGAGGCACCGCCCCATACAGGCCGGCGTTCTTCTGCATGCTTGCATAAGACTTCCACGTTTCATATTGGGACGGGCCGCTGACGGCCATGGGAGGCATCCAGTAGCACGCGCCGCACGCGCCCACTCCCACGGCGACGTTGTATTGGAAGTCATTCCACGTATTCGTTATCCAGAACGCGGTTGGAGTGATGACATCGGTGTTATATGGAGGACGATCGGGAATTTGGCCTCCTGGGGCGACGGGGGCATAGTCTGGCGCGGGAAACAACTGATTCATCTGATCCACGGTAACGTCCAGTATTCCAGGCACCTTGCGAGGATTCGTCGCTACGTCGTCCAACGCCCCGCGCACGGATATTCCCACATTCGAATAGAGGCGGTTGTTGATTTCGACAGCGTCTTCAAGATAGTAGCCGTGACCGATGGACTTGTAGCCGACATTGCGCGCAAGAGTAACGCCCTGCGTGGCATGTACGGTAACAAACCGCGTCATAGAGTCCACAATGGATGAGTCGGCGAGAAAGGTTCCCAGGAAATTCGGAAGGTTCGGCTGTGGAACACTGCGAGCCATATGGAAGTGAACAGGATAGCGTCCCAGGGCTCCGCCCTGGCCCAGTTGATAAAACTCCACGCCCTGAACCTGATAACTGGCGAAGCCATCGCGCACAACGGTGTGTCCGCCATAGTAGTTTTCTTCCGTCTGCGGGAAATGGTCCGCTGCGCGGGACATGACTGGATCGGCGTCTTCCGAAGCGATGCGAATGCTCCTGGTGAGAAGTGCAACTATGGCGCGGGTCTCAATTTGCTGGTTGAGCTTGGGTAGGTTGGGGTCATTGTCAGGACCAGTACCCGGATTGGCAGTAACGATCTCGCTGTAATCGTAGGTCTCCCCCCAGTGAGGAAATTGAATTGCGTTCATCGGGCCGGGTGCCGCCGTGTCGATGGTAATAAATGTGCCGTTCGCATCCGAGTCAACACTCTTAATCACAAACTCCTCGGTGTGGCCGGGGAGATAGTCGGTGCTCGTGACAACGATGTGATCTCCCCCAGCCCACGTAGGCACGGCGCGGTCAATGTAAATGGGGACGACAGTCTTTTCACCGTTTAGAGTCTTGGTCAAATGCGCCCAGCTCGTGCCGGAATCCGCGGGGCTCGTTTCTATTGTCCCGGTGCGAATTCCCTTGGCGCCGCGCAGCATGAGATTTCCACCCGCCGAAACGGCCAGTACCTTTCGTCCGAAATACGCCCCCGGGATATCGCCAGTGTCAAAAACTTCATACTCGTAAAAGCAATCGTCGTTCGGGAGCGGAAAGCCGTTGGCTGACCCCGGGACGCAAGCTCCCATTGGCATCTTGTGCATCGGTACATTCTGATTCGATATCCAGGCCTTATGGGGAACTCCGCACTCATTGTTGTCATCGCCGGCGTCGTTCTTGCTCAGACAGGTAATACTGGGAATGCCGTCTGTTTTTGTTCCCCAAAGCCAGATGGTCAATGGTCCATTGATGGGTGATGTCGCGCCAGCTTCAAGTGTGCTATTCATCTCCACCAGAATGGAGTGGGCGTGGAAGTCTATCTGCGCGTCTTTGAATGTAAGTGTCCCGCCGTTATAAATATTGACATTTCGGTAAACGTAACTCCCCGGAACTCCGCCCGCTGCACCACTGCCGTCGACGACGCAGTTGACCCCATTGATCTTCAAGTCAATCTTCTTGTCACCTGGTGGAAGGATATGGTTGGGATTTTTGCTGGGGTCTCCATTGCCATTGCAATCCTCTGCTCCACCCTGAGCAAACAACCTTTCCGGCACCGGTTCCGGCCGCCGTAGGCGAGTAATTGGCACTCCTCGAGTGCTTTGCTGTCCTCGAGTGATCTGCTGATTTGGGGGGATTTGCTGATTCGAAATGATCTGCTGATCTGGAGTGGTCTGCTGATCTGGAGTGGTCTGCTGATCTGGAGTGGTCTGCTGATCTGGAGTGGTCTGCTGATCTGGAGTGGTCTTCTGATCTGGAGTGGTCTTCTGATCTGGAGTGGTCTTCTGATCTGGAGTGGTCTTCTGATCTGGAGTGGTCTTCTGATCTGAAGTGGTCTTCTGATCTGGAGTGCCTTGCTGATCTGAAGTGCCCTGCTGACCTCGAGCGCTTTGCTGCCCTCGAGTGATTCGTTGACCTAATGATGGAATGGTACACGTGACCAGGATCCAAGCCGCGGCAATCCAGAAAAACCAGTGCCTCACGGTCCGTGGAGTTGATTTGCTGCTGACGATTACATGTGAGATGTTGCCGAGAGAACCGATTCCAGAAGTGCAAGACATAACGGGACTTCCCCTTTCGAGACCAAAGAGAGCCTGTTCAACTCGAACGCTCTACGAGCGCGTCCGCAAGTAAAAATGCAAGTGATCCAGGGAAAGGAAGCTACTTGCGCGCGAGTATAGAGCAGCACTACTGGACGGTCAATCACAGTAAGTGATCTGGCGGGAAAAGCCGCTGACTTTAGTACTGCTGCTTGTGTGAGCGGCTCCGATCTCAAACTGGACGACCGAACCAAGCCCCCAATGTCTCTTCGAGAGCGATCATGTCGGGTTCCGCATCTGTAGCCCACGCGACAAAACCGTCTGGCCTCACAAGGAACGTGCTGAGATTGTTGTTGTCTTCGGCCTGCCTTGCCGCATATTTCACTAGCCCGTTCCACCGTTGACTCAGAGTGTGCAATTCATCCCTGCCTTGAAGATCAAGCAGTAGTCCAATCCCATCATGTAGAAGATCTCCAACGCGCGAACCGTCTGCGAACAGGAGGTCGGGCGTGCTATACCCGATTAGAGGATGATCCCCGGGAAGACTGTAATGAAGCGAAGCTCCGGAAATCTTTTCAATGAAATATGAAGTGCCCTCGCGAGTCTTCATCAAATCGCGGATCACACTCGCGATTGCCCGCGCATGTGGTTCTGGCCTCATGATGGCCACCTGGGCGCGTGTCCAGTCGAGAGCCCAAGCCCCGGCGGGATGTCGCTCCGTTGTAAAAGTGTCGAGCAGACTTTCGGGGGCCCAGCCTTTGACGGTTGCCGCGAGCTTCCATCCAAGATTCATCGCATCGCTAAGGCCCGTGTTGAGTCCCTCCCCTCCCAGTGGGGAGTGGATGTGAGCAGCATCGCCGGCAAGAAGCACACGCCCCTTGCGATAAGTTGCCGCCTGTCGCGCGCGATCCGTATAGCTAGTGGCGACATGCAGAGTCTTCACGGTCACATCCGTGCCCGAAACGCGACGAAGAACCGCCTGCAGGCCTTCGAGAGTGATCTCCTGTGTTCGATCTACTGTTATCGTCGAATTCGATCATTCCTATGCGGCCAGGACCGGGACCGCAAACGTACATTCCCGTGGCCGTAGGGTTAAATCCGGGGCGCAGCTTTTCCGGATCAGCAATCTCCACCCAGGCGCTGTAGCCGGTAAACTCAGGATCAGTGCCAGCGAATTCAAATTCAGCAAGCTTGCGCACCGTGCTGCGTCCGCCATCGCAGCCGACGAGCCACTCGCTCTTGAAGCTCTCATCGCCAGCCTGAACGGTTACCCCTTCATTGTCCTGCGTAAAGCCTGTGACACCCATACCGTGCCGAATTTCAACGCCCAATTCGAGAGCCCGCTCAGCGAGCAATAACTCTAGTCCCTCAAGCGACGCGAGCCCGCCACCGGCCGATGGGCCCCCCATAAGGTACTTCTGCTTGGGTGGGTCAATTTTGTCGACACTCAGCATGATGCCCGCGAAGTGTCCGGCAAAACGCGGAGTGGGAGGAGAGTCGGCCGTCTTCGCGCTACTCAGTTCTATCCCGGGCGATCTGGCCGGATCCAGCCACGCCAGGGAGGATTTCCTCAATTCCTTCAGCATCCCGCGCCGATAGAATGCTTCAACTGAGGGGAGGTTCAGGCCGCGCATTCCCATCCAGCCCGCTTTGAGGAGCGAGTCAGGAGTCTCCGATCGTTCGAGAACCAGCACTGAAGT
>Ga0126381_100011225_pt1 | contig 10122 bp, 11 predicted proteins | sample PanSoiMetPlot_28_FD_96465 | JGI IMG/M metagenome (GOLD analysis project Ga0126381, IMG submission 96465) | Tropical forest soil microbial communities from Panama - MetaG Plot_28 | ecosystem: Environmental > Terrestrial > Soil > Tropical forest > Bulk soil | place: Panama | collected 2016-02-17 | reverse complement strand
GCTATGTCAGCAACTGCGATCGCAATTGAAAATGTCGAGACTACCGCCCGGCCCTGGACCGAGACATTACACGAATGGGTGACCACGGTCGACCACAAACGGCTAGGTATTCTCTATATTCTCTACGGCCTGGCCTTCCTCGTGATGGCCGGCATTGAGGCGTTGCTTATTCGCGTCCAGCTCATACACGCGCACAACAATTTTGTTTCGCCGCAAGTTTTCAATCGGATGTTCACGATGCACGGAACCACGATGATCTTTTTCGTGGTCATGCCGGTCCTCTTCGGGTTTGCGAATTACCTTGTACCGTTAATGATCGGCACGCGCGACATGGCGTTTCCTCGACTGAACGCATTCAGTTTCTGGTTGACTGCGCTGGGTGGCCTGCTGCTTTACTTCAGTTTTCTGGGAGGCAGCGGCCTATACGGCGCCGGAAATGCACCCGACGCCGGCTGGTGGGCCTACGCGCCGCTCACCGCGAAGGCATTTTCGCCGGGCCACAGCTCGGATTATTGGACTATCGCTCTGCTGGTATCAGGATTCGGCAGCATCGGTACCGCTATTAATATCGTCGCCACCGTTTTATGCATGCGCTGCCCCGGAATGCACCTCGGCCGCATGCCCCTGCTGGCCTGGCTCAACCTCGTTATGTCGGGCATGGTTCTGATTGCAATCCCGCCGTTATCTGCTGCGCAGCTGATGCTGCTGGTTGATCGCTACCTCGGCGGACATTTCTTTGATACCCAAGCCGGCGGCTCGGCCACACTCTGGATGCATTTCTTCTGGATCTTTGGTCATCCAGAAGTTTACGTTCTTGTTATTCCTGCGTTTGCGTTCCTGTCGGAAATCATTCCCGTCTTTTCACGCAAACCTATTTTTGGATATCCCGTCATGGTTGCGGCGACCATCGGTATCGGGCTCGTAAGCACCAGTGTCTGGGCCCACCACATGTTCACCATTGGAATGAATTCCTACGCCAACAGTTTCTTCGCGATCACCACCATGGCTGTTGGCATCCCAACGGGAATAAAGATCTTCAATTGGATCGGCACGATGTGGGGCGGAAGGATTCAGTTCAAAGTGCCAATGCTGTTCTGCATAGGCTTTCTGTTTCAATTCTTAATCGCCGGTCTCACCGGCATTATCCAATCCTGCGCGCCTGTCGATTGGCAGCTTAGTCTCTCGTACTTCGTTGTGGCTCACTTTCATTACGTGATCGTCGGTGGAATTCTGTTTGCGCTCTTCGCAGCGTTTTACTACTGGTACCCGAAAGCGACCGGAAGAATGTTGAGCGAGAGCTTGGGCAAAATCCACTTCTGGCTATTTCTGATCGGGTTTCACGTGACCTTCGATGTCATGCACATTCCCGGACTTCTCGGGATGCCGCGACGCATTTACACCTATGAACCCGGCCGCGGCTGGGACACTTTGAACCTAATCGTCACAATCGGGGCGTTCATTCAGGCGGTAGCCATTCTGGTGTTCGTGTTTAACCTTGTCCTTTCTTACTGGAGGGGAGCTAAGGCCGGCAACGATCCATGGGATGCTTGGACGCTCGAATGGTCAGTGAGTTCACCGCCGCCTGTTTACAACTTCGCGTCTATACCGCTGGTCGCAAGCCGCCGCCCGCTTTGGGATTTGAAGCATCCCGAAGATCCTGATAGCCGCTACGAGGAATGAGCGATGAGCGCAATCACAATTTCCGTCCCTAGAACGTCTCTATCCTGGAGCCTTCCGGATCGCGGTAAGGTTGCGATGGCCTGTCTCATCATCGCCGAATCGGCCATCTTCACGATTCTTGTCGTGGCCTACCTCTTCTATGTGGGTAAGAGCTTGACAGGACCGACGCCGCGCGAGGTCCTCGAGATACCTGTCTTTTTCACAATCTGCCTTTTATCTAGCAGCATCACCGTGCACCTCTCGCAAAGGTTCCTGGAACGCGGCAATCGAATGGGCTTCGTGAACCTGTGGTTCCTGACGCTCGTTCTTGGCGGTCTATTCCTGTTCGGTACAGCGCTGGAATGGCATCGGCTGATCTATGAGCGCGGGCTGACTATCTCGACCAACCTCTTTGGAACGACCTATTACTCGCTGGTTGGTTTGCACGCATTTCACGTCACCGCCGGTCTGGTCATGTTCCTGATCGTTCTCATCTTCGCTTTGGCCGGCCGTGTGAACCGTGATGAATCCAGTCGCGTCGCAGTGCTTTCGATGTATTGGCATTTTGTGGACGCCGTTTGGATCGTCGTCTTCACAGTGGTTTACATTCTCGGACGCTGAGGAGTCTCGATGCAAACACCGGAATCGCAGAGACAAAGCTGGGAAGAAATCGAAGTGCCAGCCACCACGGCATGGCCTCTCGTCCTCGCGCTCGGATTTACATTGATTAGTGCGGGTTTACTCACCAGTGCATCCGTCAGCGTGCTGGGCGCGGTACTTACGATTGCTGGCTGCGTCGGATGGTTCCGGGAAGTTTTCCCCCGCCAACATGAAATTGCTGTACCGATCGGATACGAAGATGTTCCGGCGGCCACGCAACGGCCGGTAGTCGACCGGGTGCCGATCGCACCGGAACAGGTGCGCGCGTGGCTTCCTCTTCACACGCACCCAATCTCGGCCGGAGTACGTGGCGGACTGGCTGGAGGTGTGGCGATGGCTGCACTTGCTTGTGTCTACGGGTTGATTAAGGTTGGAAGCATCTGGAATCCGATTAATCTTCTGGCGGCATCGGTTTATGCACAGTCCGTGAAACTGGAATCTTCGCAATTGAATTCGTTCCATGCCGACAGCTTTGCAATCGCTATGATGCTACACGTCCTGGTTTCCACATCTGTGGGACTGCTCTACGGTGCCATGCTTCCCATGTTCGCGCGAAGGCCCATTTTGCTTGGAGGTCTGCTCGGCCCGGTGCTCTGGTCTGGTCTGCTCTACTCGATGCTGTCTCTTCTCAATCCTTTGCTGCAGAGCCACATCGACTGGTTCTGGTTCATGGCTTCGCAAATAGCATTTGGCGTGGTCGCCGGAGCCGTGGTGGTGCGGCATCCTAAGGTTCCCACCAGAGACAACATAGCGTTCGCCGTGCGCGCGGGAGTGGAGGCTCCTGGAATCATCCCGCCGCGAAGAACAGGAGAGGAGAGGTAAGTGAACTCACTCCGGCAAATTTGTTCGTTCGCCGCGGCGATGGCGTTGATGTCGAGTTGCGGGACACCGCACGGCCAGCCTCGCAGCGGTTCCGAGGCTGTAGCACCGAATGAAGTCATGGACTTCAGGACTTTGTATTCGGAAAATTGTACCGGGTGCCACGGCGAAAACGGCCGAGGTGGTGCTGCTATCGCTCTCGCCAATCCGGTCTATCTGGCCATCGTCGATGAAGAGTCAATGCGCAGGAGCATCGCCAAAGGCTTGAGCGGAACTACGATGCCAGCCTTTGCGGAGAGCGCGGGCGGATTGCTCAGCGATAAGCAGATAGATGTAATCGTTCAAGGAATCCGCTCTCGATGGAGCCGGCCCGGAATTCTCGATGGTGTCACTGCACCCTCTTACATCGCGAAGACTACGGGTGACCCTCAACGAGGGGAAGCCGCGTACAAGACCTATTGTGAATCCTGTCACGGGCGCGATGGCCGCGGTGGATCAAAGGGCAGCGCCATCACGAACGATTCTTTTCTGGCGCTGATTAGCGACCAGGGATTGCGGACCGTAGTTATCGCTGGCCGACCCGAAGTTGGGGCGCCGGACTGGCGTGGAAACGTTGGCGGCAAACCAATGTCCGATCTAGAAGTCACCGACGTAGTTGCTTGGCTTGCTTCACGGCGAGCTCAAGTCCCGGGCCAGCCATATTCCGTTTCAAAACTAATACTGCACTAGGAGCCAAATCATGCCGAACGACACAACGCTCTCTCGACGCGGAATGTTCATGAAGTTGGGAATTCTCTTCAATGGACTTGTGGCCACCGCGCTTGCAGTGCCCCTCGGACGGTTTCTTCTCTCCTCAATTACGCGCGGACGTGCAAACGGTTACCTGTCGTGGGTTCCGCTCGGCTCGGTCGAAAAGTTTCCAGAAGGCGAGACTAGGCTGGCCACGTTCCGCAATCCGTTAGTGATGCCGACGGACGGAAAAACGGTTGATACGGCATGTTGGGTGCGCCACATCGAAGGCGAACAGTTCCAGGTTTTCGCTGTCAACTGCGCTCACTTGGGCTGTCCCGTTCGTTGGTTTCCGCAGTCCGGTCTATTCATGTGCCCATGCCACGGCGGAGCATACTACCGGGACGGCTCGCGCGCTTCGGGTCCGCCGGAGCGCGGCTTGTTTGAATACTCATATAAGGTTCACAATGACCTGATCTCAATACAGGCCGGCGAGATGCCAACGCCCGGACCAACTGCGTCTCTCACTCCGAAGGAGCGACCGTGCAAATGCGCTTGATCTCTCGAATTGGCGAATGGTTTGACCGGCGGTTGCAACTCGCAGCTCCGATCCGCGAAGCGGCAGAGCATCCCGTACCCCGAAACACGGCGAGCTGGTGGTATGTGTTCGGCAGCGCAGCGCTCATCGTTTTTCTTCTCCAGTTCGTGACCGGAATTCTGCTGGCTTTTGTTTATGTGCCTTCGGCGGGAGAGGCATGGAGTAGCCTTCAGGCCTTGAACCACGAAATCTCCCTCGGCTGGTTCATCCGAGCTATGCATGGATGGGGTTCAAACTTCATGGTGGCGATTGTTCTCATCCACATGATGCAGGTGTTTCTCTTCGGCGCATACAAGTTTCCGCGCGAACTCACATGGATCCTCGGTGTGTTCCTTTTGCTGATGACACTCGGCATGGCTTTTTCCGGACAGGTGTTGCGCTTCGATCAGGACGCGTATTGGGGGTTGGGAATCGGAGCATCCATCGCTAGCCGCGTTCCCATAATCGGTCCGGCGATAGTCAAGCTGATGTTGGGCGGACCCATTATTGCAGGTGCGACGCTGTCCAGATTCTTCGCACTGCACGTTTTTGTGATTCCCGGAATGTTGATCGGGTTCGTTGCTCTTCATCTACTCATGGTGCTGAAGCTTGGAATCAACGAGTGGCCAATGCCGGGACGCATCGTCCGACGTTCGACGTATCTAGCCGAGTATCATGCGTTGACGAAAACGGATGGCGCGCCGTTCGCTCCTTATGCCATTTGGAAGGATTTGTTCTTTGCGGCGTGTATTCTCCTGGCCGTCGCTGCGTGCGCGCTCTATTTCGGCCCCTTCGGCCCGGGAGGCAAGCCGGATCCGACAATTATCCAGACCGTCCCGAAACCTGACTACTTTTTCCTTTGGCTTTACGCTCTGCTCTCGTTGTTGCCTCCGTCGCTCGAAACGCCTGCGCTTCTTATCGGCCCCGTTCTGGGTATCATTGGGTTGCTTCTTCTCCCGTTCCTATCCGGCGAAGGAGAAAAGAGCTGGCGAAGAAGGCCGATTGCTGTCCTAACGGTACTGATGATCGCAATCATCCTCGGTACGTTTACTCATCTTGCCGAATACACACCTTGGAGTCCGCAGATGAACGCTTGGAGCGGAGCCCCGGTTCCCAAGCGATTCTTACATGGCACGACGGCACTCGAGCGGCAAGGTGCGCTTGTTTTTCAGGAAAAGCAGTGCCGCAACTGCCATTCCCTCGAAGGAATTGGTGGCCAGCGAGGTCCGTCCCTGGACAGCGTCGCCGTGCGCCTCACCCAGGATCAACTTATCCGCCAGGTGATCCAGGGAGGCGGCAACATGCCGGCATACGGCAACAATCTAAACCCTGCTGAAACGACGGCGCTTGTAGCATTTCTTGAAACCCTGCATCCGGCACGGCAAGCCGCGGCGCGCGATGCTTCACGAGATGTAATTCTTAGTGTCCGGCAATAAAGACCGGCAATGTCAGCAGTGATGCCAAATCCGAGTCACGCCGCGCCGGAATCATTGGGAGTGGCGCTTTCGCTTACGCTCATTCTGGTTTTGATCGCCATCGTGTACGCGCGGGGCTGGCGGCATCTTCCGTCGGCTTACGTAAGCTTCATTCCAGGTTGGCGAGCCGCGAGCTTCTGCTTCGGTCTCTTCTTAATATGGGTCGCGGCAGCTTCCCCGATTAGTTCGTTTGACGGAAGAATGCTGACGGCCCACATGGTCCAACATCTCCTGCTCATGACATTCGCTCCTCCCTTGATCTGGTTGGGAGAGCCGGCCATTCCGTTCTTATACGGTCTGCCAGCAACACGCCTGGTGGTTCGATGGCCGCTGATGCGACAAATCGCGAGATTGCTTGGTCACCCAGTGTTTTGTTGGTTGGCTGCCGCTGTAGCCCTGGTTCTGTGGCATATTCCGGCGCTGCTTGGTCTTGGCATGAGATCACAAATGTGGCACTTCACCGAGCATGTGACTTTTTTAGCCACGGGCCTGCTCTTCTGGTGGCCAGTTGTCCGGCCTCGGTCGAGTGTGTCAAGGTGGCCTCCCTGGTCGATGATTTTGTACCTTTTCCTCGCCACCTTGCCCTGTGACGTCTTGTCCGGATTGCTCGTGTTTTCGGACCGAATCGCATATCCCATCTACCTCTGCATGCCACAGGCGACGACGCTTTCGGTTCTCGAAGATCAACAATGTGCTGGTGCCTTGATGTGGACCTCCGTTACGGTTGTCTTCTTAGTGGCGGGTACACTCCTTTCCATGCATTTGCTTACGCCGCAGAGGTACCGCGAGGCCGTGGACGTTTAAGTGATACGAGACTATTTGGAGTTGACCAAGCCGCGCATCACGATACTCATCGTGATCTGCACAGCGGCCGGGTACGGGTTTGGCTGCGGCAATTCGTTTCAGTTGTTAACCTTGGCGCACGCACTGATCGGCACCGCGTTACTGGCATCCGGCACGGCGGCACTCAATCAGTGGTACGAGGTGGATTCCGACGCCAAGATGAGACGGACGCGAAATCGTCCCATGGCGGCGGGAAGGATCAAACGAGACCACGGCTTCGTCTTTGGCACGTTGGTGTCCGTAGTGGGCTTTGCAGAACTCTGGCACGGAGCCAATCTCTTGGCCGCCGCTCTGGGTTTGTTCACGCTTCTGAGTTACTTACTCCTTTACACGCCCTTGAAGCGCCGCTCCCAGTTATGCACAATTGTTGGCGCAGTTCCCGGTGCGATGCCTCCGGTTATTGGCTACGTGGCCGCGGGAAGCAAACTCGATGCCGGCGCGCTGGCGTTGTTGCTCATCATGTTTGTCTGGCAGTTTCCTCATTTCGATGCCATCGCCTGGATGTATCGCGAAGATTACGCTCGTGGTGGAATCCGGATGCTGCCCGTGATCGAACCGGACGGCCAGTCGACGGCGATGCGCGTGGTCGTCAGTTCGGTCTTGCTGATCCCGATCAGCTTGATTCCTTCCTTCTTGGGGATGACTGGATCTCTCTATGCGGCTGTCGCCATCGTAGCCGGCCTCTTGATGCTTTACTTCGGAGCACGATTGGCACACGAAAAAACCAATGCTGGTGCACGGGCTGTACTACTCGCCTCGGTTTCATACCTTCCCGCGCTTCTAACCATTTTGGTGTTTGATCGGCGGTCGGCTTGATCGACTTGTAGTATTAAGTCTCGATAGAAAGACAAAGCTTCGCAAAGGCGTCATTGTGAACGCAACTCGGCGAAAATCGGGTAGTGGTCCGAGCCTTTGAAATCTCGCCGGACTATTCCGCTTTCAACCTTCACCGAGCCTTTAGCGAATATCCAGTCAAGAGCCATCGCGATTGTATGGGTCCGCTCGATGCGCTCTCCTGTAGCACTTTCAAATCCCTGGCTCTTCAGACGTCGAACATACTTCGAGGGAAAATACTTCGTATTCAGGTCTCCGCCCAGGATGATGGGCGTGTCTAAGGGATAGCGCTGCAGATCTGCAAGTATCTCCTCTAACTGCCGAGATTGAATTTTGCCGAAACTGCGGCTCTCCAGATGGGTGTTGTATATCACCAGAAGATGGCCCGCAAATTCGACTTCGGTCACCAAAGCGATGCGGTTCCCCATGCGTCGCTGCATTAAGGACATAGAAGATGGCATCCAATCATGTGGCTTCCACCAACCGGATTGCGTTTGAAACCGCAATATCCTCGAGCTCAAGATAGGAAGGCGTGTTAAGGTCGCTTGCCCAATCAAAGCGGGCTGCCCGCGTTCCTGGCCGAGCTCCTCGAATTCCACGCCATAGGCGAGATTCAATTGAAGACGCTTCGCCAGTTCCGCTGCGACATCGATGTTGCCAGAGCGGTTTGCATTCCAATCCACCTCTTGCAGCATATAGAGATCAGTGGGATTGCGTTCCAGTTCAGAACTCACAGTATCTAGCCGCGAACCGCGATCGATATTCCAGCTCACCAAGCGAATGGATCTCAAGCCGTCGACCGGAGGGACGATTTTGAGTTCGCGGGGGGCGTTGAATTCACGAGCGACAGCCGAGGAGGCGCTCACCGTCTGTGACTGTCCTACGACACCGCAACTAATCAAGAAAAAGAGGGGCGGGAAAAAGCTGCTCACATTTACGGCATACCCTCCTATGCGCTAAGTTTCGTATAGAACGGAGGTCTTGTTGAGGCGGCGTGCCGGTATCAGAATTTCTATCGCTTCAACCCTGACGGTCTAAATAGCTCGCGCCAATCGAAAGTCAACACTCTCCACAGGAGATGAGCTTCGATAAAAGCCGCCTGTTTGGTCAAAGTCACTAGTCCGACCTTACTGATTCCCTCTTGTTCACGAGGTTGCCTCGAAACCGCCGGCACGGAGTTGGCTCTCTGCTCATTTTCTGGTCAATTGCCGACTTCCCGTCAACTGCTGAATTCGGGAATGCTGCGGCCCTGTTTCGGAATTGCCCCTTCTCGCCGCGGTTCCTGCTAAGTTGCTGAATCAACTTGTTGTTTTTCACCTGACGACAACTCGACTGCAATGGAACCCGGACTGCACTCCTAAGCTTGGCAACGCCGGACAGTTCCGGTTAGGAGATGAAAAAAATGATCCATAGGATTGTTGCGTCCAAGCACATCAGTCTGATGCTGATATGTCTGTTATTGCTGGTTTGCTATTGCACGGGTCTTATTGCGCAGGACCACGACGCAATAAACGCTCCGGCGGCAAGCTCTACGTTACACGTTACGCACATCTTGGGTTTCGAAGGCGTTTCGAACAATGCTAATGGAGACCTTTCAATTCAAGATCGTGCTTTGCGCTTTAAACCCCACGAGGGATCTCCCGTTCAGGTGCCCATTGGTGCCATCCAGGACCTCTTTCTAGGCGAGCAAGACAAGCAGGTGGGAGGGAAGCCGATGATGTTGGCCAAAACCGCTGCACCGTACGGAGGCGGTCGCGTGGTTAGTCTGTTCGCACACAAGAAGTATGACATCGTGACTCTGGAGTACCTCGATTCAAACGGGGGTTTTCACGGCGCGATTTTCCAGCTCAACCAAGGACAAGGCCCGGTTCTTAGGTCCGAACTTGAAGCTGAACGCACGCCCGGTAACCGAGTGGCAGATGAAGCCACAAAACGAAACACTGAGGAGACCTCGAAATGAAGTCAAATAGAAACGTCTCATCAACAGGACTCGCCGCAGCCCTGATGATCCAAGCGGTCTTGCCGTCACAGGTTCTCGCGGGAGTTAAGGGCTCGGTATCCCCACAATGGAGCGTACAGGTGAACAAGGTTGAGTCGGGTACTGTGAATATCGAGCCCGCGTTCCAAGTTGCGATCTACGAGAATCTGTTGGATGAGGTAACTAAGACGAAGCTGTTCAAACAGGTTTTTCGTGATGGAGATCGTGGCGCAAACGACCTTCCAAATCTCTTGATCCTGAAAACAACAGTGGAAGCATACACGCCGGGTAGTGAGACGCGACGGGCTGTCACAACTGTGAGTGGGGCCACGAAGTTGAAGGTTCAAAGCCAGCTTTCGACGCGAGAAGGTAAGATCGTCCTGCAGCGTGAGATTGCCGGCGACGGGCACTTTTTCGGAGGCAACCTGCGGGCTACCCATAACCTGGCGCATAACGTTGCCGGTGCGATTAAGCAGTCAGGTCTGCCCGAGCCCGCACCTTCCGTCGCCGAACCGTAAGCATCCGAATTGGGGCTCAAATGACGTCTT
>Ga0126381_100011224_pt1 | contig 10122 bp, 7 predicted proteins | sample PanSoiMetPlot_28_FD_96465 | JGI IMG/M metagenome (GOLD analysis project Ga0126381, IMG submission 96465) | Tropical forest soil microbial communities from Panama - MetaG Plot_28 | ecosystem: Environmental > Terrestrial > Soil > Tropical forest > Bulk soil | place: Panama | collected 2016-02-17 | reverse complement strand
GCTCTCCGCTGTTCATTGTCAATTCCGTCCTTCGTAGATAGACTCTCGCCTCACCGGTGATCCTCACCGATCCGCGCGGCGGTATTTATGCAACATCTGGTATTTTGCCTCGAAAGAAAATAACCATGCCCGAGGAGTTCATCCGGGCAGCCGCTACATCAGCGTTCCACATCGGTCCAAAGCTCGCGACTGGATACTTCGTCCGTGCACACATTCCGCCGCCTAGGCTAAAAGGCATGAATGAGGAGTTTGTCTATAGACCAGAGGGCCAGGGTGGGACTCCTGATATTTTTCCCTCGACGCATCTGATGCGGCTTCCGCCCAGCGCGGAACTGCCGGTGGCGCAATACTCGCTGAGGGTTGGGCGCGAGTCTTCGAAAAGAAAGACTAGCCCAGAGTTGGTGTGCATTGAGCAGGACGCGAAAAACGTAGACACTTATGGACGCTATCCGTATCCCACGCTATTTGTACCAGAAGGCGGAAACATCGTACAGGCGAGGCAGCTGAGTCAGGGTATGAGCTTAGCTCAACTTGGTGAATTCTAAATTTAGGAGGGTATAGCCATGAAATGGTTTTTGGGGGGTGCGGCTGGACTTCACGCATTCTTTATGCTCTCCGAACTTTTCCCGTGGTCATTCCCTCTCATACTTCGTATTGCTACCAAGAAATTGCCCTCAACAGAGACTTTCACGGCTGCTCAACGAACGTTTGTAGCGACACTCGTTCATAATGCCGGAATTTACAACGGGATTGTAGCCGCTGGGCTGGCATGGGCTGCTGTTGGCGGATATTCCACCGCTGAGGTCGCTCGGATAATGTTGCTCGGAGCTACATTCGCCGGGATTTTTGGGACGTTGACTCTGAAATCGCCATTGACTGCTGTTCAAGCAATTGTGGGTATCATAGGTTTGATTCTCGTTCAAAAATGACCTGAGGGGACTCCTTCAATGAAAAACATTCTCAAGGTTTATGCCGGGAAGAAAGACATTGCCGCGATCCATGAAGCCGCAAGAATAATCGAGAGTTATGACGCATTCATTCTGGTCGAAGCGGACGAGAAAACGTCGCGCTCCCTCGCGCGGAAATTTCCTGTGGAAGGCATCACAGCCCAATATGAACGTTCATTTGGTGACCGTAGGATTGCTACCTCGCAGCCGCGTATTAGCTCAACGGGCTCAACTCGCCCACACGCTGCTGATCGACGCGAGCGACCACTCAAACCGGGGCCTCACCACTATATGGTCCAGTTCATTGGTCCTATCAAGCAGAACTGGCTGATGAGAATTCGGGCAACTGGCGCAAAACTGCGTGAACCAAGGGGAAATTTTGCATACGTAATTTGTGCCAAAGAGCCAATGGCGCGCAAGGTCGCCGGAACGAGCTTCGTACGATGGCTAGGTCATCTTCCATACAAGGATAGGATCGCCCCACGGGTTCTGGGAAAGCGTACAGGCCCTAAGCTCCCACGCCGACGTGAAAGGTCAGGCGTGTACAGCGTGGAAATATTTTCTTCCGAAGACGCTGGCCGTATCGCGCGCGCATGCCGCAGCTTGGGCTTCGAGGTTATTTCACAAGAACCAAAAGCGCGCCTGCTTTTGCTAAGGACTAAGGAAGCCGATAGTGCGACGACCAGGCAGGTGCAGAAGCTGTCTGAAGTGCATGGCGTGCGGTTCGTCCGCCAGCGGGTGGTACCACGGCCGAGCACCAATGTAGCCACCACTGTGATGGGAAACGACTATACCGCACGAGCGCCAGGCGGCCTGAAATTGGCGGTGCAGGGAGAGATCATCTCAGTGTGCGACACCGGACTCGACACCGGGGAGCCCGTCACCATCCACCCCGATTTCGCGGGCCGGATTGCTGCGATAAAGAGCTATCCCATCACTCCTGATTGGAATTCCGTGATTATGAATCCAGGCGGAGACGACGGACCATCGGATTTGAATTCGGGTCACGGGACGCATGTTTCTGGGTCGGTACTTGGCAATAGAGCTGCATCCGCCGACGGTCCGGCTGTGATTAAGGGACACGCCTCCAGGGCGAAGATCGTTTTTCAAAAAGTAGAGCAGGAGATGAAATGGCGGCCCGACGCTCCGGAGAAGTTGAAGAAGGAGCGGTACGTACTTTCCGGGATACCGGCCAACCTGGCTCCGCTATTTCAGTACGCGTATAACGAAGGAGCACGAATCCACTCTAACTCCTGGGGCGGAGGCGACCCGGGGGCCTACCACGACCAGTGTCGCCAATTCGACCAGTTTGTCTGGGACCACAAGGACTTTTGCTTCGTTATTGCCGCCGGGAACGACGGATCCGACAATGATGGCGACGGCAAAATCAACCTCATGAGCGTGACTTCACCTGGTACCGCGAAGAATTGCATCACCGAGGGTGCCTGCGAAAACCTTCGGCCGGAATTTAATTCCGAACTCTACGGCAATTGGTGGCCCGACGATTTCCCGGTGAATCCCATTCACAATGCGCCGATGGCCGACGATGCGGACCAAGTCGGTGCCTTTAGTAGTCGCGGATCCACAGAGGACGATCGAATCAAACCCGATGTGGTTGCGCCGGGCACCTTCATCCTGTCGACCCGATCGCTCAAGCACCGGCACGAGCAGAGGAGACACCAATGATCCGTCATTCCCTTCCGTTCCCGCACACCGTTGTTCCTAATTGCGTAACCTTTCGCGAACTCGACAATGCGCTTTGGTGCGGGACCGACTCCGGATACATCGTGAACGTCCGCCTGTTCGATTCTCGAGTAAATGTTCAGAGTTTGGGCTTCTCCGACCCGGTCGCCGTGCTTCCGGCGAGCGATGGTCTCAGCCTCTATGTCGTCGAGCAGGGGGGAGCCGTCTTGGTGATGTCGCGCAAGTCTACCCGGCGTACTGACGCGAAGCTTGTTGCTGACCTTGAGGGACCGATCGTATCGGCTGATTTCACCTCCGATGGCTCTTTGCTGCTGCTGAAGGCTGGGGATACCCCGCAATTGTCCGTGTTCGACCTGGCTATCGGCATTGAAAGTGTGCTGGCAAGCTCACTACTTGATCCCGCAACCTTTGTTACGGATACGGCAGGCAAGGTATTGGTACTGCAAGGTCCTGCGACAGCCCGGCAACTAGTTGAAGTCGATCCTGTGACTGGCGCCACAGAATGGCCCGTGGAGCTGTCGACAACAGTGACCGCCCTGGTGGCGGCTCCGCCCGCGTCTGGCGCTCGCGTAATTTTCGCGGACGATATAGGGGACTTGTTTCCGGTCGACGCCGCGGGCACGATTGGCCCGGCGGGCGCGAGCTTGGGTACGTCCGTGCTCGGATTGGAACGATGGGGATCGCTGCTGCTGGCGGTTACCCCGGCAACCGTCGAAGCCGTCGAATGGGATCTCGAAGAGGGGCCGCTGAAAATCCGCCTGCCTCTCGGCCCGGTATTTGCGAATGGGTATACGACCGCCGAAGTTGACTTCACCCCCACCGGTCTGGCCTGGGAGGACTTTTCCCTGGAAATCGAGGAAGGGGCAGATCAGGGAATCGTCTCAGCGGGCCTCGAGCCGCCAGGGGCCAGCGGGACCCGCAGAGTCCGGGTGCTACCTGGCCCCTTTCCCGGGGAACGAAATCTCACCGCCTACCGCCTTACAGATAGAGAGCGGATCGGACGCGCCCGTTTTCGGGTGACCCGCCATTGGCCCGACGACGAGAACGGACCGCCCCTGGCAGTCACAGGAAATTACCGCGCTCTGGCGCACTGGGGCGGTGGTCCGGTAGGGCCCGAGAATGTCGGCAATTACCGGGCCCCCGACGTCTGGCGCGTTGCCATTGTTTTTGTAGAGACCAAGGACAGGCCTTTTCAAGGCGACTTGGCGGCCGCCAGATCAACCTGGGAAGACCGCCTGGTCGGAGCAGGCACAACCGCGCGGCGCTACTACGAGGAGGTTTCGTATCGAAATACGGCTGCCGGCTCCTCTGGGATGCTGGGAACTACCATCACCTTGGCTGAGAGCGGTCTCGGCGGGGTCGTTAGAGTCGACGCGGGCTGGGGCGACCTATTCGAGAACGACGATACCGACAAGGTCACCAGCAACCCATTTGGCGGCTGGATGATGAAGGTCGACGCTCGCAGCGAGATTGCAGGCGCTTACTGCGACATGCTGATCGACGCGGGCACCGCCGCCAGCCTGCTGCCGCAGATTGATGCGGTCGTCTTTGTTATGCAGAATGCCTCCGAGGATGTGGTGCCGGTGGGCGATGATCGAATCCTACGGGCAAAGTTTTGTTGGCCGGAGGCTTGGCAAGGCGTCAACTTCCACTGGAAAGGACCGACCTGGACCACCATCGACCCCAAACCCTGCGTCTTCATGCCGACCGGATACCCCGCAGCCATGCCGGTGCCAGGGGGAGGACTAAAGAGTTTTAACAACATCCTTTGCCATGAACTCGGCCACACTTTTGGATGTGCCGACCTATACAACCGCGGCGACTATCCCGAGACCGTGAATGACCGGCTCATCGATGCCCTTGATCTGATGGCTAATGACTGGTGGGCTCCCCATTTCTCCCTCGCCAACCGGATGCGGCTCGGCTGGATCCACCCTTCCTGGATCGAGAGCGTTAACTTCGGTCTCAACCCCTCTTCGCGCACCGTTACATTGCAGGCCGTGGAAACGGTTGACCGGGCTGGTCCGCCGCCAGGTCGTCGAGTTGGAATCGAAATCCGCATCCGCCCGGGAAAGAATTACTACTTTGAATATCGCGGGAGCCAAGCTGGCCAGATGGGGGACAACGGCCTATCCCGCTACTATCCGACTTCGCGGATGCTGGTCGGCACGGACGTCGTATCCGACGGGCTGGAGCCGATCGCGCGTCCCGACATCATGCTGCTCCCCAAAGACGCGGATGGAGATGGCCCCGTACTTTACACCGTCAACACAGATTATGCGGAAACCGACACCACCGATCCGGATCGCCAATTCAATTTTCGGATGATTTTCGATCAGATCGAACCCGGCGACCCCAATGCCCTCCGGGTTAAGGTCGAATATGTCGGCGCCAACCGCGCCGAACTGCAGATCAGGTCCGCGCCGGGCAGGCGCCCTCCCGGTCCCCCCGACTGGAAGAGTCCGGATATTGATATTGAGGGTCCTGCAGGCCCGAACGTGATCGCGAAAGGACACAACCATACCATCATCGTGAAAGTCCATAATGGCGGCACATTCGACGCGAATGATGTGCGGATCAACGTCTTCAGTCAAGCCTTCACCGCTACGCCGGGAGGCGCCATAGAAATCCTGCCCCCGGCGCCGCCGCAAACCATCCCCAAGCAACAAACACGCGAGTTTCGCCTGAACTGGTATGTCCCGGAACACACCTATATTAATGACGTCGAGGTGGAGCACTACTGCGTGCGGGTCGAAATCAGTCGGTACGTTGATCCGCGGGATCCATCTCACAACGAGGTCGTGGTCTACAACAATTCGGCGCAGTCAAACTTCGACACCGCGACAGCGCCGCATGCATCTCCTTCTGATCGCCGTGTGACCGGCGTCACGGTTGCCAATCTCCTGCCTCGGCGAGCCACTTACCAGCTCGCCGTTGATCAAGACGGAGCCTTCTATCGCGCCTATATCGAAAACGCCTGGGTGCGTTTGGGCGTCGGCGAAAGCCGCATGGTAGGCATGGCCTACGAATCGTTGGCTGGCGATCCCATCTTTGGCAAAGCCTTCGACAAAAACTTCAATACCGACCTCCACGTCCCGCCTAACAAGTTGGCTTTGACGTCGTTGCTGGCGCCGCGCGGGGACGGACGGGGCGACAGCTCCACCATCATCTTTGGCGCCAGCCTGGAAATCAGGGCCGGCATCAGGACATCGATTGTGCGCCTCGATTGGCTAGGGGAAGTAATACGAGGATTTGTAGTTTCCGAACGCGTCAGCGGTCCTCAGCCGGTGACCGCCGGGCGGGTTAATGTCGTGCTCTGGCGGAGGAGGCGGCCTGGCGAGAGCTGGCTGACGACCGCCCTGGTTGGCCTTGACGGCCGTTTTGAAACCCCGACGCCGAGTGAGGTTCTGCACATGTTTGGGAGCGAGGAAGTGCTGGGTGAGGCCTTCTATCTAGGTTCGCCGTCTTGGGCCGTGTGCCGCTCGGGAGTGAAGCGTCTCCGCTGATCGACCTTTGACCGGGCGCCGCCCACGCCTGCCTCTTTGAAAGTGTGAAGAGCCAACGGTGTAGGATTCCAGTCGATGGCCAGCAGTCTGCGGTCGAGAAGATGCTGGTCGAGATCGACATGACGGTCGAGGTATCTCCGTCCGTCACGATGGACGACATGAACAATCGCGTGACGAATCTGCTGAAGCCGTTTTACGCGGAAACGTATCGCCCTGCGATGGATCCAAAGATCCTCACACCACCCGCGCTGCGAAGACGGCGAAAGAGCCATCGCGGACGGTGACCTTGTCTATTCGTCCGACGGCAGAACACGGAACGGCGTTCTACTTTGACACGCTCGTGCCGATCGCCTTGCCCTGTGCTTCACCAAAATGACGAGCAACTTTAAAATCAACGAATCACCAGACAGGCTTGTGACATTGTTACCCAAATGAAAGTTCAGCGTTCCTGAGTTTTTGGCGAGGCACAGGGGTGCACTACAGGCATATCACTGGTGCACTTTCCCCCCAACTATCAAATTAGCCACAGGCTGCAGCTCCCCGATTTCGGCCACAGCTTCCCGAAGGGTAGCGCTAATGCCGACCTCGCCTCTCCGAAAGCTCGCGACAATGTCCTCGCGGAATTTGCCTGCCGCGTTGAGAATATGGGTGTCCCCCGGTTGGGTCTTGTGCGACTTTGCAAATCGCGCACTAAGCTTTCGAAACCAATCATTGCAATCCTTAAGGAGCTGCTTAATATCATCACCTAGTACGATTACCTTACCTACGATGGTAAGGAATATTACAGAAGTCCAAACCTTGTCCTCGGCGTCCACACTGGTGGCCTGAATTTTTAGGACGTAGTTAAGATCAGAATAACGGGTGCGTAGCAGGAACCCAGGCCGATCAGTTGTCGCTGTACAATTTACCTTCACTGCGGTTCCCGGAATAATCGTTCCTTCTAAAATGGGCTCTGGATCTTACACTGTAGTAATAACGTCAAGATCACCGCGAACGAGCGGGTATATCGTTGGGTCATACTCAATATATTCGGTGCTGTACTTCGGATAAGTGTATGCAAACTGAACTGTCCACTCCCGAATGAAAATGGGGAGTGGGACATCGTGTGGATCAATTGCGATAGTGATCTGCCGATCCCTGTAGTCACGGAAGTAATGAAGCGTCGTACCATCAGGAACGGGACAAATAGTCCCAGTCAAGTTGTCCGTCGTAGCGTTTCCAGAAGTCTCGGGACTTGTGAGCGTCAAATCCGTTCGCTTTGTGACGATTATGTCTACCCTTGGCTTGAAGGGTTCAGGATCGTTTACTCCGCCATACAAAACACCATTCAAACCGAGCGCGGAACCATCACATACTGCGCTGCGCCAATTGACAGGAATACCCGCGTTCCCCAGAGAGATCGGCGTCGGGGTGACTTCCATGTCCAGAATTCTGTTCCCGATGATGTTTTGCAGTGTCGATTCAAGCCAAGAAAGAGATAAGAATGTTGCAATGCCTCCGAGCCAATCGAAAATACCCGCTCCAACGGCAGTCAATGCTGCCTTGCACCAGAAATCACCGGAGAACTTGGTAGAAGGTTCGTCCTTGGTCGGCGGCGATATCTTAATCGCGCCAGCGCTGACCAAAACTTGAAAATGTATGTCTTGTGACACATTAACAGTCCCACAGAAGATTTCGGCGTCGGCGTGATCGTGGGCTCGAATCCCGCCGGGTTCTAGCTCAACCGTAATCTCCCTGACATGCGCGTCTGTGCCGGGATACGGGTCTGGCGGATTGATGTGATAATCGAGTGAGCCACTGCCACACGGCCCGGGAGTTTGGTGTGCGAGTAAGTCCTGTCCTTCAGGGGAATTTAAACGGATATTGAGAAGGTTGTCGGCATCGGCATTCTCTTTAGGCGTAGCATCGCCCCCATTTTCGTCTTTTGCCTTAAGATCAGCGATGATGCCCTGACGGATACCATCTCCTACATGATCACGGACGAAATTCCTTACACTAGGACAGCCAAATATTTAGTGGAAGCCATTGGCAGAAAGCAGCAACGCTATCGACCGTCGCTCACCAGCGACCAGATCACTGCTCGTCTTCCACGCTGGGTTTCCTGGTGGCACTCGGAAATACATCCCAAACATTCCTAAGGTTTCTTGATCGATCCAACGAAGAATTGGCAATTGTGACAGCTGTAATAACGCAACGCTGTCTTTAGTGGTATCGACCACGAAGGGCAACGAGGCCAGGGGAGCCGGCCCGGCAGCCCGTATCGAGGTTTGTATCTGATTCGCGATAAGCGAAGATAATGTGGGTGCAAACCCGGCGTGCTGAGCGTTGATTTGTGTCTGAGAGCTCGGGTCGAATTTGAATTGTACTGTTGCGGTTGGATTGTTGAACCCGATGCTGGTGTTACCGATATTGTTCTGGGTTACGATCAGTTGCATCACGATAACGATGTCGCCCGCAAGCAGAGTTAGCTTCAGAGGAAGGGTGGATTCTATGAGCGATCCGTTGGAAAAGAAAATACGAATCGAAACAGAACATCTGCTGATCCGGGTAAACCGAGGAGGTATGCCTGATCGACAATCAACTGCGCGTCTCCGCTACCGTTAATGCCTGAAAAGCTGAATGGCCAACTAAACGGCGGCGCAAACGTATCATTTACGTCGCCGTTCGGAAACAGGGATCGCGGAGCAGAGTAGAAGGTGTCTTCGAGGAATCCTCTAGATAGTTCAAGAACGACATCGAACCCAGCAGTATTCGGCACTGTGCCTCGCTTCGGGAGCGTGTTCGCCCGTTCACTGCTGGTTGTAGCGGAAGGGCGTCCACAAGGGATGACGCAAAACCAGCACTTCCTCTATGAAAGGCATTGAGTCAGGAAGTCCGAGAACCGCCCCAGAGAAATTGGAGAGATGCTCGCACGGAAGCACACAAGTTGCAAGAGAAAAGACCGTTGTTACTAAATCGAGCCTCTCTGAACACTTCCATGACAGATTGTCGGATGTCCCGACAGCCCTTGCCAACATACATCGGATAGTTGACTATCTTCGTGGAGTCGCTGACTGGATAGGCATCGTCGCGCTTCCTTGCACAAAGCGGCTTTTGTCTCTGACCTGTACTGCCCGAGCTACGACGCGAAGCAATCCCCTTCGAAAGACTCCAGTCTCGCGCGTACAGCCATCCGGTACAAAATAGAGGCTGCGAAAGTTGCTGCTACAGTTCGGGTCGAACTAGCAAAGAGGTGCTCCGTGCCCGAACACCCGGCGGCGGATGTCCAACGTCCCTTCCAGCACACAGCTCTCCTATTTTTTTAGCAAATTGGAGGCACCGATTGCAGCGGTGACGTTCGCAAAATGCGCACGTCGCCCAGTGACTCTTGCAACGGATCACGTCGAGGCGGTTGCTTTTCTCCTCCCAACACTGTTTCCGGAATCACCTCAGCGGCGAGTACGCTCAGCGGTGAGTTTTTGGACAAGCCTAGGTTGTTAAGAACTGTTTCGATCGATTGTTGATCGAATACTCCGTTGGCAAACTCCAGGATTGTCTCAGGACGAGGGTGACGGTTCTGAGATTCGTCCTTGAAGCGCTCAGCGCGAACATGTCCCAGCAGGACGTTACGCCATGCTTCGCCATCGATCTGCATAACCTGAGCGTAAAGCATCACCCAAATATCGGTCTGCGGCGTTAACGGGCGTTGCGGAATACCATTAAGCACAGGAGTCGCAAATGGTGCTCTCACATGGATGTGCTCATTATCGCGGCTGACCTCACACATCAGGGGTGGTGCAGGGTGCTGCACACCGGCGAAGCGCAGCGGAGGGCCATACTTTGCCCGTGCAAGCGACCACCGTTCTCCATTGTGACCGGCCCTCAGTTCATAGGTATAGAAGTCGAGTAATTCTGGAGAGCCCTCGTCTGTGTTGTCCGGCGGGTACAGAAAGTAGTGCACTGCGCCGGGCAGATCTGGCGCGCGC
>Ga0126381_100011223_pt1 | contig 10122 bp, 8 predicted proteins | sample PanSoiMetPlot_28_FD_96465 | JGI IMG/M metagenome (GOLD analysis project Ga0126381, IMG submission 96465) | Tropical forest soil microbial communities from Panama - MetaG Plot_28 | ecosystem: Environmental > Terrestrial > Soil > Tropical forest > Bulk soil | place: Panama | collected 2016-02-17 | reverse complement strand
GCGCCGCCCGCGCGCAATTCCCGGCGCTCGCAGTCGAGTGCGAAATCCTCGAATAAAAACAGCACGTTGCGCCCCGCAACCGTCGGCCGTAATCATGCCGGCCCGCCATCTAAAGCGAAATCAAGACTTCCTCAAGAACAAATCAAGCGTGGCTCAAAGTCTTTAGCTTTCGCAAGGCGCATCCATCCGGCCGAAAACCGAATGGAGTAGGAAATGCAGATCGAACCGGTCCGGCGGAGGAGCAACGGGACTCTCGACATTGACAGCTACCGTCGGGAGGCACGTGCGCTGCGTGAGCGGACCCGAGCGGAATTCTTCAAAAAAGCAGGCCGAGCCGTTCACCCATTCATCGGGGGGATGGCGATTATCGTCGCCTATGCACTTGCCTTGCATCTGATGTTCCCCGGGCCGGCGGTCGCCGATGTTCCTGACGCCATCACCGCGCGCGGCGAGGTTCTGGTCACAACTGTGCACGCCGTCGGCGCGCAAATTTATGAATGCAAACCCGACCCCTCCGGAAATCTGACTTGGCAATTTCGCGAGCCGATCGCGGCCTTGTTCATGGCCGGCAAGACGGTTGGAAGACACTACGCAGGCCCAAACTGGGAAATGAGCGATGGCAGCGCTGTGCGCGGAAAGGTTGTCGCGCAAGCGGCGGGCGCGGGTCCCAACGACATTCCGCTCCTGAAACTTGAAGCGACGCCATGGCGCAGCGCCGGACAGTTCAGCAACGTTACAACAATTCAAAGGATCAATACCCGAGGCGGCACCGTCACCACGACGGCCTGTGATTCGGTTGGCGCGTTCCTCAGCGTGCCGTACACGGCCGACTATGCCTTTTACAGAAAAGCGGCCGATCCGCTTTCACCTCAATCACACTGAAATACTCGAGGAGAGAATGTCATGGGTAGATTCATCGGACTCCTGTACGGCCTCGTGGCGTATCTTGTTTTTTTTGTTTCCGTTATTTACGCGATCGGATTCGTCAGCGGCCTGGGCGTGCCGAAAACGATTGATTCCGGTCCTGTCGGATCGCCGCTGATGGCCGTCATCGTCAACCTGCTGCTAATGACGCTTTTTGCGGTCCAGCACAGCGTTATGGCGCGGCCGCAGTTCAAGAAGTGGTGGACACAATTTGTCCCGCCCGCGATCGAGCGCAGCACTTTTGTCCTCTTCGCCAGTCTTGCTCTGCTCCTGCTGTGCTGGCAATGGCAGCCAATCCCCACAGTGGTCTGGCAGGTCGACAACCCGTACCTCGCGGACTTTCTCGCGGGCTTCGGCTTGTTCGGCTGGGTTCTGGTTTTTGCCAGCACGTTCCTGATCAACCACTTCGAACTGTTCGGTTTGCATCAGGTCGCCAGCAATCTCGTGGGCAGGCCGATGCCGAAGGCGACTTTCAGGACACCGTTACTCTATAATCTGGTGCGCCACCCGATCTATCTTGGCTTTATCATTGCGTTTTGGTCAGCGCCCGTCATGACGGCCGGGCATCTGCTGTTTGCCGCGGTGACGACGGCCTACATTTTTGTCGGGATCGCACTCGAGGAACATGACCTGATCGCAATCTTTGGCGACGAGTATCGGCGTTATCGGCAACGGGTGGCAATGATCGTCCCGTTTCTCGGCAGATCTTGAGAGGCGCGGCCGGCGCGCGACGGTGCAAGCCAATCATGGCGGTTGTCCCCGCAACCCCGTCTCCGCCGGCCTCGTTTCACGTCAACGTCTCCTCTGCTAACGTCGGTTCGACGAACAAGCAGAGGACAATCGTATGGCCGTTGCGCACATCGCCGCCGAACAAAACGCCCGAAATCCGGCGGCGATCAGAAAAGTAGTCACCGAACTCACTGCCGCTTTTGGCAACCGCGTGGTGACATCGCAGGCGGTGCGTGAACAGCACGGCAATACAGTCACCTGGATTGCCAATCAGCCGCCGGACGCCGTTGTCTATCCGCAGAACACCGAAGAAGTACAACAAATCGTCCGTATTTGCGCGGCGGGCGGTGTCGCCATTATTCCATTCGGCGTCGGGACCTCACTTGAGGGCCACGTCAATGCGCCGGTGGGCGGCGTGTCCATTGATTTTCGCGACATGAACAAAGTGTTGGCCGTGCACGGCGAGGATCTTGATTGCATCGTTGAGCCGGGGATTACGCGGAAGGCGCTCAACGAGCAGCTGCGCGACAGCGGGCTGTTCTTTCCCATTGATCCGGGTGCCGACGCCTCTCTTGGCGGTATGGCGGCGACGCGATGCTCCGGCACCAATGCGGTGCGCTATGGCACGATGAAGGACAATGTGCTGGCGCTCAAAGTGGTGCTTGCGAACGGGGAGGTGATTGACACCGCGCGGCGAGCCAAAAAAACGTCTGCCGGTTATGACCTCACGCGCCTGATGGTCGGTTCGGAAGGCACGCTCGGCGTCATCACGCAACTCACCTTAAAACTTTCCGGTATCCCGGAAGCGATTTCCGGGGGTACTTGCCCGTTCCCTTCGGTGGAAGCGTGTTGCAACGCTGCGATCCAAACAATTCAGTCTGGCATTCCGGTGGCCCGCATTGAATTGCTCGACGCGCTCCAGGTGCGCGCGTGCAATCTGCATTCCAATCTCGGTCTGCCGGAAACGCCGATGCTATTTCTTGAATTTCACGGCACAGAAGCCTCCGTCGCCGAACAGTCGAAACGCTTTGGGGAAATTGCGGGTGAATTCGGCGGTGGTCCGTTTACCTGGACGACGCGGCCGGAAGAGCGTACCCGATTGTGGGAGGCCCGCCATCACGCAGCACTGTCCAACTTCGCGCTGCGCCCCGGCGCGGCGATGGTCCCGACTGACGTTTGCGTTCCCATCTCGCGGCTCGCCGAATGCGTCGTCGAAACGCAGCGCGACATCGAACAGAGCCGCATCCTGGCACCGATTGTCGGTCATGTCGGCGACGGCAATTTCCATCTCACGTTGCTGGTGGATTTGGACGACGCCGACGAGGTCAAGCGGGCAAAGGCGCTTTCCGAGCGGCTTGTGGAGCGGGCACTTGCAATGGATGGAACTTGTACTGGAGAGCATGGGGTCGGCCAGGGCAAGATGAAGTACCTGGCGGCCGAACATGGCGCTGCGGCTCTTGGGGTCATGGCCTCGATCAAGCGCGCCCTCGACCCGCAGAATATCATGAATCCCGGTAAGATCGTCGCGCTGTCTTAACGGTTGCGACATAGAATCGCCGCCATAAATCGCCAAAATGTCTTAAACTCACTGTGATTGACCTGGGCGTGCGTCGGGTGCGGATTCGGCGCTGGAGTTGGTTTTGCAAACCACACTGCTTGGATTGGCGATTGCGATCATTCTGGCGCTTGTTGCAGCGCTGGTCGGTCCACTTCTAATCGACTGGGGTACCCAGCGTGCCCTGTTCGAAACTCAAGCAAGCCGGCTCGTCGGCCTAAATGTCCATGTAAAGGGTCCGATCGAGGCTCGGCTGCTGCCTTCGCCGCGCCTCACTCTACATGATATCGCCATCGGCGATGGTCCTGAGACGGTCCGGGCCCGCGCACTCGGTGTCGAATTTGCGCTTGGTCCATTGATGCGTGGCGAATGGCATGCTGCCCAGATGCAACTTGCCGGCCCGCAAATCAGTCTCGGAGTGGACGCGTCCGGTCACATCCGCGCGCCCGCCCTCGCGGTTGCCTTTAAGCCCGACGAGTTGTCGGTTGATCGACTCAGCATCGAGGATGGAACGATCACACTCACCGACGCCGCCAGCGGCGCAAGCGTTGCCTTGAATCGAGTACGGTTCAATGGTGAAGCGCGTTCGCACCTAGGACCTTTGAAAGGCGAGGGGTCAGTTACCGTTGCCGGACAATCTTACCCATATCGTATCGCTCTCGGCCGACTGACCGAGCAGGGGACTCTAAAAGTTCACCTCAACGTCGATCCCGCGGATCGTTCGCTCAGTATCGAAGCTGACGGTGGATTGGCCTTGGCTGCCGGCGAACCGCGCTTCGACGGAACCTTGAGTCTGTCGCGGCCGGTGGGCATCGACAACAGCGCCGGGAAGGCAGCGCAGGCCGTAACTCAGCCCTGGCGGTTAACCGGAAAGATCAAAGCGACCGCAGACGCGGCACTGATGGATAATGCCGAATTTCAATACGGCTCCGAAGAGCAGGGCTTCAGGCTAAGCGGGGTAGTCAACTTTGCGTTTGGGAAGCGACCTCATTTCGACGCTGTGCTGTCCGGTCGGCAAATTGATCTCGATCGCGCGATCTCCGGTGCTGACGGCGCGCGTCAATTGCCCGCAACCGTCATCCGCAAGCTGGCTGAGGTGGGTACGGCGTCATTTCCCAACTCGCTACCCATCAAGGTCGGTGTCGGTATCGATCAGGTTACGCTCGGTGGAAACATCGTGCAGAATTTGCGCGGCGACGTCAGCAGCAGTCCAGATGGCTGGAAGCTCGACCGGTTCGAATTTCGCGCGCCGGGGATGACTCAGGTTCGTCTCAGTGGCCGTCTTGAGGTCAAACCAGATGGTGTGGCCTTCCGTGGACCTGCCGAGATCGACGCCTCGGATCCGAAAATGCTGATTGCCTGGCTGGAGGGGCGCAACGAAACCTCGCAAGGCGACTTCCGTCCGATTAGCGCGCGAGGCGATGTGGCGCTCGCCGGAGACAAGATTGCTGTCGAAAGTCTCAAGCTGGAATTTGACCACAAGCCGATGAGCGGCCGCCTGGCTTACGCCTTTCCGTCAGGAACGCAGCCGGCCAGACTCGACGCCGAGGTGAAGGCGGCGGAATTCGACGTCGACACCGCTTTAGCGTTTGGCAAGGCTCTACTCGCCGGTTCGGCGATCGAGCGGCCCCGCGACATGAGCTTTGCGGCAGATATCGAGCACGCAACCTTTGCCGGTTTTGAGGCGCGCGATGCCCATGCCCGGATCAAGGTTGATGCAAGCGGCCTGCAACTTGACCGGATGTCGGTCGGCGATTTTGCCGGCACAAGTTTCACGGCAACCGGGCGCGTCGAAACCAACGGCCATGCTCCGCGTGGCAATCTCGGTCTTGAACTTGAGGTAAAGCAAACAGCCGCAATTCTCGCCGCGGCGACGCGAATTGCCCCAAAAGAGGTGGAACCGATCGTAGGTCTGCTCGGTCGTCTGCGCAGCGCAAAGCTGCGCGCCGCGCTCGATGTCACCGGCGATGACACATCGCCGGCCGGAGCCGCCAGATTGGCCGTGCTCGGTGATCTTGACGATGTGCAGATTAATGCGCACGCGCAGATGAGCGGTGATTTGAACGCGCCCGGGTCCGCAGACCTACGCATCGATGCGACTGCGGATGCGCCACAGGGCAGTGCGGTGATCAAGCTCACAAATCTAGATTGGCTCTTGGCGGTTGGTAACGGGGCGGGCCAGCTGAAAGTGCAGGCCTCTGGGCCTGCCAACGGTGACATGACTTTCGCGTTGCGCTTGTCCGCTGACGGACTTTCTGCGCAGGCCGATGGCAAGGGTCGGCTCTTTGACGGGCAAGGCCTCAAGGCTGGCGCGACGTTGCGGGTCGCGGCCGCCGATTTGCGACCGCTGCGAGGACCGACTGGAGCGGGCAACTCCTTGCCGATTCAGATGACATCGCGTGTCACAGTGACGGGCGGCGCAATCAAGTTCGATGCCATCGACGCAAAACTTGCCGGCTCCGGCGTTCGTGGTCGCGTCGCTGTCGACGATGCGTTGCCGCGTCAAATCGATGGCGCGATCGAATCGGACACGGCCGACCTGCCCGCTTTGCTGGCTTGCGCGATTGGCCTTCCGTCGCAAGGCGCGGCCTCCGGCTCGGCGTGGGGTTGGTCGAGCGAACCCTTCGGCAACGGCATGCTGGGTAAGTTGAACGGTAAGGTCACGCTCAAGATCGATCGCGCACGCATATTGGGGCAAATAACCGCGCGAGCACTCAAGACGACTTTCCGCTTCAGCAAGGATGAATTAGCGCTTGACGATGTTGCCGGGGAGATCGCCGGAGGTCGACTGTCCGGCAGCATCGCGTTTCGCAGTGCCGAGGACGGGCTGACGACACGGGCGCGAGTGTCGCTTTTGCATGCTGACGTCGCGCCTTTGTTGTCCGTGGCCGCACGCCCAGCCGTGACCGGGCTTCTGGATTTGACCGCCGAGGTGGAGGGGGCGGGTTTGAGCCCGATCACACTGATCGGCTCGTTGAAAGGTTCAGGAAAGATCGCACTTTCGAATGGTCGTATCGCCGGGCTCGACGCGCGCAGCTTCAATATCGTCACACGCGCGGTCGATCAGGGATTGCCCATCGAAACCAGCCGTATTTCCGAGCTGGTGGGCAAATCGCTTGATGGCGGCCAGCTGTCTCTAAAGTCCGCAGAGTCCTTGATGCAGATCAGTGCAGGTCAGCTTCGTCTCAACGATACGTCTGCGCAAAGCAAAGATGCCACGGTGTCTATCGCAGGCACGCTCGATTTAACCGACGGATCAATGGATGCCCGGTTGGTTTTGTCGGGTTCCGAGGAAGCCGCCGGCGCGCGGCCAAACATCTTCGTTGCGCTGAAAGGGCCTATGACGGCACCAGTGCGCAGCGTCGATGTTTCGGCGCTTACCGGATGGCTTACATTGCGGGCGGTCGAAAATCAGACGAAGCGACTGCGCGCCATTGAGAACGTACCGCCGCAACCACGGGGGCGGGGCATGCCGAATACCAAGCAAGCTCCCGCCCTGCCGGCACCGATCGATATCAGGCCGGCGCCTGCGCCGCGAAGCGCGGGCCAGCCTGCTGCGTCAGTCCGCTCGCAGAACTGAATGCACAACCCGCGGACTTGGTATCTCGCGAGGGTCGCCTTGCGGGATACGGTCCTCGCCGTTCTGCAGCCGATAGTGGTCGAGAACAAAAAGACGGATCGCGGACGACAAGTTGCCGTGGCGACGATCAGTATCAATCGAAGCCACAAGGTCTGACAATGTCAGTTCCCGTCCATTCGCGATTTCCTTCAGTCCTCTCCAGAACGCATCTTCAAGGCTGACGCTTGTCTTATGTCCCGCAATAACGATTGAACGTTTCACGACCGGAGATTTCATTGATGGTCCCCTATTTCGACCCGATGCCGATCGAGGTCGCGGCCGGCTTTGGCTTGGCGCGCGGCTTCAATCTTGCGAACCTGCTTAGGCTCACCAAAGGCTAGGCGATTGGCATTGGCACTCACATCATGCCGCCGCCGTTTGTCCCGCTTACGAACGGTCCGAAGATTAACCACTTCAGCCAATTCCGTCGCCCCTCGATGGTAACGGGTTACGTTGCAGTTCGGCGCTCACGTAAGTGGAAGCATCGCTACCAAATGTGCCGACACGTTGGCAGAAACGTGCCTTTCCGGCGAACTTCACAAGCTTGCCCCTAATAGGTGGTGTAAGTTGCCACTGTAATTCAATACACGGTTGGTTGATTACAAAAGTCGAACAAATGATCCATATCGAATATGAGTAGAATCTAGGAATGTAATTGGCCAGGTACCCCGGAACTTACAAATGTATATTTAAACATTGAACGATCTATACTGTCGAAGACATGAAACGACCGCTCCTCAAACTCTAGGGCACGTTTTTCATGTTCAGAAATTTGACAGGTTGCTGCCGTAGAATAGTAGCTGGATACGTATAAATGATTGTCGCCATTACGTTAGCTGCCGAAAAAATACAGCGGCGTCAGGTCTCGGGTTTCATTGCGGAAACTCAGCGCGTTCAACTTTTATCCAACCGAAATCACTACCCAGCTACCACTGAATTTCTACAATCTATAGTTTCAGTGCGGAGAGATCATTTTCTCCGGCCGCACTAAACGGTCAAAGTCGGGCCCGCTCACAAAACCAAGACGGATCGCTTCTTCGCGCAGGGTTGTGCCGTTCAAATGTGCCGCTTTGGCGACTTGTGCAGCCTTGTCATAGCCAATTTTCGGAGCGAGCGCCGTCACTAACATTAGCGAACGCTGCATGAGTTCGCGGATGCGCTGTTCGTTCGCTCGGATACCATCGACACAGTTTTTGGTAAAGGAATTCACGGCGTCGCCGAGTAGTCGGATCGACTGCAGCATGCAGTATGCAAGCAACGGCTTGTAGACGTTCAACTCGAAATGGCCCTGGCTGCCGGCAATCGTAATTGTTGTCTGATTGCCGAACACCTGACAGCAGACCATGGTCAAGGCCTCGGTCTGCGTCGGGTTCGTCTTACCAGGCATGATTGAAGAACCAAGTTCGTTGCTAGGCAGAACCAGTTCACTAAGGCCGGAACGTGGGCCTGAACCAAGCAGACGGATATCGTTTGCAATCTTGAACAGTGCGGTCGCGGCCGAATTGATGGCGCCGTGCACGAACACGTAGGCGTCGTGGCCCGCCATGTGTTCGAATTTGTTGGGCGCACTGACAAATGGCAGCTTCGTCAGCTTCGCGATCCGGCGAGCAACAGCTTTTGCAAATTGCGGTTTTGAATTGATCCCGGTGCCGACCGCGGTACCGCCCTGTGCGAGCGGGTAAAGTTCGCGTTGTGCCAACGCGAGCCGCGTGATCGCGGATTTCACTTGCGCGGCATAACCGGAAAATTCCTGGCCCAAAGTGATCGGTGTTGCGTCCATTGTGTGGGTGCGGCCAATCTTGATGATCCCACTGAACTCCTTGGCCTTTCGTTCCAGCGCTTTATGAAGGTTCGCGAGTGCCGGCTTGAGTTGCCGTTCGATCTCGATTGCCGCGGCAATGTGCATCGCGCTCGGGATTGAGTCATTTGACGATTGACTCATGTTGACGTGATCGTTCGGGTGGATTGGTGACCTCGAGCCCAGTTTGCCGCCAACTTTAAGATTGGCGGCATTCGCAATCACTTCATTGACGTTCATGTTGGTCTGCGTACCGGATCCGGTCTGCCAGACCAGCAGGGGAAAATGGGGGTCGAGCTTCCCGTCCGCGATATCTTGCGCGACCGCGGCAATCGCCGCCGCGCGTTTTCGATCGAGCGATCCGAGTGTCCGATTGACCTCAGCCGCTGCGCGCTTGATCACACCGAGCGCGCGCACGATTTCAATCGGCATGCGCTCTGTCCCGATGTGGAAGTTATGCAAGGCGCGCTCGGTCTGGGCGCCCCATAGCTTGTCGGCGGCAATCTGTAACGGTCCAAAGGCGTCGCTCTCAATGCGGGTTTTGGCAGATTTTTCGCGTGTTTTGGCCATGGAATTTATCCAACGCCGCGACCCGATCGTTCAGAGATGCGATCGACGGACAGAATTACTTCTTGCGGAAACGATCAAGTCGAACAACTTCGCCACCGCCGGCTGCGGGCTTCTCCGGTTTTTCGCGCTTGGCCGCTGGAGCCGATGGTTGCGCCGGCTCCGCGAGAGCTGTGGTTGCGGGACTTGCCGGCGGCCGTTTCTTCTTGCTGCTCGTCGCCACGGGCTCCTGCACGTTTGCCGGTGCAGGCCTCTCCTCGCCCTCGACGACTTCTTCGAATTGCAGACCGAACTGCACAGACGGGTCAAAAAAGCCATTGATGGCGTCGAAGGGTACGGTGAGTTTTTCGGGAATTCCGCCAAACGAGAGCCCAACTTCAAGCTCGTCGTCGGTCACCTTAAGATCCCAAAATTGATGTTGCAGGATAATCGTCATTTCCTCGGGATATTGGGCGCGCAGGCGGTCAGATAGGCGCACGCCTTCAGCACGCGTGTCGAACGAAATGTAAAAATGGTGGTCGCCCGGCAAGCCTTTTTTGGCGGTGTCGGTCAGCACGGTGCGCACGACCCCCCGCAAGGCCTGCTGGGTCAAAAGATCATAACGAATCTGGTCGGCCATAAGGGTCGGGCCTTTAGTGAATCACCGCAATGCTAGCGCGACGCAAGCGGTCCGCGCTATCCCCGGCGGGCCCTGCACTGTCACGAGTGCCCACTGGCGCGCAAAGAGAAGTGGAGGCTTCTGTTGCCAGGTGCCTCCGAACCCCGCCTGACGGAGCTTAACCCGTCAGGGCTTTAGATCGTCGTTCAAACCGCTTACGCGGCATGAGCAACAGCAGAGTTGTTGTCGTTAGCAACTATGAATTTGGCCCGATATCGGCGGTACCATGCCGAGCAAAAGCGCGCCCTTTACGCCCTCGTCGATCCTATTTC
>Ga0126381_100011221_pt1 | contig 10123 bp, 12 predicted proteins | sample PanSoiMetPlot_28_FD_96465 | JGI IMG/M metagenome (GOLD analysis project Ga0126381, IMG submission 96465) | Tropical forest soil microbial communities from Panama - MetaG Plot_28 | ecosystem: Environmental > Terrestrial > Soil > Tropical forest > Bulk soil | place: Panama | collected 2016-02-17 | reverse complement strand
TGAACTCAAAGTTCTGACGAAGTTATTAGTGCATCCAACCAGATTGTCAAAGATCTGTATCAGCCATCCGCTACCTCCGAAGACGCAGCGAACGCCAACAGGCCTCGAAACTTGCCAGCCTGACTCCCGTTGGGGACAAGGGCTTTTTACAACCCAGTCAGACCGATTAAAATTTCGTTTCTTGAAAGAACTACGAGGAAGGCTGTTACCACCGCGAGTCAGGGACTGACTCGATCCAGCTTGTTACCTACCTTAAAGAGCCTTGTAACATCTAACCATTTTCGCCCGCGTTTTGCAACCGAAGTTTGTTCGGCAACCAGCGCTGCTCAATGTTTCAGACTCGTTTACTTGTCTTTCGTTACGTTACCACAACCGATTTTGCGTTTGCAAGCCGCTTTCGCGTTTCCTCGCAAAGCCGCCGCCATCTGGGAAACTCTCCGATGGGGCTCTCGGCGCGTCACAACATCGGACCGACCGATCCGAGTTGCTCTCGCTCTCGGGTACATTTGAAGTCTACCACCCCCTCTCGTCGCCGCGCAACATCGAACGCGAAAATAACCGGCAAGTAGTTAATAATAGGAGTCTTATGCGGTTTCTCTACCTCCACGGCTTCGCCTCTGGCCCGCAGTCCCGAAAAGCCCGCGAATTTCAAAGCGCACTTGCCGCTTCCCCGGCTTTTCCCCCGCTCGAAATCCCGCAATTAGACGAAGGCGATTTTGAGCACCTGACCGTTTCGGGGCAGCTTCGGGTGATCGAACGCACACTGCAGGGCGAGCCCGCCTGCCTGATCGGCTCTTCGCTGGGCGGTTATCTCGCCGCTCTCTATGCCAGCCGCCATCCGGAAATTAACCGGCTCGTCCTCCTCGCGCCCGCCTTCGGATTCTCCTCGCGGTGGAACGAACTTACAGGCCCCGAAAAGATGCGCTCCTGGCAGGAGACTGGCTGGCTGGAGGTTTTCCACTACGCCGCTGGCATGCCCCAGCGCGTACATTACGGACTCTACGAGGACGCGAACCGCTTTGCGCCAGAGCCCGACTTTACTCAGTCCGCGCTGATCTTTCACGGGTCGCGGGATGATGTCGTGCCCAGCGAATGTTCCCGGCGCTTCGCCGCTTCACACCCCAACGTGAACCTGATTGAACTCGATTCCGATCACGAACTGACCAGCGCGCTCGGCGAAATCACCCGCGCCGCGATTCCATTCCTTCGCCTCGGGCTGAATCCGGCGTGATGCGCTAGCGGTGAATCGCGCCGCGCGGAACTGCAATGGGGTGCCCGGCGCCCATGCCCGGCCGCGGGACAGAAATCCCGCCGATCCCTCCACCCGGGGGCATTCCGATCCGTCCGCCAATCGGTCGCGGCGTGAACACCCCGATCCGCCCCGGCATTCCTGGCGAAATATATCCCGGCGTGATTCCGATCGTTGAGCCGGGCACAAGTCCTGTGTAGCCAACCGTCGGATGAAATCCGGCGTAAGCCGGATTTGTCCGCCCATACATCAGGCTCCGATAAAGCACTCCGCCGTAAATGGGCCCGTAGATAGCAGAAGAGATCATCGCCGGGTAATACCAGCCATAGCCCGGCAGCGCCGTCGTATACGAACCTGTCATCGGCAGAACCGTGGCAGGCGGAATGTACCCTACCCAGGCGCCCGGATCTGCGCTGGCAACAGCGCCATAGTCGCCGCTGTAGCTGTCAAAGCTCGGGTCGGTACCGGGGTCAGTGATCGAGCGATTGCTCGCCAGACCCAGAAAGATCATCCGGTTGCGCTGCTGCGACCAAAGATCGAGCGCGTCGTCGGATACATCGGTCATGCGCCGCGCCACCGAGGCGCCAGTCAGGCTGACCATCTGATCCGGACCCACCTTGGACTTCGATCCTTCACGCTGGAGAATCGCCTCGCCCTTCTCCACGCGCACTTGCGCGGCATCGGAGTCGATCCGCACGCGACTCGGCTTTTCGATCCGGATCGTCGCGCCGCTCGCGCCCAGCGTGATCGGCGGTCCCGGAGCGGCATTGCCGGAATCGAAAACCACGGATCCGCTCAGAATATCGATGCGCGTATTCTCGAAGCCGCTCGACACCATGCGGACTCCGCTGTCCACGCCGACTCGCAAGTATGCATCGGGAGTGAGCAGAATCTCCGCCCGTCCGTCATGGGTCAGCAGATCCGACCCCTCATGCAGCACCGGGTACTTGCCCGGTTTCTGCCCGACCAGCTGATTGTCGACAAACACCGCGCCCTCGGAGTAGTTGATGACTCCGGACCGCACCGACACCACGGACTGCGCTTGTATCGAAGCCGCGGCCACCAGAAGCAAAACCGCCTGCCGCCTGAACATGGGGAAACTCTCAGCAATAAGCATGGGCGCGAATCTCGCCCTTGTCAATCGGGGCGACGCCATTCCCGTACACTGGAAGCGCCATGTGGTGGAAGGAGAACATTTCGCGCCGGGAAGCGATCGCGATGCTGGCGGCGGCATGGGCGAAAGCCGCGCTTGCAGCCGCACCAGGCACGCTTTCTGTCGGGGCACAGCTCTATGCCGTCCGGAGCCTGCTGCGGAAAGACGCCGACGCGACTCTCCAGTCGCTGGCAACCGCCGGATTTAAAGATCTCGAAGGCTACGATCGAATCCAGTCCGTCGCGCTTGCGCCGAAGGCGGCGCAGCACGGTCTGAAGGTCCGCGCCTGTCCGGCGGAGACGCCGCTCATCACCAACAACTGGGAGCCGTATCCCGACCTGAAGCCCGTGAAACTGCCCGAAGCGATCGACAGCGTTGCCGGCGCAGGCATCGAATACCTCACGATGGGCTACATCGAACCCGGCGCGCGTGGCGATGGCGACGACTTTTATCGACGCACAGCGGACCGCATGAACGCCGCCGCCGAATTGTGCCGAAAATCCGGAGTGAAGTTCGCCTTTCCGAATCACGCGTTCGACTTCGCCGGACGCCCCGGGGCCCGGCCGATCGATATCTATCGTGAGCGCCTCGATCCGAAACTCGTCCCCTTGGAACTCGATATCTTCTGGGCCAGCGTGGCGGGCGAAGACCCTTTGCGGCTCCTCAAAGAGTGGAAGAATCGCGTCGCCCTGCTGCGACTGAACGACAAATCGAAAGACACGCCGCACCAGTTCGAGGAGCGCATCGGTCAGGGAGCATACGCCGAGATCGGATCGGGCGATATTGACTTCGCCGCGATCCTGAAAGCCGCGCCCGCAGCCGGGGTCAAACTCTGCTTTGCCGGACAGGACGGCAATACGGATGATCCGATTGCCAGTCTCCGCCATGGTCTCGCAGCCTTAAACGGCCACGCGCGCTAAGGCCCCATCGTCCGATATGCTCGATATTGTGAGTCTTCGAAGCGGGCTTTTTGTTTTCCTGCTGGCCCTACCCGGCGCAAACGCCGCGACGCCGACCTGGTCCCAGGACGTCGCGCCGATCATTTACAAGCATTGCGCCGAATGCCATCACGCGAATGACATCGCGCCTATGTCGCTTCTGTCTTACGGCGAGGCGAAGCCTTGGGCTGCGGCGATTCGCGAGGCGGTCACGCTGCGCAAGATGCCGCCCTGGAAGGCGGACCCGAGCGTCGGGCACTGGTCGAACGATCCCAGTCTGACCGAGGCTGAGATCGCGACGATCAAAGCCTGGGCGGACGGCGGGAAGCCGGAAGGCGATCCGAAGCAGGCGCCGAAAGCTCCCGTCTTCACCGACGGGTGGCGCGCCGGTAAGCCGGACGCGGTCATCACGATTCCCCGTTTCGAACTCGGCGCAAAAGGCGCGGATGAATACGCCTACATCACGGTCCCGACGAACTTCACAGAGGACCGATGGGTAATTTCGGCTGAGCTTCGTCCCGGCAATCGCAAGGTCGTGCATCATGCCCATGCGTTTGTCATCGACGCAGAGCCCGCCGCAAAACCGCAAGGCGCGACGACAGCAAAGCCTGATCCGGCGAAAGAATACGCCGAATGGCTCACGGTCAAAGAGGGCTCGCTTTCCTGGATTCGCCCGGAAGCGCCCGTGATCGACGACGGCTGCGCTCGCGACGACAACGGTCTTCTGCCTGGAAGCAAGCAGGGCGATCTCGCCAACCTCCTCGCGTCCTATCTTCCCGGCCGCGCGCCGGATATCTATCCCGAAGGAACAGCTCGTCTCGTGAAGGCCGGTTCGAAGATCAACTTTCAGATTCACTACTCGCGTTCCGGAAAGGTCGAATATGACGAGACGTCTGTCGGCCTGATCTTCGCAAAAAGTCCGCCAAGAACCGTCGCGCGCCGCATCGATCTCGGCAATCATCTGTTCATGATTCCGGCGGGTGATGCGTCTCATGAGGTCACTGAGTGCCATACGCTCACGAAAGACCTCTACATCACGAGCCTCACCCCACACATGCACCTGCGTGGAAAATCGATGAAGATCCAGGCGACGTATCCCGACGGACACGTCGAAACGCTGCTCAGCGTACCCGATTACAACTTTAACTGGCAGATCACGTATCGCGTCCGCGACCCGATCTTTATTCCAAAAGGAACGCGCATCAAGATTGACGGCGTCTTCGATAACTCCGCCAACAATCCGATGAATCCCGACCCGAAGAAACAAGTACGATGGGGCGCAGCCAGTGAAACCGAAATGATGGACGGCTGGATCGAGTACGTGGACGCCGAGCGCTGAAATCCGCTACAGTTCCACCGGCTCGAGAGCGATGTCTTCTTCCGTGGCGACCACGTTGTCCTCGCGCCCGAAGACGAACGTCCCCATAACGCCAGCCATGACCAGTGACGCAGCCGCCATTATGAAGGCGTAGGAATAACCAAATCGGGCAGAAACCCCGCCTGCCGCAAACGAACTCACTCCGACGAACAGGTCGTAAAACGCGCTGAGGACGCCCACGACTGTGCCATGCTCACGCACCGGAGTTCGCTTGAGAACCGACGACGCGATGGACGACCACGGGAATGAGAAGCCAAAGCCCAGTAGTCCCGCGGCGGCAATCGCAGCCACTGGCCGAGGCCCGGCGGCCAACAGGACGAGCGCAACAGCCATCGCCGAGATCCCGAAATAGAACGTGATGCGGGGATGCATCCGGTCCGGCAGGCTTCCGAGGAAGAAGCGTGACATCAGAATGAATCCTGCGTACGCGGAGAACGCAGCGCCACCGGAGTTGCCGTGGCTGGCAAGATGCAGGATGAGAAATCCCGTGATCACCGGGTAATGCACGTTGACGAATCCGATGGCGAATCCCGGTTTGATGAGGCTCTTCGGAAACCAGTGCGGTTTTTCAGCATGCGGCTCGGGCTGATAATGTTCGGGGACGCGGGTCAGAAGCGCGAATGCAACGGTTGCGGCGACAAGCTGCATGGCCGCCGCACGCGGGAATGTGCCCAGCCAGTGACCGACGACCGGCCCCGCCGAAATACCGCCCCAGATGCCGCTGCTGACATAACCGAGCGCCTGAGAACTGCGATGCACCCCGCCGAGTTCAACCGCCCACGCTGCTGCGCCAGTATAGAGGCAGGCTTCTCCGAAACCCTGGAGAATACGACCGAGATATGCGCCCGCGATACCCAGGGGCAACAGATAAGCGCCGCCCGCGAGCGCGCAGCTCATCAGCCCAGTGAGGAATGCCACCTTGCGACCGCGGTTATCCGCTAGCGGACCTGAAAAGAAACGGCTGCCCAGCGCCACGAACGAGAAAATTCCGATGACAAATCCGACGGTCTGATCTGACCCACCAAGATCATGCCGGATATGCGGAGCGAGCGCGGGCAAAACCGTGCCCATTCCCAGAAATCCAAGGAAAGTCGCGCTGATCAGAGCCCAGAAGCGGTACCCAAAATCCTTTGGAGAGGGCGCCATCCATTTAGTTTAGAGGTAGGGGTCAAAAATTCCGGCGCATTGACGGCGAGCTTGTCCGGAGCGGCCTGTTCGCTTACCTTGAAAGCATGGAAGTGCACTTCACGCCGGAACAGGAGACGCAGCTTTCCGAGATCGCCATGCATGCCGGTATCGATGCGGAGCAATTGGTGAAGGACGCCGCATTGCGTCTGCTACGCGAGGAAGCCCGCTTCCGCGCCGCCGTGCGCGAAGGGATCGCGCAGGCGGATCGAGGTGAGTTCATCGAAGAGGAAGAGATGGACGCCCGCTTCGAACAGATGCTGCGCTCATAAGCGTGCGCATCCGTTGGACGCGCGCCGCCGCAGCGGACATGGAAAACATCAGCGATTATCTTAGGGAACGCCATCCGCACTATCGCGAGTTGACCATGCGCAAGCTGTACAGCACTATCGGTGACCTGAAATGGTGGCCTTGGCGTGGCCGCCCGGGACGCGAAGAAGGTACGCGCGAGATTCTATTTCGGCCCATGCCTTACGTAGCCGTTTATCGGGTCAAGGAGCAAATCATCGAGATCGTCCGCATCTATCACGCGGCGCAGGATCGGACTTAGTTTGCGGTCTACATCCGATACAGCATCAGATACACAACCACGCCTGTCACGCTGACATATAACCAGATCGGCAGAGTCCAGCGAGCGATCGCGCGGTGCCGATCAAAACGCCTCCTCAGCCCGCGACTCAACGTAATCACCGCCAGCACGGGCACCGCGGCAGCAAGCGGCGTGTGCGTCCACAGAATCCATAGATACAGAGTCCGAATGAATCCCGTCCGCTGGAAGTACACGATCTTCGCGTGCGCGTGATAAGTCAGATAGCTCACCAGAAACGCGATCGACACGCAGAAGGCCGTAATCATCACCTTCCGGTGCAGATCGATTTTCCTCTTCCGGATCAGAATGAATCCCACCACCAGCAGGACCGACGCCGTCGCATTCAGGATGGCGTTGACCGTCGGCAGCGATTCGTAGAGGTTCAAGCCGGCTCTTTCTCGAGCCGCGCCGCATCGCGCGAGATCTTCGCGACTGGATCGCCTTCCGCAATGCCGTAGTAGCCGCGAATACGACCCTTCTTATCCACGAGCACGAAGCGGGTGCTGTGGTCCATCCCGGCCCCGATTGTCCCGAGTTTGAACGCGTCACGGTCCAGCGAATTCAGCGTGTCTTTGTTTCCCGTAAGCAAAGCCCAGCGCGAGTCGTCCGCGCCAAACCGCTTGCCGTAGGCATCAAGTACCGGAGGGGTATCGTTGTCAGGATCCACTGTGAACGAAACCAGCTTCACATCGCCCGGAGTCGCATTCTGCAGCGCGCGCATCCGCGAACTCATACGCGGGCACGGCCCCTGGCAAGTCGTATAAACAAAATCCGCCACCCACACGTGCCCATCGAGCGAAGCGCGCGTGAAGGCCCTGTTCTTCTGGTCCGTCAGCTGAAAATCGGGAACCTGACCCAACACTTCGAGTGGTGGGCGCCGGGCGCACCCGGCGAGCAAAATCAGGGAAACCAGGAGAAAACGCATCAGAGGGAAGGACGATCGAACACCATGAGGCCGTAGATCACAGGCAGATAAATCACGGAAGCCAGCAGCACCTGCCGCGCCCGCACATTCGTGCGCTCGAACGCGACCCGCACGCCCGTGTAGAGAAACCAGAACCCCAGCGCCAGCGACCCGATGAGATAAATCTTTCCCGACATTCCCAGCAGCGCCGGAAACAGGCTCACCGGGATCAGGGTCGAGGCGTAGAGAACGATCTGCCGCGATGTCGACATCCCGTCCGGCTCGACAACCGGAAGCATCCGGATTCCCGCGCGCGCGTAGTCGTCACGGTACATCCACGCGATCGCGAGGAAATGTGGGAACTGCCAGACAAACAGAATCGCAAACAGCGCCCACGCCTCTCCGGTCAGACTGCCGTACGCAGCCGCGTAGCCCATCAGCGGGGGCACAGCGCCCGGCAAAGCGCCGATCACCGTGGAAAGATGCGACCGCTGTTTCAGCGGCGTGTAAACAAACAGGTACGACCCAAGCGTGATCGCGCCGAGGAAGCCGGTCAGCGGGTTCACGCCGAAATACAACTCCAGAAAGCCCGCCAGCGCCAGCGCCGCGCCAAACCACAGCGCCCGCACTGCCGTCAGTTGACCCGAAGGAATCGGCCGGTGGGCCGTGCGCCGCATCAGCGCATCCGCTTTGCGCTCGTACCACTGATTCAAGGCGGCGGTGCCGGACGCGATCAATCCCGTACCGACCAGCGTATTCAGCAGCAGCATCCAGTCCGCGCGGCCGCTCCATGCATGCTTCAGCCCGAAAAAGTACCCCACGCCCGTGCTCATCAAAATGAGCCAGGTAATGCGAGGCTTCGTAAGCGCTATGTATTCCCGCATCACACCTTCATCGCGAGAGCGCCGCGGCGGACGCCGGAGAATACGCGAGCGAACGCGATACGACGTTGCGTCGCACCAGTATTGCCAAAACCACAGTCGAGGCCATCGTCAACGCTCCCACCGCGACATGCAGAACCGTAAACGTGACCATGAGGGGCATCGGCTGAACAGCGTCCGCGTACGCAATTCGCGTCATGTAGGCGGCAATACCGAGAAACACCTGAGCCAGCGAAATGCTGATCACGGTCAACGCCGCCACCCGCAATTCTCTGTTCCGCGCATAATGCAGCAGGATCCGCAGCGATACCCACATAATCACCGCCGTAACAATCGGCGCGCCGGAGATGTGATAAATGCTGCCAATCGCTTTGTGCCTCGCCGCGGCGCCTAACGCAAGCTGCCCCAGCACGCACAAGGGTGCAGCCAAAGAAAGCCCGCGAATCGGATATTTATTATCCTCATCGAGCGGCAAGCTCCCGCTCAGCCACCAGTCCGAGGTGAAGATCGCCATCGCGACGGTAGTCGAAAAGAATAGTTGCGCCAGGCACGCATGCGACGACGAGATCCACCAGGGCAGCAGATAAATAACCGTCAAGCCCCCCAAAACGCCCTGCGCGATCACAGCGCCCAAAGCAATGACTCCCAGCCAGCGCATCCAGCGCCGCTTGTCGACCCGCAGCAGCCACACCATCGAAACGATGGTCATCAGCCCTACGGTCGTCGCAACCATCCGGTGACCGTGCTCATAGAGAATGCCGCCTTCCATCTGAGGCATCAGCTTCCCGTAGGAGAGCGGCCAGTCAGGAACCGAAAGCCCGGCGTCGCGGCTCGTCACAAGGCCGCCCGCCACCACCAGCAGCAACGTGCAGAAGGCCAGCAGAATCGACCAGCGGTGCAGTCCCGGGCGAAATTCAACTTCCATAAGCAAAATCAATCGTGGCCGCGCCGCTCGGCGCCAGCGTCAGCTTTCCTTCCTTGCGGCCGTATTTCTCGTGTACCGCCTCAATAGTGTATGTTCCGGGCGGCACGCCTTTCAGAGTAAACGTCCCGTCGTCGCCCGTGACGGCGAAGAAGGGATGAGGCGAGACGCCGATATATGCGCGCATCCAGGGATGCACGCTGCATGTGACCGGAAAGAGCACCTCTTCCTGGTTAAACCGCTTGATCTTGTGCTCCGCGCGGGGCGGCTGCGACTCGTTCCAGGCCGTGTTCTTCTCGGCCTCGGCGTGGACGTTGTGGTTCACCGGGTCGCTGTTGACGATGTCCAGATCCTGGCCTTCCACGATGCCCTGCACGTGAGGCTCGTAAATGCAGCCGTGCTGATCGAGCCGTGCGGCAGTCGTCGGAGGCGTCCAGCGCTCGTTCGGCAATCCGCTCTTGATCCACACGAATACGTTCTTCAGCGTGCCGTTCGAGTTCACGATCACCGTCTCCGCCTTCGCGGGAACCTTATGCTGACGCTCGCACTGCGGATTCGACGACATATCGATTTCCGGCATCACCGGAGGCTGCCCCTGGAACGTAACGCGTCCGGATATCGAACCCGCTGTGGCCGGATCTACTTTTGCGACGGGTAAATCGCTGTCGATCTTCGCTTCGGATGAGGGACCGCTCCCGCACGCCGCGGCCAGCAACGCGGGTACAAGAACCAGAGCTTGTTTCAAAACCTTATTTTGCCATGCCCCCGAGGGCGAAGACCCGGGCGATATCCTGAGAAAGATTCATGTCAGCCGCCGCGCTCGACCTCGCTTCGCCTGAGGTTATTGCGAAATACGAAGCCGTCATCGGGCTGGAAGTGCACGTCCAGCTTTCGACGCGCACCAAGATCTTTTGTGGATGCCCC
>Ga0126381_100011219_pt1 | contig 10123 bp, 6 predicted proteins | sample PanSoiMetPlot_28_FD_96465 | JGI IMG/M metagenome (GOLD analysis project Ga0126381, IMG submission 96465) | Tropical forest soil microbial communities from Panama - MetaG Plot_28 | ecosystem: Environmental > Terrestrial > Soil > Tropical forest > Bulk soil | place: Panama | collected 2016-02-17 | reverse complement strand
GCTGTAATGGGTACCAAGATTTGTGATCATGCAATGCGGGGTGCGACGAAAATCTATCTCATCATCGACGGAAACGATGGGACGCGCAACCAAATTCAGCGATTCGGAACACGATCGGTATCTTCGCGATTGCGCGCCGGAACGAACACGGTTGCCACATTGTCGGAATAGAGGGTCTTCCATTCAGGCAATTTGCTCACGTTGACCGCGAGTGCGGACCTTGTTGGCAACAGCAGGCAATCGCGCGCTCGAAGAATCTCGTCCCATCCTCGTTCCATGTGAATCGTTGTCAAATACCCCTGCAGAAAGCCTTCGCCGTAGAAATCGTGCCGGTCATCAACAACAACTTTGTTGCGAGGATAAAGCCTGTAGATCACATATCCGCCCCAATAATCCGGGCTAAAGATTGGACTACGCACACCTTGTCGCTCAAGGAAGTTCACAGCATCGACGGGCATGCGTTGGGGGTTGAAGTGGGCATCCATCCATTGGGCTGATCCTACGCGGCCGCCGTTGGCGGCGATCATGAGTGTCGCGACCGTCGCGACGACTGGCCATAGATGACCGCGGAGGCGTTGATCGATCGCGGTCATCCTCTGTGCGAATCCTGAAGGCCCCAGTGAAGGCACTAGCGGGCCAACGATCAACACAAGAAGGATTGACGAGAATGGAATATTGCGGGAGGCATACAACCCGGCATATATCGCGAACAGGACCAACACTGCACTGCTCATTCGAAGTGAGCGGCCACGGGCGATCAGAATCGCCATCGACACAAGCAACAGTAGAAGGAAACAGTTCTGGGCTAGTCCGTGAAAGCTCGGAGATTGGAATTCATCGATGTGCTCCATCAAGAAGCGGTTCGTGAGGTAAGAATAGATGTGCGCGTGGAGGTTCCATCGGTATGGATTGACAAAACTCGAAAGAACTGAAGCCAGTCCCACTAAGGTCAGTTGGCGTACTCGCTTTCGTGCTGCGATTTTTTGCAGCGATTCCTCGATGCGGGACGCTTTCAGTGTCAGCCACATCCAGAGCGACCCCATCCAAAAGATACCGAGCAGGACGAAGCCGAGCACGAATGCGCCATGAATATTCACCCACAACAGCATCAGGATCGGCAAGACCCAGAGCCACTGGCTGCTGGATACCGTTCCATCAGAATATCCACTTCGTTCCGTAGAATCGAGAATCTCGAACCACGCGACGGTGAACAGCCAACTCAGCACGTGCGGCCGCGCCAGAAAGTGGATGGTCGAAGCCGAGATAGCAAGCAATATGAGCAGCAGAGCGACGAACAGGTTTGTACCCCGGGCTAGCAGCTGCTTGAATGTCCACGCAAATACCGCCGCGATTATCACCGCCGTGAACCAGACAACGCCGTTCAGTCCGCACCACGCTTCTAACTTTCCTACGGCGACGTCATAGAGCCATTCCCAGGCAAACCAGGGTCGGCCAATCTGCGTGGAAAACGGATCCACATGTGGGACGGCATGGTCGGCCAGAATCAGTTGGCCGGTTCGGATGTGCCAGCCGATGCCGGCGTCTCCAAGAAGCTTCACCGAGAGCGGCGTGAACACGAGAACGGCCAATAACGCTATGAAGATCAGACCTCCGACTGACGGCAAAACCCAGTATTTCCAGGCGGGAGGGGAGGTGACTCGAGAATCGTGCATTGAAGAACTTCTGGAACCGTCTGCCATCGCGTGAATCTTATAGAGGTGGGGCGAGGGACGGCAAGATGACAGAGCAATCAGTACCGAGAGTTGTCATTGTCGGTGCCGGATTCGGTGGGTTGAATGCGGCTCGCGCGTTGGCCAAGGCTCAGGTGAGAATCACCCTCATTGACCGCAAGAATTTCCATACTTTTCAGCCGCTTCTCTACCAGGTTGCGACGGCCGGGCTGTCGCCAGGAGAGATTGCCGCACCCATTCGCTCGATTCTGCGGCCTTACAAAAACATTGAAGTGCTCATGGGCGAAGTGACTGGGTTTGATCTGGATCGCCGGATTGTCTTCACTACAGACACGCAAATTCCTTACGACTATTTAATTGTCGCAGCCGGAGCGACGCACTCGTATTTCGGACATGACGATTGGGAAGCGTATGCCCCGGGCCTGAAGACTATCGAAGACGCCCTCGAGGTCCGCCGGCGCGTGCTGCTGGCCTTTGAGTTGGCGGAGCGGCAAGCAGCATCCGGGGAAACTGCTACGCCATTGAATTTTGTAGTAATTGGCGGTGGTCCGACCGGAGTGGAACTGGCGGGAACGCTCGCGGAAATCTCGCGGCATGCGCTAGCGCACGAATTTCGGTCGATCGATCCCGCACGCACCCACATTCTGCTGGTTGAGGGCGGGCCGCGCGTACTGCCGACGTATGCGGAAGACATGTCGCGCAGCGCGGAGGAGCAACTCAAACATCTTGGCGTTGAAGTTCGCGCCTCGACCTTGGTGACGAAAGTGGAAGCAGGTGCCGTGGATGTCGGCCATACACGGCTTCCGGCGACCATTGTGCTCTGGGCTGCTGGCGTCGCGGCTTCGCCATTGGGAAAGAAGCTGGGCTCGGCGGTCGACCGTGCCGGGCGTGTGCCGGTGCAACCTGACTTGACTCTGCCCGGCTATCCTGAAGTGTTCGTGATTGGAGACCTTGCGGCGCTAAAGGACGAGCGCGGGCAACTGCGACCCGGTGTCGCGCCAGTCGCGATGCAGGAGGGAAAATATGTGGCGAAGGTAATTCGCGACGAGGTGGAAACGAGCGGCGGGTTCGCGGGCGCGTCATCCGCTCGTCCAGCATTCCACTACTGGGACAAAGGAAGCTTGGCAACCATCGGCCGCGCCGCCGCAGTCGCGCAATTCGGAGCAATCCACATCTCCGGCTACATTGCATGGCTGTCCTGGCTGTTCATCCACATCTTGTTTCTAATCGGATTCCGCAACCGGCTGCTGGTCTTTATACAGTGGGCTTGGTCGTACGTAACTTACGAGCGCGGAGCACGGCTGATCACCGGTAGCACCTACTTGCCTGGATGGTCTGCTGGTGATTCGAGACAGGTTACCGCCGGGATGGCCCCCCCGGAAGAAATTCATACTGCCGCTCCGAAATAGGTGGACAATAGAAGCGAGCGAATCGCGCTCAGCTGTGGATGCCATGAAGAAATCCGCTATTTTCGTCGCTATTGCCTTTATCGCTGCCCTTGTTTTCTCTCCGCCGGCTTCCGCCGAAATTCTGAAGGTTGTGGTCGACGACACGATTCAGCCCATCAGCGAGGAGTTCATCGCACGCGCCATCGCTGAGGCCGCCCGGAGGAACGATCAGGCTGTCTTGATTGAGATCAACACTCCCGGCGGCCTGGTCGACTCGACACGGCAAATCATCGAGCACATTACGTCGTCAGCTGTTCCGGTGATTATTTACGTCACTCCCAGCGGCAGCCGGGCGGCTTCTGCGGGATTCTTCATTCTTGAGTCCGCAGATATCGCGGCGATGACCCCGGGGACGAATACTGGGGCCGCTCATCCCGTCATCCTTGGCGGCGGCAAGATGGATGACGTTATGAAGGAGAAAATGGAAAATGATGCCGCAGCTCTCATGCGCTCGGTCGCCTCACGTCGCGGGCGGAATGTGGAAGTAGCCGAAAGCACGGTCCGCCAATCCAAATCTTTTACCGATCAGGAAGCGCTCTCGCAGCACCTGATTGATTATGACGCGCCGAATGAAAACGATCTCCTTCGTCAGATCGATGGTAAGACTTTCAAGCGATTTAACGGACAGGAAGTCACCCTCAAAACTGCCGGCCAGCCGCTTGCCCCATTTGGCATGACTTTGAAGGAAAGAATTCTGGCCTACTTGATGGACCCGAACCTCGCGTTTCTTCTCCTCGCAATCGGGGCGCTTGCCTTGTACGTCGAATTCAACCATCCGGGCGCAGTCGTTCCCGGGACCGTCGGCGTTGTTTTCATTTTGGTCGCGTTATTTGCGCTGAATCTGCTTCCGACTCGTTTCGCAGCATTCGTTTTGATTCTTGGGGCATTCGCACTATTTGCGGCGGAGGCGAAGTTCGCGTCTCACGGAGTTCTTACTATCGGCGGCATTGTCTTGCTCACTCTGGGCGGGCTTTTGCTCGTCGACGCGCCAATTCCGGAAATGCGGGTGCACCTTGCTACAGCACTGGCGGTTAGCATTCCTCTGGGCGTGATCACGGCGTTCCTGATGACAATTGCGCTCAAGGCGCGCCGAAACAAAGTCGTGACCGGTGAGCAGGGACTCGTCGGCCAAACCGGAGTCGCTCAGACCGTGCTGTCTCCGAGAGGCAAGGTGTTTGTTCACGGTTCACTGTGGGACGCGGTCGCGTCTTCTCCAGTGCCAGTCGGGCAGTTAGTAGTGGTACGTGGAATCGATGGATTGATCTTGCAAGTGGAACCGATTTCTGTGCCCGCCCCAACCGCGGCTGCGACCGTCTAGGATGCAGCGGCAGTCGGGCTTCGCTGCCCTTGCGAAGTATCGCACTATTTCAGATTAAACAACGCGGTTACGTGCGCGCTTACAGTGACATTTTGCGGCGTGAACTCCTCTGTCGGCGCAGGCGGTGCGGCGGCTGCTGCAGCGGCCATAGAGCGCGCCATCGGTCGCGCGACGTGCGCCTGCTCGAAGGTATCGACGGTCGCATACGAAAGTTCTCCTAACGTACGGCCCGCCGCGCGAGCCAGAGCTTCGGCGTGATTGTGGGCGCGCCGATACGCGTCTTCCACTGCTCGGTTCTTGGCGTCATCGATATTTTCGAGCGTGTAATTAAGCGTCTGGCTCTCACTGACATTGGCGTCCGCGAGCTGCTGCGTAATCGGAGCTATCTTCGAGAAGTCTCGTAGCTTCAGCGTAACGTCGCTGCTGACGCGGTATCCGGTGACGTGTTGCTTCGGCTTCCATTCATATACCGGCTGCACCGAAAAGAACCCAATGGTCGCGGCTTTCGGGTCGATCCGATTTGAGCGCAACACTTGCCGGACCTGATCCACCTCTTTTGAAGCGCGCTCGTAGGCCACCTGTGCGGTAGTGTCTTGCACCGAAATATTCATCTGGATTACGGCCGTGTCGGGAGCGGCTTCAAACCTTCCATCGGCGCCCGCGTAGACAGTGTTGGCCTGCACGATAGTGCCGGAGCGATCCTGGGCAAATACCATTGCGGACCCGATGAAGAGAATCAACGAACAGAGGCATGCGGATCTCACGAGATGTACCTCCGATGGAATTATCGAACACAAAAGAACAATTCCCAAATCCAGGGCAACTTTGAAATTGAGTGTTGATTTCTTGGGAGCTAGGCGCCGCGATTCGGACCAGCGACGGCCAGGACATCGACTTGCAACGGGTTCGAGTGTAGCCCGGCAACGGTGGTCGCCGGAAGCTTGCCCGCGGCAGGAAGCATGCCAACAGCGCGGTTTCTCCCAGACTGTTTGGCACAGTTCAAAGCGCGGTCAGCAAGGATGAGTACTTCTTCGTATCCGATGGCCCGTGGATTGTCGATGAACCACGGAAATGCTGCCCATCCCAGTGAACAGGTGCGGTAAATGGCCTCTCCCGATGCGGCGACGCTGAACGGTCTGTCAGCAACTGCGGCGAGTACCCGCTGAGCGAGTAAGTCAGCTTCGACGCGATCCGTGTAGCGGGAAACGATGAGGAACTCTTCCCCTCCCCAGCGCACCAGAACGTCGGAGTGACGTATCGAAGAACTGAGTCGGCGGGCCATCTCGACCAACACTTTGTCGCCGACATCGTGGCCATACTGATCATTCACGTCTTTAAAGTTGTCGGCGTCGACCAGATAGAAGACCAGGTCCCGCGTGTGCGGGTCGCGGTTGTCGGCATGAGAGCGCAAAGCCTGGCCCACGTCGGCCTCGATCGTAGCGGAAAAGTATCGGCGGTTCCGGAGACCTGTCAGTGGATCGGTAAGCGAAGCTTCTTGTAGCACGAGGTTGGCGCGACTCAGTTCTCGGGTCAGACGCCGATGCTGGATAAAGAGCAGAAACGCCATCAAAAACATCGTGACGAGCGTAACGACCACGCGGAACTCTCTGGCTTCCAAAGGAAGACGGCCATCGAGCATTGCGAAGAGCGCGATGATGGGCAGAGAAAGCACGGCCATCATCGATAGACTCGCCATCGATGATCCATAGGATCCATCCGCCGTCTTGGGATCAGGCAATAAGCCATGTCCGAGGAAAGCCACAACGCTAAAAAACGTGAAGGAAGCTGAGTAAGGAATGTCGAACCAACTGCCGGTGTAGTAAACGTTTTGCTCGAGCGCGCGGTTCAGAACATAGAAGGCAACACCATTGAAAACAACTGCGAAGCAGAACCATCCGTAAAACTCTCTCCAAGCCCCCACGCTCTCGCGCCGGAAAACGAGCAGAACGGCTGCAAGAAGTATGGTCTCGGCGGCAGCAAGGAGGTCGAAATTCCGGTTGTATGCGCCCTCGTTCGGCGAGATGTACTGCCAGCAGATCACGAACGAAGCGTAGAGATAGAGCCACCACAAGAGCAGAAGCAGAAAGTCAAGTATCCCAATCCGCGGATTGCGCTCGTCAGGTTGACGATGCGGGCGCAGCAGCACACCTGCGATCATCGGTGCCCCTGCCAGGAATAACAGCGCGTCCGCGGGATACATCGTCGGAATTTTTCGCTTGAGGACAAGATCGAAGATGATCCAGCAAACCTGATCGCTGAGCCACAATGCCCACCCTGCAGATTGCAGGAGCCAGAACAACCGCATCCGCCCCTTGGTGGCAAAGCCATTGATGGCAAACCCGACGAGCGCGCAGAGCATGAGCAACCCGCCGGAAATGTCGCTGAAGAATGCGACGGTGAAACCTTGAGGTAAAGCGAGGCAGGCCACGGCCAGTACCACCGTGAATAACACTGCGGCCAACAAAACAAGTTTCAGAGGATTCCGGCCCAGCAACGTTTCCCCACTTAGCGAGCGGATTTAGCCCTTGGCCCCAGTGGAATACGCGATGCGGGAAATTTGCGCATCCACGTCTCTTCGCAAATCTTCCCAGAGCCTTTCCGGCATCTCGAGGAAAATTTGAACCACATCCGGATCGAACTGCCGCGCCGACCACCTCTTGATTTCCTCGCGTGCCGCTTGAAATGACTGCCGTTGGCGATACGGACGGTCGACCGTCATCGCGTCCAGCGTGTCGGCGACCGAGAAGATGCGCGCCCCCAGCGGGATCTCTTTGCCTTTCAGTCCACGCGGGTAACCTGTGCCGTCATAGCGCTCCTGGTGCGAGTAAATAATGTCGCAAGCGTCGGCCAGGAACGGAATCTTTTTTACGATCTGATAGCCCTTGTAGCAGTGTTCCTGCATGGTCGCCGTTTCCTCAGGCGTGAGCTTGCCGGGTTTTCGCAGGATCGCGTCCGGAATGGCAAGCTTGCCGATATCGTGCAGGAACGCTCCGCGAGCAATCATCGGGATCTGTTCGGAGGGCAACCCCATGGCCTTGGCGATCGCAATCGTAAACGCGGTCACGCGGCGGGAGTGGCCCTCGGTCTCGGCATCCTTCAGGTCGAGCGCATCACCCAGGGCTTCGAGAGTCATATCGTAGGAGCGCTCGAGATTCGCCATCGCGGTCTGCAGTTGATCGGTGCGCGCCTTCACCAGAGATTCCAAGTTCGTCTGGTACGTTCTGTTCTCGACCTTGAGGCGGCGATTTTCCAGCGCGCGGCTGACGGTGTTGAGTAATTGCTCACGTTCGAACGGTTTCAGCAGGTAGTCATAGGCGCCGTTGCGGATGGCCGCTAACGCGACCGAAATGTCATGCACCGCGGTAACCATCACAACCGGCATGTCGGGATACTTTTCCTTGGTCCGCTCGAGCAGGCCGATACCATCGAGATCGGCCATCATCAGGTCCGAGAGCATCAATTCGAATTCTTCGCCTGAAGTTAGAACCGCCAAAGCTTCCGTACCGGAACCTGCCTGTTTACAGGCATATCCAGCAGTGCCGAGCATCGAGGCGACGATCTCGCGGATCGGCTCTTCGTCGTCAACAACAAGAATGCGGTCTGGCATGGGAAATTACACGAAAGTGTATCGGCGATTGTAACAAGGCCAATAGATTCCGAAAGTAATCACTCAGGTCCGGAAACTTCATGGAGAAACCGCCGGACCGTGATATTCAAAAACAAAGGAATCCGTACGTCTGTAAGACGATGAGCGCTTCCCTTTGGGCAACCTGGAATTCGATTGAGCGGCTTGGGCTGGCAAGGCCAACAGGCGCGGAACTCACCCTTCTGATTTTGTTGGGTGCGTCCCTGCTCGGCCTGCGCGCATTTCGCGAAACCTATCTGAAAGTCTGGATCGCAGGCTGGGCGATGCTGGTGGTTTCGCGCATGGCCGAACATTGCCTTGCGCCAAGGATCCCGGCGCCGTTTGATCAAGTCGTGGTGCAGGCGGCTTTCGTGCTCGCTGTGGGACTGCTGGCCGGGGCGGTTCTACTATACTCACGACTTCGCGATCTCATGCTGCCGCTGATGGTGATTACCCCCATCATGGTCGGCTTTGCGGGCGCACGGGTTTTGCTGTGGTCCGATTCCCTGCCTTTGCGCATGGCGGTGGAAGTCGGCTACCGGATCCTTCTGCTGACGGCATCCCTTGCATTGCTGCGTTCGCGCCGCGGACGGTGGCAACCTACGGCATGGCTGCTGGCCTTGTGCCTGCCCCTCCTACACCTTCCGTGGACTCCGTTTACCGACGGCGTTCCGGCTGCCGCGTCGCTAGCCCTCGAGATTGCGCTCGCCGGAAGCCTGATGCTGGTGGTGCTCGACCAGGCCCGTGCGCGGACGCGTAGACTGCACGCCATGCAGGCGATCAGCAATAGCATCGCGAGCGCTCAGCAATACGGTAACGTCGTGCAGTGTGCCGTTGACGAACTGCGGCGCGCTGTTGGAATCAGGTCGTGCTGGTTCCGACTGGTCGAAGGCGGGCACCTGGTCGCCACGCATGCAACCGGTCTCTCGGCGGAGTTCCTGCGCGACGCAGGCTTTGCAGAAGTGAACGAGACCATCACAAAAATGTGGGAGCGTCCCGCCGCACAGGTCACGGCGGCGGACCGGGCCAAAAGCGAACCGCTGCAATGCCTTGAAAACGAGAAGATTCGCCAGATCATCATCGTTCCCGTGGTGGGCAACAAGGCGCCGGTCGGACTGCTGATGCTCGGGCATTCGCATGCGCGCCAGTGGACTCCCGATGAGCTTGAATTCCTGCAGGCTTGCGCTAAGCAACTGGCGCTCGCGGTCGAGAACTTCCGGTTGCTCGAGCAGGTCCTGCGCTCGCAGCGCCAGTGGATGAATACGTTTGATTCCATCCACGACATCATTCTGGCTCACGATGCCGATTTCAAAATCATCAAGGCCAACCAGGTCTTGCTCGGCCAGCTTGGCCAGGCTGCAGCAGACGTTATCGGCAGCACTTGCGAGTCCGCCCTCTCACACACCTTTGGCGAGTGGACCGGCTGCCCCTATTGCGCTATGGGCGGCGACGACGAGTTCACCGAAGGCGCGGACCCCTGCTTCGGGGGCTTCTCAACGGTTTCCACATCGTCTTACACCGAACAGGGGACACAACAAAAAGGCACCATTCACGTCGTCCGCGACATTACCGAGCGGCGCTCGGCGGAAGAGAAATACCGTCTACTGTTCGAGCAAGTGCAGGAAGGTGTCTACGTTTCTGATCCGAACGGACGGCTGATCGACTGCAACGACGCGTTCGTTCATATGCTCGGTTACAGCAACCGCGACGAATTGCTCGTGCTGAATCTGGATTCGGAAATCTGCGTCGATCCCAAGCAGCGCGAAGCCTTCCGCCGCGAGATCGAAGCGCACAATTACGTCCGGAACTTTGAGGTCACGCTGCGCAAGCGAGATGGCACGCTGCTGTTGGCGGTCGAGAGCAGCTTCGCCACCCGCGACGCGACCGGCGGCGTCGAGCGCTATCAAGGATTCGTGCTCGACATGACCGAAAAGCGGCGCGCTGAAGGCGAAATGCAGAGGCGCAACCGCGAACTAAATGCGCTTAACGCCATGGCGGTGGTCGCAGCGCAATCATTCGACCTGGACGAAATTCTCAACCT
>Ga0126381_100011217_pt1 | contig 10123 bp, 7 predicted proteins | sample PanSoiMetPlot_28_FD_96465 | JGI IMG/M metagenome (GOLD analysis project Ga0126381, IMG submission 96465) | Tropical forest soil microbial communities from Panama - MetaG Plot_28 | ecosystem: Environmental > Terrestrial > Soil > Tropical forest > Bulk soil | place: Panama | collected 2016-02-17 | reverse complement strand
CTTGGTCTGGGTGCACGCGCCGCTGCTGATCGGCAATGACGGTATTCCCGGCATTGCCGGTTTCGGCCTTAACAGGCTGGTGGACGCACCGCAGTTCGAGCACGTGTCGACAGAGACGGTCGGAAGCGACGTGCTGACGATTTTTCGAACGAGGGAAAACTGAAGCTATTTGCCGGATCGCGTTGCGGACACAGCCAGCGGATATATGTACCAGAGCCCCCGTCAGCAGAAGGAAAGCCAAGCCACCCGCCACCATTCCAGCGGCCGAAGACGCCAATATTTTCGCGATCACTACATAGACGTCGCCTGCCAATCCAAACCCGAGCGGAAGGGTCGAGGCGGTGACCAAAACATTGCCGACGCGGTGCATGTCCTCGGTGTCCTCGCCAGCGTAGACGATCCGGTGATAGGAGGCCGGAGCCATCAGCAGCATGACCGCGAGCGCAACCAGGAATAGGCTCGCCGCGTGCACAATTTTGGATGTGACCGGCAGCCCCTCAAATGATTGGGTCAGCACGATAGCAAGCTGAAAGCCGAGCAAAGCCTGGGCGCCTGGGAGAATCACCCGGGCTTCTACCAAAAGCTGCTCAATTTTGACGTGGAGCGGCGTGTCGGCTCGCTCGTTGTGTTGACCGAGCGTCATTCTGTGCTCCCTTTTGCCCAAAAAAGGCCGTCGCAGTTGCGGAAAGCCGTACCAGAGCGCGAAAGCCAAAGCAGCGGCTATCGTGCCCCCTGCAATCGCGCCGTTATCACCGACAACCCGCTCCGCGCCGATAAAGAGATCGATACCCAGCGCCAGTGCGAAGGGAAGCAAGGCGAGGTCGGCAATAATCACGAATTGGTGCAGCCGTCCGCTGTCCCGACCTCCTTCTACAATGCGGTGATAAGGCTCTGGAGCGATCAGCAAGCTGATGGTCACGACCAAAAGCCCGAGCGCCAATCCGTCGAGATAGCGGATATGTGTCGGAAGGGCGTCGAAACTCTCACCGAACGCGCTGCGTAATTGGAACCCGAGAAGTATCTGCGCCCCGAGGATCAGCATCCGCGTCTCCTCGAGGGCGATCTTGACCTTCTCCGAGAGCTTCATACGCGAACAAACACCGGAGAGGGTCGGGAAATTCATGTCGACCGCTATCGCACGGTCGTTTGCCGACGTTGGTGTTAACCATTACAATGGAATGGAACAAAAAGTCGCCCCGTGGCAATCTGGCTCAACATTTGAATGCCAGGGTTGGCAAGAGCCCATGAGGCGCGTCGCTATCATAGGCCGGGACCAATGACCGCCTCAGGGTTGATGCTTCGCCTCGGCGCGCTCTTTGCCGCCTATTTCACGGGCGCCGTGTTTGGCATCGCCTTGACACAGCACGCCGGCAACGTCGCCCCTTTCTGGCCGCCAAACGCCCTGCTTCTGGCGGTGCTGCTGCGGAGCAATTTCAGTCGCTGGCCCCTCTGGCTCGGCGGAGCGATGGTCGCTGCATTCGCTGCCAACATGCTGCTCATCGCGGAACCGACGCTCGGCGCCATGCTGAGCGTGGTGAACATAATGGAAGTTGTGGTCAGCGCTGTATTGATGCGTCGCTTCGCCGCCGGGCAGCCGATAACTCTTACCGAAGGAAGCCATCTTCTCGCATTCGCGGCGTTCGGAGGCATCGTCGGCCCGGCAACCGGCGCCAGCTGCGCCGCTGCTATACTCGCCTTCTCCGGCGCTGCGCAGTTCTGGCCCGGCTGGATTACATGGTGGATTGCCGATGCAATGGGAATATTGCTGTTCGGCCCGCTCTTTCTCAGCGTCGACTCGAAAATACTGCAGCGTTTCACCGCGCCAGGACCTCGCGCCGAGCTGCTCACCATTGTTTTGGTCAGCACAGGTGCCGCTTATCTCAGGTATGCGCATAGCACCTTTTCTCTGGGATTTCTGGTCGTCCCGGTTCTGCTATGGGCAGCGTATCGTTTCGGGATCTTCGGGTGCTCGCTCGCTGCGGCAATCTATGCGCCGATTGCGGCATGGTCGACGGTCCATGGCTATAGCCGGGTCGCCCGGATTGAGTTTCTCGATCCGACCGGTCGCATACAATACTTGCAGATGGCGCTCGGCATCACCGTGCTTTCGGCCCTCGCGGTCGCCCATCTCATCGCAGAGCGTGAGCGCTATGCCAAAAGCCTGGCGGAGAGCGAGGTGAGGCTGCGGGCGATCGTCGATCGTGCACATGATGCTTATGTCGCAATGGACCACGACGGCCGGATTGTCATGTGGAGCCCCGAAGCAGAGCGGGCTTTCGGGTGGTCGGCCGACGAGGCGCTCGGGCGCCAGCTCGCCCAGACAATCGTTCCGCTGGAGCATCGCGATGATCACTACCGCGGACTACGGTGCTTCATTGAGACCGGGGAGCAACGCGTTCTCAACCGGCGGCTGGAACTGACGGCGCTGCATCGGGATGGCCACGAATTCCCTGTGGAATTGACCATCGCCACTTTCGCTGTCGGCGACAAACCATTCTTCAGTGCCTTTATTCGGGACATGACCGAGCGCCGTCGTCTCGAGGAGATGCTGCGGCAGACTCAGAAGCTCGAAGCAATCGGACGGCTTGCCGGCGGCATCGCTCACACCTTCAACAATCTCTTCCAAGTCATATTTGGCAATTTGGATTTGGCTGCCCGTCGTGCCCCCGACCAGAGGGTGCGCGATCCCCTCGAAAAGGTCTTGCACGCGGCGGAGCGCGGCGCCGCAGTCACGCGTCAGCTGCTCGCCTTTGCCCGCGAACAAGCGCTCAAACCAGAGTGGGTCGCCCCTTCGGAGACGCTCGAGGCAACCGCCTCCCTCATCAGACAGTCTTTGTCCAGCAACATCTCGGTCGAGACCGATATTCCTTCGAACCTCTGGGCGACGCGAATTGACGTGACCGAGCTGGAGCTCGCACTGGTCAATCTCGGGCTGAATGCGCGCGACGCGATGCCCGCGGGAGGCACGCTCAGAATAGCGGCGACGAACCGGACCCTCAGAGACTCGCACATGGGTCTCGATGGCGAGTATCTGGTCCTTGAGATCGCCGACTCAGGGGCCGGTATTCCACCTGAGGTTCTACCCCGCATCTTCGACCCGTTTTTTTCGACAAAGGATCCGGCGCAGAGCCGCGGACTTGGGCTGAGCCAAGTTCATGGATTTGCCTATCAGTCGGGTGGGGCGGTGGACGTCAAGAGCCAACCCGGGAGAGGCACGATATTTACCCTCTATCTGCCGGCATCGCGCGACGTAACGATCGATGAGGCTGCCGTGAAAGAGCCTTCCGCCGACGCGCGGCACAAATTCGCTACCGTCCTCATCGTCGAAGACGACCTCGATGTTGCCGAGGTAACGGCTGGACTGCTGGAGGAATGCGGTTTCGAGGTGAAGCTCACTTACCAAGGCGGTACGGCGCTCGACATGCTGCGACGAGGCGATCGCGTGGACGTTATCCTCTCCGACATCATGATGCCGGGCGGGATCAGCGGCATGCAGCTGGCCGAGGAAGTCCGGAACCTGTCGCTTCACGTTCCCGTGCTGCTGGCTACCGGCTACAGCGACGCGGCCGCGGATGCTGGCTCGCGCGGGCTGCCGATCATTACCAAGCCCTATACAATGGAGGAGCTGTGCACGAGCATTGCAGAGCTCATAGGCAACAAGGGAAACAGTATGCAACCTGCCTAGCGGGATTGTCGGTCTGTCACGAGAGCCCTCCACCGGTGCTTTTTCCGTTTAGAACGAGCCATTAGTGCATCGGCGACTCTCGCTCGAGGCGGCATGTTCCGATCGCTCCGTGGGCGGCTGATTACGCTGCTCGTGCTGCTGGCCGTCGCGGCGATCGCCGGCGGCGCGCTCATGTTTGCTTTGTTCCAGCAATCGGCGTCAGCGCAGGCTGGCCAAGCCGAGGCGCAAATCGGTCGAGCCTGTGATGCGATCGTAACGACTTACCGCTTTTATACTGTAGGATGGCGAGGGCCGTCGCTGCGCCTCGAGAACGAGGCCCTGCATCAAGACCTTACCGCGGTGGTCCAGACCGCGCTTCGTGACCGGTCCGGCATCGAAGGAGGGATTTGGCAAAGCGAAGCCGGGCCGCTCGCCTACGCTTTTCCCACCTATCAGGGAGCGGAACCGAAAATCGATGTTCCGCAGGCCGAGCTGCCGCGCATTCAAGCAGTCAATCGCGCGGCGCTAGCGGAGGAACGGCAGGTCAGCAGCCGTTACGATGCTGCCTCGCAGATCCTTCTAATGACCGCTTGCCCGTTGCCGGGTCCTGTGAGGGGCTCGAGCGGCTGGGCGATGACGCGGGTCTTCACATTCGCCGGGCGCGGCTATCAGCAGCTAATGGCGGGGCTCGGCATCTTATTCACGACCGTCTTCACCGCGGCGGCGTTGTTGACCGAGCTGACGGTGAAATGGTCCCGTCATATTTCACAGATTGAACGCGCTCTCAAAGGGCATGATATCGCACAACTGCCGGCGCTACGGACGACTGGCGAGCGGGAACTAGACCGTATCGTGAATGCCCTCAACGAGGCCGGGGACCGGCTTGCCAGAGCGCGCGAACGAACCGATCAACTTGCGCGTCAGGTGGCGATCGGGGAGCGCTTGGCCGCGATAGGCCGTGTCGCCGCCGGCATCGCTCATGAAATCCGCAACCCCATAGCTGCGATGCGGCTCCGGGCGGAGAACGCGCTTGCCGGGGATGACGATCGGAAGAATCGGTCTTTGTCGGTGATACTGGAACAGATCGAGCGGCTTGACGAGCTGTTGCGGCGCCTCCTCAGCGCGACCGAGCGGGACGCTACAAGCCCCCGTTGTGTGCCTCTCGCCTCCTTCCTCAACTCATGCATCGCCGATCACGCGGAGCTGGCGCGCGCCAAACGCCTGACCCTCGAATCCCGCGCCAAAGAGGAGGCAGCGCATTTCAATCCGGAGCAGATGCGGCGCGCCATCGACAATCTGGTGCTCAACGCGATCGAGGCCGCGCCGGCCGGCAGCCGCATCCTGATCTCGGCGCGCCGAGAAGCCGAAACCGTGGTTCTGGCGGTTCATGATGAGGGTGCCGGACCGCCCGCCAGCATTCGCGACCATTTGTTCGAGCCGTTTGTGACGGGCCGCGCCGATGGGACCGGTTTGGGCCTGTCGGTCGTTCGCGAGGTGGCCGCCGCCCACGGCGGGACCGCGCGCCTGGCCGAAACACCCGCGGGGACCACGTTCGAGATTGTTGTGCCATGCCAGCCGTCTTGATCGTCGATGACGACATCGCAATTCGCGATGCGGTAGCCGAGGCAGTTCTGGATTTCGGCTGCGCGGCGCGAGTGGTCGGGTCGGGGCGGGAAGCCTTGGCGGCGCTGGACCATGAAGCGATCGATGCCGTGCTCCTCGATCTCAGGATGCCGGGGATGGATGGTCTCGAAGTGCTGCGCCGTATCCGCGCCCGGCGGCTCCCGCCGCCGGTCACGATCTTGACGGCGCATGCCACTGCGACGAACACGATCGAGGCGATGCGGCTCGGCGCGTTCGATCACCTGACGAAGCCGATCGGCCGCACAGCGCTGGCGCAAGTGCTCGAGCACATGATCGCCAGCACGGCAGAGCGCCCCTTATCGAAACCCGGGGCGAGTGAAGATGAGCTTATCGGTACGAGCGAAGCGATCCGCGGGGTGCAAAAAAGCATCGGCATGCTGGCCGACAGCGATGCGACAGTGCTCATCACCGGCGAGACCGGGACGGGCAAAGAACTGGTGGCACGCGCCATTCACAGCCATGGCTATCGCGGTCGCTACCCGTTCATTGCGGTGAACTGCGCGGCCGTTCCGGCGGAGCTGATGGAAAGCGAGCTGTTTGGCCACGTCCGGGGCGCCTTCACAGGCGCGCTCGGCGACCGAACTGGCGCATTCCGCGCTGCCGACCACGGCACGCTGCTGCTCGACGAGATCGGCGATATGGATGTCGCGATGCAGGCGAAGATCCTCCGCGCGCTACAGGAACGCATCATCAATCCAGTGGGCGGCAAGCCCATGCCGGTCGACGTTCGGGTGATTGCGGCGACCCACCGCGATCTGCGCCAGCGCATCCGCGACGGCAGCTTTCGCGAGGATCTGTTTTACCGGCTGAATGTCGTACCTGGCACTTGCCGCCTTTGCGCGACCGCATCGCCGACATTCTTCCGTTGGCCGAATTCTTTCTGGCCCGAGTGGGTGGGGGCAAGCGCCTATCCACCGCGGCTGCAGCCCAGCTGGTGCATCATGCCTGGCCTGGCAACATTCGCGAGCTCAAGAATGCGATGGAACGCGCCGCGGTCCTTGTGCGGGGCGAGCTGATCGACGCGGCGGATCTCGGCTTCATTGAAGAAACGCCGGCCCCCGCGGGCATCATCGATTGGCCGGACGAAGATCTGCCGGGCGCACTGGCGCGGCTGGAGGAAATGCTGATCCGCCGCGCTTTGCAGCGAAGCGGCGGCAACCGGGCCGAAGCCGCCCGCATGCTCAACATTCACCGTCAGCTTCTCTACACGAAAATGAAGCGCTACGGGCTCGATCTGTCCGAAGGCCAGACACAGGGTGTCGGCGGTCCGGACAGCGAACGCAACTAGGCACACGCGAACCCTGCGGTTTCCGCGGCTTTCGGGCTGGCATGCCAATTGCCCCTCCAGAGCACCGACGTGATACGAGGGGTAAACTCGATGAAGTCCCGACGGAACTCGGCGCTTTTAATCGGATGCGCAGCGGTCGCCCTCAGCGCCCGCGCTCCGGCGCAGAACGCGTCACCGCCCGCGCCGCCCTACGATCCGCAGCAGCTGCCGGCCGAGCACGGCCAACTGCAGCAATTCACGCTGACGCCGCGCGGCGATATCGACGGGATGATCCTGACAGACGGCACGGAGGTGAATACCCCGCCGCACCTCTCCACCGAGATCGCTTATTCGATCAAGCCCGGCGACACGCTGATCATCCGCGGCCTTCATGCGGCGGCGCTGCCGTTGGTGCAGGCCGTCTCGATCAGTGATGAGGCGACCGGCCGCACGGTAATCGACGACGGCCCGCCACCCCCGCGAGGCCGCTCCGCGGCGCCTGGTTGGTGCCTACCGAGGTGCACGGCCGCGTACGTATGGCTTTGCATGGCCCCCGCGGCGAGGTCAACGGCGCGCTGCTGGAGGACGGGACGGTCCTGCGCTTGCCGCCGGCCGAGGCCGAGCGCTTCGCGACGCTGCTTCAGCCCGGTTGGACGGTGGTTGCGGAGGGAAGCGAATTTGCAAACGCGCTCGGCAAGATCTTCGAGGCAAGCCAGCTCGGTCCCTCGCGAGACCAATTGAGCGGGGTCGAACCGCCGCCGGGCCCGGGTCGAGACCACCCTCCCCCGCCGCCTCGCCCCTGAGCGGCGCCACCGCGATCCGGCGATGACCGCGATTACCATCGCGCAAGGCGCCACCTGGGCGATCGCCGCCTTTGCCGCCGGCGGTGTCATCGCCGCCCGTGGAAGTGGCCCGAGGCAATTTGGGCGGTGCTCGGCGCCGCGACCCTTGTCGCGCTCGCCTTGGTGCCATGGCGAGACGCCGTCCGGGCCGTTTCCCGCGGCACCGATGTCTATCTGTTCCTGACCGGCATGATGCTGCTGGCCGAATTGGCGCGGCAGCAGGGCGTGTTCGACTGGCTTGCAGGGATTGCGGCACGCCAAGCGAGAGGCTCGGCGGCTCGGCTATTTGTGCTGGTCTTCGCAGTCGGCGCGGTGGTCACGGTCTTTCTGTCGAACGACGCCACCGCCGTCGTCTTGACCCCGGCGGTTTATGCGGCAGCACGGGCCGCCCAAGCCGAGCCGCTTCCTTACCTCTTCATCTGCGCCTTTGTCGCGAATGCGGCGAGCTTTGTTCTGCCAATTTCCAATCCCGCCAATCTCGTCGTCTTCGACGGTCATATGCCGCCGCTCCATGCCTGGCTGGCGCAGTTCGGGCTGGCCTCGCTCCTCTCGATCGGGGCCACCTACGCGGCGCTCCGCTTGACGCAACGAGCCTCGCTGCGGCGGCCGATCGCCAGACGGATCGACCGCCCGCTGCTATCTCCGTCCGGACGCTTGACCCTCTACGGGCTGGGTTTTGCCGGAGCCACTCTCCTATCGGCTTCGGCCCTCGGCCTCGATCTCGGAGCGCCGACCGCCCTCGCCGGTGTCATCACAGCGAGCATCGTTCTGTCGTACACACGGCAGGCGCCCTGGGGATTGCTCAAAGGGATCTCGTGGAGCGTGCTGCCGCTGGTCGCGGGGCTTTTCGTGCTCGTCGACGGGCTGGGGCAAACCGGCGTGATCGGGCAGCTGAGCGAAATGCTGCAGGCGGCCGCCGGGAGCTCAATCGCAGCGACGAGCTGGATGGCGGGCGCGGCCGCAGCGATCGCCTGCAATTTGATGAACAACCTGCCTGTCGGGCTGATCGCCGGGTCCCTAGTTTCCGCTGCACCGTTGCCCCAAGAGGTGAGAGGCGCCCTGATGATCGGCGTCGATCTCGGGCCCAACCTCTCGATTACCGGATCGCTCGCGACGATCCTTTGGCTCATCGCATTGCGCCGCGAAGGATACGAGGTGAGCGCATCGGAGTTTCTTCGACTGGGCGCGGTGGTTACCGGCCCGGCCCTGCTCCTTGCGCTCTTAAGCCCACTCCTGACGCACCTGCGATGAACCCCAGCATCACGCGGTTCAGGCCGATGTCCCTCGACGCGGTCAACTTCCTGCTAGCCGACGTCCGAGGAGCGCTGGGGCCCTAACTCAACGTCTTCCTGGTCACCCAGCAGGGCTGGAGCCAATCCTCGGTCGGTTTCGTAACGACGATCGGCAGCCTCATTGGTCTTGCCGCCGATCTGATGCGCGGCACCGGGCGGTACAATCTGGCGCTCGGCGCGGTTGCCACCGCGCAGGGGGTTGGCACATTCTTGAGCGGCCTGGCGGCAGGCCTGATCGTGGATCATTTCGGGTATAGCATGGCCTTTCTGACGGCGGGCGGCGTGGCGTCGATGGCGCTGGCTTTATTGCTTCTTGCAGTGCCGGAAACCGCCGGGAATCTTCCAGCCTACGATTCGGCTGTCGCCTCATCTGCGAGATAGCGGGAAACATGCATACGGGCTTGGTTGGCCGTTCCGTGGCACGGCTCGAAGATCCGCCGCTTCTTACCGGTCGGGGGCGCTTCGTCGCAGACCTTTCGTTTCCACACCAGCTTCACATGCGCGTCGTGCGCGCCTGTCACGCGCACGCCAGGATCCTGGTAATTGACACTAGCAAGGCACGAGCGGCACCGGGGGTCGCGGCAGTGTGGACGGCCCGCGATATTTCCGATCTTCCCGTGATCGAGTTGCGCGAGGGCGATGCCCCGCACTTGGCGCCCTATCTGCAGCCGGTCCTGGCGAATGAGCGCGTGCGCTACGTCGGGGAGCCGGTTGCGGCAGTCTTTGCGGACGACGCCTATTTGGCCGAGGACGCAGCGGACCTCGTCGCCGTCGAACTCGAAGAACTCCCGGTGCTCTTGGACGCAGCGGATCAGCCGAGGGAGTTCGAACCGGGCCGTGACACGGAGGCAGACGTTATCCGCAAGAGCTACGGCGACCTCGAAGCCGGCCTTGACGCGGCACATGCGATCGTCGAGCTCGACCTCGCGGTGGGGCGTCATTCGGGAGTGCCGCTGGAGACGCGCGGCGCGCTTGCCCGCTATGACCCGGCGACCGACGTCCTGCAGCTCTATGGCGCCGCCAAGGTGCCACACCGCACCCGCGAACTGCTCGCCCGGGCGCTGCGCCGCAACCCCGCTTCGGTCCATCTTTACGAGAGCCATGTCGGCGGAGGGTTCGGCATTCGCGGGGAGCTCTATCCCGAGGACGTGCTGGTTTCCCTCGCTGCACTGCGCCTCGGCCGGCCAGTCAAATGGATCGAAGACCGGCGCGAGCACCTGATGGCCGCCAACCACTCGCGCCAGCAGCGCCACCATATCCGCGCTGCGGTCGATGCGGATGGCCATGTCCTCGCGATCGAAGACGAGTTTTTTCTCGATCAGGGGGCGTATGTGCGCACTCATGGCGCGCGGGTGGCCGACATGACTGCGGGAATGCTGCCGGGACCCTATCGGGTGCCGGCCTATCGCGCGGT
>Ga0126381_100011216_pt1 | contig 10125 bp, 8 predicted proteins | sample PanSoiMetPlot_28_FD_96465 | JGI IMG/M metagenome (GOLD analysis project Ga0126381, IMG submission 96465) | Tropical forest soil microbial communities from Panama - MetaG Plot_28 | ecosystem: Environmental > Terrestrial > Soil > Tropical forest > Bulk soil | place: Panama | collected 2016-02-17 | reverse complement strand
GCGCTTGTCCTTCGGCCGTGGCGGTCAACGCCAGCTTGTCGCCCTGACTGGTGATAAAGTCGACGGTGAGATCGACTTTCTCTTTGACCGCCCATTCGCGGCACAGCCTGCCGAGCGGCTCGTTGGCGCCAGGCACCCAATGATCCCAAAAGCCGCAGGACAGCTTGCCGGCGGCGTAAACGCCATGAATGAAAGGCATACCCAACCCGACCGTCGCGGCGGCTGCCGCAGATTGCAGCAGGCTGCGCCGGGTCAGCATCGTCGTTGTCATCGCTTCCTCCCCGTGGCTGCACCGTCTTGCCGGCGCCAACGCATCGGCATTTCGCCGAAGCGTCTTTATCCGGCGTACGATTCGCCGTGAGGACCTGCGTGGCAAGAAAATTCAAGTGGACGCGCGATCCCTGGCGGTAGGCCTAGTCCACCCGCTTCAGCGGGGGCCGCCGGTTGCACCAACGTTTATGCGGAAAACATGTCGGGCATCCGATCCGATCGGCCGCAACTTCCGCGACTGCTCAGCACATTTGGGGGCGGACGATACGGTCGTCGTAACCGCGCTCGACCTTCTCAACAGGATCGACGTTATCAATAAGGCCGGCGCACCCGAGGCAGTGGCGATCTAGGCCCGTCCATATCAGTTGGCCGAGTTTGGCCCAACTTGTTCGTCTTCAGGACGCGTCGCCAGCGGCAAACTTTATGTTCCGACCCGTGACAGCCGCGTCGGCGTGTACGGTCGCGCCTATCTGCACTAGCTCTGGTTCTCCCGTAGATTATCTCCATCTAATTTGCGTGCGAGTACGCGACGGCTAAGGCGAGCTTTGAGGGTGATCATGCAATCCCCAGTAATTTCCCGCCAATTTTTCGCAAGTATGTTGGTCGGGCTGGCGGTAACGCTAGCGGGCACTGCCGCTGGATGGGCCGCCGACAACAATACCACGCTCCCGCATGAGTTGATCACCAGCGGCACGGTAACCCAGCATGAGCCCCCGCCGGCCAGCGATGATTGGACGGCCGAAAGAATGCGGAACGCCAAGCCCTTCCCGATGCCTGCCAGAAAGGGCCCACCCGTGCCACCACAGGTGACCCCGTCCCCTTACCAACAACCGCCCGGGAGTTCGCCGTCCGGATTCGGCGGATCGGCACCGCGCTGACGAAACCGGTCCCAAGACGCAGCAAAGGGGTCACCTTTTGGGTGACCCCTTATTGTGATTCCTGTGCGAATTACTAGCAAGCGCCAGGAACCGCACTGCACGCTGTGTTCACCAGGCTTACAATGTTGTTGGTGGTGAACGGCGCAGCTCCTTGTTCCTTTACCGTGGTGTCGGTATAGCCCCAGCTCGTCACACCGACGACCACATTGCGATTGGGGTATGATCCGAAGCTGGTGCCCGAAAGCGACGGCGGAACTCCGAAATTGACGAGCCACGGGCCGCCGCTCGATCCGCCCGTCATCAGAGAGCCGATGATCGTGTTGTTGGAATTGGACGTCGATACAAAGCCCTGCGAGTCATTGCGCTGCATGAGCAAGCCGCCGTCGAGAGCGACGGGATATCCGAGCTGCGTAATGAGCGCTTGGCTTGACGAATTGTAGCTGTATCCGTTCCAGCCATAACCGAACCATCCCGCGTACTCGCCGGCGTAATGGCCGCTTTGGGGATTTAATGTCAGGACCGCAACATCATCGGGACATATGACGCCATACTGGGCGCAACTGTCGGTCCCGTCATAGTATGCGGTCTTGATAGTTGCTGACGCCGCAGTCCATGATCCGTAGGGTGCCGATCCATTGTTGTAGGCAGGGACAAAGGTCCAGTCGGAATAGAATTGCTTCTGGCCATAATTTGCCACGCAATGGGCGGCAGTGACCGCGATACCTGGCTTGATCAGCGACGCCGAGCAAAGAAAGCTGTTGTTGCCGATTTTAAAGAAGAGTTTGCCGGCAGCGCGGTACGGATAATAGTTTACCGTCAAGTCATTCCATGCGTTTACTTCGTTTGTCGTGAAGGGGTGGCCCGACGTACCGAATTCCTCGGGTTCGACGGCCGCGCCCTCCGGAACATCTTGGGCCGCGACCAGTTGCACCGAATGCAATTCACCGGTACCTGGACTTCCCTCCTCACCGCCTGAGTCGCCAAACACTTCCAGAGGATCGAGAGCATTGGCGATAGCCTTTGCCTGGGAGGGCAAGGGGAGACGTCCGACGGGGAGAGCCATCGGCTTAGCGTTTGCAAAATCTACCGCGGGCGCCGCCTGACTGCCTTGCTTTGGCAACGCGAACGTCGCCGTTGAACCGCTAATCCTCACCTGAGCTTGCACGGTAGTCGCCGCCAAGATGCAACCCAGTGCGCTGGCAACGCCGAGCGTCGCCACCTGATTGATCTTCATCATAGTAGTCCCCTTTGAATATTTGTGCCGAGCCTGCTGCTCGGCCCCTGCATCGCGCTTGATGCGTGCTAAATGTGGATCAGAAGCTATTCGATAGCTGTGAGCTAGTTCACAACCAAACAATAATGAATTGAACTGCGCGCGTTCGACCCCGGAAGGACTCGCATTACTTGCCTTAAAAACCAAACGATACTCGGATTTTTGTTGGTTAACGATTATGTCATTCAGCGATATTGAAAAAAGATCGTTGGATGATTGGTACGGAAAGCTTTGGGGCAAATGCCGCACCCCCCCTGAGGCGACTGGTGCACAAACCCTCAGCTATAATGATGCAAAATACCTTAGGTGTAAAATGTCGCAGAATCCATCACAAAACCTAGCCGTTCTAAGCGCGGTTTTCGAGACTTGCCTCGGGCGTCGTGCTGATATCGGCTAAATTTTTCTATTGGGCCGATCGCCGGCGGCGACGACGGTAAACCTCGGGGCTGGATGAGATTTGGGGGCGCGCCTCGTGACGCCTGCCTCCGCGCGGCACAGTTCTTCGGAGAACATGGGTCCGACCGCGCCCTCGCCGCGCAGCCCGTCGAAAACTCCCAAGTACCGCGCATGAAACCGCGGGCACCACCAAGCTCTATGAGAGCACCGGCGATGAGATTACGCTCGATGAGGTCGAGCGAATTACGATTTAGTTGAGGGAGGAGAGGGCTGCGATGAGCGCATCATCAGCGCACAAGTCGATCGTTCATTTCGTCGGCAGCATCCCGTTGCCAGACGCCGAGACGGTGTTCCGTACCTTGGTGGCGGCAACCGGACCACATTTGAAGCGGCTGCCGGATGGCGAAACCGGCGTCCGGAAGACCTGGATCCGCTTTCTGCAGCAAGTGCTGGCCGATAACCCGGCTATCGAGGTGGCGAGCGATGTACCGCCGTTCAAATTTACCCAGTGGGACGGCAAGTTATTGCGCGAAATCCCACGTCTGCGCGTGAAGCCAGGGGCGCGGCTCGACCCGGCGACGGTCAAGACCGGCTACGCTGATATGGCCATCGAGTCGTGGCGACTATTCGACCGCCTGCAGCAGGAAGGCGTCATCCCCGCCGGCGTCAAGTTTCAGATCTCGCTGCCGACCCCGATCGCGCCGACCTACAACAACATGGTGCCGACCGACCGGCCGGCGCTGATCCCGGTGCTGACGACGCATATGCTCGGCGAGGTCACCGCGATCGCGCAGGCCTTGCCCAACGACCGCATCGCGCTGCAATGGGACGTGTGCCAGGAAGTCATTGCCTGGGAGGGCTATTACGAGCCGGGGCCGGTCGATTTCCGGACGGAAACGGTCGCTGAGCTGGTCGCGATCGGTGACGGCGTGCCGGCGTCAATCGAGCTCGGCTACCACCTGTGCTACGGCAGCCCGGCCGACGATCATGTGATCCAGCCAAAGGACGCCGGGATCATGGTCGAGATCGTCAATGCGGTCTCGACCGGGGTGCGCCGGCCGATCCAGTTCTTCCATCTGCCGGTGCCGAAACCGCGCACCGATGATGCCTATTTCGCACCGCTCGCCGGGCTGAAGTTGCGCCCGGAAACTGAACTCTATCTCGGCCTCGTTCACCGCGACGACATGGCCGGCAACGCTGCTCGCCTCGCCGCCGCCCAGCGCCATGTCCCGGTCGACGGCATTGCGACCGAATGTGGCATGGCGCGCGGCGACCCCGCGCGCTTTCCGGAACTACTGGCAGCACACGCGAAGACGGCGGAACTCGCATCGGGTTAGTTGTCGCCTTCACCGACCTCCCCGTTCCGAGGCGCGGACGGGAAGGTCCGGAATCGGCGCTTCACTGCTCATCGTGGCTATGACCCCTTACGGTAAGGTTTGCTCCGAAGCGGACCTAGTTGGGAATCCGGTTCAACGAGCCCGATCTGTCCTAAATCTCATTCCGGGAAAACATGAGCAGCCGGCAACGGGGCGGCTTCTGCTGTCCTCTTGGCAGGGGCCCTCAGCTTCCGCCGGGTCTGCACGGTCTGCACGGCAGAGAACTGCTACCGGCCCTCGACGGTCTGCCGCTCGATCTCGTAGTACTCCTCGAGGTGGATGAGGTCTTCGATGTCCTTTCGCGCTCGGATTGCTTCCTCTCCAGTCAAGCTAGTGAAGTTGCCCGTGGCTCGCAGCTCCTTCAACATTCTTTGCTGTGCAACAAAGGCGGGGAGCATCATGACCTGCGCGTCGATGATCGCGACGTAACCCATCTGCTGTAGATCCTGCCGGCTGAAGATCGGCCGTTGATCACGGTTGCCCCGGCTCATCACGTAGACCAGCGGGATGCGGCAGACCCGCGGGGCGCGCTCGGTCTCTTCCACAGTGCGCGGAAACAACAGGCCGAGATCGGCACCTGCATCGGCGCCACGATTGACACGATCCACCGCCACGTCGAGACCGAATTCGCGGCAGGAATCGGAGCGCGCGATGATAACGAAGTCAGGGTCCACCTGGTTGCGCTCGCGGCAGGCATACTGAATCTTCTCCCCGAACTCTTCGGGCGTGATCTCGTGCACGTGATAGGTGTGATAGTGCGCCCGCTTCGGGAACAGCTGATCCTCAATGTGGACGCCAGCAATACCAGCTCGAATAAACTCCCGGACCGTGCGCATCGTATGCAGAGGCTCGCCGAACCCAGCACCGGCGTCGACCACCATTGGGATATCGACCGCCGCCGCTGCATCCGCGGCAAGTGTGATTTGCTCGGTCATCGTCAGTAGCGGCTCGGTCACCGCCCGCGAAGCGCCGGTGACGTAGCCACCGGAGTAGACCGCCTCGAACCCGGCCTGTTCAACCAAACGCGCCCCCAGCGCGTCGTAAACGGCTGGCATATGCAAGAAAGTCTGCGCCCGCAGCAGCTCGCGGAGCTTCGTCGTCTTTTTCACAACCGGCATCCTCGCTCGGTTTCTGGAGATGGCTTTATGTCTTCACATAAAGCCATAGTCAAGCGCCTGCCACGACGCCGCTAGAGTGAAATGCTTTTCTCCCGCGCACCTTCTTCGAGATGCCTGCGCATCAACTCGGATGCCTCCTCGCGTGCGCCGTTGAGTAATAGCTCGGCGATCCGCGCATGTTCCCGGCAGCGCTCCAGCCAATTCCGGCTGGCCAGAGTTTTGCCGTACTCTACTAGGCGCCGGACCTTATTCACCTGTGCAAGGCCATTGATAAAAAAAGGATTCTGAGAGCAGTCGAGTACCACCTGATGGAACCGACTCCCGCTCTCGAAGACCTCAACGGGCGAAAGATGCGAATCCGTGCTCTCGAAAAGGCCGACCTGTTCCGCATAGCAAGCTTCGATCGCGCGTCGGTTCAGAACAAAAGTCGGCTCCAGTATCGCTGCCGGCTCGACGACAATCCGATAGCGGCAAATCTGCTCATAGGTCAGCTCCGATGTCAGGAGCGGGACAAAGGTCCAACCGCGGCCCGGCAGGCGTTCCGTCCACCCCTCGGCAGCGGTGCGTAGCAGGACCCGCACGATCGTCGCTCGGCTGACGCCGTAGCGCCGGATCAGCTCATTCTCGCTCGCGCGCTCCGGAAGCCGCCCTGTCGTGTGATCCTCGGCGATGCGCAGATAAAGCCGCTCGTCTTCCGACTCTCGCTCCGCGCCCAAATCCTGCGGTGATACCGTGGCCGCCGCGGCGCAGGTCGCATATCCCCCGGCAGAAGCTGTCACCACCCGATGCTGTTCCAAGAGCTGCAATGCACGCTCGATCGGAGACCGCGACACGCGGAACCGTGCGGCAAGCTTTCGCCCGGAAAGTCGAGTACCCGGCGGAAGCTGTTCGGCCCGAATATATTCCGCGATGCGATGAGCCAAGGTAGGGATGTGAAGGGAAGCGGTCATGATCGTCCGTTGTGGCAATCCGGTCGGGTTGCTCCACAATTCACGCAAGGATAGCGCTGTCCGTAGTCGGTTGGGCAGCGGAGTCTCGACCAGGACTTGGGTAGTCGAGACGGACGAGGAAATCGGGCCATCCGTGTCGGGCTGAAAATGTCCCCGTTCCTACGCCCGCGTCCAATCTGCCTCATCCACCTCTCGGGCGGGCGCGGCGCAAACTTCGAGCCCGCGGATTCGCCGCCGCCCGACCGTGCGCTGGTGCTGTGCGTCGATGAAAAGTCGCAAATCGAGGCACTCGAGCCGCACTCCGCCGCTACTGCCGATGCGGCCGAGGACAAGTCGAGCGGCGCAGCCATGACTGCCAGCGCCGCGGCACGACATCGCTGTTCGCCGCCCTGGACGTCGTTACCGGTCGGATCATCAGCCGCTGCTAGCAACGACACCGGGCGACGGAATTGCGCAAGTTCCTGGCCGCGGCCGAACAGGCCATGCCGCCCGCTCTCGACATCCACGTCGTGCTCGACAATTACGCCACCTGCAAGGCTCCGCCGGTCAGAATTTGGATGGCTCAGGACCCGGGCTATCACCTGCATCTCACACCGACCAGCGCCTCTTGGCTGAACCCATCGCGAATGACAGCTGGGTCCTTCGCGTGATCAGCCGATTTCGACCGGCTGTTCGACGTTTGCGTCTGCGGCCTCCCTGCGCCCAGTCGAGTGAATGACGGTTATCGGCGCATCTTTCTCGTTGCCGCATCTTCTGGCGAAGGTCTCCCTTTCTGAAGGCAGAACGGCCGCTCAGCCTTGGCGGCGCGAACTGGCCTTCACGCCCCAATTCCGACCTCGCACTCTAACTCCCACGGGCCCGCCCGGCGCGGTACACGCACGAGAACTCTGCATTAGGGGTGGAGTAAATCGAGGGGCGGATTGGGCGCCCATTATCGTGGTATCAAGGGGATAACCCAGCAAGGGCATAGATGAACCGCGCTCCGCTGCCCCATTCATTTCGGGACGGTATTGCAGCGTGGGGGAGGTTCCATGAAGCGAGCCGAAGTCGCGCAATACTGGGAGGCGAATGCCGAGACCTGGACGCGGCACGCCCGCGCTGGTTACGACATTTATCGGGATGGGCTGAATACGCCAGCGTTCCTGGACATCCTACCGTCGGTGCATGGTCGCTCCGGGCTCGATATCGGTTGCGGCGAGGGCTCGAACACGCGCGAGCTTGTACGCCTCGGGGCGAGGATGCATGCGATCGATGTCGCACCGACCTTCATCCGCCATGCATTTGACGCTGAGAGAGCGGATCCGCTCGGCATCGCCTATCTCGTCGCCGATGCGACGGATCTGCCCTTCCCGCCAGACCGTTTCGATTTTGTGACGGCGTTCATGTCCATGATGGACATGGTCGATCAGGGCCGTGCTCTCCACGAGGCAGCACGGGTCTTGCGACCGGGCGGCTTCCTTCAGTTCTCGATTCTGCATCCGTGTTTTGTCCCGCCGCATCGCCGCGTTTTGAGGGAGCCGAACGGTACGACGCGAGCGATCGAGATCGCCGGCTATTTTGATGCGACCGACGGGCGGATCGATACGTTCTGGTTCGAGACGCTGCCTCCAGAGGAGCGCGAGACGACAGAGCCGTTCCGCGTTCCGCGGTTCCACAGAACGTTGAGCGGGTGTGTGGACCTCATCGTCGATGCCGGGCTAGTCATCGAACGCTTCGCAGAACCCCGCGTCAGCGTGGAAGTGGCCGTCGCGGAGCCGGCATTGGAAGACACCTTGGTTGCGCCCCTCTTTCTGCATATTCGGGCGCTCAGGCCGGCCTAACCGCGGGGGAGCGCGGTTCATAGAAGCCGCGTCATCCGGAAGACCAAGTCACTATAGTGGCCGCGTAGCATCTGTCGCGGCTCCGCTGCGTTTATCGCGCGATCGGCCGCCGGACTGGTCGCGATAGGCTTTGTGCGCACCCGCTTCCGGAGTGATCGCGATAACCTATCCCCACCCACGATCCTGCTCGGACCCGAGCGAGCGCGGCGCCGGCGCTTAGCCACCGAGTTCGCTTTATCTCCGCTACTCCGACGGCAGCAAACTGTGCGCGCTTTCTCGCATAACAGCCGCCTTACAGCTGCCAATCCGGTGGTGAACGCTCCGTCCTATGGCCAAGGGTTTGGCAAGCGCTATAGTGGGCGGCGAGGGTCATGCAGGCGCAGGACTGCAAGGCGCTCACGACCAGAGAGGAGGGGCAAATCCATGGCGCATTACCGGGTTATATCATCGGACAATCATGTATTTGAGCCACCCGACCTGTGGACGAGCAGAGCCAAGCCGGCCTTCAAGGACCGGGTCCCACTGCTGGTCCGCGAGTATGATGGCGATTGGTGGTACTGTGACGGCCACCGGACAATCGGGTTGGCCGCCGGGACCCAGACAGGTATGCGGTTTGAGGCGCCGGAACAGATGGTCCGCACCACGACCTTTGATAAAGTCCGGCCCGGCGGTTACGACCCAGCGGCGCATCTCAAAGATATGGATGCCGACGGAGTGGATGTGAGTGTCGTCTATCCGACCGTCGGTCTGCTGCTGTACAGCGTGCCGGACAGTGCGCTGCTGTCGGAGATTTTCCGGGGGTACAACGACTGGCTCGCCGAATTCTGCAATGGAGAGCCCAAGCGCCTCAAGGGCATCGCCATGATCAATGTGGACGATGTGCAGGAGGGGGTCGGGGAGCTCCAGCGTTGCGCCAAGATGGGGCTAGCGGGCGGCATGATCACCGTCTATCCCCCGGAGGGGAAGGGGTACGACAATCCGATGTACGAGCCCTTGTGGGCGGCGGCCCAGGATCTGGATATCCCCCTAGGCATGCACATCGCGACCAACCGGCCGGGCCCGGGCCAGGATTTCGGGCTCGAAGACCGCAACCGCGTCCGCAACTCCTTTCTGGCTAACGCCGACCACTGGGTGCGGATGTCTCTAGGTGAGATGATCTTTAGCGGCGTCTTTGAGCGCTATCCAAAACTCCGGGTGGGCACCGTCGAGCATGAACTGTCGTGGATTCCCCACTTCCTGAACCGCATCGACTACACCTACACGCAGCGGGTCCAGCAAGAGCGGTACCGGTTTAAGGAGGCCATGCTGCCCAGCGACTATTTCCACCGCAACGTATTTGCCGGCTTTCAGGAAGACACCATGGGCATCCGCGACCGCCACATCATCGGTGTCGACAATCTCCTCTGGGGTTCCGATTATCCCCACGTCGAGTCCACCTTCCCCAGGAGCCACCAAATCATTGAGGAGATACTGAAGGACTGCACCGAAGAGGAGAAGGCCAAGATCGCGGGAGGCAATGCGGCCAGGATCTATCATCTGAACTAGGTTGCTCTAGCCGTCCTCTGGTTCACCCGACGCTGCTACGGCTGGGTCCTCCCCGGGGGAGGACCCAGCGCAGTAGAGGGGTCATCTTGGGCACAGCCTTGGGCCCTATCGCATTGTATGGGCCAATGACTGCTGCCGGGTGAACCGCCAAGGACGAGTTGTTGACGATCTTACCTACCCACCCGCGGGAGTGCGGACAGCCACGCCGGGTTCCGAGTGCGAGCGGCCCCCTTGCAAGGCCGCGTGAACGGAAACGGGCGGGAATTCGAGGACTTCCTAGTACTGTAGGTTGGGGTAGGCAGCGCTGTTTCCGCGTCCCTCGCGCGTCAAATCGAGAGCGCCGTAGATTGGCCAGATCGGGTCGAGGGAGCTGGTGTCGCCGCGCTTGAACGTCATCTCGCTCGCCCAGTGGTGGCGGATGATCCCGTTCTCGTCGCGTGAGAAGACGTTCAGTACCGGGAGCTGCCCACCGTCCGGTGCTTCCGCATGGTAGTCGCGG
>Ga0126381_100011215_pt1 | contig 10125 bp, 7 predicted proteins | sample PanSoiMetPlot_28_FD_96465 | JGI IMG/M metagenome (GOLD analysis project Ga0126381, IMG submission 96465) | Tropical forest soil microbial communities from Panama - MetaG Plot_28 | ecosystem: Environmental > Terrestrial > Soil > Tropical forest > Bulk soil | place: Panama | collected 2016-02-17 | reverse complement strand
TGGGGGAGGAAATAGCGGTCGGCATTGATTGGTCCAGCCCCCTGCTAATCTGTATAACAGTAAGTTATCGATCTCCACACCAAAAGCCAGCGAGATCTGCTGAGCAATGCGGGGACAACCCCAGCCGGGATTTCGCCGTTTCATTGCCACGACGGCCTCGATGAGGTCTTTGTTGGGTCCCTTCGGGCCAGGCCGACGACGGCGCCCAGGCGAAAACAATATGCGGTACTTTCGTTTGCACAGCACACTTTGGAGATGCAGCAGAGTGGAAGGCTTCAGCACGATGGCGGAACGAAGGACACGCGCCGGGCGCATGAACAGCGTGCACAAGCCGGCGATGATCCGATCCATGGCACGTTAGTTGGGTGCACGCTTGCGCCCGCGATTGAGGGCAAGCAGTTAAATGCCGGACGAGCACGGATTCGGCGACTACGGAACGGAGTCCACCCGGCCTTGCCAGTCGGGCCATAGTGACGATCAGATGGACGAATCCGACAGCGAAGTCGCGCATCCCGGCAATGGTATCAACACCTCAAGAACCACCGCATTCAGCCGAAATTTGGCAATTCGCCATAGACAAGCTCCCGCGCTGCGCCCCGCTGGGGGCGCCGTACGCATCGTGCACCCTATCCGTTGGTTTGCAGCTGGTTCATCTACTTCCATTCCGAAGCGCCGCAACTCGGACATTTGGCCCAGTGAGGTTCACCGATTGCCCCGCAATTCGCGCAACGCACTGACTTCACCACCACGTTTTCCGGCCTCCTGTCGCGCTTATCGAGACGCCAAAACGCAATGAGGGTCAGGATAGCCAGGATTGAGGCGCTCGCCCACATCGAGGCTATTACGCTAAGCGCGATTAGAACTCCGCCCACCCAAAGGACCAGCTTCTGATTGCGATTCATTTATCTCCGTATAGACGCGGTCTTCAAAATGCGCATGATTTCTGGCATCGTATCACCAAACGTATCCGGGAAACGTGCCGGCATATACAGGGCCAGAGATCACGCGCCTTCAACTCTCGCTTTCACAGTGCGAGACGGCCCGTAGCATCGCCCGAAACCGTACCGGCCGTTCTGTGTTACCAAGGCCGTTTCGCCGATAGCCTCAAATCTAGTGACCGCTTCCGGACATGGGTGTTCGTGAATGGCCAGTGAGAAGCCGCCGAGACGCCGGCGGGGTTATGACTGACAATATGTTGCGAGCGGCATCCAGCCTGCTGATACACGGCTATCGTCGCGGCCGGGACACGACCCGGCCTCTCTCGGAGGACCGTGGATGCACAGCTTGATACAGGACCTTCGGCACGCGTCACGAATGCTACGCCGGAACCGCGGATCTTCTTTGGTTGCGGTGCTTGCCCTCACCGTGGGCATTGGCGCGAATACCGCCGTGTTTACGGTTGTGAACAGCGTGCTGCTGCGTTCACTGCCGTATCCCGATGCTGATCGTTTGCTCTTACTTTCGGACCGGGCGCGAGATGGAAAGCGCGGGCCGGTGATGCGCCTTTCGGATCGCGACTATGTTGAGTTGCGCGGAGGAGACCGGCTGTTCGACGGCTTGGCTACATTCGATTCAAACGGCGTGGACATGACTGGCGCCGGTGAACCCATCCACCTGCTCGCCGGCAACGTGACGGCGGATTTCATGCGGGTTCTCGGTATCAGGGCCGTCATGGGCAGAACGTTCACAGGGGAGGATGAGCGTGGGAGTGCCGGTCAGACGGCTGTGCTCGGCAACTCGCTCTGGCGGGAGCGGTTTGGGGCCGATACCGCAGTCATAGGACGCAAAATCAGCCTGGACGGCGTCGATCATACCGTAATCGGCGTGATGCCGCCGGGGTTCGCGTACCCGGATGGAGTTCAATTGTGGATTCCCTTGGAAGTCCGCCCGGACCCTCATGTGACTTTCCTTCGGCCGGTGGTGGGTCGATTGAAGAGCGGCGCAACCCCGCAGCAAGCGCGCATAGAACTCCAATCCATGCTGCGCCCCGGCCGGTTTGCCGAAATTCGGCCGTTTCGAGAGTTGGTCGTTTCGACGGTTCGCGAACCGTTGCTGATCTTCGCCGGCGCCGTAGGGTTCGTGCTGTTGATCGCCTGCGCCAACGTAGCGAATCTGTTGTTGATCCGTGCGGCGTCGCGCCGGCAGGAAATCGCAATACGCGCAGCAGTCGGCGCGGGTGTCTGGCGCCTTACCCGCCAACTGCTCACGGAGAGCGCACTGCTATCGCTCATGGGCGGGGCCACAGGTCTGCTTCTTGCCACGTGGGGTGTGCCGCTGCTGCTTGGGCTGGCTCCTGAAGGGACAATTCCACGTGCCGACGAAATTCACATTGATGCCTGGGCGCTGTCGTTTACGTTCGGCATCTCGCTTCTGACGGGAATTCTCTTCGGCTTGGCGCCCGCAGCCCAACTCCTGGGCCGGCCGCTCCGAGACTCGCTTTCAGGAAACACGCGAATCGTCGGCGGCAGGCAGGCCGGAGTTCGCAACGCTTTCGTGGTCTCGGAGTTGGTGCTCGCGCTCGTCCTGCTCGCCGGCGCCGGAGTCATGGTGAGGAGTTTTTTTCGGCTGCGCGCCGTTGATCCGGGGTTCCAGCCGCGAAACGTGCTCACGCTCGTGGTTTCACTTCCCGACTCTGTTTACCGGACCGCCGCTGTGAAGCACGATTTTCAAGACCGGCTGCTCAGGAAACTGAAGGCGCTGCCCGGAGTCACCGCCGCCGGAGCGGTCGACCTCCGTCCGATGGGCGAGTTTATGCTCAACGGCAGCCTGGTTATCGACGGCGGCCGGCCGATTCCTTCCGAAAACCTGGTAGACAAGCCGTGCGTCAGCCCAGGATACTTCCAAACCATGGGGGTTCGCCTGCTTGCCGGCCGCGACTTCACTTCGCGAGACGATCTGCCGGCACCACGCGTGGCGATCGTAAGCCAATCTGTTGCGCAAGAGGCGTGGCCGGGTGAGGATCCGATCGGGAAGCGGCTCTCCCTGGAAGACCGGCCGGTGGCCGGAGACTGGCTGACCGTTGTGGGAGTTGTGGAAGATGTCCGGCAGTATGCGCCGAAGATCAAGCCCGGCGCAGCTGTTTACCGGCCCTACGCGCAAACGACTGGCGGCACCGTCAACACGGAGCTTACCTTCGCCGCGCGAGTGGCATTGGATCCGGCTTCCGTCGTCGCCGGCATGCGCCGCGCGGTTCACGAGGTGGATCCCAACCGGCCTGTCAACTCGGTCGCGTTGATGGAGGATCGAGTGGGCGCAACGATAGCGGAGCCGCTGTTCCAGGCGCGGCTGCTCACGGTTTTTTCCCTAATGGCTTTGCTGCTAGCCGCGGTGGGGATCTACGGAGTGACAGGGTGTTCGGTTGCGGAGCAGACACACGAGATCGGCATCCGGATGGTCTTGGGAGCCGAAAGCGGTGATGTCATGCGAGAAATCTTGCGGCGGATAGTCGTACTCGCGGCGACGGGCGTAACGCTGGGTGCGGCCGGGGCATTCGCGGCCACTCGCGTCCTTTCCAAACTGCTATTCCAGGTGAAGCCTGCGGATCCCGCAACCTTCGCTGCAGTGGCTGTTCTGCTGGCGGCGGTCGCGATTCTTGCGGGTTGGATTGCCGCCAGACGGGTGACCCGTATCGATCCAATGTTGGCGTTGCGTTATGAGTAAGACTTAGTCTTTTCGCCATCCGGCCCCAATCGCGTTCACGGACTGTGTGCGGCACGGAACGCCTAGCTTTGCACGTTACGCGACGTTACGCGACTGCCAACTGGCGCCAGACGAATTTCTGCGGAACCACAGGCAAGTTGGTTTTCCACATCTTCGCGGCACTCGCCGAATTCGAGCGCGGTCTGATCATCGAACGGACACGAGAAGGGATGAAGGCCGCCAGAGCCCGCGGAGTCAGGAGCGGACCCAAACCGAAGCTTAGCCGCCAGCAGATCGAGCACACCAGAAAACTGATCGAAGAAGGGCAGCGTCACGAAGCTACCGCCGCCCTTTTCAACATTTCGCGTGTGACCCTCTATAGGGCTCTGTTGAAGGCATCCTGACCTGGAAGGCGAGGGGAGAGGGTGAACCTGAACACGCGCGCGAGCTGTCTACGAGCTGTGCGACGGGCTCCCAGAATCCCGACACGTTCGACGTACAGGAAGGCGTTGTCGTCCATGCGGAAGGCCACGCCCTGACGACGAAGTTCAATCTCCATGAAGTTGTGCCCGTTCAAAAAAACTTTCCACAAATCCTACTGCGTGGGAATTCAAGCTCTCGTGCAACTGACAAGCTTCAGGCCAGAAGTATCTGCTTGCCCGGTACTAATGCATCTTCGCAGTGCCATTGCTGAACTGGGTTGCCTTTTTGGCATGCAGAGTGCCGCCCCCCAACAGGACGTTATCCATGAAAACTGGAACACTCTTCAGACTGAATCGTGCCCTTAGAATAGGATTAGCCTGTGCAGTCGCCTTCGGGTTCGCAGCAGGCCAGACGGCCTTTGCAGACCTCCTCGTTCCTCTTGGTGACGCCTCAGGGTTTACCCTCTTGGTGACCGATGGAGGGATAAATTCTTCTGATTCCGCATTCCAAAATGGTAACATCGGCCTTGCTGCCGCCGGCTTCACTTACGCGCAAAGCGGTGGGGCGGAAACCAATCTGCAGCAGCCTACTAATGCCTTAATCAACACCGGAAGCACGGTGGGCGCTCATCCCTCGGGCGTGACGATTGTCCAAAATAGCAGTACCAACGCGTTCCTCGCGCAAGCCGTGACCGACGCCACCAATGAATCGAACGCTTTGGCTGCGCTCACTCCGACGGTTACCCTTGGTAACGTTACTAGTGGTGAAACCGTCACTTTGTTATCGGGCGAGAACGTGGTAAGCGTTGGGAACATCATTTTGAACCAGGCGGCACTTACCCTGAACGCGCCGGCGGGTGCCACCATAATAGTTAATGTCTCCGGCACAATCACCTTGGCCGGTGGGAGCCTTGGGAACGGTTTGCGTCTCGCAGGCGGAGTTACGCCGGATGACGTCTTTTTTAACATCCTCAGCAGCGGCACCAACGTAACCACCAGCGGAGGCGGGAACGCCCAGGATATTCAGGGGACGATTCTCGACCTCCAAGGTAGTGTCGGGTTGCACCCAGGTGAAGTGGATGGTCAGATCATTGCTAAAGATTTCTCCAGTTCCTCCGGCGCTCTCGTTTCTCCGGTGAGTGCCCCCACAGTCCCCGATCCCTCCTCCATATTCCTCCTTGCCACAGTCCTCTTTTTTGTTGGAGTGTTGCTCCGGAAGCGGCGGGTGAGTACGCGGCCGTCGCTTTAAGTTCTCGGTGCCAAAGGGACCCCATGGCGCACGGGCGTCACATGCGCGCACTGGTAGCGGAACATATCGTCTTGGTCGTTTGCGCGTACCTGCCGTGCTTCCAGTTAGCCCGCCGGCACCGTTCCAACCCTTCGGGAGTGCGTTCCACGGCGCGTCTTTGCTCCGCATCGTGGTTTCTTCATTAGCAGTTTGCTTCCTTTCTTCAATGGACCCGATGACACGTGCGCGCGTACCGGTCGGGAAACCAAGCATTTCTTAGCGGTGTCTCCATGGGGTCGGCGCCTGCCATGGGGTTCTAGCGAAGAGAAGTCCCCGCCCAAAAACTGCTCCCGTACGTCCTCCCACATCCCCGTGTTGCCGGGCACGGTCCAGCACTAAATGAGGGCTGTTTCTGTGTGTACCCATACGGATTGATAACCTCATTCGAGAAGCGTTGCTGCCTTCGTCGGATAGACTGGCATGGACTTGGCTGCAACGGCGACAATCAAGCTCTACGGGCTCAGACCGGCATCGTGCTTCCGTTGGGCAGTGGTGCTGGTGGCCGTCGTCATCTGCCTTGTGGGAGCCGACCGAAGTGGGATCTTTCGGCAATCCATCTGGGATCCCATCGGGCTGCAGCGGTTCCTTCTCTACACCACCTGCTTCGCCGGCGCCGCCGTGATCTTCGCGGTTCGCCCGGCAGCTTTACTGCCGTGCTTTGCCCTAGGCGTGCTCCTCTATACTGCGGCGTTCGCTGGAGTGCGGCCTGTTTTGGCGCTGCTCTTCTTTGCGCTCGCCTGTTACGGGATCGGTCTCGCAGTGCTCCGCGTGCTGCGTCTGGACGCCACCCGGCGGCCGCAGGGGTTGGGGTTGGACGTCTTGGCTCTGCTTGGCGGCGCGGGCATCTGGGGTTTTGCTGTTTCGCTTTTAGCCTTCACTCGGTGGAACTGGGCGTTGGTGCACGGTCTTATGCTTGCCGTTCCCGCCGTCGCAGCGTGCCGTCCTGCTATGAGTCGCATCCGCGTCGCGTTTCGATCGCAGCACTCCAGCCGCAAGGCTATCGCGGACTACTGGGCGATGGCTTTGCTCCTATACGTGTTAGGCGCACAATTCCTAATGAGCCTCAAACCCGAAGTAAGCGCCGACGGGATTGCGGTGCACCTCGTGGTCCCAATGCATGTAGCGGCACATCACGTCTGGCATTTCGATGTTTCCCAGATCAGCTGGGCAGTAGCGCCTATGACAGCCGAGTGGTGCTACACCACACTCTATCTGCTGGGCGGTGAGTTCGCGGCCAAGCTGCTGCCGTTCGAGTTCCTCAGTATCAGTTGTATCCTGATTGTGCTCCTCTCCCGACGGCTGGCGTCGCTGCCGGTCTCCCTGCTGACTGCCGCCGTCTACGCCGCGACGCCGGTCGTGCAACTGATCACAGGGGCGATGTTCGTTGATATGATTTGGGCGGCGTTTCTTCTTGGAGCAGCGAGTCTCATCGTACACTGGACCGAGAGTCGCGCACCGGAAGTGCTGCCGCTCAGTGGCATCCTGTTGGGAGCGGCCATGGCCACGAAGTTCATTGCACTGGCTTTTGTAGCGCCATGCCTGATGTGGGTCCTCTTCAATTGCTTAGGTTGGAAGCGCCGGATCGATCGGAAAAGCCTGACAGCACTCCTGCAAGCCACAGCGCTATGTGCCATCATCGCGTCTCCGCCCTACCTGACGGCTTGGTTTAAGACCGGTAACCCCGTTTTCCCCTATTACAATAACGTGTTCCGTTCGCCGTACTACGACACGACCCCTAACTGGACCGACGGACGGTGGAAGACGCCATTTACTTGGCACGCCCCGTTTGACGTGACGTTTCGGAGCAACAGGTTTCTCGAAAGTCAAAATGGCGCGGTCGGCCTGAGTTGGATCTTTCTAATTCTGCTCTTCTTGACCGCCCCGCGATCGATGTTCACACGTCCGGTTATCGCGGCCCTGCTGGTCAGCTCATTCGTCTTCGTTTTCACCTTTAGCCGCGCTTCGTATCTTCGATATCTTGTCCCCGCGTTTCCGCTTCTCCTGTTTGGATTTGCTAGCTATCTTCGCGCGCTGCAGAAAGAGCAACTGAATCTTTACCGGTCTATTATCGGCGTGACAGTCGCGACCATTCTATCAGGGGTATTTTTGCTGCCGTCCTCAGGATATTTGCACAAGAACTTTTGCCTGAACCCTCTGAAATTCACAGTAGAAGCCGCAGAATACGTGGAGCAGAACGCGCCTGCGCGGCTCCTGGTGGAATACTTGAATCGCGTGGACCCCGGCGAACCTGCCGCGTTTTTCTGGGTCGGCGTCGCCGGCCTAAAGGCCCGCCCGTACACGTCCGGAACGCACACTTTCGAGTTCTTCCGCCAGTGCATAGCTGCGAGGTCCGCGGAGGCAGTGAAAGATTTGATGACGAAGAACGGAATCCGCCACTTCGTCACCCCCCTGCCGGCTTGCGGCGAACCGAATATGCCGCAGCTCACGGAATTCATAAAGCGCTACACCGAAGAGCAATTTCGTCGTGGATGTTTGTACGTAGCGGACATGAAGAGCGGAGCTACAGCCTTGCGACGCTAAGGTCGGCACATCCAACGCTTCGCCGTCTCATGCTGCGATGCCAGGGGATAAGCTTCACGCCATCGGCGCTTTTACGCGCTCTGGCGTCATCGGCAATTGAAGCACGCGCGCGCCGACCGCATCGAAGACTGGGGCGCGCCGGCACCGCTGCAACCCCTCCAGCGTTCGCGGCCCCGTGGAACACCCACGGGTGTACTTCTTGCTCTTTACGCTCCAGATCGCAGACGCCTGACATGGTGTTCCGCGGCGCGTCTCTATCCATAGGGTATGCATCTACGGTGAGGTCTGGCGAATGGACCCATGATGCGTGCGTACTGGTTCAGAAATTCGGCATTTTTCGTGGCGTGTCTTTCCATGGGGTCGGTGAGACCGGTGGTCCGCCTGCGCAGGGCGTCGGACCGCATATGACAAATACGGCCCGAAGTACCTATAATTCCTAAAATGGTGCGGCCAATCCTCGTTCTGCTGGCGGCTGTTTACGGGCAGTGCGCCGTGCTTACCCTGCCAGATCTAAATGCGTTTCCAGGTCAGATTCTGGTTGGGTCGCTATCTTTTTCCTCGCAAGGACAAGCCGTCAGCGCTATTCAATTCGACATGAGCGGGGATGCCGCGCTCTCCTTCGGCGTTCTACCGGGAGCACAGATAGGAGCTTCCGTCAAGGTTCTCTATACCGCCGCACTGCCCACAGGCGGCCTACGCGTGTTGATCGTCGGAATAAACACTGGAACCCTTGCTGACGGAGAATTGCTGCGCCCTCTGGTCGAGGTGAGCCCACACGCCACTCCGGGAACAGCTCAACTTCGCATCGGCAACGTAGTGGCAAGCCAGCCGGACGGGACCGGACTTATGCTTTCGCCGGTTTCTTCGGCCGTTCAGATTCAGGCCGGCTCGTTCACGCAGTCATTTGTAGCAGCAGGAATCGTCAATGCCGCCAGCCTGTTGCCTGGGCCTATCAGCCCGGGTGAAATCATTACGATTTTTGGCGGGGCCGCTCTTTCCGAGACCTCTGCGGTCGTCTGCAACGGCATCAGTGCGCCCATTCTGTACAAGGGCCCGGGCCAAGTCAACGCCGTCGTTCCTTTCGGCCTCGATCCAACCAAGCCTGCGAGCTTGGACATCCGCGCCCAAGAGCAATCTTTGGGCACCGCTTCGCTAGCGGCGGCCACAGTCTCCCCGGCCCTGTTCACCCAAAGCTCAAATGGCACGGGCCCGGGCACCATCCTCAACCAGGATTACACTCTCAATTCTCCGAGCAACCCCGCTAGAGCAGGTTCGGTCATCATGATCTATGGTACGGGCTTCGGAGCGCTGAATCCGGCGGCCACAGACGGCCAGCCCGCCACCGGAGAGGCAGACACGCAGTTACCCGTCGTCGCCAGCGTGGGCGGCATTGTGACCGACGTGCTTTACGCCGGCGCCGCTCCCGGGCTAATTGCGGGCGTAGTGCAGATCAACATTCGGATTCCACAGAACCTTGCGCCTGCCCCCACGGCCATGGTTCTGCTCACGGTAGGATCGGTAGGGGCGCCAGCCGGCGTAGTGGTCTCGACTCAATAGACGGCTCCCCTCGCCTCCGCCACACCCTCCAATGCTCGGGGTGTTCTCGTGGCTCAATACTTTCCCGCCTCCCTTGCCTCGTCATTCGTTTTGATGGCTCGGCCCCGGATCAATTGAGACCGGCGGGTAATGTGCCACCCGTCAGACTTCGGCGATTCGCTCCAGAAGAATAAAGCCTGATCGGACTCGCGAAGGCATCCAATCTGTTAATTAACACCGATCGATTGCTGACAAAACTGCTGACAAAAGCGATCAGTAGAATTCATGGCCTTCGCGGCGAGGTTTATCGCGAGGAGGGAGGCGTCTGACTAGGTGCCGTGCCTGCTGAGTTTCACGGGGACCGAGTCGCCTGCGGTGTTGCCGCTTCATCGGCGGCCCTCTTTGTGGCAGGCACGGTCGTCTGGATGGCACCGCGGGGGCCGGATGCCTTTGCATCGCAACACTTTGAGACTCATCAACGGCTACTTCCTCGGTAGCTTGCTCCGAGCGATTCGCCGCGCGGATGACTGCTATTCAAGCGGTTGGAGTTTCGCTTATCGTTCGGAAACCGGCTCGCCAGCTGGTATAAGCCGGATTCCATCCAAGAATTTGCTTCGCCTTCGCTTTGAAGATCCGCGGATCTTGGTCATGATCGATAGGCGTGGTTCACCCATGAATAGTCGTCCGATGAGGGCAGGA
>Ga0126381_100011212_pt1 | contig 10125 bp, 6 predicted proteins | sample PanSoiMetPlot_28_FD_96465 | JGI IMG/M metagenome (GOLD analysis project Ga0126381, IMG submission 96465) | Tropical forest soil microbial communities from Panama - MetaG Plot_28 | ecosystem: Environmental > Terrestrial > Soil > Tropical forest > Bulk soil | place: Panama | collected 2016-02-17 | reverse complement strand
GTTGTGATGTCGTTTCTGGTTGGCGCCTTGGGCGGGCTGATCCCATTGGCGGTGTTGACTACGCGCCCGTTGCAAAAGTCGCGCGGGGAGATCCGGAAAGTCTTCGAGTGAAGCTACGACCGGGCGCAAACGCAGAGCGGCGCCTTGCGGCGCCGCTTGCAGCTTCAGGCTCGTTCTCCGCCGTCAGTGCGCGGTCAGGGCCGAGGACTCCTCCTCGACCGCGGGCTCCGCCACCGCGCCTTCGACCGGCTTGGCGGTCTCCTCGTCCCAGGTGATGGGCTCGGGCTTTTGCACCAGCGCCCGCTCCAGCACCTCGTCCATGCGCGTGACCGGAACGATGTCGAGGCCCTTCTTGATGCTCTCGTTGATCTCGACCAGGTCCTTGGCATTCTCCTCCGGGATCAGCACGGTCTTCATGCCGCCGCGCGAGGCGGCGAGCAGCTTCTCCTTGAGACCGCCAATCGGCAGCACCCGGCCGCGCAGCGTGATCTCGCCCGTCATGGCGACGTCGCGCCGCACCGGAATGCCGGTCATCACCGAGACGATGGCGGTGACCATGGCGACGCCGGCGGAGGGGCCGTCCTTGGGGGTCGCGCCCTCCGGCACGTGGACGTGAATGTCGCGCTTGTCGAAGCGCGGCGGCTCGATCCCGAAGGCGACCGCCCGCATGCGGACATAGGATGCCGCCGCCGAGATCGATTCCTTCATCACGTCGCGCAGGTTGCCGGTGACCGTCATGCGGCCCTTGCCGGGCATCATGGCGGCCTCGATGGTGAGGAGCTCGCCGCCGACGTCGGTCCAGGCAAGACCGGTGACCACGCCGACCTGATCCTTCTCCTCGACCTCGCCGTAGCGGAACTTCGGCACGCCGAGGTAATCGGCCACGTTGGCGGCCTCGACCTTGACGGTCTTCTTCTTCGACATCGTGAGCTCCTTGACCGCCTTGCGGATCAAGGTCGAGAGCTCACGCTCGAGGTTGCGCACGCCCGCTTCCCGCGTGTAGCGACGGATCAGCAGCAGCAGCGCCTCCTCGTCGATCGACCACTCCTTGGAATCGAGACCGTGCTTGGCAATGGCGTGCGGGATCAGGTGCCGGCGCGCGATCTCCACCTTCTCGTCCTCGGTGTAGCCGGCGATCCGGATGATCTCCATGCGGTCCATCAGGGGCGGCGGGATGTTGAGCGTGTTCGCCGTGGTGATGAACATCACGTTGGACAGATCGTAGTCCACCTCCAGGTAATGGTCGTTGAAGGTGTGGTTCTGCTCGGGGTCGAGTACTTCGAGCAGCGCCGAGGACGGATCGCCGCGGAAATCGGCGCCCATCTTGTCCACCTCGTCCAGCAGGAACAGCGGGTTCGAGGACTTGGCCTTGCGCATCGACTGGATGATCTTGCCGGGCATCGAGCCGATATAGGTGCGCCGGTGGCCGCGAATCTCCGCCTCGTCGCGCACGCCGCCGAGTGAGACGCGCACGAACTCGCGGCCGGTCGTCTTGGCGATCGACTTGCCGAGCGAGGTCTTGCCGACGCCGGGCGGGCCGACCAGGCACAGGATTGGGCCGGTCAACTTGTTGGCGCGCTGCTGGACCGCGAGATACTCGACGATGCGCTCCTTGACCTTCTCCAGGCCGAAGTGGTCGGCATCGAGGATTTCCTGCGCGGCCTTGAGGTCCTTCTTGACCTTGGTCTTCTTGTTCCACGGGATCGACAGGAGCCAGTCCAGATAGTTGCGCACGACAGTGGCTTCCGCCGACATCGGCGACATCTGGCGCAGCTTCTTGAGCTCGTGGGTCGCCTTCTCGCGCGCCTCCTTCGAGAGCTTGGTCTTCTTGATCTTGTCCTCGATCTCGGCGAGCTCGTCCTTGCCTTCCTCGTCGCCGAGCTCCTTCTGGATCGCCTTCATCTGCTCGTTGAGGTAGTACTCGCGCTGGGTCTTCTCCATCTGGCGCTTAACGCGCGTGCGGATGCGCTTCTCGACCTGCAGGACCGAGATCTCGCTCTCCATCAGCTGCAGCACCTTTTCCAGCCGCTCGGTGACGATCGGCGTTTCCAGCACCGTCTGCTTGTCGGGAATCTTCACCGCGAGATGCGAGGCCACGGTGTCGGCGAGCTTGGCATAGTCGTCGATCTTCTGGACGACGTCGACCACCTCGGGCGACACCTTCTTGTTGAGCTTCACGTAGTTCTCGAATTCGTTGACGACCGAGCGCGCCAGCGCCTCGGCCTCAACCTGCTCGCCGGCATTGTCGGCCGTCACCATGGCGTCGGCTTCGTAATACTCGGCGCGGTCGGTGTAGTGCACCACCCGGGCGCGGGCGGCGCCCTCGACCAGGACCTTCACGGTGCCGTCGGGCAGCTTGAGCAGCTGCAGCACGCTCGCGAGCGTGCCCACCTCGTAGATCGCGCTGGTCGCCGGATCGTCGTCGGAGGCGTTCTTCTGGGTGGCGAGCAGAATGAACGTATCGGAGCGCATCACCTCTTCGAGCGCCTTGATCGACTTTTCGCGCCCGACGAAGAGCGGCACGATCATGTGCGGGAAAACCACGATGTCGCGGAGCGGCAAAACCGGATAGGCCCGGGTCTCGCCGGGAGTGAGCTGTGGTCGAGGCTTGATGGCGCTGGTCATGGCGCGGTTTCCTTATGATGGGGCCCCTCGGCTGCAATCCGATTTCGGCCTTGCATCTGAGTGCCGGATGGATGGGTCCAAGTCCGGACCCGTGTCGGCCCGTCGCCGAGCCGGGAAACTACGAGAGAATCTCCTTGTCCGTGGGTGCTCCTCAGTAGGTGGCCCTGGGCGGAGACAGTGTCAAGTAAGCCCGAAAATTCAAGGAAATGGCGCCGAGGAGCAAGCGAGGTCCGCCTGCCGAATCGCAAAACGCCGGTGGGCGGCTCCATCGCCGCGGCCTTAGGCGCTGGCCGAAGTGTCACCCACCCGGTCGGCCCGATCGGCATAGATATAAAGCGGCCGCGCGGTGCCCTCGACCACCTCCTTGGAGATCACGACCTCCTCGACGCCTTCGAGGCTCGGCAGATCGAACATGGTATCGAGCAGAATGCCTTCCATGATCGAGCGCAGCCCCCGCGCGCCGGTCTTGCGGTCGATCGCCTTGCGGGCGATGGCGCCGAGCGCCTCCTCGGCCAGCGTGAGATCGATGCTCTCCATCTCGAACAGCCGCTGGTACTGTTTGACCAGCGCGTTCTTGGGCTGGGTCAGGATGAGTTTGAGCGAGGGCTCGTCGAGATCCTCAAGGGTAGCCACCACCGGCAGTCGCCCGACGAATTCGGGGATCAGGCCGTACTTCAGAAGATCCTCGGGCTCGACCTCGCGGAAGATCTCGCCGGCCTTGCGGTCTTCGGGCGCCAGCACCTTGGCGGAGAAGCCGATCGAGGTCGACCGCCCGCGCGCCGAGATGATCTTCTCGAGGCCCGCAAACGCCCCCCCGCACACGAACAGGATGTTGGTGGTGTCGACCTGCAGAAATTCCTGCTGCGGATGCTTGCGGCCGCCCTGGGGCGGCACCGAGGCGATGGTGCCCTCCATGATCTTGAGCAGCGCCTGCTGCACGCCCTCGCCCGACACGTCACGGGTGATCGAGGGATTGTCGGACTTGCGGCTGATCTTGTCGATCTCATCGATGTAGACGATGCCGCGCTGCGCCCGCTCGACATTGTAGTCGGCCGCCTGAAGGAGCTTGAGGATGATGTTCTCGACATCCTCGCCCACGTAGCCGGCTTCCGTCAGCGTGGTGGCGTCCGCCATGGTGAAGGGCACGTCGAGAATGCGCGCGAGCGTCTGCGCGAGCAGCGTCTTGCCGGAGCCGGTCGGCCCGATCAGCAGGATGTTCGATTTCGCCAACTCGACGTCGTTGTGCTTGGTCTGATGGTTGAGGCGCTTGTAGTGATTGTGCACCGCGACCGAGAGAACCTTCTTGGCGTGATCCTGGCCGATCACATAGTCGTCGAGAACCTTGCGGATCTCGCGCGGGGTCGGAATCCCGTCGCGCGACTTCACCAGCGAGGACTTGTTCTCCTCGCGGATGATATCCATGCACAGTTCGACGCACTCGTCGCAGATGAAGACTGTCGGCCCGGCAATGAGCTTGCGCACCTCGTGCTGGCTCTTGCCGCAAAACGAGCAATACAAGGTATTCTTGGAATCGCTGCCGCCAACCTTGCTCATTCCTGTCTCCATCGGCCCGCCGCCACGGCAGCGAACCGGTCAGGTCGCCGAACATAACAGGGCGACCCCTAAGAGTCCGTAGCACCAAAGCCACAGCGCTTCACTGGTTGTGGCCGCCCCCCGACCGCCGTCCGACCGTGCCAGTCCTAGCGAAGCACGGTACCTTAACGACAATCAAGAATTCATTAATAATGAAAATTCAAGGCTGATAGGCGACTTTTTGGCGGCCTGCCGCCCTGGCCATTCGGGGGGTTGAGGTACCCCGCCGGGAGATGAACAGGCGTTCAAGTCTTGGCCATGACCTCCTCCGGGCGCTTCTCGATCACCTTGTCGACCACCCCCCACTCCACCGCCATCTCGGCGGTCAGGAAGTAGTCCCGCTCGAGCGCGTCCTCGATCTTCTTGAGCGACTGGCCGGTGTGCCGCACATAAATCTCGTTGAGGCGCTTCTTGAGATTCAGGATTTCCTGGGCGTGCAGCATGATGTCGGTGGCCTGGCCCTGGAACCCGCCCGAGGGCTGGTGCAGCATGATGCGCGAGTTCGGGAGCGCGAAGCGCATGTCCTTGTGGCCGGCGGCAAGCAGCAGCGAGCCCATGGAGGCGGCCTGGCCGACGCACAGCGTCGATACCGCGGGGCGCACGAACTGCATGGTGTCGTAGATCGCAAGCCCGGAGGTGACCACCCCCCCCGGCGAGTTGATGTACATCGCGATCTCTTTCTTGGGGTTGTCGGCTTCCAGGAAAAGGAGCTGAGCCACGATCAGCGATGACATGATGTCCTCGACCGGGCCGGTGATGAAGATGATCCGTTCCTTGAGGAGCCGCGAGTAGATGTCGTAGGCGCGCTCGCCCCGGTTGGTCTGCTCGACCACCATGGGAACAAGGTTCATATAGGTCTCGACGGGGTCTCGCATGGATCAACCTATCTCGGCCGCGGGTAGTCGGGGGGCGCGGCCGGCGGACCGCGCGGATTAGGGGTGCACTCGTTCTACTGGTGCATACAAATATGTGCAAAAGCGCCGGCGGCAAGCCGGGCCCGCCGGGCGGGCGCGCGATTCTCAGCCGGCAGGAGCGAGGTCCTCATCTTCCTTGTACAGCTCCTCGCGGTCGACCTGCTTGTCGGTCACCTGGGCAAGCTCGATGATGAAATCGACCACCTTCTCCTCGAAGATCGGCGCCCTGACGCTTGCCAGCGCGTTGGCGTTCTTGCGGTAAAAGTCCCAGATCTCCTGCTCGCGGCCGGGGAACTGACGCATCCGCTCGACCAGCGCCCGGTTGAGCTCGTTCTCGTTCACCGTGATCTTGTTGCGATCGCCGATCTCGGCCAGGACCAGGCCGAGCCGGACCCGCCGCTCGGCAATGGCGCGGTACTCCTCCCGCGCCTTCTCCTCGGTCGTGCCCTCGTCGGCGAAGGTGCGGCCCTGCGACTTGAGATCGTTCTCGACCACCGTCCACACGTTCTTGAACTCTTCCTCCACCAGCGTCGGGGGGGCCGGGAACTTGTGGGCGGCATCGAGCTCGTCGAGGAGCTTGCGCTTGAGCTTCTGGCGGCTGCGGGCGGCGTGGTCCTGCTGGATGCGGCCCTTGAGCGTTTCCCGCAGCGCGGCAAGCGATGCCTGGCCCAGCGCGACCGCGAAGGCATCGTCGATTGCAACCGTGCCCGGCACGTCGATCGCCTTGACGGTCACCTCGAAGGCGGCCTCCTTGCCGGCCAGCTGCTGGTTGCCATAGGTGGCCGGAAAGGTCACCGTGATGAGCCTGGTCTCGCCGACCGCCATGCCGATCATCTGGTCTTCGAAGCCGGGCAGGAAGGTCGCTGAGCCGACATCGACCGAGACGTTCTCGCCACTGCCCCCCTCGAACGGCTGCCCGTCGATTCGGCCCACGAAATTAATGGTTGCGCGATCGCCGGTCTCAACCTTGGCCCCCTCCCCCTTCGGATTGTAGGGCCGGTTATCCACTGCAAGCCTCTCCAGCGCGGCATCCATCTCCGGCTCGGTCACGTCAGCGACCAGCCGCTCCAGCTTGATGTGGCTGAAATCGGCAAGCTCGATCTTCGGCAGTACTTCGAGAGCGACCTGATAGGCCAGATCGGACTTGCCCTCGAGCACGCTCTCCACAGCCTGCTTCTCCTCCGGCATCGTCACCCGAGGTTCCATGGCAAGCTTGAGGCCGCGCTCGTCCACGATTTTGGCATTCGTCTCCTGGATCACGGCTTCGATGGTTTCGGCCATCACCGCCCGCCCATAGAGCTTCTTGAGATGCGCGACCGGGACCTTGCCGGGGCGAAAGCCGTTGAGGCGAACCCGGTCCTTGAGCTCGCCCAGGCGTTCGGTGAGCCTCGCTTCGAGGTCGGCGGCCGAGACCGTGACGTCGAACACCCGCTTGAGGCCGTCGGATACGCTTTCTGTCACTTGCATGGCGATGATCTTCACGTTCTGGCCGCTGCGGCCCGTTCGGTTCTGCGATATCGGGTGCGATATCGGGCCGCAACCCCAAAAGCGGCGTGGTGCGGGCGGAGGGGCTCGAACCCCCACGACTTTCGTCACGGGAACCTAAATCCCGCGCGTCTACCAATTCCGCCACGCCCGCGCAGGGCCTTCCGGGCCCGCCGAGGGCCGGCGGCTTATATCAGCACCAAACCCATGGCGCACGATAAAAAATGGGAGCGCCAGGATGGATGCGTCAAGTCGGCGGGAGCGTCGCGAACAGGCGCCGATACACAGTCGGAAGCATTTCCGGCAGGTCCTCCGAGATCAGGCCCGGGCCGGCCTCGCCGCCGGCCTCCCCATGCAGCCAGACCGCCGCCGCCGTCGCCTCGAAGGCTGGCGTGCCCTGCGCGAGCAGGCCTGCCACGAAGCCCGCCAGCACATCGCCGGCGCCCGCGGTCGCGAGCCAGGGCGGGGCATTCTCCGCGATGGCTGCCCGGCCGTCGGGCGCCGCCACCACCGTGTCCGGGCCCTTGAGCAGCATGACGGCGCCCCCCTGCGCGGCCACAAGCCGCGCCTTCTCGAGCTTCGAGGGGGCGGCAGACACCTCCGGCAGCGCCAGGAAGACGCGATCGAACTCGCCCATGTGCGGGGTGAGAACGGTGGACCCGGCGGAGCGGCCGCGGATCGCCCCCATTAATTCGTGCGGTTCGTCGCTGAAGCTCGTCAAGGCATCGGCATCGAGCACGACCGCGGAAGTCCCCGCCAGCGCCGCAAGAACCAGCTCCCGCATTTGCGGGCCAACACCCCCGCCTGGTCCCAGGACCACGACATTGTGCCGCTTGTCCGTCATGAACGCGAGCAGCTCGTCGGCCCCGTCAACCGGGCGCACCATGATGGCAAGGCTTGCCGCCGCGTTGACCGCAAGCGCCGACCGTGGCGAGGCGATGGTCGCGAGGCCGGCCCCCGCGCGCAGCGCGCCCCGCGCAGCCAGGCGGGCTGCTCCGGTCGACGAAATGCCGCCTGACACGACGACCGCATGGCCACGGCTGTATTTGTGCCCGTCGACCCGAGGCACCGGGAACTGCCCTGCCCACAGATCCGGAAGGTTGAGGAAGGCGCTTGGCTTGATCCGTTCGAGCACATGCTGGGGAATTCCGATATCGGCGACCTGCACCTCCCCGCAATGGAGGCGGCCCGGCAGCAGGACGTGCCCGGTCTTGCGGCGGAAGAACGTGACCGTCTCGCTTGCCTTGATGGCCACGCCTTGCATCTCGCCGCTCGATCCATTGATGCCGCTCGGCAGATCGACCGCATAGATTTTGGCCGGCAGCGCATTCGCTGCCTCGATCAGGGCGCGCGCCGCGCCTTGGACCGGCCGGTCGAGCCCGGCTCCGAACAGAGCATCGATCAGGATGCCTGCGCCCTCCAGGCCGGCGGGGGTTGCTGCCTCGACCGGGCCGCCCCAGCGGCTCGCCGCGAGGGCAGCGTCGCCCTTGAGTCGCTTCACATCCCCGGCGAGGCTGAGCCGCACAGCATATCCGCGTTCCATGAGGACGCGTGCCGCAACAAAGCCGTCGCCCCCGTTGTTGCCTGGTCCGGCCAGCACCACCACGGTCTCCTCCCGTGGGTGCCGCGCCATGATGGCATCGGCGACCGCACGGCCGGCATTTTCCATGAGGTCGATGCCGGCGATGCCGCCCGCGATCGTCAAGCGGTCGGCTTCGCCCATTTCCACGTTTGTAAGGAGCTCGATCATTGGGGCGCCCATAGACTCGATGCGACGGCAGGGTCCAAGAATCGTTCCGGAATTTCTATTGTTCCGGTCATAAAATCGAGCGTGCCTAAAAAATGGTCTAAATGATCAAAATTTAATCATTTACCCCGCGCCCACCCCTGGAAAGCTGCAGCGAAATCCTATTAACGTCTGAAAATGCTGGCCTTTCAGCAGTCGCCGGGCTTGGCACGGAGCCTGCTAACCGCAAGCGCGGTTCGGCCGGTATTGCCCACCGGCCGGCTGGGGAGTCCATAAGATGAAAAAGATCGAGGCGATCATCAAACCCTTCAAGCTCGACGAAGTGAAGGAGGCTCTGCAGGAGGTTGGTTTGCAGGGTATCACGGTGACCGAAGCCAAGGGCTTCGGTCGGCAGAAGGGACATACCGAGCTTTATCGGGGCGCCGAATACGTCGTGGATTTCCTGCCCAAGGTGAAGATCGAGATTGTTCTCGCCGACGACATGGCTGAGAAAGCCATCGAGGCGATCCGGCGCACTGCTCAGACCGGGCGGATCGGCGACGGGAAAATCTTCGTCTCCAACATCGAGGAAGCCATCCGGATTAGGACGGGGGAATCCGGATTGGATGCCATCTGAAACGCGGATCCCGTAAACCTCCAAGCACGAGGTCCAGTTGCGAGAAAGGGAATGAGTTCCATGACAACGGCTAAAGACGCCCTGAAGATGATTGCGGACAACGACGTGAAGTACGTCGACTTCCGGTTCACCGACCCGCGTGGCAAATGGCAGCACGTCACTTTCGATGTGAGCCTCATGGGCGAGGATACGTTCACGGAGGGCCAGATGTTCGACGGCTCTTCGATCGCAGGCTGGAAGGCCATCAATGAATCGGACATGTGCCTGATGCCCGATCCTGCGAGCGCCACGATCGATCCGTTCTTCGCCGAAACCACCATGGTGTTGGTCTGCGATGTGCTCGAGCCGACCACCGGCCAGCCCTACAATCGCGATCCGCGCGGCATCGCCAGGGAGGCCGAGGCGATGCTCAAGTCGCAGGGGGTCGGCGACACGGTCTTCTTCGGGCCGGAAGCCGAGTTCTTCGTGTTCGACGACGTGAAGTACAAGGCCGATCCGTACAATACCGGCTTCAAGCTCGACTCGACGGAATTTCCCACCAACTCCGACACCGACTACGAAGGCGGCAATCTCGGCCACCACGTCGGCACCAAGAAGGGCTACTTTCCGGTGCCGCCGCAGGACTCGGTCCAGGACATGCGCTCCGAGATGCTGGGCGCGATGGCCAAGATGGGCTGCGCGGTCGAGAAGCACCATCACGAGGTCGCCTCCGCCCAGCACGAGCTTGGCTTGAAATTCTCCCCGCTCGTGGTGATGGCGGACCGGATGCAGATCTACAAATACTGCATCCAGATGGTCGCCAACATCTACGGCAAGACCGCGACCTTCATGCCCAAGCCGGTCTATGGCGACAACGGTTCGGGCATGCACTGCCACCAGTCGATCTGGAAGGACGGCAAGCCGGTCTTTGCCGGCAACAAATATTCCGACCTGTCGGAAACCTGCCTGAGCTACATTGCCGGCATCATCAAGCACGCCAAGGCGATCAACGCCTTCACCAACCCGACCACCAATTCGTACAAGCGGCTGGTGCCGGGCTTTGAGGCGCCGGTGCTGCTCGCCTATTCGGCGCGCAACCGCTCGGCTTCGTGCCGCATTCCCTACACGACCAACCCGAAGGCCAAGCGCGTCGAGGTTCGTTTCCC
>Ga0126381_100011211_pt1 | contig 10125 bp, 9 predicted proteins | sample PanSoiMetPlot_28_FD_96465 | JGI IMG/M metagenome (GOLD analysis project Ga0126381, IMG submission 96465) | Tropical forest soil microbial communities from Panama - MetaG Plot_28 | ecosystem: Environmental > Terrestrial > Soil > Tropical forest > Bulk soil | place: Panama | collected 2016-02-17 | reverse complement strand
TGAACCCGGCTGTGCAGATCGACGAGTCGATCTGCCAGCCCAACTTCATACTCCTGCCACCGCACGCCATCTACTCCCGGTGATGCCTGACGCTTGAGAGCGTGGAAGCTGTCACGCAGCAGGCCGACGTTTAGGTGATGGAGCAAAGCAGCGAACCGTTCCTGCCTTCTTTCCTTTGCTGCTTTTCGCACACCGTGCAATCCCTGGGACATGCAGTTCCGCTCTGTGTCGGGTGCATGTGCGATTGAACGATGTTCTCCTTCGTCTGTGCCCTTTCCTCCCCAGCCTCCGCAGAAGACTTACCTCCCTTGTTCGGCTGGTTCACAGGTCGTACGGCACAGTCCGACTTCTCCAGCACGTGCATGTCCGCCGTTCGGTTATGGCCTTCACGGACCGGCCTTCGCGTGCTCTCGAAGGCGTGCTGGAGTTCTCCCGGTTCTCGTGCATGTTGTTTCACAGCGTGCGCGGGTTCTTAGACTACGCAGGACCGGACAGCCGCTCGCGATAGCGCAACTGCCCGTTTTGCCTTCCTCGCTACGGAATGGAGTCGGCATCCTGTTCTTCCGGCTTTTCGAAGCTCAATAGCCCGGCCCACTGGTTCCTCTGTCTACGCTTCGCCGCACACCTCACGGTGTATCGCGCAAGACTCGAGGCCAGGATGGAGTCGCTGTCTCCTTTCCTGTAGGGCTCCTGCCTCCCCTACAACATGCCGGTTTATCCCGGCGCTCTCCGTATCGCCGGTTATTCGGGAGCATGCAAAAACACTTTCCGATGTCGGAAGTTTGACTACATCACCACGGGAGCGGGCCTTCCTCGTTCGTGAACGTGCCCGTCGGCCCGTTCGCATCGAGGAGCGCGAGGCGCACGGGCTCACGTGCGGCCTGCTCGACGGTGCGCGTGCCCTGGAAGTTGTTGAGGTCCGTTGCGGTGAAACCGGGGCACACAGCGTTGACCTTGATGCCAGCCGACTCGAGGTCGGAGGCGAAGGCGATTGTGAGCGCGTTAAGCGCCGTCTTCGACCATGAGTAGGTGCCGGACATCGAGCGGTACCGGTTTGTCGGGTCCGCGTTCAGCGTCAGCGAGCCGACGGAGCTCGACACGTTGACGATACGTGCCGCCGGCGCTTCACGAAGTAGCGGCAGCATTGCTTGCGTGACGGCGACGACGCCGAATACGTTCGTCTCAAACACCGCGCGCACCTCGTCGAGAGACGCGACGCTCGGGCGGGCGGACTTCACCATCTCCTCGAGCGACCTGCCCGGTTTTCCCGTATGCGAGATGGCCGCGTTGTTGACGAGCACGTCGAGACGACCGAGCTCTTTCCGAATATGCTCAGCCGCGGCGGTGATAGAGGCCTGATTCGTAACGTCGAGTTGGAGGGCGCGGGCATCCGCTCCGACGCTCTTCGCGGCGGTCTCCCCATGTTCGAGGTTGCGCGACCCTATGAGCACTGTGAAGCCGTGTGCCGCAAGGTCCTTCGCGATTTGAAGACCGATTCCTTTGTTAGCCCCGGTGACCAGGGCGACAGGTTTGTTCTGCATAGCAATCTCCTTTTGGGCAATCCATATTTGGTGAACTCTGCTGCCTCGCTGTTCTAAAAGCAGGCGAGTCAAAGCCGGATGCAGAGCCTAGCCGTGTCCGCCTAGTCCAGATAGCGCATATTCTCGAGATCGGCGATAAGGCCTGGTCCGGTCGGGTTCCATCCCAGTTGTTCGCGGGTTTGTGCACTGGAAGCCGGCATGTCGAAGCCCGCGAACATCCCTAGCCAGCCAAAGTGGGCTTGCGCTTTCTCCGGAGAAAGGCTGACTACGGGCACCTTCAAGCCTTTACCAATCACCGCAGCAATCTCCCGCATCGGTACTCCCTCTTCAGCGACCGCGTTGTACCTGCTTCCTGCTTCGCGCTTCTCCAGCGCGAGCCTGTAGAGATGGGCAACATCCCGAACATGCGTCGCCGGCCAGCGATTGAGTCCCTCGCCTATGTACGCGGACACTCCCTTTTCCCGGGCTACCTGGACCGCATAGGTGATGAGCCCCTGCTTGACCGTGTCGTGGACCTGGGGAAGGCGCACCACAGACACGTTCACACCGCGCTCCGCTACGGAAGCTCCTGCGACTTCCGAGGCTTTACGAGGATTTGGGTGGTTGAGATCGAAATGATCTTCGGTTGCGGGTTGACCGGGAACAGCGTTGCCCATTCCGGTTCCCGAGGTGATGACCAGCGGCTGGTCCGATCCGATGAGCGCGGCGCCGAGAGCCTCGATGGCGCGCTTGTCCTTCTCACAGACCCCGATGAACTTCGAGAAGTCCTGGCCGAAGGCGCTGTGGTCGAAGGCGCAGTGAATCACGCCATCGGCCCCGACTGCCCCGCTGCGCAGGCTTTCCAGATCTTCAAGGTTCCCTCGATGCACCTCGGCCCCGGCGGCCATCAAAGATTGAGCGCCAGCATCGCTACGAGCGAGGCCGAGCACCTGATGGCCAGCGCTGATGAGTTCCTGAACGACTGCAGAACCGATAAAGCCGGTTGCGCCCGTGACAAATACCTTCATAACTCCACGCTCCTAATTCCTCATTGCTACAATTCATTTGATGAAGGATTCTTCAGGTTTGGAGTTCGCATATGCCGGCTAATGCCGTCATCGCATTTGAGCCAAGAAAGACGCCTGTCCAGGCGAGGTCAACGGTCACGGTAGAGGCGATCTCTGAGGCGACTATTCAGGTTTTGCTCAGTCACGGGGCGGACCGATTGACGACGACACGGGTCGCCCAGCGCGCGGGCGTCTCGGTGGGCACGCTGTATCAGTACTATCCCAATAAGGAGTCGTTGCTGTTTGCGGTGGTGGAAAATCATCTTGGTAAGGTAGCTGTAAAGGTTGAGGCTGCTTGTGCGAGCGCGTGCCATAAACCGTTAGCCGAGATGATTAAAGAGATGGTGGAGGCGTTCGTGGACGCCAAGATGGAGCGCGCAGACATCTCAGTAGCGCTCTACCGAGTTTCGGCGAACCTGGGTGGGCCTGCTTTGCTCAAACGGATCAATCAGCACTGGCGGAAAACCGTTGAGGCGATGCTTGAGACAGCGCAGGATATCAAGTCGCCACCCGACAAATTCGCCATCGACATCATGCTTGCGGCGATGGGGGGCGCGATGCGTTCTCTACTGGAGGCCGGACCTTCCCCTTCGACGGTCCGCAAAGCGCGAGAGCAACTCGTACTGCTTTGTCAGTCTTACATGGCGGCGGCGACAGCTAAACGGGTCTAGAGCACTCGGCCGTGGTTGTTTGTAACGATCTCTCGAACATTACCTCCCAAATCGTCGGCAATACGAGCATTTCGGGGTTACTTCCGGATTTCCGGTAATACGTACCTTTCGAGCGTTGGGTCAAGCCGTGGGAGTACTGACAACTCAAAGTGCATCAGAATAGCCCCCATGATCCACAAACCCGGCACCGGAAGTCGTAGGTTGGCGATTGGCAGAGCAGATTCTTGCTCTTCTTCCTCGGATGAGCTAACAATCCGCAGGACTCGATTTACTGTTCCCCTACTTCACGAAGCGGCGTGTAGTCTTGCGATTTAATTTGACAGTGATGCTCCTTGTTCTCTATATTGCAGGGCTCCTGTGTCGCTCGTTTGCTGCTCGTTTCCTCGAGGACGCATGCAGGAATATCCGCGCCTGGCAAGAACGGCCAGAACGTTGCTAGATGAGTGAACTCGGCGATGACGTGCTCATGAAGCACACTTCGTTGACAGGACCGATTACTCCACGCGGAACCCCATGGCTACTGTTGTAGGAGGATTACCTATTTGGAATCACCATATTCCGAAAAATCTTCCACGTCCCGTCCGGCTCTTCGCGCCACGCGGTCAAATACTGATCCACTACCTTCTTCCCGTTGGGAAAACTGGCCTCAGCTTGCCCCCATTCATAAACAAAGCGCCCCTGCTGAACTGAACCGATGCTTGTCACGGAAGCCGATTCCGCCTTCCCGAGCTTCGCCATCTCCTCCTTCATGTGCTCCTCAATGGCAGTACGACCCCGAACGCATTTGCCCTCCGGGCTGCAATCGACTGCGTCCGATGTATACGTTGCCGTAATAAGCGTGACATTGCCTTGCTTCATGCCATCGATCCAGGCCTGATTTCCTGCGTCGATCTGCCGACGCGCGGCGGATTCGATCGGTTTGCTCTGCGCGGGGCACGTTGAGCAACAGAGCAACAAAAGCATCATCAACGTTCCCGCCCTTTGCTCTCTCATCGGACCATTTCCTCCTCTCAGATTGAAAAATTCAGCAGAAAGCGTTTGTTTGATTAGCTTGACGCAAACAGGGCAACGCGGCTATTGAGAGCATTATCGGCGGTTAGTAGGCTACTCGGAAGTTACCCTCAACAGGATGAACTTTCGTTCTATAAAGGGGGAAGTTCTGCGAAAAGCGGCAGAACAGAACCATGCTCCGGCCCAAGCCCTTCTCGCCTACCTTTATGCGACCGGCAAGGGCCTGCCCCGGGACTGGGCCGAAGCCGCTCAATGGGCGCGCCGCGCTGTGGATCAGGGAAATCCACAGGGGCAGGCGGAACTGGCCAGTCTTTATGAGCAAGGAACCGGAGTTCCCCTAGATTACGTATGCGCCTACCGGCTCTACCTGCTGTCTCTTCGGGGAGGCAACGAGGCGATCAAAAGCAAAATGGATGAGCTATCGCGCATTATGACTCCACGGCAGATCAGGGAGGCGACCAAACTAGACGCGGCCCGAGACGAAGTAACCAAGTCACTAGCTTGTAGGTGAGAGGAATTTGGGTCGCTGCGTTCAAAGGAATTGCTCGATTTCGAAATCCGCGTTCTGTCTCGTAATTTCGAAAAACAAGTATCAGAATTAGCGCACCCCCATTAAACCTATAGCAGTTCACTCCATTTCGCGCCGCCGAACCATCATCTCGCGACATTGCAGGATGATGAAGGGCGAAGAATAAGTACCTTTGCTAAGTGAAGGAGCCTACATGGCCGTCTCTCTCATTCTCAATCGAAAAAGTGTCACTCTCGACGTCGATCCGAATGTTCCGCTCTTGTGGGCGATTCGTGAGGCAGTTGGATTGACCGGCACAAAATTTGGGTGCGGGATTGCCCAGTGCGGTGCTTGCACTGTGCACCTGGAGGGAAGGCCTATCCGTTCATGCGTCACCCCGGCTTCCGCGGCTGCTGGGAAGGCTGTCACCACGATTGAAGGTGTATCCGGCCCAGCAGCGCGTGCTGTACAAGGTGCGTGGGAAAAGCTAGATGTCGTTCAATGCGGCTACTGTCAGTCCGGTCAAATCATGTCGGCCATCGCCTTGTTGAATGAGAAACGCGATCCAACAGACGCAGAGATCGATGCGGCGATGAGCGGAAACATCTGTCGCTGCGGCACGTATGTGCGTATCCGAGCCGCAATTCATGAAGCCGCACAGATGAGAAAGGTTGAGCGGTGAAAAACGAATATCACGCGGTTGAAGAGACTAGCCGGCGACAGTTTCTTAAGGCGGGAGTCGTTCTTGCGCAAGGCCTCGTAATCGGCTTCTATCTTCCTGAGCGGGGAGCGGCCCTTGCCCTGCAGGCTCTGGAACAACCAGCGGTGTTTGCGCCCAATGCATTTCTGCGCATCCGGTCAGACAATACCGTCACCGTGATTTCTAAACATATTGAGGTGGGGCAGGGCGTCTATACGGGTTTGGCAACGATTGTGGCGGAGGAGCTTGATGCTGCATGGTCGCAGGTGCGCGTTGAGGGAGCGCCTGCGGATGATGATCTCTATAAGAACCTACGGATTGGGATGCAAGTGACCTGTTGCAGCATCTCGATCACCAATTCGTTCGAACAACATCGGCAGGCGGGCGCCATGGCACGGGCGATGTTAGTGGCCGCAGCTGCCCGGCGCTGGCAAGTATCCGCTGACGAGATCACCGTGGAAAATGGCGTGGTCAAACACCTGCGCTCGTCGCGACAGGCGACCTTCGGCAGTCTTGCCCGGTTGGCGGCAACGATGCCGGCTCCTGCGCGCGTGACGCTGAAAGATCCTAAGAATTTCAAGCTGATTGGTGCCGCGCATCTTCCTCGGGTGGACAGCAAGGGGAAGACCAATGGCAGCGCGGTGTACTCCATCGACGTCTTGCTCCCGCAGATGGTCTTTGCCTCAGTTGAACGACCCCCAAGGTTTGGAGCCGTACCGAAGAACTATGATGCGGCTGCCGCCAAAGCGGTCCAAAACGTGACCGAGGTAGTTCCGGTGTCCGGAGGTGTCGCTGTTGTAGCGAAGTCATTTTCCGCAGCACTGAATGGCCGTACGGCTCTAAAGATCGAGTGGGATGAGTCAAAATGCGAAACCCGTGGGACCCCCGAACTGCTGAGCGAGTATCGCGCGCTTCTGGAACAGCCCGGTGTCGTTGCGCGCCGGGATGGCGATACCGCGGCGGTGTTGGCTCGGGCAGTACGCATCTTGACCGCCACCTACGAGTTTCCCTATCTGGCTCATGTGCCCGTTGTGCCTCATAGTGCCGTCGCGAAACTCTCGGTTGACCACTGCGACATCTGGGCCTGCGATGCAGCGCCCTCCGCCCTCCAGAGCAGGGCGGCGCACATTACGGGTCTTCGCCGCGAGCAAGTGGAGGTCCACACCGTTTACGGGGGCGGCAGCTTCGGTGGGGGCGGTGGGGGAGGCGACACTGCGGTGGAAGTTGCCCACGCGATCGGCGGCCGGTTCCCTGTCAAGCTCATCGAGACTCGAGAAGACACCCTGCGCTCCGATCGATTTCGGCCCATGTATCTGCATAAACTGACGGCGGGACTCGACGCAAATGGCAATCTGATCGCGTGGCATCACCGCATTGTGGGACAGTCGATTTTCGCAGGAAGGCCCGGCGGAGAAGTGACCAAGGGTATCGACATCACCTCTGTGGGAGGCGCCAGCAACATCGCCTACGATATCCCAAACATTCTCGTGGAGCTACATTCGCCGGCGAACGGAATTCCAGTTGCCGCATGGAGGTCCGTGGGTGACAGTCATTGCGCATTTGCGGTCGAGACCTTTCTCGATGATGTCGCACACGCTGCAGGTCGAGATCCGCTTGAATTCCGTCGCGCCCTCCTAGCAAAGGATCCGCGGGAAAAGCCGATTCTTGAACTTGTCGCCGATGCTCGATATCGAGATAGTCTATTTGCCAAGTTTCCCCGCGATCGACAGGTCCTCGAACTTGCCGCGGTCAAAGCGGGTTGGGGAACACCGCTGCCGACCGGCAGGGGGCGTGGAATCGCCGTGCACTATTCGTTCCGAACATCTGTGGCACACGTGGCGGAAGTCACCGTGGGATCCGGCGGAGAGATTAAAGTGGATCGCGTCGTCTGCGCCGTCGACTGCGGTCTCCCTGTTAATCCGGATATCATCAGGGCGCAGGCGGAGGGCGGAGTTGCCTTTGGACTGAGTTCGGTCCTCCACGAGCGGATTACGGTAAAAGCAGGAGCTGTCGAGCAATCAAATTATCACGATTACCGCCTGCTGCGGATCGACGAGATGCCCAAGGTGGAAGTTCACATAGTGCAGTCGTCAGAGCCGCCCATGGGGATCGGTGAGCCCGTTGTGCCTCCTGTCGGCCCCGCGGTGGCAAACGCCATCTTTGCTGCTGTGGGGAGACGTGTGCGGACACTCCCTTTCCCAACAGTTGCTTAGGAGGACAGGTTGCCGGCGCAATTGACGATTTGCTAAACACTGAGGGGCGGGGCAGCAATGAAGCTCAATCGTGCGGTGATCTTAAGACGAGCGCGCCTCACCGTGATGGCCTGGGCCGGCATCTCTCTGTTTTTCACGGCTGTTTTGATGGTAAGCGACCTCGGGGGGCGCAAGCCCCTCAGTTTTGCCCTCTACGCCAACGCGGTCCAATTTGCGCTGTGGACCCTGCTGCTGCCGGTGCTGTCGTGGTGCGCTACCTCATTTCCAATTGCAGGGCAGAAAAAGATCTGGAACGGAGTGGTAGTCCTGTTGATCGTCGCAGTGCTGGGCGCGCTCGTCGCAGTCATTCATTGGGCCATCATTTACTCGACGTACTTTCCCTATCGATCTCTCTATCCCTCCTTTCGAGTGCTTTTACAGTCAGAGCTCATCCGATTCATGCCGCTCGACGTGCTGATCGGAATTGTTATCGTTATCGCATTCACTGGTTGGAGGGCCTGGCAGGCGTTTCAAGAAGAGCACACGCGTGCGAAGGACCTGGAACGGCAGCTTGCTGTGGCGCGGCTCGAAGCACTTCGCATGCAACTCCATCCTCATTTTCTGTTCAATACGCTTCACACTATCGCAGGCCTGACAGTTGAAGACCCACCCACAGCGCGGCGAATGGTGATCGCGCTGGGAGATCTGCTACGTAGCACTCTCAAGGGTACAGGCAACAGAATGAGACCTCTCGCTGAAGAGCTGGAGTATTCAGATCTCTATCTTGGGATCGAAAAACTCAGGCTCGGAGACCGTTTAATGCTGAATTACGATATCGAGGCTTCCGCTGCGCGAGCTTTGGTTCCGCAGTTTCTTTTGCAGCCCCTGTTTGAAAACGCGATACGTCATGGGGTGTCGCGTATTACCGGTCCCTGCGAGATTCGATTTTGTGCATCTTGTAAACTGAACACCCTCGAGATGGTGATCCGCAATGACGGTCCGAAATGCGATCTGTCGTCCGCCACGCCGCGGTTCGGCGTGGGCCTTGCGAATACGATGGATCGTCTGCGGATCCACTACGGGGAATGCCACAGGTTCGATTATTCCGCTCGGCCGGAGGGTGGAGTACAGATCGAGATTTCCGTTCCATACCTAGAGGCAGGTGATGGCATTGGAGGGAGGAACTCGATGACCGAGGGGGTGATCGCGCTGGAGCGCGAGGATGGAATCATCCGAGAAGTATTGCCAACCGTTCGGAGGACTTAAAGAGTGCTCCTCGTTACGAGAACCCCATGAGGAATGGATTGAAACAAAACACAACAACGGCAGTAACGCCGAGCCGCGTCGTGATCGTTGAGGACGAATTGCATGCGCGGCGGTACCTGCGTGAGTTGCTCGAAGACGAGCCCCGAGTTGAGGTCGTTGGAGAGAGCTCGGATGGCGCCCAGGGAGTTGAACAAATCCGGGATTTATCGCCTGATATTGCGTTTGTCGATATCCAAATGCCGGGTCTCGATGGGTTCGGAATGATTGATCGGATCGCCGGAAACCAACCGCCACTCTTTATTTTCGTAACCGGGTACAGCGAGTACGCGGTGAAAGCCTTTGAAATCGAGGCTCTGGACTATCTCTGCAAACCCTTCGACAAAGATCGTCTTTCGGTATCGATCGAGCGTGCACTGCGGAAACTGAACCCCACGGTGCCCAGCGTCAGCGAGCGCCAATGGCTCTCACGGCTCACGATTAAAGATAACGAGCGCATCCTATTCCTGCCGGTCAACGAAATCATTTGGATTGAAGCAGCCAACAAATATGTCGTGATCCATACCGAGAGCAGATCGCACATTTCAAGACAGACAATTCAGAGCATGGAAGAGAATCTCGACCCACGAGAATTCGTTCGAACGCACCGGTCGACTCTGGTGCGCAAAGCGGCAGTACGAGGCATGCATCCTCTATTCCACGGGGACTACATCATAAAACTCACGAACGGCGCTGAAGTGACTCTAAGCCGCAGCTTTCGCGCTTCATTCTTCAGCGAAATGGGCCGATGACTCCGCGTAAATCTGATTCCGCTACGGCCCAAAGCCATCTTGCGCCCTTTTACCGGCGGCTCGCTCCGAACAACTGGCGGATCTAAGCTCCCTTTGGAAAGGCTATGACTATGAGCTGTGAGTAGATTTTCTTGAGGTCTCCCGGGATCATTGTGATGCAAAGACGATCTGCACTGAAATCCATATGTCTAGCCTTGGCAGGCGGAAGCCTTGCTTCAGTGGCTGAGCAATCTTCTAACGATTCTCCCCGGTCGCCCCTGATCAATACCGGCGATAAGACCAGAATTCATTTCCGGGACTGGGGCGCCGGGCGAACGATAGTTTTTGTTGCGCCATGGGGACTCTGCTCGGACTGGTGGGACATCCCGGTGATTAACTTTGTCGAGCGGGGCTGGCGTTGCG
>Ga0126381_100011210_pt1 | contig 10126 bp, 7 predicted proteins | sample PanSoiMetPlot_28_FD_96465 | JGI IMG/M metagenome (GOLD analysis project Ga0126381, IMG submission 96465) | Tropical forest soil microbial communities from Panama - MetaG Plot_28 | ecosystem: Environmental > Terrestrial > Soil > Tropical forest > Bulk soil | place: Panama | collected 2016-02-17 | reverse complement strand
ATACAAGTACTTCTTACGAATGCGAAAATAGAGCGGCTTTGCCTAGAGGTCAAGGAGCTGAAATGAACCGCGCCCAATCAATCGACGAGAGGTACGCTAGCCATCAATCTTCCGAAACGCCTGCTGCGTCCGCTGCGTCCGGCATCGGCCGGGCTCCGGAACCGCATATTCGATGCAGGAAGTTCGTCGCGGGGTGCGCGGAGTCCCGGGCGCAACGGGGGGCACACGCACGGTCGTATTAAGATAGAGGTTATGACCGCCACGAATTTGTCCTCCGTACGCGCCTTGATCTTCGATTTGGACGGCACACTGATTGACTCGAAGCAGGATTTGATCCGTTCCGTCAATGCGATGCTGGTGGAGACCGGCCGCGAGCCGCTCCATGAAGACACGGTTTCGAGCTACATCGGGCACGGGGCGCCGCGGCTGGTGGCCCGAGCCCTGGGAAATGGAGCCACCGAAGAGGAATGCGAGCGAGCGCTGAGGTTTTTTCTGGCGCATTACGACGCTCACAAGTTGGATTCGACACGCGCCTATCCGGGGGTCACCGAGGCGTTGCTAGAATTGCGCGACTTCCCCATGGCCGTGCTGACCAATAAGCCGGTGCGAGCAAGCAGGAAGATCCTGGAAGGATTGGGGCTGGCGAGCTTTTTCCGCGCGGCGTATGGCGGAAACAGTTTTGAAACGAAGAAGCCGGACCCGCTGGGCGCGAAGAAAATTCTTGAAGAACTCGGCGTCGCTCCAGCCCAGGCCCTCATGGTGGGGGATTCCGACGTGGACGTGCAAACGGCGCGAAACACCGGGACGCTGGCGGCGGCGGTGAATTATGGATTCGGGACGCACGACCGCGCAGCGTATCCCGCGGACATTTATTTAGACAGGCTGACGGAACTGGCGGCGATGCTTCGTGATGGACATAAATAGCAGCTTGCTGTGGTCCGCTTTGCAAACGCCTGCTTCCTAGGCAGGACTAATTTACCGGTGAAACTGAGGGAGGGTGTGGAACCGTACTTACGTCCAGAACAAATGCCACGAGACGCTCGGTGAGTACAAAAAGACGCTTTCCGTCCTCGGAGAAGTGCGAGTAGGCGATATCATCTGGAAATAAAAGCTGGTCGAGTTTTGCGCCCGTATTGGCATCGTACAGCGCCAGCTTGCCCGCACCCTCATTCAAGGCGAGCAAATTGCTCATGCCGTTTGCAGCCGGTTTATCTCCTACAAGTTTTGCCTTGAGTGTGCCATCGCTCAAGGAGTAGAGGGAAACTCGCATTCCATCCTTGAGGAGGAAAAAGGTGCTGCCCTCGGAGAAGGCCGCGTCAAAGCTGGATGCATGGCTTCCCACCTGGACCAGCACCCCGCCTAGCGATTTGCCGCTGCGAGCTTCGAGTACTTCAAAAAAAGTGTCGTGTTCGTCGAGTTTGGCTTTTTTGAGGATTTGCTTGGCGGTGGGAAAGCGTCGGGCAGCGTCTCTCGCCCCAGCGCTTTGAGCCCGCCAGCCCAGCGCGAGACGCGTACCTTGTGGGTCCGGGAACGGCACGGGAGTGTCTCGAAAAAAGGAGCGCTTCCAAAGCACTGCTCCGGATTGTGGATCGAGGGCGCGCAGCTTATAGGGGACGTCGCCCGCCATGTTAAACATCATCCCTTTGCCCATGGGACTCTCGAAGGAATACTCGAGAAGCACGGAGCCGCCGGAACGTAAAAACTCGCTGCCGAGAGATGCTATGGCGGACGATGTTCGCAGAGTGGTATCAAGGCGAAGAATTTTGGCCGGATCCAGCGGAGTCTGGGGCATGGTCAGAAAGCTGGCGGAACCCTCCCCGCCATAAGCGGCGAGAAATCTTTGAAAATCTCCAATCCGGCCGCCGGCGGTGGTGGAAAAAACAGCGCCTCGGCCTTCAACGGCGAGGTTAATGATTTTAAGGCCAGAATCAACCGAAGCGACGCGCAATTCCGGTAAGTTGGCCGGCGGAAGGTGGGCCATCCGATAGGGAAGCTTATCGCCAACATGATAGAGATAAAGCTCGCCGTCCTCGATGAGCAGAGCCATGATCGGGCCGAACACGTCAACGCCGATGTTCTCAGGAATGTCCAAGAGGCGGTTCTCCTGCAGATCAAAAATACGCCCACCGGAGGCCCCGAAGTCATGGAGGAGTAGATATCGCGGGTTGCTGCAGGCTTGAAACGAACTCGCAGTGAACGGAAGAGTAGACAGGGTCGCGCCATTTTCCAGCGAAAAAATCTTGGGCGTATGCGGTTTTTCCCGCTCAGAAGCCACGACGCGGTTTCCATCGAGCCAGGCCACCGAAGAGTGCAGTCGGTCCTTGATGGAGCCGGGAAGATTCAGCTTTTTCTGGGTTTGAAGATCGATGCGGGAACCGACTCCACGAGGACTCCCGACGATTAGTTCCTGGGCGTTTGGAGAAAAAAGCATGGGAACAATCTGCACATCGCGATCGGCCATGGGCGCCCAGGAATTGACCAGGATGAACCCGATGGGACCTGCATAGACGCCATTGGTGTCCAAGCGCAAAAGGGCCCCGGGATTTTCGGTCAGCATCTTATCTGCGGGACTGGCATAAATCTCTTGTGCGGTCGCCAGGTCAAAAGCCTTGAGCGAGAAGTCGGGCTGGGCGCATGCGAGGCGCGTGCCGTTCGGCGAGACGGCAACACTCAGGCAGCCCTCCTTTATCGGCAGGGCTTTGAGATCAAGTCGTTCGAGGTTTTCGAGATTTCTAGTAGCCACACGCAGATCGCGAGCAACCATCCGGATGGCTTGCGAATCCGGAGTGAAGGAAGCGTCATAGAGCTTATCCGCCACGATGTGCACGACAAACTTCAATGGGTCAGCGGAAAAGACAAAGACTCCTGTGGAGTCCTTTGCCAGCAGGTGTCGGCCGTCCGAGCTGAACCGCACGTCGAACGAGCCGCTGCGCAAGGGTGGCGTTAACTGGGCGCGTGAGAGAATGCCGTGAAGGTTTTCTCGCGGTCTGGTCGCTTGGGGAAGAGCCAGGGAGGGGAGCTGCGCAAGCAGCAAGGCGAAAGCTAGAAAGAAAAACGCAAATGCCGGGAAGAACCGGGGAGGCGAATTCACCTGTTTCATAGGAGAAGATCGAAACGGAGTCTAGCATCCTGAAGCAGGCGCGGCAAAGAAATGTGGCTAAGCTTCTGTCGCCGGGGAAATCAGGGATATCGCGGCGTTACGCCATTTACTAATGGGCTTTGGGCCACTTTCTATATGAGATGGGCTTGCCAATCCACGCGGCAGTTGGCAGACTCAGCGCGTGGTTATAGGTCTGTTCTCGGAATTGGATGCACCCGGCGGGGTGCAGCGGGCAGGGCGCCATCTGGCGGCGGTGCTGACCGAATTTGCTTCCAGCCGCGGATGGGACTGCCGACTGCTCAGCTTGAACGATTCCCCCGAACTGCACCGCGCCACAGTAGGCGGACGAGAATTTGTGTTTACTGGTTGCCAGAGGGCCAAGACGCGCCTCACGGTGACGGCGCTGCGCGCTGCGAAACGAGACGCGAAGCTGGTGCTGGCGGGACACCCGAACCTCGCACCAATTGTGCAGGCGATGCGCGTGGTTGCCCCAAGGATGAAAAGCATTGTTTGCACGCACGGTGTCGAGGTGTGGGAACCGCTGGGGCGAATGCGGCGGGCCGCGCTGCAGCGGACAAATCTCGTACTGGCGCCGAGCCGGGATACGGCGGAGCAAGTAGCTACGCAACAGGAAGTTGCACGCGAGCGAATTCGCGTGCTGCCCTGGGCGCTCGACCCGCAATTCGAAGCGCTGCTCGGGAATTCGGCCTCGAAACCACCGAGAGAATTTCCGAGCGGGCGGGTCATCTTAACAACCGGCCGCTGGGTGGCGGCGGAACGCTACAAGGGCATGGATACGCTGATTACGGCCCTGCCGCGGTTGCTGACGACGTGGCCGGAGTTGCAGCTGGTGCTGGCTGGCTCCGGAGATGACCGGGCCTGGCTCGAAGACTTCGCGGAGAAAAACGGCGTCGAGCGGCACGTACATTTTCTGACTGGGATCAGCAATGAGGAATTGGCGGCGTGCTATAAGGGCTGCGAGGTTTTCGCTTTGCCCAGCCGCGGGGAAGGATTTGGTCTGGTTTACCTAGAGGCCATGGCGTGCGGCAAACCGGTGATCGGCGGGACCCACGGGGGCGCGCCGGAACTGATTCAGGACGGTGTTACCGGCTATCTCGTGCCACACGGGGATCCCATGCAATTGGCCACGGCCTTACAAACCTTGCTGGCGGACCCGCAACACGCCAGAGAAATGGGCGCACGCGGCCGTCAAACCGTTGACCACGAATACCGCTTCCAGAATTTTGTGAAAGCCCTGAAGAAAATCCTGCGCGATCAATGCGAATCCTGAAGGTTACGGAAACCTACGCTCCATTTCTGGAATTTGGAGGGCCGCCCGTGAAAGTGCGGGCGCTTGCCGAAGGCCTGGCGCGAAGGGGACATCAGGTAACGGTGCTTACGGCGGACTGGGGATTGAAGGAACGCGCGGCGGAGACGAAAGAGAAAGCCATCGAGGAACGATCGCCCTTCGGATGGCGGCGCAACGAGAATAATGTCGAAGCGGTCTATCTGCCAAAGTGGCTGCATTACCGGCAAGTGAGCTGGAACCCCGCCGTGAACCGGTATTGCAAGGCGCATCTGCAGGATTTCGATGTCGCGCATATTTTTGGATTGTACGATCTACTCGGTCCCGCGGTGGCGAAGGCTTGCCGGAAACGCGCGATCCCTTACGTGGTCGAACCCATTGGGATGTTTGTTCCGATTGTGCGAAACGTCTGGTTGAAGCGCATTTATCACCTCTTGTTGGGGACCAGGATGCTCCAGGGAGCAAGCGCCGTTGTGGCTACTTCGGAGCAGGAGATCGAAGAGCTGGCTTCCGGGGGCATCCCGCCAGCGAAGATCGCCATGCGGAGAAACGGAGTGGAATCGCCGCTATCGTTTCCGGAACAGGGAGCGTTTCGGAGTTTGTTCGAGATTCCAACAGACACGAAACTTGTGCTCTTTCTCGGACGTCTATCTGTGAAAAAGAGTCCAGAGTTGTTGCTGCGGGCTTTTGCCGAGGTGAAAAGGCGGCTGGTAGGGGTCCAACTGCAACTGCTTTTTGCCGGACCGGACGAGGGTGGGATGAAGGCGCACTTACAGCAAGTCGCGGAGCAACTGGGTGTGAGCCAGCCCGTACAGTTTGCCGGGCCGCTGTTTGGCAAGGATAAGTGGGCGGCTTACCGCGACGCTGATGTTTTTGTTCTTCCGTCACAAAACGAGAATTTTGGAAACACGGCGGCGGAGGCGGTTGCGGCGGGCACCCCGGCCATTGTGACCGGGCAGTGCGGAATCGCGCCGCGGCTTGTAAATCAAGCCGGGCTGGTGGTGAAACACAACGTCAGTGAGCTGGCGGAGGCGCTTTATCAAGTTTTAAACGATGACAAACTCCGTAGACATCTCCAGTCCGGATGCGCTAAAGTCACGTTGGACCTGGGATGGGGAGGTCCTATCCGCGAAATGGAGTCCTTGTACCAGGAGTGTGTCTCCCGCAGGGAACACGGGGAGAAAACCAGCGCGTAGGATAGGTTTTCGGTGCCCAAACCAAAACATAACGTTTTTCGCGCGGTCTGGTGGAGTTGCAACCTCCTCTTAGCATTGGCGCTTGTTGCGGTGGTGTACGCGGGATATCGCGAATTTGCGATCCGCTGGTATCTCGACGGCTTCTCGGATGCCATTGTTCCCGGCATCATGCCGGCAGAGCCGAAAGTTCAAGCCCTCCTCGATTGGATGCGTGCCGAACCATCGCGTGCGCCGGGCAATCCGGACGGGCTGTCAACACGCGATCCGCAAGTCACGCTCAACTATCAAAAACTATTGCAGGTGTGCGGCACGGCGACGAATGCATTTTTGAATCTCGCGCGAGAAGACGATTTGCGTGTGCGCCGACTGCTACTGCTGTCGCCTGATGGAAGTGCCAAACACGTTGTCGCCGAGGTGCTGATCGACGGGCGCTGGATCGTTGTCGATCCCACGTACCATGTGATCATGCGCGATAAGAGCGGACGGATGCTGGCCCGCACCGATTTGCAACGGCAAGACCTGTTCGCGCAGGCGACCAGCACCATCCCCAAATATCCGCCTGAGTACACCTACGATCGTGTCGCGCACGTGCGAATGGCCCGGCTGCCAATCGCAGGGCGGTATTTGGGAAGGTTTTTCGATGCAATCTATCCGGGGTGGGAAGAAGCCGTGGACTGGAGCCTGCTCCTCGAGCGCGAGTCGTTCTTTTATTTCGTGTTAGCCTTAACGGCTTTTCTCCTCCTATTCGCGTTTCGCCAAATCCTCGGGTGGTACGCTGACAGCATGTTGCGTATTTCCCGCTTCCACCTTCGGGAAAACCTGGTACGCGCGAGCGTGACCTTCTTCTCGACGCCGGAGATCAAAGAATAGCGTGTGCGGAATCTGCGGAGTCGCCTTCACTTCGCGCGGTGCCGAGGCAGAATCGCGAGTGAGGGCCATGGCTGCGGCGCTGGGTCACCGCGGCCCGGATGAAGAGGGATTCCTCCTGGGCGAAGCCCGCGCCCCAGGCCTCGCCCTAGGCATGCGCCGGCTGAGTATCATCGACCTCGCCGGCGGCCACCAACCCATCTGGAACGAAACGAAGGACGTCGCGGTCGTTTTCAACGGTGAGTTGTACGGCTACCGCGATTTGCGCGAGCGGCTGATCCTCTGCGGACACCGCTTTGCGACGCAATCCGATACGGAGATCCTCGTCCACGCGTGGGAAGAGTGGGGCGAAGACGCTCTCAACGAGCTGCGCGGAATGTTTGCGTTTGCGTTGCTTGACCTGCGCGAGCGTTACGCCACTGCGCCAATCCTTTTTCTGGCCCGCGATCCGCTGGGAATCAAGCCGCTCTATTACACGCAGACGCCGGAAGGATTTGCCTTTGCTTCGGAAGTGCGGGCGTTGCTGGCGGCTGGCGCGGCGCCAAAAAATCTGTCGCGGGACGCGCTGACCTCTTACCTATTATTCGGCAGCGTCAGCGAGCCCGTGACGCTGGTCGAAGGAGTGTTCAGCCTGCCTCCCGGCCACCGCATGCTGCTGCACGTTCCAGAACGCCGGCGAACGCCGCGGGCTCGGCAGTGGTGGGATCCGGCCGCGTCTCCTGCCGCAAGAGACACGAAAAAACCAAGGGACCTCGCCTCCGCGGCCAAGAAGTTGCGGCCCATGCTCGAAGATGCCGTAAAGACGCACCTGATCGCGGATGTGCCCGTGGGATTGTTCCTTTCTAGCGGGCTGGACTCGGGCGCCATTGCGGGGCTGGCCGCAAAGGCGCAAGCGGGAATCCAGAGCTTCACGCTCACGTTTCCCGGAACAGCGTTTGATGAGGCAGCGGCAGCCCGCGTGATTGCCGAGCATTGCCGCACAAAGCACACCGCAGTGGCGCTCGATGGCGGATCCGTGTTGGAGCGCGTCGACGAAGCCATCGCCGCGCTGGACGAGCCCACGATGGATGCGGTGAACACCTATTTTGTATCGTGGGCGGCGAGGAAAGTCGGGCTGAAGGTCGCGCTCTCCGGTCTGGGAGGCGATGAGCTTTTTGCCGGATACCGCACGTTTCGGGACACGCCCCGATTTACAAGGCTGATTCGCACCGCCTGGTTTGTCCCTGCCGTCGCAAGGAAATTGACAAAACCACTTGTTGCGGCGCTCGTCGGAAGCGGCGGTTCGCCTGATGCGGGGCGCAAAGCCGTCGCGGCGTGGGTTTCTCCCGACGCTCTCCCGCACCCGTATTTCTTCACTCGAACGCTTTTTCCGCCAGGAAAGCTGGAACAAATTATCGAGCCGCGGTTCCGGCCCAGCACCATTGGGCCGGATGGCGTGACGCTCGAGCCGACCTGGCTCGGCTGGCTCCAGCGGGCCGCTGACGAATCGCGAAAACTGGAACCCGTGGCCGGTATTTCCTGGTTGGAGATGCGCAGTTATATGGCGAACACGCTGCTGCGCGACACGGACTCGGTGAGCATGGCAGAGTCGCTTGAAGTGCGGGTTCCTTTGCTGGACACGCCGCTAGTGGAATTTGTACACGCTTTGCCGGACGCGGCGCGCCGCCGGCCGGGCGTGCCAAAAGCGTTGTTTGTGGAAGCCATCCGCGACTTGCTGCCTGGAGAAATTCTCGGACAGAAAAAGCGCACGTTTACGCTGCCTTGGGAAGAATGGTTGCGCGGGCCGCTTCACCAAAAAATAGAAACCAGCTTCGCGAATCCTGCGGCAGCGCTGACGCCGGTGTTGCGGCCCGGCGGCATGAAAAGCGTTTGGAACGATTTTCTCGCCGGCAAAACCACCTGGTCTCGTCCATGGTCCTTGTTCGTGCTGAATGAGTGGTGCCGCCGGCATCTGGCTGCGTAAGCCCGCGCCTGAGGTAAACTGGCTCATCACGCCATGAACATTCTGGGGATCAATGCGTATCACGGAAACGCTTCCGCGGCGATGGTGTGCGACGGGCGGTTGATTGCGGCTGTGGAAGAGGAGCGCTTCAACCGCGTCAAATATGCGGCAGGATTTCCTTCTCAAGCGATCGGTTATTGCCTGAAGGCTGCCGGTCTCACGCTGAAGGACATCGACCACGTCGGTGTTCCGCGAAATCCCTACGCGCGTCTTGCAACCAAGATTTTTTACGCGCTGCGCATGCCTTCCTTTGCACGCGAACGCGCAAAAGTATTGGTGAAGTTCCAAGGCATTCCCGAAGCGCTGGCGCAGGCGTTCGATGCTGATCCCAGGATCATCCGCGCGAAGTTTCATCGCATTGAGCATCACCAGGCGCACCTGGCCAGCAGTTTTTATTGCTCGCCTTTTGAACGCGCAGCGCTGCTTTCCGCCGACGGCCTCGGCGATTTTGCCAGTACTATGTGGGGAACCGGCAGCGGCAGCCGCATGAAAATTGAAGGGGCCATTGCGTTTCCTCATTCATTGGGGCTTTTTTACAGTGCGGTCACACAATATCTGGGTTTTCTGAAATTTGGAGACGAATACAAAGTCATGGGTCTGGCCGCCTACGGGCAGCCCGGACAACGGGAATTTTTTCGTGACATCGTACGTTTCGAGAATGGTTCCAGCCGAAACGGGTTCCGGCTGGGGCTGGATTACTTTTCTCACCATCGCACCGGGCCGGAAATGTCCTGGGCGGAAGCGGGCCAAACGCCCACGCTTGGCAAATTGTTTTCCGAAGGGATGGAAATGCGCCTCGGTCCGGCGCGCTCGGCGGACCAGGCGTTAGAACAGCGGCATCGCAACTTGGCGGCCTCGCTACAGCTGCGGCTGGAAGAAGTCTATCTCGGCATGTTGAAAAAATTAGCCGGCCGCACGGGATTGAAAGCCGCCTGCCTGGCGGGAGGAGTGGCGTTCAACTGCGTAGCCAACGGGAAAATGTTTGACGCGACGCCATTCGAGCAGATTTACGTTCATCCGGCCGCGGGAGATGGCGGGCTCTCCGTCGGAGCAGCGTTCTTCGTGTGGCACCAGATTCTTGGCAAGCCTCGGTCGTTTGTGATGAATCACGCCTACTGGGGCCCTGAGTACTCGCGTGAAGACATTCGCCGCGCTGTCGATTCGCATGGCCTCGCGCAAAAAGGCTGCGTCATTTCGGAACCTGGCGAAGGAGAATTGATGCGTCGCGCGGCGGCCATCATCGCCGATGGCAAAATTCTTGGCTGGTTTCAGGGAAGAGCGGAATGGGGTCCGCGTGCGCTGGGCAACCGCAGCATCGTTGCCGATCCGCGCCGGCCAGAAATGAAGGAGATCCTCAACCAACGCATCAAACACCGCGAAATCTTCCGCCCCTTTGCTCCTTCGATTCTCGCCGAAGCCACTTCAGAGTACTTCGAGAAATCGCATCCCTCGCCGTTTATGACGCTGGCCTATACCGTTCGCCCGGACAAGCGCGACAAAATTCCCGCACCCACGCACGTGGACGGCACGGGGCGCCTGCAAACCGTCACTCGAGAAGCGAACCCTCGCTACCACGCCCTCATTTCGGAGTTTCGCGATCTCACCGGCGTGCCCGTCGTTTTGAACACTTCTTTCAACGACAACGAACCGATTGT
>Ga0126381_100011209_pt1 | contig 10127 bp, 8 predicted proteins | sample PanSoiMetPlot_28_FD_96465 | JGI IMG/M metagenome (GOLD analysis project Ga0126381, IMG submission 96465) | Tropical forest soil microbial communities from Panama - MetaG Plot_28 | ecosystem: Environmental > Terrestrial > Soil > Tropical forest > Bulk soil | place: Panama | collected 2016-02-17 | reverse complement strand
GCCCAGGGCTACGAGGCGGGCGGCCACACCGGCGAGATCGCGACCATGGTGCTGGTGCCGGAGATCGCCGACGCGGTCGGCGCGCAGGTGCCGGTGCTCGCGGCGGGCGGGATCGGCTGCGGCCGCCAGATCGCCGCCGCGCTCGCGCTCGGCGCGGCCGGCGTGTGGATGGGCTCGGCCTGGCTGACCACCGAGGAGTACACGCTCGGCTCGGCCATGCCCGCGCTGCGCGAGGCGCTGCTCGCGGCCACGTCGTCGGACACGGTGCGCTCGCGGATCTACAGCGGCAAGCCGGCGCGGCTGCTCAGGAACCGCTGGACGCAGGCCTGGGCCGAGCCGGGCGCGCCCGATCCGCTCCCCATGCCGCTGCAGAACCTGCTGGTCAGCGAGGCGCATCAGCGGCTGATGCGGTCCGGCCGGCCGGACGTGGTGCCCATGCCGGTGGGGCAGATCGTGGGGCGGATGAACGAGGTCCGGCCGGTGGCGGAGGTGATCTCCGCCCTGCTGCACGAGGCCGGCGAGACGCTGACCCGGCTCGACCGCCTGCGTTAGCCCGCCCGCTGCGCCCTTCGGCCGGGCACCGGCCCCCGGGCCGGGCCTCCGGTCTCCCGGCCGGGCCGTCGGCCCTCCCGGGCGGCGGGCCCTCCCCGGGTTGTCCCCCGGTTCGGGTAATCTCAGCATAACGGATTTAGTGAGGTATACCTCTTAAGTCCGTTAACGAGGGTAATTACGGGGTCCTGGCGGGTAATCCGGGGGGCCTTCGGCGCACTACATGGTGACGGTCCGATGCCCCGGAGGCCGCCGTCTCAGCCCGGCGGGGAAGGAAGGGGGCCCGGTGGACGATCCGCGTGAGCGGTTCGCAGGCCTGTACGACCGGTACTACCGGAACGTGCTGCGCTACGCCCTCCAGCGCACCGAGCAGGGGTCGGCCGAGGACGTGGCGAGCGAGGCGTTCCTGATCGCCTGGCGGCGCTGGCCCGATGTCCCGGAGCCGCCGCTGCCGTGGCTGCTCGGGGTGGCCCGCAACCTGCTCCGCAAGCAGGCCAAGGCCGGCCGCCGGCGGCGGCTGCTCGCCGACCGGATCGCGGCGCTGACCCGCGAGGCCGACGCGGTCGGATGGGACGCGGGGGAGCACGTCGTGGAGCGCGCGGCCGCCCTGGACGCCCTCGCGTCGCTGCCCGAGCACGACATCGAGGCGCTGACCCTGGTCACCTGGCATGGCCTGGACGCGCGCGAGGCTGCCGCCACGCTCGGCTGCACGCCGCGCACGTTCGCGGTCCGGCTGCACCGGGCGCGGCGCCGGCTGACCGCCGCGCTGTGGGCTCAGGACCGGCCTCCGCGCCCCGCTCAGCTCCTGGCGGTCACCATCCGTCCCGGGCCGGCGGGCGGCGTGATCTCGGCCCGCAGCGGCGTGACGGTCGGCCAGCCGACGGGCTGGACCAGCAAGATCGCAGTGCCTCGGTCGCCCTGACGGCCTGACCAGGGGTTTCCCGGCCGCCGTCGCCGGCCTGGAGGGCGGCCGGGCCAGCCCCTGAACGCTGCGGCCAACGCTCTCGTCCGTTCCCGGACATGCCGGTGTAATCCCGGCGGCCCTCGCCTGACTACATGATGGCGGCCGCATCACCAGGACGCTGCCTCGTCATTCCGGCAGGGAAGGAAGGGGACCCGGTGGACGATCCGCTTGAGCGGTTCGCCGGCCTCTACGACCGGTACTACCGCAACGTGCTGCACTATGCCCTGCAGCATGCGGAGTCCGGCTCGGCTGAGGACGTGGCCAGCGAGGCATTCCTGATCGCCTGGCGGCGGTGGCCCGGCCTCCCCGAGCCGCCGCTGCCGTGGCTGCTGGGGGTGGCCAGGAACCTGCTCCGCCAGCAGGCCGCGGCCGGGCGCCGGCGCCGGTTGCTCACCGAGCGGATCGCGGCGCTGACCAGCGAGGCCGACGTGACCGCCTGGGACGCGGCCGAGCACGTGGTCGAGCGCGCTGCGGCCCTGGACGCGCTCGCCGTGCTGTCCGAGCGCGACGTGGAGGCGCTCACCCTGGTCACCTGGCACGGCCTCGACCTGCGGGCCGCCGCATCGGTGGTTGGCTGCACGCCGCCCGCGTTCGCGGTGCGGCTGCACCGGGCGCGGCGCCGGCTGAATGCGGCGCTGCGGGCCGCGGACCGGGCGGAGAAACCCTCCGTGCCCCCGCCAGCGGCGGGCCGCCCGCGGCCTGCGGCCGTACCCCGTGACCCGGCCGCATCGACCTCGAAGGAACGGCCATGAACCGGATGGATGACCCGCTGAAGGTCGTGACCGACCTCAGGCCGGCCGTGCTCGACCACCTGATCGAGCGCGGATACGCGCAGCGCCGCGACGCCGACCTGGTGCGCGCCGCGGCTGACCGCCCGGCGCGGCCGGGTCCCGCGCGCAGGCCACGGTCCCGCGCCGGGCACGGCCGGCCGCGCTGGTACCTGGTGACCGGAGGGATCGCGGTCGCGGCGGCGGCGGCCGTGGCGGCGGTCGCCCTCACCGGTGCCCCGCCCGCCAGCCACCGCCCGGCGTCGCCGGCGCCGCGAGCCCACGCCGCCACGCCACCGCACGCCACGCCGGCCCAGTTCACCACCGCCCGCCAGGTCCTGCTGACCGCGGCGGCCCACGTGACCAGCGTCCCGGCCACCGGCAAGTACTGGCGTCTCCAGGAGATCACCGGGGTAACCTGGCCAGCCGGGACCACAGCGCATCCGTATGACATATCGCTGGCGGTCAGCTTCGACCAGTGGAATCCCAAACGGGCGGGCCAGAAGAGCTGGGACATCTTCCATGAGCTCGGCGCCGCCCCCGCGACCGCGGCGGACGCGGCCGCGTGGCGCGCCGCCGGATCCCCGGCAACGTGGCACAGCGGACAGCAGTCCACCAGTCAGACCGTCAATGGGACGGCCGCGGGCGTGCCATGGGTCGGGGAGCTGGCCACCAGCACGGCCGCGTCAGCCCGGGGCGCGAGCTGGCAGGTCAGCAACGGCATCGTCGGGTACATCGAAGGTGACCTGCCCGGGCTGACGGCGGTCCAGTTCCGCCAGATGCCGACCACGTCGGCGGGCGTCAAAGCGCTGCTGCGCCATTACTACGTGGAGACCAACTGCCCTAGCCACCCCGCCAGCTGCTCGACCGAGGGCCAGTTCCTCTGGTCCGAGGCGCTGGCCCTGCTGCAGGACCCAGTCTCCGCACCGGTGCGGTCGGCGACCTTCAAGGTCATGGCCTCGCTGCCGGGCGTCCGGCTGCTCGGCCCGATGACCGATCCGCTCGGCCGACCCGGATACGGGCTGTCCGCAGGCCCGGAAGGCCTGAGCTTCGGGGGGTTCAACCCGCTCCAGGCCGTGGTGATCGACCCTCGTACCGGGTCGCTGCTTGCAACCGAAGACATCGGGCCGGTGCCGTCCAACGTGAAATGCCTGACCTTCCATGTGCCGGCCGGAGGGGGCAGTGCCCCGGGACAGCCTGTGGTCAAGGTGGGCAGCGTCAACGGAAAGCCCATCATGGGGACCTGCGTCGGCTCCGCGTATCAGGGCCGGAGCTACCGGAGCCAGGTGGATAGCTATACCGCCCTGGTCAGCGCGGGCTGGACCAGCGCCTCACCGGTGCTGCCTCCCCCGGCAACCTGGACATCCGACGGCAGCCTTCCGGGAGACCCGACCTTGCTGTTCGTGCCGTGCGACCGCACGGGGTGTTAGACCTGCCGGGCGGCGCAGACGCGGCCGCGTGTCCGGGCCTGCCGGTGGTTTTGACTTTGGGGGTCGCGGGGGGTACCCCCCCGCGGGTCATACTGCTGGCATGGGCGATCGCAACGTGCTGGGCGGCGAGCTTGAGCCGTGCGGCAGTGACCCGGTCACCGGGTTTTACCGGGACGGCTGCTGCCACACCGGGCCGGAGGACCGCGGCAGCCACACCATCTGCGCCGTGGTGACCGCCGAGTTCCTGGAGCACCAGCGCGGGATCGGCAACGACCTGTCCACCCCGGTCCCCCAGTTCCAGTTCCCCGGGCTGGTGCCCGGGGACCGCTGGTGCGTGACGGCCGCGAACTGGCTGCGAGCCCACCATGCCGGCGCCGCCGCCTACGTGGTGCTCGCCTCGACCCACGAACGGGCCCTGGAGCTCGTGCCGCTGGCCGCCCTCCAGGAACACGCGATCGACGTCCCCGCGAGCCCCGAGGCCCTCGAGGACTGAACGCCACGTCGGCCGCCGGATCGCGACCGTTAGGATGAGGCGCCGCAAGGAGGTTGACCATGCCATCTCGTGTCGAGTCGGTCGAGACGCCCGACGGATCGTTTGACCTGCCGGTGTGGCTGCCGGCCGACGGCTCGGGCCCGGGCCTGCTGCTGATCCAGGAGATCTACGGCATCAGCGACTACGTCCGGGAGGTCGCCGATGACCTGGCCGGGCTCGGCTATGTGGTCGCCGCGCCGGACCTGTTCTGGCGGCTCGAACCCGGCTACCAGGCCAAGCATGACGACGAGGGCCTGAAGCGATCGCTCGAGATGGGCTCGCGGTTCGACGCCCAGCAAGGGGTGGCCGACTCGGTGGCCGCACTTGATCACCTGTCGGCACTACCCGAGGTCGAGGGCGGCCTTGGCGTCATCGGGTTCTGCCTGGGCGGAACCATCGCGTACTTCGTGGCCGGACAGACCGAGGTCGCCGTCGTGGTCTCGTTCTACGGCTCGGGCGTCCCGGACAACCTCGACGTCCTCGACCGGATCGACGTCCCGGTGCAGTTCCACTTCGGCGGGAGCGATCCCTACATCCCGCGCGAGCAGGTCGCGAAGGTGGAAGCGGCCGCCGCGAGCAAGCCCAACGTGGAAATGCACGTCGAGGAGGACGCCGGGCACGCCTTCCACAACCGGAAGGCCCCCATGTTCCACATGCCCGAGCCGGCCGCCCGGGCGTGGCAGCGCACCGAGGAGTTTCTGCGGCGCCACCTCCCCGCGCGGCACCACCAGGCGACCCCGGCCTCCTGAGCCGCGGGGGCCGACGCGGGCCGCCCGGGTGGAATCACGACGCGCCCGCGGATGCTGTACCGGGTAGACCATGACACTCACCGACCAGCTCCCGCAGACCGCCGGCCCGGACGATCTCTTCAACGCCTTCGAGGCGTGGGCCAAGCAGCAGGGCCTCTCCCTGTATCCGCACCAGGAGGAGGCGCTGATCGAGATCGTGTCCGGCGCCAACGTGATCCTCAGCACCCCGACCGGCTCCGGCAAGAGTCTGGTGGCCGCGGGCGCGCACTTCGCCGCGCTGGCCCAGGGCCAGCGCAGCTTCTACACCGCGCCGGTCAAGGCGCTGGTGTCGGAGAAGTTCTTCGCGCTGTGCGAGACGTTCGGGCCCGCCAGCGTGGGCATGATGACCGGCGACGCCAGCGTGAACGCCGACGCCCCGATCATCTGCTGCACCGCGGAGATCCTGGCCAGCATCGCGCTGCGGGAGGGCGCGCGGGCCGACGTCAGCCTGGTGATCATGGACGAGTTCCACTTCTACGCCGACCCCGACCGCGGCTGGGCCTGGCAGGTGCCGCTGATCGAGCTGCCCGACGCCCAGTTCCTGCTGATGTCGGCGACGCTGGGCGATGTCAGCCGGTTCGAGCGGGACCTGACCCGGCGCACCGGCCGGCCCACGGCCGTCGTCCGCTCGGCGGAGCGCCCCGTGCCGCTGCTGTTCTCCTACGTGGTCACGCCGCTGCACGAGACGCTGGAGGAACTGCTGGCCACCCGGCAGGCGCCCGTCTACATCGTGCACTTCACCCAGGCCGCCGCCATCGAGCAGGCCCAGGCGCTGATGAGCGTCAACGTGTGCACCCGCGCGGAAAAGGATGCCATCGCCGATCTGATCGGCAACTTCCGGTTCGCCGCCGGCTTCGGCAAGACCCTGTCCCGGCTGGTCCGGCACGGCATCGGCGTGCACCACGCCGGCATGCTGCCCCGCTACCGGCGGCTGGTGGAGACCCTGGCCCAGGCCGGCCTGCTCAAGGTCATCTGCGGTACCGACACCCTGGGCGTCGGCATCAACGTGCCGATCCGAACGGTGGTGTTCACCGCCCTGTCCAAGTACGACGGGAGCAAGACCCGGCTGCTGCAGGCCCGCGAGTTCCACCAGATCGCCGGGCGGGCCGGGCGGGCCGGGTTCGACACCACCGGCTACGTGGTGGTCCAGGCCCCCGAGCACGTGGTGGAGAACGAGCGGGCCCTGGCCAAGGCCGGGGACGACCCGAAGAAGCGCCGCAAGGTGGTGCGCAAGAAGCCCGCGCCGGGCTTCGTGTCCTGGGGCCAGCCCACGTTCGAGCGGCTGGTCGCGGCCGAGCCCGAGCCGCTGCAGTCCAGCTTCGCGGTAACCCACGCGATGCTGCTGAACGTGATCAGCCGGCCGGGCGACGCGTTCGCGGCCATGCGGCACCTGCTGACCGATAACCACGAGGACCCGGCCGCGCAGCGCCGCCACATCCGGCGGGCCTTCGCGATCTACCGCGCGCTGCTGGCCGGGGGCGTGGTCGAGCGGCTCGCCGACCCCGACCAGCAGGGCCGGCGGTGGCGGCTGACCGTGGACCTGCAGGACGACTTCGCGCTCAACCAGCCGCTGTCACCGCTCGCGCTGGCCGCCATCGGCCTGCTGGACTCCGAATCGCCGGAGTACCCGCTGGACGTGCTGTCGGTCATCGAGGCCACCCTCGATGACCCGCGGCAGGTGCTGGCCGCGCAGCTGTTCAAGGCCCGCGGCGAGGCCGTGGCCCAGATGAAGGCCGACGGCATCGAGTACGACGAGCGGATGGAACTGCTGGAGTCGGTCACCTACCCGCAGCCGCTGGCCGGCCTGCTGGAGGGCGCGTACGAGATCTACCGGCAGGGCCACCCGTGGGTCGCCGACCACGAGCTGGCGCCCAAGTCGGTGGCGCGGGACTTGTACGAGCGGGCCATGACCTTCACCGAGTACATCGGCTTCTACCAGCTGTCCCGGTGCGAGGGGCTGGTGCTGCGGTACCTGGCCGAGGCGTACCATGCGCTGCGCCGGACCGTGCCGGAGGAGGCGCGGACCGAGGAACTCACCGACCTGATCGAGTGGCTGGGCGAGCTGGTGCGCCAGGTCGACTCCAGCCTGGTCGACGAGTGGGAGAAGCTGCGCCAGCCGGAGGGTGAGCCCGTGGCCGTGATCGACGAGCGGCCGCCCGCCGTGACCGGCAACCCGCGGGCGTTCCGGGTGCTGGTGCGCAACGCCCTGTTCCGCCGGGTCGAGCTGGCCGCGCTGCGGCGGTACGAGGACCTGGGCGCGCTGGACGCCGAGGCAGGCTGGGACGCCGAGGCCTGGGCCGGGGCGGTGGAGCCCTACTTCGACGAGCACGCGGACATCGGCACCGGGCCCGACGCCCGCGGGCCGGCGCTGCTGATCATCGACCGGCAGCGGGATCACTGGTCGGTGCGCCAGATCTTCGACGACCCGGCCGGCGATCACGACTGGGGGATCAGCGCGGTGGTCGACCTGGACGCCTCGGACGAGGCCGGCGCCGCCGTCGTGCGCGTCACCGACGTCGGCCAGCTCTAGCCCGCGGCGAGCCCTCACCCGGCGAGGGTGACTCTCGTTCTTTTGCCGGGCATCCGCCGTCGGCCTGCTCAATACTCGCCACGGGGCGGGTTTCCGGCAGAAGGAGACAAGAACGCCATGGCCGATCTCATCGTGATCGGGTACCCCGACGAGGCCACCGCCGAAGCGGCTGCGGAGGAGGCCCGCCACCTGGCCGACGACCTCATCATCAAGCCCGACCAGATCGCGGTGATCAGGCGCGACACCGACGGCAGCTACCACGTCCACACCAGCCACCACGCCGTGGGCTTCGGGATGGCCTGGGGGACGTTCTGGGGGATCCTGTTCGGGGTGCTGTTCTTCATCCCGGTTCTCGGGATGGCCGTCGGTGCCGGGCTGGGCGCCGTCATGGGCAAGCTCATGAAGTCGAGAATCGACGAGGCCTTCCAGGATCAGGTGCGGGAAATGGTCAAGCCCGGCACGTCCGCGCTGTTCCTCATGCTGGAGGAGGCGACCCCGGACAAGGCGCTGGACGCGATGAGCCAGTACGGGGGCACCGTGCTCAAGACCTCGCTGTCCAAGGAGGACGAGGCGGCAATCCAAGACGCCCTGCACGGGAGCGGCGAGGGAGCCTGACGGCTAGGACCTGGCGAGTAGCCTGGTCCTGTTGATTACCGGATCGACGCCGCGGACCTCCTGGTCGGCCAGGGTCCGGCAGCTGGCCCAGGCCATCCGGGACAGCGATGAGGCGGCAGTGCAGGCCGCCGTGTTCCGGCTGAGCCGGTCCCGGCGGTTCCTGGCTCCGGCGGCCCTGGCCGTCGGCGCGGTCGTCATGCTCCTCGACGGGGTGAAGCTGCTGTTCGCCAACTGGCGGCTCACCCTGATCCAGGTCCTTCCGGCCATGTGGATCTGGGCCGCCATGCTCGACCTGAAGGCCCACGTGCTGCGCGGCAAGTCCTTCCACATACTGAACGGGCCGGTCGTGGTCCCGGTGGTGCTGGCCGTGGCCGCGGTCACCGCGGCGAGCTTCTTCCTCAACGCCGTGTTCGCGTTCGCGATCGCCCGGCCGGGCCCGCCGGCTATCCGGCGGGCGTTCGGCGAGGCGCGGGCGCGCCTGGGGGTCATCCTGGCCTGGGGCACGGTCGTGGGCATCTGCCTCGGCCTGGCCACCATCGTCCTGTCCCGCTGGGGGGTGCGGTGGTTCGCTATCTCGCTGAGCGTGGTTATCGGCGTGATGATGGTCTGCTACGTCGCGGTGCCCGCACGGCTGATCGGCATGAAGGTCACCCGGTCGAGGCGAGACAAGGTGGCCGCCGCGGTGCTCGGCGGGGCCCTCGGAGCGGTGGTCTGCGCCCCCGGCTACATCCTCGGCCGCACGGGGATCCTCATGCTCGGATCGAGCGTCCTGCTCGTCCCGGGCATCATCCTGCTGACCATCGGCCTTGCGTTGCAGGCGGGCACCAGCGGCGCGGTCAAGGCGGTCAAGATGAGCGCCAAGCTGAGCGCTGGGCACCAGCCCGCCGATCCCCAGCCGCTTCCCCCGCCCCGCCTGGCCGGGCCCGGCTCAGCTCAGTAACCCCAGACCTCCTGCGCGGTCTCCACGATCAGCCGGAGCTTGGCCCACTGCTGCTCCGGGGTGAGGTCGTTGCCCTCCTTGGTGGAGGAGAACCCGCACTGCGGCGACAGGCACAGCTGGCCGAGGTCGACGAACCGCGCGGCGTCCTCGATCCGCCGCTTCAGGTCGTCCTTGCTCTCCAGCTCGCCGCGCTTGGTCGTGACCAGCCCGAGCACGACCCGCTTGCCCTTGGGCACGAACCGCAGCGGCTCGAAGCCGCCGGAGCGCTCGTCGTCCCACTCGCAGAAGAACCCGTCGACGTCGAGCTCGTTGAACAGCGCCTCGGCGACGAAGTCGTAGCCCCCCTCGGCCGCCCACATGCTCTGGTTGTTCCCCCGGCACATGTGGGTGGTCACCGCGAGGTCCGCGGGCCGCCCGGCGAGCGCGCGGTTGATGTTCGCGATGTAGTGCTCGTGCTGGTGCTCGGGGTCACCGCCGATCTCGGCCACGTGCTGCCGTTGGGCAGGGTCGTTCATGTACGCCAGGCTCGTGTCGTCGAACTGCAGGTAGCGGCAGCCCAGGTCGTACAGCCGCCGGACCTCCTCGGCGTAGGCCGCCGCCAGGTCGGCCCAGAACTGGTCCAGGTCGGGGTACACGGTCTCGTCGATCGCCGAGCGCCCGCCGCGGTAGTGCACCATGCTCAGCGACGGGATCGTGAGCTTGGCCACCATGCCCGTGCCGGCCACCGCGCCGGCCAGGAACGAGAACGCGTCGCCGAAGATCGTGTGCTCCAGGGTCAGCGGGGCGACCACGTGCGCCGACGGCGGGGCCCACTCGTACGTCCGCCGCTCGTTATGGAACGCCACCCGGATCGTGTCGTCCTGCACCTTCTGGATGCCGCCGAGCTGGTAGATGAAGTCCATGTGCCAGGACTCGCGGCGGAACTCGCCGTCGGTCGCCGCCCGCAGACCGACCTCCTGCTGCCTGCGCACGACCTCGCGGATCGCCGCGTCCTCGACCTGGCGCAGGTCGT
>Ga0126381_100011207_pt1 | contig 10128 bp, 5 predicted proteins | sample PanSoiMetPlot_28_FD_96465 | JGI IMG/M metagenome (GOLD analysis project Ga0126381, IMG submission 96465) | Tropical forest soil microbial communities from Panama - MetaG Plot_28 | ecosystem: Environmental > Terrestrial > Soil > Tropical forest > Bulk soil | place: Panama | collected 2016-02-17 | reverse complement strand
TCGAGCCTTTGCTCGGCCATCTTCAGATCGCGCCGCTGCTTCTGCAGTTGGTCTTTGTCCATCTGCAGTCGACTGAAGTAGTCGCCCGTGGCCCCAGGTGAGAGTCCTGCGTTCTCTCGCTTAAAGTCGGCGAGGCGTGCCTCGTCGGATTCCAGCGTTTTCCGGTACTCGGCGACTTCGCGCAGGAGGAACTTCTGCGCCTCCTCCGTCTCATCCTTGACGACGCCGAGCGAGCTGGAGACGAATAGGTGCAGGAACTGGTCGACGACACGTCGCGCGGTTTGCTGGTCCCGATCGATATAGGTGATGGTGTAGAGATCGGCAATCTGATTTCTGGTGCCGCCGCCATTGCTCTGTGAACCATTTACGACTGTTAAGCGGACTCACCCGCGTTCCGCAGTCCGTCTACCTGCGCGAAGCCCTGGATGATTTGCTGCGAAAGTACTCAGTCCTGCACAAGGTGAAGTTGCGATCGTGTCCTAGCTGAAGGCTGGGTAGAGAAAAGCCCGCAACTTCAGGCGGAATTCGCGAGCAGGCTGCAAGAGGAATCGTCGCTTGCGGCAGATCCCAGCGATGCGCTCCTCCCCGAAGCGAAGCGGCCGGGCTGTCGGGAAGTCAGTGCGGAAAGGATTACCCCGAGACGCTGTAGAAGTTCGACAGCACACGATTGATCCTCATAGGTGCGCACCAGGGGAAGGTAGTTGGACGGCCACTCTTCTGCGCAGATGGCTTAGTGGCTGGTTTGTAGCTCGGTGTGCCTCGCGATAGTGCAGCCGATCCGCTCTATCTCGGCGCGGGTCAGCACCCAGTCCAGGACCCTGCCCGCGCGGGTGATGGTGATTTGGTAGTTCACGTGGGTCGTGGTGCTGACCACGGGGACCACCTTCACGTCCACCGGCTGCCCGCGCAACTGCATCGTGACCTTTAGCGGCCGGGTACCAATGAACGCGGCGCGCTCTCGGGCCTTCGATCCTTTTGTCTTCCTGCTCCGCAGCTTTGAGTCTTCGAGCTGTCCGCCGGTCTTCACGCCCGAGCCTACCGGGTTCGGAGTGGCGGCGTACGTGGTCTCGAAGATGTCTGGCTTGCAGGGATACAACTCGCCTTTCACGCCTCGAATGATCCAGTCACCAGGCTCGGCGATCATCGTTCCCTCAGGCGCTTTGATCGCCAGCAACGCATAGTCCCGGTCACTCGGATGCACCGCGATAGTCCCATTGGTAAAGGCGTCCTCCAGCCATTGGGGGAGCACGTCGCACTTGAAGGGCGAAGCGTTCCAAGTCTTCCCGGTGTAAACAGCCGCAGCGACCTGCACGGCCTCTATGACGATTGGCTTCTTGCGGTATTTAACCATGCTCACTCCATTCGCATCACGCGATGGCACAGTTATACGCACTGGACGGGCAGCTCGATGTACAGGTCACCCACAGGGTTCCTTTCCCTCAGCGAGCGCGGCGACTTCGGCGCATAGCCGGGCGGGCTTCTCCCTCAGCGGCTCTTCGGTGATGCAGGAGACGTTGACGGTGAGCGGCTCACCCGCGTGGCTTGCGGCGAACACACGGGCGATTACCCGCCGCGCGACCGTCTCGATCAGTTCGCGCTCGTCGGCGGCACGGGAAGCGAGTCGTGCTGTGGAATGAAATAATCCATAGACCCCTCCTTCGACAGCTCTGGATTAAGACAGCGTGCTCCGGTAGAGCTCTCGCCCACGTCTTGAGGACGTACTCTGTGGGGGCAGGAATGCTACTCCACAGTCCACTTAGCGTGGAATCGGATCTAGGTCGTAGGGTGCTCGAGCAGGCATAGACGATCACCGGCGCCGCCGACATCGTCCCCCCACATTGTCTCGTATGCGCTATTCACGCTGGCCGTAGATCCGTACAAGCTCCGCCATCTCGCGGGTGCTTTCGTCCGTGCTGAACCCGGCTGCGACAGAGTGGCGGTTGGCCTCGGGCTGGTTTTGACTCACCTTCCACTTCCCTTCGAGTGTGGCGATCTCGATCTCGATCCCGACAATGGCCCTCTTCTGCGCTTCAATGTATTCGCGAGGCGCATCAGTCACCGACCATGGCTCGACGCGGTTCGCTTCATGCGTAGTCGTTAGCACGTTTATTTGTTCGGCGAGCCACTCGCCTTGGTCCCGCAGCCTGACCTTGCCCCGAACCTGGACCATCGCATAGTTCCAGGTCGGGACCACCTTGCCGGTCTCCTTTTTGGTTGCGTAGTGGGATGGGCTGACGTAGGCATCAGGACCTCGAAACACAACGAGCACAGCCTGATCATCGAGCTCTCGCCACTGCGGATTTGCACGGGCCATATGAGCTTGCAGCACGCCACGCTCGCTATCACCAGTCCTCAGCACGAACGGTACTAGATTCGCAACCAGACCGCTGGCCCCATGGGAAATCAGAAGACCGAGAGGATGGCTGCGAATGAACGCATGCTGGACCTCAAGCCGGTCCTCACGAAAAAGAGATGGGCAATACATCTATTTCCTTGTCTCAAACGGTAGCGAGTGTGCGGCCTGGATCTTCTAGAAGGTCGTCCGGATGGTCGGCCCACGCACGAGCCCTTAAAGCTACAATTCCTGTGTGCCGCCAGACTCTCGTTGAGCCTCACCGAGGGAGTCCTGTTGGGCGGGTGAGGGCTTACAGATGGTTGCTTCGCTGAGTGTAAACCACTCCTTCGTACGATGCTTACCGTCGCTGAAGAGTCGAAAGCCGTCCTGGCGGATGACTCAGTTTGGGCCGGAAGTGGTCGTTGGAGGCGCCGCCCGCTGCACGTTCGGGAAATGCCTACGCGCCCCTGCGTACCTGTTGTCGGTCGTGCGGCAACTCGCAAGTCGCCGCGGCAACCTGGTCAGCCGGGCATGCCGCCCGATCAGCTGGCCCGTTTAGCGCTCGATCATGCGCTGCTGCAATCTGAAGATCTGGTGGTTAGGTTGGCCGGTGCCGCGCAGTGATGCAGCTAACCGTGCTCGCTTTCTTGTTGAGCTGCATCTTCGTGGCTGCCGTGGTGCGCGGGTACGCGGGGTTCGGCTTCTCGCTGCTGTCGATCACTGCGCTGTCGCTAGTGCTCGAGCCACGGCAAATAATTCCAACCATCTTCATACTTGAGGTTTGTGCGAGTATCCACTTACTGGCGATCAGCTGGCGGCATGTGCACTGGCAGGCGCTCGGCTGGCTAATAGTGGGTTGCGTGATCGGCACGCCGATTGGCCTGGACGTCCTGGCGCGCGCCCCCGCGGCCCCCCTCAAGGTCGCACTGGCAAGCGTCGTGCTCATCATCGCCGTAGTGCTCTCACGGGGCTTCGCACTAAAGTCGAAGCCGGGTCGACTGGGCACCGCGGGCACCGGACTCGTATCGGGTGTATTGAACGGAGCGCTCGGCATCGGTGGGCCGCCGGTGGTGATCCTCTTTTTCAGTACCCCGACGGGTGCCGCGACCGGACGAGCGTCGATGATCGCTTATTTCCTGTTCACCGACCTGCTCGGGCTGGGTTGGCAATGGCACGACGGCCTGCTCAACCTCCAGGTGTTCGAGCGTGCACTCCTGTACGCGCCCGCACTGATTGCGGGCGTTTTCGTCGGCAATTGGCTGTTCACGACGGCCGATCCGGCACACTTTCGCGTCTGGGTGCTGCGATTGCTGATTGCACTGGCCGCACTCAGCGGTGGTCACGCGCTCTGGCGGCCGATGTAACGGCGGCCTACGGCTGCTCGCCACTCGCACCTGCTAGCCGTCGCGCCTGAAGGCATCGTCGCCGAGCGCCTCGCGCAGCGGCTCGAGATGGCGCTCGTAGTTTCGCCATCGCCCGATCGAGCCCTTGCCGATAGGCTGCCGCACCTGCCAGCTGCTCGCTGTCAACACCGGTCGGTCGGTGAGGTGGAATTCGAGACAGCGCGGATCCCAGGGGAGACCCAGGTGGGCGAGCATCCGGCGCCCCCAGTGCTCAGGGTCCTCGACCAGTGACTCGTAGCGGACCTCGAGCAGCAGCTCCTGCGGAAGCGTCTGACGCCAGTGCGCCATTAGCCGCCGGTACTCCCTGTAGTAGTGCGCAAGGTCGGTGAGATCGGTGGCGTAGGCGTGCGCGGCGGTGAAGCCCTGGAAGTAAATCGACAGGCAGGTATCGAGCGGATGGCGTTCGAGGTGGATGAAGCGCGCGGCAGGGAGCGCTGCATGGATGAGTCCCAGATTCTTGAAGTTGCTCGGCAGCTTGTCGATGACCCGCACCGCTTCGGCGGACAGTCCCTCGAACGACGCAAGATACTGCCGGCCGAGCGCGGCAATCGTCGCCATGCGTCGTTCGGGTGGCGACGCGAACTCGGCATCGGCCGCGAACTGCCAGAAGAGGACCTCTCCCGCCCCATGCACTTGTGGATGCGAGGCCAGGATCTGCTCGGCGAGCGTGGTGCCCGAGCGGGGCATGCCGAAGACGAAGGCGGGGCGCTCGGACGGCAACCCCGCCGGCCGCAGCGCCTCGAGCGCCGATCGCTCGAACACCGCGAGCGTCCGTGTGACGCGCGCGGTCGTGGTCGCGCGGTCGTAAGGCGGTCGACTGCGCCGGGCGAGCTCGTGGCCTCGCCGGTGATACTCGAATGCCGCATCGAAGTCGCCGACGTCGTCGCAGTACTTGCCAAGCGCGTGGTGAAGCCCGATGGCGTGCGCGACCGGCAGCCCGCGTGAGAGGGCGCGCTCCGCCGCATCCCGCCACGCCCCATCGGCGGCAGTCATCTTACGTACCGCCGTCAGGCCGGTCAGTGCCTCGGGGAGCCCGGGGCTCAGGGCCAGCGCCTTCTTGAGCAGCGTCTCGGCCTCCTCGAATCGCCCCCGGTCGATCGCGAGGCTGCCGAGCAGGGCCACGGTATCGGCGGCGTCGGGACGAATCGCGAGTGACCGCCGGACGCTTGCGGCAGCGTCATCAACTCGCCCGAGCGCTCGCTCGGCCATCGCGTGGGCGGTGTGAAGCGGCGCATGATGCGGGTCGACCTCGAGTCCGGCGCGGTAGGCCGCCTCAGCGGCATGCATTTCATTGATCGCGAGCAGCGCGTTCCCGAGATGCAGGTGCCCTTCCAGCAGCCGCGGATCGAGCTCGATGGCGCGCCGACTGTGCTCGATGGCGGCGCGATGATCGCCGAGGCAGTGGAGCACGTGGCCGAGGTTGGCGTGGGGGGCCGCCTCGCCCGGTGCCAGGTGGAGCGCCTCGCGGAAGCACCGTGCCGCGGCCTCGAACCGGCCGAGCCCGGCGAGGAGTGTCCCATAGTCGTTCAGCGTGTCCGCGCGCCGGTCGTGCGCGAGCAGCCGCTCGTAGTGAGGCAGCGCTTCGCCGGCACGGCCCCGGGCGATCAACGCCCGCGCGAGCTGCGTGACGGCCGCCGCGTAATCCGGGCGCAGCTCGAGCGCGCGCCGCAAGGCATCGATGCCGGCCTCCGGCTCACCGACCTCGATGAGCGCACCGCCGAGATTGCGATGCGCCTCCGCAAGTCCGGGCTCGAGCGCAATGGCCCTGCGGTAACCCTCGATCGCTGGCGCGAGTGCACCCCGTGCACGCTCGGCGTTGGCGAGATTGCCGAGGGCTGCGGCAAACTGCGGCCGCAACTCGAGCGCCCGTTGACAGCTCTTGATGGCCGCGTCGGTATCGCCGAGTTCCAGCAGCACGCGGCCGAGGTCATTGTGCGCGTCGGCAAAACTCGGTTGCAGAGCCGTAGCGCGCGCGAGGCTCGCGGCTGCGCGCACGAGCAGGCCCTTTTCCTCGAGCGCCTGACCAAGGAGGTAGTGCACCTGAGCGTCCTCGGGCAGGACACGGCTCGCCGATTCGAGGGCGGGAAGACCGTCCTTGCCCTGCGTGTGGCGGGCGAGAGCGAGGCAGACCAGTGTCTGCCCGTGCAGCGGCGCGTGCGTGAGCACCCGCTCGCACTCGGCCTCGGCTTGCGCCGCGCGACCGGCGTGCAGCAGTTGCCAGGCGCGGGATTCCTGCGCAGGCGGCGCCGATGCGGTCGCTTGCGGCGCGCGGCCGCAGCAGTGCTTGAACTTGCGTCCGCTGCCACAGGGGCACAATTCATTGCGTCCGGGCGGCATCGGCGCACCGATCTCGCAGAGAGTCAGCGCCGATACCGCTCGAGCGCGTCACCGAGTGACTCACGCAGCGGCGCGAGCCAAGGCTCGAAGTGCCGCCACTGGTCGAGCCCCTCGCGAGAGATAGGCTGGCGCACCTGCTCCGAGCTCGCCGTGCGAACGCTGCGCTTCGTGCGGTGAAATTCGAGGCAGGCCGGCTCGAACGGCAACTCGCAGTGCTCGAGGATCCGGCGCACGCCCCCCTCGAGGTCGTCGACCACATCCTCGTGGTGGACCCGCAGAACCCGCCCCGGGAGCACCCGGTCCCAGTGCTCCATCAGCTCCAGGTAAGTGCGGTAATAACGCGCGATATCCGGGATGCTGTAGGCAAATTCCTGGCCGCGCGCGAACAGCTGCTTGTAGATGCCGAAGCAGCAGGCCATCGGTTCCCGGCGCGCATCGATGATTTTTGCGTTGGGAAACATCAGGTGGATCAGGCTGATGTGGCGGAAGTTGTTGGGCATCTTGTCGATGAACCGCGCGCGACCGGTACGGTAGACGCGCGTGTCCTCCAGATACCGGGTGGCCAACTGCGCGAACGCCTCGCGCGGCAGACCCGCGAGGATCGCGGGATAGCGTGGGTTCTCGAGGTCGGGGTCCCGTCCCTGCAACTCGAGCACGAAGCGCGGAATGTCGGCGAGCTCCTGGGTCCCTTCGACCTGGGAATGCGAGGCGAGGATCTGCTCGATCAGCGTCGAGCCCGAGCGTGGGAGCCCGACGATCAGGATCGGCTCGTTGCTGGCGACGCCGTAGCCCCGTCGCTCGCTGAAGAATTCCCGCGTGCAGACCTTCTGTTGATTCGCAGTATTGCGCTCGACCGGCTCCGCTCGATAGCGGCTCTCGGCGCGCTTGAGTGCGTTGCCGCGCTCGTACCAGCGCCAGGATTCGGCGTATTCGCCGCGGTCCTCGGCGGACTTTCCGAGCGCAAAGGACAGGTGATAGCGGTCGGCGACGCTCGCGCCCGCCACCGACTCTGCCGCACTCATCCGCTCGAGCTCCGCATCGGTGAAGCGGTAGGTCTTGAGGTTCGCGAGGCTCCACCAGGCGTCGCCGAACCCCGCCCGGGCGCAGGCCGCGGCGCGGTACTCCTCGATCGCCTCGGTCTGACGCCCGAGAGTTTTCAACGCGTGGGCAGCTGACAGATGCAGCTCAGCCGCCTCGCTACCCTCGGCCGGCCCCTCCTGGAGCAACACGCGGTAGCGCTGCAGCGCTCCCTCATGGTCGCCCATGCCCACCGTTGCCGCCGCACGCAGCGTGCGAAACCCGCGATTCTCAGGGTCGCTGGCGATGAGGCGGTCTAGCTCCGCGCCCGCCTCGCGGTACTTGTGGCGGCCCATGAGGACGGACGCATAGTCGTGTCGCGCCGCGGCGTAGTCGGGCATGCGCTCGAGCACCGCCGCAAGCAGCAGCTCCGCGTCGTCGTAGACTTCCAGATCCATCCCGATCCGCGCCAGCAGTCGCATCGCCTCGATGTGATCGCCGTGCTCCAACAGGAACGCGCGGATCATTTTCTCGGCGGCGGTGAGGTCGCCGTCGCAGTAGAGATTGGTGGCGGTCATGACCGGCAACGGAAGCGCTTTGAGCGTCGCGACCTGCCTGGCGGCGAAAGCCGCGTTGCGCGCATCCCCGAGCATCCGATACAGCCCCTCGAGCATGCTCCAGGTCGCCGACAGCGTGGTATTGATCTCGACCGCCCTGCGGTAGGCCGCTATCGCCCGCGGTGCGTCCTTGAGCGCGACGTAACAGTGGCCACGCTCCTGAAACAGCCGGCTGAATGCCGGGTGATGACGCTCGAGCTGCTCGAGCGTCGCGAGTGCATCCCGCGGACGGTGTTGCTGCCGTTGTGCGAGCGCGAGCAGATAGAGCGCCTCGCGGTGGCCAGGCGCCGCCGCGGCGAGACGCGCAGCCGCTTCGGTGGCCTCGGCGAAACGCCGCGCCTTCAGAAGCGCGCGGATGTCCGCGACCTCGCGCCCGTCGGGCGAGGATGATTCGGTGGGTGCGCTCGCAGCGGTCATGGATCTCATGGACGAGGGCGGGCATGGTGCCCGCCCTCGAGTCTAGCGCAACCCCTGCCGACCGCGTGTCCTACGTCAGCGTACCCCGGATCAGAAGCTCCAGCCCATCGTCAAACCGAGCACCCGCGGCCGCAGTGGCACCTCGGCCTCGATGAACTGGGCCGAGGAGGTGAAGGTGCTCGCATGGGAGTTGCTGAGATTCGTTCCGAAGACCATGACGCGCCACCGGTCCTTGGCTACGCCGAGCTGCGCGTCGTAGGTGGTGTAGGCCGGCTGGTTATAAAGCAACCACGTCGTCGACGGGACGCCGTTGCCGGCCGGGGCCGGAGTGAAGCTGCTCGGCTGGTTGTTCATCGAGCCGGTGTGGCTGGCGCCGAACGAGACAAACGCGTTGTAGTCGCTGACCAGCGTCCAGTCATACCTCGCCCGGGCGTTCCACTGCAGCGTCGGAGAGAACGCCGGCGTCGAGCCGACCGCACCGAGCGGATTGAGCAGCGGAACGTTCATTCCGCTTATCGGGTCCCACACCTGCGTAATGCACGCACCGGCGGGCGTCGGGTTACCCTTGATGCCGTTCGGGTCATTTGTGCCTCCCACGGACTTGATGCAGGGTGAATTCGTCTGCGAGGCATTGTTGTGCGACAGCGATCCCTGCAGCGTCAGGCCCTCGGTGACCCTGGCGGCGATCTGCAGCTCGAAACCCTTGATCCGGTAGTTGGGTCCCTGCACTCCGAAGGTCGTGTTGCCGAACACCGGGGGGTTATAGATCTGCGTCTGCACATTATCCCAGTTCATGATGTATGCCGACGCATTGACCAACAGGCGATGGTCCAACCACTCCGACTTCAGGCCGATCTCGTTGTTGGTGAGCGTGTCGGGCGGGTAGGTATAGGGCTTGCGGAACTGCTTGACCAGCGTCGGACTCGCAACTGCGCCGACCGTCGGCTGACCGGTCACCGGGTCGACAGAGAGTTCCACCTCGGCACTGTTCTTGCGGTTGCCGGCGCCCGGGCGGAATCCCTGCGAGAAGGTGTAGTAGACCATTGCGTCCCGATTGAAATGCCAGGTCAGGTTCCCACGGCTCTTGAATCCGGTGTAGTCCGCGGCGTGCGTGCTCGCCGTGAGGTTGGAGCCGACGCAACCCGTGCTGTTCGGGACACCGGCGCAACCGGTGCTCGTGGAATACTGCGAGCCGGACAGGAACGACTTGTAGTGGTAGTAGCGGGTCCCCGCGGTTATGGTGAGTACCTTCGGAATCAGGTCGAAGTCGATCGAGGTGAAGGCTGCCGTCTGCTTGTAGCCGCGCCTGAGGTCCTCACCGAATGCCACCTGGTCGTCGCGCAGGGTGGGATCGATGGCGGCTGAACCCGGATACGGGATCACGTTGCCGACGCAGACCTGCTCGCCCGCTGCGAACAGCGCCAGGTTCTCCGAGCCCGGAAAGCCGCAGGACGGTATCGACCTGTAATGGAAGTTCATGTCGTTCTTGATGTCGATTTTCTCATAGAACCCACCCAACAGGGCGCGCAGCCGCCAGTCGTCCGGGGTACTGAAGCGAAGCTCGTGGCTCTGATGGGTTGTCTTGACGTAGTCGTGCCAGTTGAACACCGGCGAGTAGCAGGTGTACGGGAAACCCTTGCCGCCGCCGATCATGCTCTTATTGGGACCGCCGGCGCAGCTGTAATAGAAGCCGCCCGCCGAGCGCGCATAGTTGGTGTAGTCCATGGTGTTGTCGATGGTGCGGCTGAGGTACGCACCCGCGTATACCATCCGGATGTCACCTAACTTGCCGTTCACCGTCCAGGCGGTGTTCGACCACTTGTCCTTGTTCCACTGGGGCACGAACGAGGTTTCCTGCCAGGGACCGAGTGGCTGGCCCTCCGAGCCGAAGGGATACTGGGCGAAGCTGCCGTCGGCTTCCATGTTCTGGTAGGTCTGTTGAATCAGCAGGTTCCAGTCGGGGGTCGCCTGATACAGCGCCGACAGGCGGATGCCGCTGTAG
>Ga0126381_100011206_pt1 | contig 10128 bp, 6 predicted proteins | sample PanSoiMetPlot_28_FD_96465 | JGI IMG/M metagenome (GOLD analysis project Ga0126381, IMG submission 96465) | Tropical forest soil microbial communities from Panama - MetaG Plot_28 | ecosystem: Environmental > Terrestrial > Soil > Tropical forest > Bulk soil | place: Panama | collected 2016-02-17 | reverse complement strand
TGGATTCCACTCTGGCTGCGCTAAAGTGCGCGGGCAGATTGGCTGGCGACCTCGGTGCGCGGATCTCGCTAGTGGTGACCCAGGTTGTGCCGTACCCTCTGCGGCTTGACCGGCCTCCGATTTCGCAGGAAGTCAGCGAACGCCGCTTTCGAGTGATTGCTGGCGAGAGCCGGGTGGAAACGAGCGTAGCGGTGTATTTCTGCCGCGATCGACTCGCTACATTGACAGCCGTGCTCAGGCCACACTCCGTGATCGTTGTGGGAGGGAAGAAGCGGCACTGGAGCCGTGCTTGGGCGCTATCGCCCGAGAAACGACTAGTAAGAGAACTGCGCCGCGCCGGGCACGAAGTGATTTTTTCAGAAATGGAGTGAGACATCATGCTGGATCTGCTTTATGTCGCCATTGGCTGTCTGTTTTTGATTGCGTGCTGGGGCTTCACGAAGGCCTGCGACAAGCTCTAGGAGATTTGCGATGGATTACATCATTGCCGGAATCGCTTCGTTCGGCCTGCTGATTTATCTGGTTTACGCATTGTTGCGGCCGGAGAAGTTTTGAAAGGGATCTATGACTAGTGCGGGCGTGTTACAGATCGCGCTGTTTTTCGCCATCATTTTGATTTGCACCAAGCCGCTGGGCGCCTACATCGCGAACATTTTCGAGGGGCGGCGGGCCTTCTTGCATCCCGTGCTGCGTTGGCTCGAAGTACTCACCTACCGGATTGCGGGCGTGCGCGAGGATATCGAACAGCGCTGGACGCAATACACGGCGTCGCTGTTGAGCTTCAGCCTTTTCGGATTTCTGCTGGTGTACTTGCTGCAGCGCGCGCAAGGACATCTGCCTTTCAATCCGCAGAACTTCGGGACTCCAGTGATGACGCCTGATCTGGCCTTCAATACGGCTGTGAGTTTCTTGACGAACACCAACTGGCAGGCCTACTCAGGCGAGTCGACGTTGAGTTACCTGGTGCAGATGGCCGCGCTCGCCGTGCAGAATTTTGTGTCGGCCGCGGCCGGACTGGCAATCGCAATCGCCGTGGTGCGCGGTTTCGCGCGGCACGAAATGCGGACCATCGGAAACTTCTGGGTCGATCTGACACGGGGAACCGTGTATGTGCTGTTGCCATTGTCGATGGCCGGCGCGCTGTTTCTGTGTTCGCAAGGCGTGATTCAAAACTTAAAGCCATACACCACGGTGACCACAGTCGAAGGAGCAAAACAGACCATCCCGCAGGGGCCGGTTGCTTCTCAGGAAGTCATCAAAGAATTGGGCACCAATGGCGGCGGATTCTTCGGTGCGAATTCTTCCCATCCCTTCGAGAATCCCACACCGGTTACAAATATGTTCGAGATGTGGCTGATCCTGGTGATCCCGGCTGCGCTGACCTACACATTCGGCAGGATGGTGGGAGACACGCGGCAAGGCTGGGCCATCTTCGCAGCCTTCACGATAATGTTCGTGGCGGGCGTCTTCGTTTCCTACGGCTTCGAGCAGCAAGGCAATCCGAACCTGGCCAAGCTCGGGGTGCAAACCACCGCTACTGCCGGACAAGCGGGCGGCAACATGGAAGGCAAGGAAGTCCGGCACGGAATCGTCAACTCAACGCTGTGGGCAACGGTTACCACGGACACTAGCTGCGGCGCGATCAATGCGCAGCACGACAGCTTGCTGCCGATCGCGGGTCTCGTTCCGTTGCTCAACATGATGACCGATATCGTCATCTTCGGCGGCGTGGGCGCTGGTCTGTACGGTATTTTGATCTACGCGATCATTGCGGTGTTCATCGCCGGACTGATGGTGGGACGCACACCGGAGTATCTCGGCAAGAAGCTCGAGCAGAAGGAAGTGAAGATGGCGATGCTTGCGATCATCGTCACCTCGATGAGCGTGCTGGTCTTCAGCGCGCTCGCGACTCAAGCGCATTTCGCGCCAAAAGGCTATTGGAATGCGCCGGGCCCCGCCATCGCGAATCTGACCAACAACGGGCCGCACGGGTTGAGCGAAATTCTGTACGCCTATGCGAGCGGGACGGGCAACAACGGAAGCGCGTTCTCCGGACTCAACGCTAACACGCCTTTCTACAACTTGACGATCGGTCTGGCCATGTTGATCGGCCGGTTTCTTTTCCTGATCCCGATTCTGGCGGCGGCCGGCAACCTGGCAGCCAAGAAAAAAGTCCCGGTGACAAGCGGAACCTTCCCCACGCACGGCCCGTTATTCGTCGGCCTGCTGGTCGGTACCGTGGTGATCGTTGCGGTACTTACTTATTTCCCGGCAGTATCGCTGGGGCCATTGATCGAGCACTATTTGATGCACAGCGGCAGACTGTTCTCGATTCTTCTGCCGCTCGGGAGTTAAGCCATGACGACCGTTACGAAGGAACCAGCCGCGCCAACACATATTCGGCCAGCGGACTCCACTTCGCTTCTACCGAAAAAGCTGGTGAGGGCCCGCCCGCTGTTCGATCCCGAGATCGTCCGGCGCGCAACGGCTGCGTCGTTTGCCAAGCTGAACCCCGTGACCTTGATGAAGAATCCCGTCATGTTCGTGGTCGAGGTGGGCGCGGCGTTGACCACTATTTTCGTTCTCCGCGACATCATCGAGGGCGGACCCGGAATCGGGTTCGGGATTCAGATCGCCGTGTGGCTGTGGTTCACCGTATTGTTTGCAAACTTCGCCGAAGCGATGGCGGAAGCGCGTGGGAAGGCTCAGGCGGATAGCCTCAGAAAAACCAAGACGGACGTCGTTGCCAAACGCATTCTTGGCAACAAAATCGAGGAATGCCCTGGCTCGGCTTTGCGCGCCGGCGACGTCGTCGTGTGCGACGCCGGCGACCTGATTCCCGGCGACGGAGAAGTGGTGGAAGGCATCGCGACCGTAGACGAATCCGTGATCACCGGAGAGAGCGCTCCAGTGATTCGAGAATCGGGCGGAGATCGCAGCGCGGTTACGGGCGGGACGCGCGTGCTCTCCGATCACATCAAGATCAAGATCACGTCGAACCCCGGCGAGACGTTTCTCGATCGAATGATCGCGTTGGTGGAGGGCGCCGAGCGTCAGAAGACCCCCAATGAGATCGCGTTGAACATCTTGATCGCCGGGTTAACGCTCATCTTCTTGCTTGCCGTGATGACGCTACAGCCTTACGCTGCGTTTAGCGTTTCGCAGGCCGGAGCGGGGACGGTACCGAGCGTCGCTGTGCTCGTGTCGCTGCTTGTGTGTTTAATCCCGACCACGATTGGCGGCCTGCTCTCAGCGATCGGAATCGCAGGCATGGATCGCGTGATGCAGCACAACGTGCTGGCGATGAGCGGCAAGGCGGTTGAGGCGGCGGGCGATGTGAACTCGTTGCTGCTCGACAAGACCGGCACTATTACGCTTGGAAACCGGCAGGCGGTGGAATTTCTAACCATCACAGGCGTAACGGAAGGGGAGCTGGCCGATGCCGCGCAGCTTTCCAGCCTGGCCGACGAAACGCCGGAAGGCCGGTCCGTCGTGATTTTGGCCAAGGAAAAATATGGGCTGCGCGGCCGGCACATTCCCGAAAATAGGGCCGGCTTCATTCCGTTCTCCGCCTACACCCGTATGAGCGGCGTGGATTTTGAGGGGCGAGAGCTGCGCAAGGGCGCGACCGATGCCATCGTTCGATTCGTGCAGGAACGCGGCGGCGACGTCCCCGGATACTTCCAGGAGATGAGCGATCGAATTGCGCGTAGCGGCGGGACGCCGCTCGCTGTTTGCGACGGCTCGCGGCTGCTAGGCATTATTCATCTCAAAGACATCGTCAAGGGCGGCATGAAAGAGCGCATCGCGCAACTGCGGACCATGGGCATCCGCAGCGTCATGATCACGGGCGACAATCCGCTGACCGCAGCGGCGATTGCGGCGGAAGCGGGCGTGGACGATTTTCTCGCACAGGCCACTCCCAAGGACAAGCTTGAGTACATCAAGAAAGAGCAGTCTGAAGGGCGTTTGGTCGCGATGACCGGTGACGGGACCAACGATGCCCCGGCTCTGGCGCAAGCCGACGTTGGCCTCGCCATGAACACCGGCACTACGGCGGCGAAAGAAGCCGGCAACATGGTGGACCTCGACAGCAACCCGACCAAGCTGATTGAAGTGGTCGCGATCGGCAAACAGTTGCTCATCACGCGCGGAGCGCTAACCACGTTTTCGATCGCCAACGACGTCGCGAAGTACTTCGCCATCATCCCGGCGATGTTCATGGCCACCTATCCCGCGCTGGCGAAGCTCAACATCATGAACCTCCACACACCGCAGAGCGCGGTGTTGGCCGCGGTCATATTTAACGCGCTGATTATCATCGCGCTGGTTCCGCTGGCTCTGCGGGGCGTGAAGTATCGTCCGGTGGATGCGGCGCGATTGTTGCGCCGGAACCTTCTGGTTTGGGGCGTCGGCGGAATCATCGTGCCGTTTCCGGGGATCTGGCTGATCGATCAGATCCTGGTGGGCTTGCATTTGGCGTAGGAGAAAACGACTATGTGGTCTCAACTTTCACCTGGACTCCGAATCAATCTGTTCTTCACGCTCTTGCTGGGCATTGTGTATCCGCTGGCTGTCACCGGGATCTGCCAGGTCGCGTTTCCGCACCGGGCCAACGGCAGTTTGATTTGGCAAGACGATAAGGTGATCGGATCCGAGCTCATCGGCCAGATTTTCACCAAGCCGGAATATTTTCAGCCGCGGCCATCGGCGGCCGGAGACGGATACGATGCGTTGGCATCGGGGGGATCGAATTATGGCCCCACCAATCAGAAACTGGTGGACCGTGTGAAGGCGTCGATCGAGAAGTTCCGCAAAGAAAACCCGGATTACCAGGGGCCGCTTCCGGCCGATCTGGTTACAGCGTCCGCGAGCGGCCTCGATCCGCATTTGAGTCCGGACTCGATACGGGTGCAGATCCCGCGCGTTGCTAAGGCGCGTGGAATTCAGGCGGATCGCCTCACTCAACTGGTGGCTCAGTTTACTGAGCAGCCGGATCTCGGTGTGTTCGGCGAGCCGCGGGTAAACGTCCTGAAACTAAACCTGGCTCTGGACCAGCAATTCCCCAAGTAGCGCAGGCCGCCACACAGCGTCTAACAAGCGGCCCGGAGTTTGTCCTTTAGAATCGCTTGAATTTCAGCCGGTAGCTTCCGGCCTTCATAAGCGACGTAGAAGACATCGATCGCGCGATGACCTTTCGTGTCGATCAGCACGACGTCGATGTTGCATCCGGCGCCGGAAAAGACTGCGGCAAGGCTGCAGAGCAATCCAGGCCGGTCGTCCGTGCTGATCTCAACCAGTGTTGCTGTCTCGCAAGCGTTCGAGTCGAAATGAATGCGCGGTTCCGAGGCCCGCTTTCTGCGCTCGAGTTGCGGGCGGCTGCGGAGTAATTTCTGCCCGTCCGTTTTCCCGAGCGCAACGCGCCGTATCAGCTCCTGTAAACGCTCCACTTCGGATCGATTTTGTTCGAGGGTGCGCTTCGGATCTGAGAAAACGAAGGTGTCCAGAATTAAGCCCTGAGAGTTGGAGAACGCCTCAGCTTTGAGGATGTCCAAGCCAACGCTCGATAGCGCTCCTGCAAGCGAAGCAAAAAGGAACGGCATATCGCGCGCTACGATGGTCAGGCGATACGCATGCTGCATGTGTTCGAGGCGTTGCGCAACTCCGGTAGGCCGGCTCGCTTCGTAAAGCTGAAGATGCGACTCGATCTCCGCCGGATGGTGCACACGGAGGTAACGAGTCGGGAATCCCTTGATAAACTCCGCATCGCTGGGCAGCGTGCGAGGTATGTCGAGGATGCGATCCGTCTCGAGCTCGCGCGTAAGCTCATGGCGCGTGATTTCCACGACCTTCCAAAGCTGTTCCGTTCGCCAGGGGTTGAGAGCCTCGGTACTTGCGGACGAAAGGTCCGCATAAGTGAGCAGCGCGAGCATGCGTAGCCGCTCAATGGTGCCGATCCGCTTGGCCAGCCAACGTGACGTATGAGGATCGGCCAGGTCGCGCACGCTCATTGCCTCTGCGAGATCGAACTGATGCTCAATCAAGAACTCCACGTCGCTCTGCTCATCGGGTGGCATTTCAACGCGCCGTGCCGCTTCTGCCGCGCGAGGGACAGCGAGACGCAATGCGCCGCCGTCGGCCGAGTCCTTGCCGATTTCGTGATAGAGCACCGCGAAGATCAATAAGCCAGTGTTGTCGAGCTCGGCCAGCAGCTCGAGGAATCTCTGCCGCGGCGGATCCGAACTGGTCCGCAGTTCCGCCAGGCGCTCGCAAGCAATAAGAACATGTTCGTCCACCGTGCGGCTGCGGCCGGATTCGATGTGACTTAGATTTTCGATATGGCTCCATTCAGGAAGGAGAGCGCCGAGCAGTCCCGTGCCCTGAAGTGTTCGCAGCGCCGAGGCGGCATGCGGCAGCGCCAGAATGATCTTCAGCATCGCCCACAGCGGCCCTGGAGCGGCGCAATAGGCCGCGAACGCCGGTCGGGCACGTTCCAAGCGCGTCTCAGTGCTCGGCGACAGCCTGATATCGTGGCGCGCCATAAACTCTACCAGTCGCAGCAACAGTGCCGGATCATGCTCGATCTGAGCCGGATTGCGCAGCAGTAGGCAGTCGCGCGAGACCGTAAAGTCAGTGTTCGACAAGCGCGATCTCCATTCGCGAAAATTTCCCAGTAGCGAGCTATCGGTCCTGTCGGATTCTTCCAGCGTGCGCCGCGCATGATTGGAAACCGCGGCAGCGTGAGAGTAGTATTCGCGCATCCATTCCACTCGCGAGACATGCTGGGAGAACGGTTGGTGTGCGATGGCTTCCTGTGCGTCGAAATCGAGCAGATTCCGGTCAGCTCGCGCACGGTAATGCAGAAAGCATCGTGCCGAGCGGAGGAAGGCGGAAGCGCGGGCGAGTGGATCCGATTGATCGTGCCGCCGCTCAGGATTCAGCCGCTCCAGCCACGAGATCAACCGGAGATCGCCTAGTGCGCCCGGGCACTCCACCAGATCGGGTTGAAGCTGCCGCACCGTATTCTGGTACCGCGCATAACGCAGTCGCGCCGCCCGGCAAAGCTCTTGGGCAAGCCTGGTCCCGTTCTTCGCATAGAATCCTGCGAGCCGATTCTCGAGCTGCGCGAAGATCGTGGGTTGGCCGGCAAGGAAGCGCCGGTCGAGGAGAGTGATCTTGAGTTCGCGGTCTTCTTCGCGAAGATCCAGACACTCGGTGATGGTCCTCACCGAGTGATTGGCGCGCAGACCACGGTCCCAAAGCTCGCGCACGAATTCGGACAGCACTTCGCGGAGCGCGGTCCAGGACGTATCGCCTTCGAGGACGATCAATAGATTTATGTCGGAATAAGGGAACAGTTGCGCGCGGCCATATTCGCCCAGAGCCAGCAACGCGGCGCCTTTGGAGAGAACTGGTTCAATTACCGTCGCGTAGGCCCCGGCGACCATTTCGTCGACCGTACGAACCAGTCCCGCGTGAACACCGGATGCATCGCCACTCGCGGCAAATTCCCGCTCGATTTTCCGCCAGGGTTTGCTGACGGCAAGATGAACCTTGCCCTGGGCGGGTCCTGCACTTGCATTCATACTAAGCTCTAATAACTAGTATCGAGCAGGCTTGGAGAAGGCGCGGCTGGATTATGAGTTTCATCCAAATTATCTATAAATGCGCCGGTTCCGGCATGTTGTTTTAGTAGACTAAAGTATTCAGCCCGCACGCAGAGAAGTTTTGCCGCCATCGCGAAAATTGCCTGAGTTCTCCCGTATTCTTGTACGCGCCACGAATTGGGTTGGCGACGCCGTGATGTCCCTGCCCGCGCTCCAAGCCGTCCGAGCGCGATTTCCTAAAGCGCACATCGCGATCCTGGCGCGGCCCTGGGTGGCAGACCTATACGCGCAGGAGTCCTTCGTCAATCAAGTGATTTCCTTGACCACCAGCCGCGGTGCAAGCGATCCGGGCGGAAAATGGCATGCGGCTCGTCTGCTGCGTAAAGAGCAATTCGATTGCGCAATCTTGCTCCAGAACGCTTTTGAAGCAGCGCTGCTCACCTGGATGGCAGCCATCCCACGCCGCATCGGATATGCGCGCGACGGGCGCGGATGGCTCCTGACGGACCCGATCCCGGTGCCACTGCCGGGTGAGATTCCACGGCATGAGCGGTTCTACTATCTTGCTCTGTTGGAACGAGCCGGCTTGCTAGACGCGCCCGTGAAAGATCCGGTTGTAGCGCTCAGCCGCGTCGTGGAATTGCGCGATTCTGGGCGGCGCCGGCTAGCTGGTTTCAGTCTCGATGCGCCTACCATCGGTGTGAGCCCGGGCGCTGCCTATGGCGGCGCTAAGCGATGGACCCCTGAAGGCTTCGCTGAATCGGCTTCGCGGCTGGCCGAGGAAAAGCTCGCCAGCGTCGCCGTATTCGGTTCCCAGAGCGAGCGTGGTCTGTGCGAAACAGTGGCCGCCGGAATCACCGTCCGTGGAATTCCTGTGCACAATTTCGCCGGAGAAACTCTGCTGAGCGAATTTATCGAAATGGCGGCCGCGTGTTCGTTGTACTTGACGAACGACTCGGGCGCCATGCATATCGCCTCTGCCCTGGATGTGCCGACCGTCGCCGTGTTTGGCCCTACAGATGAGACCGCAACGGGACCGAGCGGAGCGCGCGCTGCAGTGATCCGGGAGCGCGTGGAATGCAGTCCGTGCTTATTGCGAGAGTGCCCCATCGACCATCGCTGCATGACTCGGGTGAGCGCTGATCGCATAGTCGAAACGGCGCTCGCGATGCTTGGCTCCGATGCACGGCGGTAAGAGAACGCTAGACCGTCTGACGCGTGGCGCGCGTGTTGCCATCGTGCGTCTTCGATCGATGGGCGACTGCGTCCTGACGACACCCGCCATCGACATCCTCAAAGCGGCGCGGCCGGACCTGGAGATCGGCGTCGTCGTGGAGGAGCGGTTTCGAGCCGTTTTCGAACGGAATCCCGCGGTCTCGGCGATTCTTGCGCCAAGCTATGCGGCAATCTTCGCGTGGCACCCGGCTTTGTGCCTTAACCTGCATGGCGGGCAACGGAGCCTGTTGTTGAGCGCTGCATCCCGCGCGAAGATCCGTGCGGGATTTGCGCATCACAAGGGAGCGTTTTTGTACAACGCGCCGATCCCGCGCGCCCAGGAGATTTTGGGTGAAGAGCGGCCCGTTCACACCGCGGAACATCTCGCTTCGGCAATGTTTTATCTCGGATGTCCACTTTCCGATATCCCGCGCGCTCGATTATTTGCGCTAGGGATTGGCTACACTTCCCGCTATGCCGTTTTTCACCCGGTTGCGGCGATGGAGTATAAGACCTGGGCCGCCGAGCGTTTCGTGGCTGTGGCAAAATATGTCCGCGAAACACGTGGCCTGGAGCCGATGTTCATCGGCGGTGCCAGTGACAATCTCGAAGCATTTCGAGAGTTTCGCATAATCGCCGGAAAGCCGCTCGACCACGTGATGAGTCTGATCCGGGGAGCGTCGCTTTTCTTTGGTAACGACAGCGGCCCCGCACATATTGCCGCAGCGTTCGACGTGCCGCTGGTGGTGTTGTACGGCCGCGCGGAGCACGCGGTCACCTGGGCGCCGTGGCGCGCGTCACGTGCGCGTAAGTTGGTCGATTCCAAGGGCATCGCAGCAATTCAAACCGAAGACGCCATCGCGACGTTAGAAAGTCTGTAAGGCTCGCTCAAATAATGAGCCGGTTTTGCTGATATGGGGAGTGATGAGGATGAGTCTGTTCGTTGGCTTGTGGCTGGCCGGCCTGGGCTTTGCCGCACGGAAAGAACGCGTCGTCGAGAGCATTCTACCCTCGCTCGAATATGGGCCGCAGTGCTGGCCGAGCGTGGATCTTCAGAATCTGGGCGATCGCTCCGTCACTCTAGAGGTTGAGGCGCATCGGGCCAGCGGCGCTTTGGTCGCGCTGGTGGACCATCCCCGGTTGTCGATGACTCTACCGGCCGGTGAACGTGCGAGCTTTCGATTGGAGATTAATGAAGAAACTGGCTCGGCATGGGCGAAAGTGCGGGAGCGCGTGCCGTCTACGGTGCCGTCGCCGGTGGTTGCCGATGCCGGGCATACCGAGTGCGTCGTCCAAAATGAACTGC
>Ga0126381_100011205_pt1 | contig 10129 bp, 22 predicted proteins | sample PanSoiMetPlot_28_FD_96465 | JGI IMG/M metagenome (GOLD analysis project Ga0126381, IMG submission 96465) | Tropical forest soil microbial communities from Panama - MetaG Plot_28 | ecosystem: Environmental > Terrestrial > Soil > Tropical forest > Bulk soil | place: Panama | collected 2016-02-17 | reverse complement strand
TTTGTTGAGGAAGCGGTACTGAGCCGGGTGGCCGCAGCGGCGCCGATCATGTCGCGCAGGCGGCCGTAAACCTGCTCGCTGATGTGGTTGACGAACTCCGCCTCGTCGGGTGACAGCGCATCCATGTCGGGGATGTCGATCGTCAGCTTCAACCAGCCGCCAGTGTGCGGCACGCTGATCTCGCTATGGGCCGATGTGGTCATGTCAATCCTTCCGCTTAGCAAGGAAACCGGTACTCACGCGGCACCCTCCAAGTCATCGGCCAAGGGCACGAACGCGCCCGGCACCCCGCACGTCTTTAGCCGGGCGGCGTCATCTGGGCCGTAGGCCACTAGCACGGACGGCGACGATGACCCGTTCCGCAGTGACGGGCGGCCGTCACCCCGCCAGAACTGGACACGCCCCCTGATGAACAGCAGGGCACTGGCGCTTTCCCATACGTACTCAAAGAACCACGACGTCTCGACACGGGCATAGATGAGGGCCATCCCCTGCCCGTGCGCTGCCAGGCGTGCCAGCCACCGGCCTGCCTCAGAATAGGGAGGGTTCAGCCATACGCGCCCGGACCACTCAGCGGTCAGGCCGTCATCGGGGCGGCAGATATGCCGGGCGGCTGTAGGCCAGGGGCGCGGTTCTGAGCAGGCGCAGGGGTCAAGGTCGAACGGCCCCAGAACGGCCAGCAGGTCAGGGGGCGTAAGCCATACGTCTGTCCCCTGGCCGTGCTGCTCAAACAGCGCCCGCGGTGGCTTCATGCGTCAATCATTCCGCTTATGTGGAGTAGCGGTACGCCGTGCCCCCCGGCCAGCCCAGCCAAGCAGAGGCTTACTGAGACCGGTCTTGACGCTGTCGGAGTGGTCGGCGGCGTGGTCGGCCATTGCCTCGGCCAGCGCGCTGAACGCTTCGGGCGTCAACTGGCTGGCGGGGTCCACGTCGGCCTCATATGTCCCATGACAGGTGCTACAGGGGATGATCACTGCGCCCGTCCTTTCTGCCGCTTCTGCATGGTTCCGGCATCGTGGGCGCGGTACGCGGCGATCATGGCGGGGGCGTCGCCGGGGGGGAACATGCCGAGCTGCGCGCCGCAGTTGCATTTGACGCGGGTACGGGTGCCTGCCTGGGTGAGCCTGATCTGGTGCGGCAGGGACGGGTCGGCTGCGGGGCCGGGTGGCCGTGGCGGGCCTGTGACCCGCCACGGCCGCGCCTGGGCGCATGTGGCGCACATCACTCACCCTCCGGCCGCCACCGGGGGCATCCCGCGGGGTCCGGCGGGTGGTGGAATCCGCATGTCCGGCACCAGGGGTCCGGGACGGGCGGGGGGACGGGGTTGGCTTCGATGGCGCGTAGCGCGGCGATGCGCCGCGCTACGGCTGCAGTGCGGTCGCTCATGACCGGGCCGCCAGTTCGGTGCCCTTCCACAGTTCGGTGAGGTAGGCGTACCGGGCGAGGGTCGCCGGGTCGGGCGCCATGCCGGCGATCACGTCGTCAGCGATGACGGTGGCCAGGCCGTCGCGGAAGTTATCGACGGCGGCGCGGCGGTCCATCCGCAGCGATGGGTAGCGGGCCAGCAGGTTGGTGATGTCGTTCTCTACGCTGGCCACGGTCTCGGCGGTGATTTCTATCATGGTGAACCCCCTAGGTCCGATCGGCTAACACCATGATAGCGCGTGCCGACAGCACACGCATAGATGTCAGGGGGTGTAGCCGGAGTTATTCTTCCGGCCGGACCGGTCGAGTTTCCCCTCCACCCGTTCCAGCCGCCGCACGACTTCCCGCAGCCGCTCGTCCAGCCGCCCTAGCCGGTACACCACCCCGGTGGTGAGGGCGCCGAACGTCACGGCCAGCCCGGCGAGGGCGATCCAGTCCCCAGGTGTCACAGGGAAGATCATCCCGCACTTTCCACGGCGGCGCGGGACTGCAGTTCCGGCCGCGCGGTGTACGCGGTCGCCGGGTGGCGGGCGGTGTGGCGCCGGCCGGCGGCCCGCCGGTACACCCGCACACCCACGGACCGTCCCCACCGGCCGCCGCGGTTCTCGATCCGCCCCCACGTCAGCTTGAGTGACCAGTCGGGTTTCGCGTCGGCGGTGGTCCCGCCGCGGGCCCGCGCGAGCTGCCGCGGGACCTGCACGACGAGGTAGTACGCGGCGCGGGTGAACGCCCGTTCGTTGACGGTGCGCCCGCCGCGGTCGCGGTGGCCGAACTGGGCGGCCGGGGACACGATGAACACCTTCACCCCCCGGCCTTTGGCGTGGTGCGACCGGACGGCCGCGTTCAGCGCGCGGCGCGCGTAGGCGTCGTACGCCCGTGAGTGCTGGTCACGCTGGAATGCTCCCATGGCTGCCACCGGAACCCCCTAAGTCTCGGCATTACCCCCAATCCTATGCGTATGCCGACAGTGCACGCAATCGTGTCAGGGCTGGCGGTTGCGGCCGCCGCCCACCCACGACGGGGCCCGGCGGGGTGGTTTCACCGGCCGCAGTGGCACGTCCACCCACGAGATGTAGGCCTCGTTGTGGACCGGGTTCGCGAGTATGAACTCCCTGCTTTGCCGGTCGAGTGAGTCGAATACGGGCATCCAGTCGCGGCGGGCGCCGAACAGTTCGGCCCACCGTTCCAGGTCGGCCCGGTCCTTAGGCTTGAACGCGGCCGTCCAGTACGACTCGGCGTGCATGTCCCGCAGTGCGCCCTGGGGCCGCTGTTTCATCCCCACCGTGGTGATCCCCAGGGACCGGCCTTCGCGCCAGTAGTCCATGACCTTCTGCCGCATGTCGGGCGACAGCGACTCCACATACCCCACCTCGTCAAAGGCGACGATCCGGTTCGATTTGGGCACCCACAGGGCGTCCAGCAGGTCCGAGAGCTTGCGTTCGTGGTACTGCCGTTTCTTTGTCCCGGTGAGGCGGGTCCGGGGCCAGTAGATCGCGTTGGGGTTGTCGTCCAGGTCGCCCACCCGGTCGATGATCGGCCACCCCAGGCGGGAGAACACCTCGTCATCGGCCTTGGTGCAGACCATGACGGCCGCGGACTCACGGGCGATCATCCGCTGCTGCAGCCACGTCATGAGCAGATATGTTTTCCCGGACCCGTTCTGCCCGAAGATTTCCGCGTTCTCCGGCTGTGGGTTCGCCGGGTCGGCCCGCCCCCATGCGTCGATGAAGTACGGGCCCAGCTCCGACCACGGCACCCGCTCCGGCGGCACAAACGACGGGTCCCGCCGCCAGTCCACGGCGGGCGGCGGCGGGCCCTGCCCGTCCCATTGCGCGGCTGTGGTCATGCCGCGTACTGCCGCGGGTCCACCGGCTGCTGACTGTTCGCGTAATCCTCCGCATCCGCGATCCCGTGGGTGACGTGATGCGCGTAGGCGACCTGCAGGATCGGCAGGCAGGCCATGAACAGCCGCACGTAGATCATGAAACCCGCCGCCGGGCCGGTGAAAAACGCGATCAGATCCGGGGACTGCAGCACGATGTCCAGGAACGACGCGGAGATTTCCGGTTCGGCCTGCACGGCGGTCCCGCCGCACACCGGGTCCCGTATCTCCCACAGCCGCGCGAGCGGCACCGCGATGAACCGGATTTTCGCGTGGATGTCGCCCCGCACCGCGGCGGTGACCCTGGGGGGCCGGCCGCCGCCCCGGTGGGACTTCCCCTTCCCTACCGGGGCGGGGCCGGGGTCCGGTCCCGCCGGCGGCGCCTCGGGCCCGGCCGGCGGGACGTCCCACCAGTCCGGGACACCCGCAGAATCCCTACTTTGCTGATCGTCTAGGACGGAATCCTCGAGGCCCCCGGGATCGATGATGCCGATGTCTTCCAGATCGTCCAGCCCGTCCGGGTCGCCGGGCCCGCCCGGATCGCCCGCGGGGGGCGGCAGGGGGTGGACGGTCGCGCCGCCGCGCCCGCGGGACGAATGGCCCCGCTTCCATGTCCCGGTGACCAGTTCACCGCAACCACATGCGCACTCGTTCATATCCGCTGTCATCCCTCTATCATGGCCCTCATGCCAGCCGCCGCGGAGACTTCCCGCGGGGGCGCCGTCCGGTACCGGACAGTGTGCCCCCACGGCAAGGACAAGGGCCATTGCAAGGGCCCCTACGTGCATGTGGCTGTCGTCCGCAAACCGGGGCCCCGCGGCGGCCGGACCGTCGCCGGCCCCCCACACCGTCAGGGAGCGAAATGAGCACACAGGGAATCGTCGCCGCGGTTGATCATCTGCTGGACGTCGCGACCGGCCACCGGAACATGACCCAGGACGAAGCCGACAGCCACCGGGAAGCCATCGCCCAGAATGACCCGCCCCCGGCCCCAGACGCCCCGCAGGACGGCGAACAGGCTCCCGCGCCTGTACCGGTGTCCCCGGGCCCGGAGAATCCCGTAGAGCCCGCCGGGGAGGGTGTTCCCGGTGGCGAGTGACGACCTGGACGACGCAGAGCGCGAACTGATCCGCCAGCACCGCGCCGCCCAGGACGAGGAACGCCGCAAAGGCGAAGCCGACCTCCGCGTCTGGATCCGGTCGGGCGCGGGCGACGAGGCAGACATCCCCTACGACAAAGGCCGCAAGTGGCTGCAGGAAAAGTTCGGCATCGACCTGGACGACGAACCGGTACAGGACACCGACCCCAAACCGAAAGCGGCGGGTAAGGACGCCCCCCCGGCCACGCCCGGCGGTGAGGTGCGCCGGTTCGGCCGGCGGATGGCCTGACCGATGCCACCGGGCGGCCCGCCGCTGCGCCCGGCCGGCCCGTCCGCCGGTTCGTTCCTGTCCAAACTCCGCGGCGCCCTGGGCACCCCGTATGTGTGGGGCGGCGCCGCCCCCGGCGGATTCGACTGCTCCGGCCTCGTCCAGTGGGCCCTGCAGTCGATCGGGTTCCGCAACGTCCCCCGCACCAGTGAGGCGCAGTGGGCGTGGGTGCAGCACATATCCCAGGCTCAGCTGCGCCCCGGGGACCTCATCTTTGAGCAGTGGCCCGGCGACGGGCCCGCGCCCGGCCACGTCGCGATCTACACCGGGGCCGGGAAGATAGAGGAAGCACCGCAGCCCGGCGAACCGGTACACGAAGTGCCGTGGTCCCCCGGCGACGTGTCCGCGGCCGGGGGCCGCGTCGTGGGGTACGGGCGCATACCCGGGCTATCCGGCCTGGGCGCGGCCGTGGGCCTGACCGGCGGCGGCGGCGGGATACTGTCCTGGCCAGCCGAAATCATCGGCGCATTCGGCAAGGCCGGCACCGCGCTGGACTGGTTCCTGCAGCCGTCGCACTGGGTCCGTATCTGGGCCGGTGTGGGCGGGACGGCGGCGGTGCTGTCCGGGGTGTGGATGATGTCACATGTGGGAGGCGACGTGGCCGGTGGTGCCGGGGTCCCGCGGGCAGCGAGCCTGCCCCTGGGGATCCTGCTCGTGGGCGGCGGCGCCGTCCTGCTTTTCGTGGCTTTTCACAACTTGCCCGCCCGGGTTCAGAACTTCTCCGACCTGATCGGGTACCTGGCTGACAGCATCCGCGGGAACATCAAGGGCACCCCGTCGCCCTCGGGAACGGCCTCGGGCGGGGGCGGCGGGGCCAGCAACGACGCGGCGGCGGCCGGCGCCCTCCCGGTGCCGGGGTCCGAACTGCTGCCGCTACTGGGGAACACGGGCCCGGGGCCGAACGTCCCCGGCCTGCCCGGGGTGCCGATCCCGTGACCACCTACACCCCGGCGCAGATCGCCGCGTTCGCCAAAGGCGCCGGGTTCCGCGGCGTTCACCTCGTGGAAGCCGTCGCCATCGCGCTGGCCGAATCGTCAGGCAACGCCGATGCGACGTCGGGGAACCCGGACGGCGGGACGAACGCCGGACTGTGGCAGCTCGACACACCCGGCGGCGCCGGCTCGGGGTTCACCGTGGCCGAACTGCAGAACCCCCAGACGAACGCCGATGTCGCTTTCAAGGCGTCACGCGGCGGGCAGGACTGGGGGGCGTGGGAAACGTGGGCGACCGGCGCCTACCGCAAGTTCCTGGGCGCCGCCAGCCGCGGCGCGAAACAGCCGATCACCGCCGCGACGGCCACGGGGTCCGGCGGCGGGTCTCTGCTGTCGTGGCCGGGTGAGGTGATGGGGTTTTTCACCCGCGCCGGCACCGCGCTGGACTGGCTGCTGCAGCCGGGTCACTGGGTGCGTATCTTCTCCGGGATCGGTGGTGGGATCATGATCCTGTCCGGGCTGTGGATCCTGTCCCACGTTGGCGGTGATGCGTCGTGACCACCCCTGCCGCCGCCGCGGGCACCGTCGCGCGGCGCCGCGCGTCCCGCCGCCCGCCCACCCGCCGGCCCCTTCCCAGTCCCCGCCCCCCGGCCCGCAGCTCCCCACGGCCGGGCGGCGGGACGCGGCCCGCCCCAACCAGCCCGGGGCGGGCCGCCCCGCCCCCCGGAGCCAACACCGCCGCCCCGGGCACGTCGGGCCGGGCGGCGCGGGCCCGCGGCCGGTCCACCGGGGCCGCCACCTTCCGCGAGGTGCGGCGCCGCGCCCCTGCCACCCCGGTACACCGGGGGAACTATCAGCCGGTGATCCTGGCCGAGTTCATCGCCGCGGTGCTGCTGGTCGCGGCGGCGCCGGTCGCCACCCGCAAAGAGCAGACCGGGATCAGCCCCTATGAGGGCCAGGACATGATCAAACTGGGGGCGATCACCGTCCTGTACCTGATCCTCGCCCTCGTGTCCACCGGGGGCCGGGAAGCGGGGCGGTTCGCCGCGTGGTTCGGTGGGCTGATCCTGCTCACGGTCGGCCTGGCCGAGGGCGCGAATCTCGCCCGCGAACTCGACCTCGTGGGCGCGGTCGCGGGCAAGGCCAAGACCGCGGCCGGTGGGCTGGCGCGGAAAAAGGGCTGACCGTTATGGGAGGATGCGGCCGTGGTTGACATAGAGCACATGATCGGGGCCCGGCTGGACACGCTGGCCGCGGAGCAGAAACGGCTGTCCGATTTCGCCGCCGCGACCGCCGACGAACGCGCCCGCCTGCGGGGGATCAAGTTCATCCGCATGGCCGTGGTCACCGGCAAGGCATCCGGGTCAGCTCTCACCATGTCCGGCGACACCGGCCAGGCCCTGACCTCCCCCGAGCAGGGGTTCGTCTGGTCGGTGCGGCACCTCGTCATCGAAGGCCTCGCCACGGGCGCCACCCCGGACGTGATGAACATCCTGCGCGCGGGCCGGATCGTCTGGCAGCTCAACGGGAACCAGTTCGCCCAGACGTTCGGACGCGGTGAGATGCTGCTCAACGCGGGCGAAACGTTCACCTACCAGTCCGTGGGAACCTTCAACTCCACCGCCACGATCATCGCCCACGGCACCGCGCTGGAAACCCCGGGCGAGTTCGCCGGGAAACTGGGCGCCTGATATGTCGACCAACCCGTCCGCGTTCCCCGGCCTGCCGCTGTCGGGCGGCACCCTCACGGGGGGCCTGACGGTCGGCGGGAATGTGGACGTGAACGCGGCCGGGTCCGGGCTGCGGGTAGCGGAAGGCGCGAACGCCAAACAGGGCACCGCCACCCTCGCCGCGGGAACGGCCGTTGTCTCCAACACCTCCGTTACCGCGACCTCGAGGGTGTTCGTCACGCTGGTGACCCTGGGCACGGTCACTGTCCCGTCCGCTTATGGCGTGTCCGCGCGCACGCCGGGGACGTCGTTCACGATCCTGGCCAGCCAGCCCACCGATACCTCGGTCGTCGCATTCGAACTGATCGAACCTGGATAGGCTGCCCCGTATGGACGAAACCCCACCCGCGCCGGAACTGCTGGAAACAGGCCGGTACGCCCTCTACCGCGCGCCGGACGGCGGGATCGTCATCGCCCGCGCCCTCAACACATGCGAGGCGTGCCATCACGGCTGCGGCGATCAGGCGGAACCGATCGTCATCCCCGCGATGATCGTCAAGATGGCTGAGATGCGCGACGCCGGCATGGTGAAAAAGTTCCGGGCGATGATGGGCGCCCGCGGGGAACTCGCCGAACTCGACGAGGCCGGGCTATGACCGCGCCGCCGCCCGACGCGATAGCCGCCGCTGCCCGGTCCGCGCGCCGCGCGACCCTGCTGGCCATCATCGCGGTCGCGGTCGCGATCGTGGTCCTGGCCATAGACAACGGGATCAAACGGGACATCGTTGAGCAGGCCATGGGCGCCCGCCGCACACTGGACGAGTTCAAGCAACTGGTAAGGGACACGGTGGTGATGGGGTATGGGCCAGGACCCGGGCCGGATCCAGCGGATAGCGGCGCTGATAGTGACCCTGCTGGCCATGTGGATGATGCTCCCGGAGTTCCAGCGGAGGCTGATCATCATGCGGATAGCCCGAGCACTGCAGCGGGTAAGCGGCCGGGCCGCCCACGCGGAAGGGCGGGCGGGAATGGCCAGTGAACTCGCCGGCCACGCCGGGGATGCGCAGCGGAACTACCGCGCCGCGTTCCACCTGTCCCGGGCCCGCGACACACTGGGCCGCGTCCTGGACGGCATGCGCCCATGACCACCGGGGGAACCACCGGCCAGGTCCACGCCCGCATCGCTAAAAAGATCATCAACCTGGACCGGGAACAGGCGAACGTGTGCTGCTGGGATGACTGCGAGCGGCCGTCCACGGTCCTGTACCGGTACCGGTACCACCACCACCCCGCCGGCCGGCCATGCGCCCAGGCGGACGCCATCGCGGTGGCGACGGGGGACCCGCAGCACCAGTGGTTCGCGTTCTGCAGCGAACGGCATCAGGCGTATTTCGTGCACTCGGGCGGGTGGCGCGCGGTGGCGATGATCGAATCCCAGGGCCGGGCGTACGGGAACCTGCCCACCGGGTCCAAGAGCCTGGGGCTGTGATGGTGGCGCGCCGTTACATCGTGGAAATCCGCGCCGTGGACCCCACCCCCGACAGCAACGTGACACTGCAACTGATCACGGGCGTGGTGACGATCGGGCTGATCGTGGCCCTAGTCGTTCCCCGCGGGGGACCGGCGCGGCGGCCGGCGTGACGTTCGGCCGGTACACCCTCGCCCCGGGCCCGGAATGGACCGACCTGGCGGGGACGTGGCCGGTGCGGTACGTGGTCCGGATGACCGACACGGGCCACTGGCTCACCGACGTCGTGCACACCGAACTGACCGGCCGGCCGGTCGCGCAGGCCCACCTTGTCTGCGCCCAGTGTGAGCAGTCGGTGATCTGCCTGCACCCCGGCACCGGGGCGTCCGCGGCGGGGTATGTGATCACCGACGCGCAGATCCGGGCGGGGATCCTGGCGCACATCCGCGAACGCCACGAGGACATGACCCCACCCTCTGGTACCCGCCCGGGGTGATCGTCCGCTATCATCCCCGCTAGGCCCTCCAAGCCGATGGTGTTCCGCCTTGGAGGGCCTAGCCATCGGCTTGGGGGGACGGCCCGACTCACGGGAGGAACCAGCCGGTGATTGACATTCAGGTCGGACTGCACGTGTTCCTGATCGTGCTGGTGTTCGGCACCATGTGGCGCCTCCTGTCTTTCCACGCGATGGCCTCGAGCAACACCGCGGTGCAGCACGCGGGCAAGGCCATGTCGATTCAGTACTGACGGACAGGAGACAACACGATGGCGCAGGCGGCGGCGGCGGCGGGCACGGCGGGCGCAGGCGCCCCCGCGGGCGGGGGAAACCCGTTCCAGCTCGTCACGAATCTGTACGCGGAAAAAAACAACGTCGGCACCACGCTGGCGCTGACGACCGGGGCGTCCCAGACGCCGGGCGGCGGGCAGATCAACGCCGGGCAGTTCCTCCGCGCGCTGCGGCTGATTTTCCGCACGTCCACCGCGGGCACCGTCGCGACGGCGGGCGCCACGTCGGACATGCCGTGGAACATTCTCACCGGGGTGGACCTGGTGAACGTGGACGGCTCCGAAATCCTGTATGTGATGGGCGGATACGCCCACTACCTGGCGCAGAAGTACGGCCGTCCGTGGCTCGGGGACCCGGCGACGTTCCAGGACGCGGCCGTATCGACCGCTCTGGTGCCGCAGTTCACGCTGACGCTGCAACCGGAGATCCGCTGGTCGGCCGGGTGCCTGGCCAACACCGACACCCGGTCCCAGTACCGCTTCGATTACGTGGTGGACACGGAAGCGAACTTCCTGCAGGGCGGCACCGGCTACACCGT
>Ga0126381_100011204_pt1 | contig 10129 bp, 15 predicted proteins | sample PanSoiMetPlot_28_FD_96465 | JGI IMG/M metagenome (GOLD analysis project Ga0126381, IMG submission 96465) | Tropical forest soil microbial communities from Panama - MetaG Plot_28 | ecosystem: Environmental > Terrestrial > Soil > Tropical forest > Bulk soil | place: Panama | collected 2016-02-17 | reverse complement strand
ATATTTAGTTCTCCATTTAATTTTTAAACCCCCCCACCCCACTCCCCCCCATTTTTTATTTATTTTAATAAACATTATACATTTTTTTAAAAAAAAAAAAAAAAAAAAAAAAAAAAAAAAAAAAAAAAAAAAAAAAAAAAAGAACCTCTAAGAACTATAACAAGAGAATACTAGCATCTGGAGAGAAACTATAAACGGAGGGGGATGGGTGCCGGGGGCGTGAAAAGTTGTTAATATACTCATACATGGGGTTTGTATCAAATCGTTCATTCCAAAGGGTTTAATCCATACCGCAAAATTAAATAATCCTTGACAACCTAATTCTTTCGGCGCAAAATTAAAGATGAGAAGGAGGTTGTATGAGATATAAGTTTCTCTCGCAAAAGCAGAAAGATGCAATGGTAGCATATGACAACGCATGTAGAGAGTATAGTGCAGAGCAGAAAATATTATATGAACTAGGAGAGACTCTTGCACCAAAAGAAATGAGAACTCCTGAAGAAGCTGGTGCATGGGCTGTTCAATGCTTCGCTATATCAGAAGCATTTAAGAGAAAAAGAGAGACTAAGCAGATATATCTCTCTTTAATGTATCCAGAGAGAGCTAAGAATAAATCTGCTCTCGAAATTCTTAAAGGCATTAGAACTACTAGACAAGCAGAAATCTTAGCGGAAGAAAAAGCCCATCTGAAAGAGATAGGAAAAGATCCCAAGACTCAAGCTTTTCTAGCAGAAATGAAGAAATTACTGAAAGAGCGTGAGAATCCTCTTGCTCTTACAGATGATATAACTCTTGACACAGAACCAGAAGCACCGGAGGCTCCGTAAGCAGTAGGGGAGTAGCCCCTACCTCTATTCTATCCACGTAGAGTGAAATGCTCTAGGCGCGTAAGCATGTATTCCTGCTAGGAAGGCACATGCCGGAGATAGAATAGAGGTAGCGGCTACGCTTCACGTAACGCTAGGAAAGAGGCATCTAGCCTTATGAAAGTATTTAAACCACATTGGAAGCTTACAGCGGATGAGCAGCGCGCTGCCATGATCCGTGGGTTGCGAGAGATGGCAACATTTCTTGAGATGAATCCTACGCTACCTGCTCCACGGCAGATCTACTGTAATCTCTCTGGCGTCTCGAAAGAGATGCTTGCTACGATTGCAGAATGCGCAGAGTACTGCGAGAAGAAGATCGATTCTCAGTGGTACAATCTCGATGTGCGCTTCTCTGAGAATGTGCTCATCGAATATTACAACTCTCGCGAGGAAGTCTGTGAGCGTGTGCAGACTGGAACAATCAAGGTAGAAGCGAAGGAAGCTTTCACCGAAACCATTGAGCACGAAGCAGTTGAGGCGCACGAAGTACCTGTGTACGAATACAAGTGTCCCTCGCTGCTAGCTCCTGCGGAGCAGGAATCAGAGAGCGAAGCATGAGCGAGAAGCCGAAAGATTACGTTCACGCATCCACACTTCTTCGCGGAGTAAGGTCTAGCAGCTACTTGCTAGACCTACTCTGCACTATACTGCAGTACGGAGCTATCGGATTTCTCATCGGGCTGCTCCTAGCTCAGATTTGCAAGTGGTTTGGGAGATAGCAATGAACTATAACCTTGATCCTGACGTAAGTCCTGATAAGCATCCGTTAGTTAACTACCTGCTAACGATGCTTATCATTTTTGGAATTCCTGTAGCTCTTGCTTTGATTATCTCTTTAATTGAAGCAGGGAGAAACTGAGAATGAGTAAACACGCTGCAAAGCGAGAGCCGAAACGCTGGCTGCTATGGTGTACAATCATAGATCAGCCTAGAACTGACGAAGAGTATCTCACAGAGCGTCAGCTTCTAGAGAGCATCAAACTCGATCTAGTCTCTGGAATCCGGGCAACCAAGGTCCAGTTTCAGGCACTGCCCGAACGCAAAAAACACGCCCAATCAGCCCAAAAAAAGGTCGAATTGGTGAAAAAACCGCTTGACAACCCCCCGACGTCTGGGGGAAAATAAGAGCATGACGCCAACCTTCCCGCAGAAAGTAACAATTGCTCTGATGCTAGAGCTTGAACTCAAGGATAGCGAAGGCGCAGCTTATGTCTTCGCTGATCCTACTACAGGTTCAACTGAGTTGCAGCTTGGAATGATAGCGGATCTGTTTGACGTGCTCTCTTATCACACTGATCTTATGGTGCAGAAGATCAACGGCATCACATTCGCAGAGGTTCAGAAGAAGCTAGGAGCTTCGCTCTGAAGTGTGTTCTATAGGCTACTGGTTCCTCTTTCTCGCTTCACGTTTCTCTGGCGTGTCAACGCGAGTTCTCCATACCAGTAGCCTATAGAGCACATCCCTGCTTCGCGTTCTTTAGAACAGGAGATATGCTCTAAAGCGAAGTATAATTCCCACACGGCTCTGCCGCATAAAGGAGTACCTAATCATGGGTACAGCAACAAATGTAGTCTCCGGTCCTATCGCAGGAACGGAAGCACAAGCCTCTAACCCTCCTGCTGTAGCGGCAGGAGACTTGTCCAGCGATAAGAGCACCTATCGCGGTTACTATAAGAGCAATGATAAAGGTGAAATCACCGAACTCGTTGCCAAGGCGGAAGTGAAAGATCAGGTGAACTGGAAGAAGCTCGAATCTGAGGGCTGGCAGCAGTTCAATGAGAACGTTGTAATCCGCTACACAGTCAAGAGTCTGGCAGCGGCACAGCATCTCATTCCTGACGAGGGCCAACTGGTCTACGTCTTGCAGACCGGCCTCAATTACATCCAGAATAGCAAGGCGAATGCTCTGGCTGTAGAACTGAAGGAAGGTTCTGAGACTGAACCAGCTTACAACGGAGAGGAAATTGATCTCCGTGAAGCTATCAACATTCCCCCGTCGAAGCGCGCGCTCACTCCGCTGGAGAAGCTGGAGCGGCTGCTTGCTGGACTTGGATTGGATGCGAGCGCGAAAGCTGCTCTCTTGGCGCAAGCTGCTAAGAAGCAGGCTACTCCTCTCCCTGAGCTTCCGCTGATGGGAACGGAATAGCCCTTCGGGGCTAGAAGGTGAGCTATGCTAGCACAGAAACCACTGGATAGCATAGCTCCTCCCTTTATATAGCAGCCGTGGCGACAGTTTACAGATACTTCGATGCCTAAACGACAGAGTGGTGAAAGTCCACTCAAATCTGTAAGCGACTATTCCCGGCTGCTATATAAGGAGGGCAAAGGATATATGACTGTAGCAATGAGCACGTTTGAATTTTAGCTAAGTACCAAGCGCCGACCGGCGTACAATTCGATGCGATACCTGCTATAGTGGTATGACTCTTATAAGGTCTGAGAGTAGATCTTAGGTTTCTACTTCATTCGTCTCCGTCGGAGCGAAGAAAGAGAGGCTCAGAGAGCCTATGTACCTACTATACGAGCATCATTTTGATGCTTCGGGCGCTATCCTAGCTACGGATATGGTCCTGTCTTCAGGATATCCGGGTAGGAAATTTGTAAACTTTAAGAGAGATCCAGCGGAAGCTGCTATCTTCGAGTTTGCAAAGCGGATTTTCAAGAACATTCACTTCCAGAATCGCACATACGAGGATGTAGGTAATGTGTGGAGCTTCCTCGGGACCAGCGGTAAGGAAGTATACGAGGCTCTAAAAGCTTCGCCCATTGTCGCTGTAGGACTCAAGTTCCAGCGAGTAGAGAATTTGATGGCACAAGCTGCTACCGGTTCAATTAGTGCGCCGAGTACTAGCACTTGGAATGCTAACGATTTCTTCTACAATCCCCAAGGAGTAGTCCAGAGTACTGGACCAACTAAAGAGACTATTCAGACGAAGTTAGCTTTCCTGCTAGATATAGATGCAGCAGACGTGCTAACCACAGATCTGAAAGATCTTAAGAAGCTTTATCGCTTTGCTGCTATGAAGTATCATCCCGATCGTAACAACGGCGATAGCACTCAGATGACAGAGCTTAACTATCTATGGCAACAGTATCAGCCATACATTAACGCGTAAGCATAAGGAGTAGGAGAAATGGGACTCAGCATTCCAAAGAATCCGCAAGCAGCAAAGCTAGAGGCGCTCAAGCGCGCTAGAGCTGCTGCACAGCCAGAGGACGGAGCAATTATAAAGTATATTGCTCCCGCTGACGCACGAGAGCGTCTACGCATAGAGTTTGATGACTCAGGCTCTATGGGATCTGTTCAGACAGAGGAAGCAAAGAAGGGAGTCGTGGAACTTCTTCGTAACTCTGCCCCTAACCAAACTGCTGTTGCTATTCACTTCATGAATACTTCCTCTGAAGAACTAGCAGCCATGCAGAGCAACTTGATCAGTGTAGCAGATCAGGTCCAGAAGATACCGCTACGCAGCGGTGATACTCCATTCTTTGCTACACTCAAGAAGATGCAAGAGGCTACACCTGTAGCAACTCGCTACGTGCTCTTTACAGATGGAGAGCCTACAGATGCTGCGTCGCTTCTTGAGAATGATCGGTTGAGGAATCTCTGTGCGAACGCAGATCCGCTGATTGCTGTAGCGAAAGAGCAGAAAGCTCCCATCGATACTGTGTACTTCGGTAGCGCAGAGAGCACGTACACACAATGCGCGAGAGATTTCTTGAAATATCTGTCTGATCAGACCGGCGGATATTTTATGGTCTTCGATCCTGCTAAGATGAGCTTCGCTAAGGCATTTAAGTATCTTAGCGCAGGGAATCGTCTGCTTCTCGCTTCTGAGAGTGTGCGAAGGGAGATTGAGAGTGGAAAACGAGCGTAAGAAGGAAGACTGTCTCGTTCACAAGTACAATATCCACACTGGCATCTGTACAAAGTGTGGAAAGTTATCTTCGATGACGCCTCAGCAGCTTCAGAATCTTGATGCTCTGATGCGTTATCGGAAAATTAAGAGAGGAACGCGCTGATTATGAAAGTTGCTATTTCATGCTCTAAAGAACACGCAGCTTCTATAATCAAGAAGTATGATCTTGATGCCATAGTAGGAAGCTCTGAGAGAGAATCTTGCTATATCACCACACCGTTACAGGTATTACCGGGACAGCATAGCAAGATCTTTGCTATCCTTGAAAAAGAGCATCTGGACTATCAGTGTATTGAGAGATAGTTCCTCCTCTCCAGCTATCCCTCTAGCGAGGGATAGGTTGAAAGGAGTATCAGTGACTGTAAGAGAAGTAAGAAGAAGTCCAAGAGTTCCACACTATAAGCTTGATCTAGTGACCATAATCTTCGATTCGAGGGATAGGTCAAAAGATCGAAAGATGCTACGTGCTAGTGCTCAGAAGATGTACCAACAAGGATTCTTAGGAATTGATCTGACGAATTCAATCAAGGACACGGTATATACTCCAATCGAAGGATTTGAGAGTATCGTGAGAAAAGAGTGTATGAAGTGAAAACGATCAGTGACACTCTGTCACTTGTCATCGACAGATGGGATGATCCCGGAGATTATCCCAACAGCCTTGCGGCTGGGCCGTTACCTTCGTATGATCAAGTCTGTGATATCGAAGGCTCGATCACAATAGAGCTTGAGCCTTCTGATATCGAAGCTATGGATGAAGAACAGCGAAAGGATCAGGCGCACATTATCGAATACATTCTCGAAGAGATAGAGTACGATCTTGAGAGCGTTAAAATCACAAAGTGGAATACGCTGCGCGTGAATGAGAATCAGTACACCTTCGATGTTAGAGACTTTGACGCTTCCGACTGGAGTACGCCGGTAGGCGCCGAAGCAGAATATATCCCGGAGTTTGATGATGAGCCAGACTACGACATCCCCTTCTAAACGGCCTCATCAATGTGATGAGATCAAACAGCGCAAGATAGCAGAACTTCAACGCAAAATTGCAGAGCTGAAGAAGCTACAATCGCAGCTCACGTACACAAGGAAATAACATGGCTCAAGTTAGCCCCCTCGCAGGCTATCCAACAGAAATTCAAATTCAAGGTGCTCGCATCTTATACAAGCTCAAGCAGCTTAACTTTGATGCTACCTTTGAAAAGATGGAGGAAGGCCCAATTCTACGGACCTTCTTCTTTAACCCATCTCTTGATGCCTTGTTCTCGCGAATTATGAGCAAGGATGAAGAGATAGCAGCAGCACTCGCTGTAGAGTCTGCTCGGTTATATCGCAATGGCGGCTCTCTAGGAGTAGAGATTCCTAGATCTGATCGCCAGACTATCAGATTTGACCAGTGTCTTCATCAGATGCTAGCAGATCCAGAGATTCGTAAAATGGCTCTGCCGCTACTCATGGGACAATCGCCGAAAGGCGAGAGATTATATGCAGACCTTGCTGTGCAGCCTCATCTTTTTGTTGCTGGCTCTACCGGAAGCGGTAAAAGTGTTTATATCAGTCAGCTTATTGCTTCGTTGGCTTTATTTAGAGATCCGACGGAGCTAGAGTTTACGCTCGTAGACACTAAGAATCTCGATCTAGTCTTATTTCGAGGTCTACCACACATCAAAGAGGTCATAACCAATGTCTCTGATCTCCGTAACCGGCTCGAAGAGCTTCTGGGCGAAGTGCGTAGACGGACTAGTATCATGTCTGGTCTTGCTCGTAATGTCCAAGAGTATAACAAACTCGGATTCCAGACATTTGCGTACAAGATTCTCATCGTGGACGAGCTTGCAGATGTTATGGAAACAGATGCAGCAGAGAGAGCGTCTCTGGACCGAAAAGACAAAGCAGAGACTCCTTCGGTAGCTGCGCTGCTCAAGAGCATCACGCAAATCTCACGCGCTGCTGGTATCCATATCATCATGGCTACTCAGCGTCCATCCGTAAAGATGATAACAGGTGACTCGAAAGTAGGCTTTGGTGACATTAAAGCTAATTTCCCTGCTAGAGTGTGCTTCAAGCTCCCAACGATGGCAGACAGCCGGGTGGTCCTTGACGAAAACGGAGCGGAGTCACTCCTTGGCAAAGGCGATTATCTCTATAAAATTGCAGGCTCGGACCTCTTACAGAGAGCGCATTCCGCGTTTGTCAGTATGGACGACATCGCGCTGATCCTTAATAGCCATGAGCATATCAGAGGGATGTATCAGAACGTGGCTTGATGCTCGGAGGGAAGTGTGGAAATCATGCTTCCCCTGTGGAAAACCCCCTAACCCTTTGGTCCTAAAGGACTTAAAGGACTTGACACCCCTTTCACCCCCGCGTACCCTATAGAGAGGAGAAAATTGATGGCAGAACCAGAGAATTCAGAGCTAGTAGAACGTGTATGCTCTACCTGTCTCGGGGATAATCTCCTTCATCGTATAGGAATTAAAGGATGCGCCAGATGCAGAGAACCATTCTGCATTCACAATGCTAGCATCTACGACAACAACACCTACTGCTCCTACTGCTTTAGTGACCTTTCTGTAACTCGCTCAATCATTACGAAAACTAACGAAGTATACTTGTCGGATGAAGATAAGTGCCAACGAGTTACTCGCAAAGCTGTCCGTACAGTTCTCGGCGGAGCAGACTGGTTCTTTGCTTCTCGACGCCATGCTGATATGACAGATGACGAGCTAGCTGTTTCAATCTGGTATCATCAGATTGATCTACAACTCTTATTCGACGAAGCAGCAAAGCGCAAAGCAGAGCGGTCACATAAACAGGCTGCAAAGCCTACACCAATTAACAAAGGCTCTAGCACTAAAGTAGAGTCTACAACTGTAAAGCCAGCAGCGAGAACTTCTGCCTCAAAGAAGATGGATGAAGCACAGAAGCTAATCGCGCAGCTAGGACTTTCACCAGAGCAGTTAGCAAAGATGCTCGGAATCTGAGCAGAGAAAGGAAGAGAATACCTTGAGGGAGAAGGAACGTGAAAGCATTGAGGCAGAAATTGAAGCCATCCACGCTACCGCAGAGATACTCTTTGAGTTGGTATCCAAGAGGATTGGAGAACTTCTTCGAGAGAGTGGGAAACGGTTACAAGGTGAAATGCAAGAAATGCGGAGAGACTCCGCCAGCAGAAGTAAAGCCGTGGCAGCGGTGGAAGTGGTTAAGCTTCCACATAAGCATGGATCTATGTCCAAAAAGAGCCGCAAAGCTCATGCTGCTAAAAAGACACTGAATCCGAAACGCAAGAAGATTACAATGGCGCAGCATCATGCGAAGCAGAAGATTTATCAAGCTCGCTATGAAGCTAGGAAAGCAGGGTTGCCAGAGAGCGAATGGCCGAAGCTTCCTGTGCAGGAGGCTGCAATCCAATGAAACCTACAACTCAACTGATCAACTTCATCGAAGAAGCAAAGCTTCCTTGGATCTACTACTCCCCCGAGAGGGGGAGGATAGTAGTTATCCTTGACAACCACTTGCTCTCTACCTATCGCAAATGTTCTCAGTTCTTCATGCACTACGCAGTTGAGGGACTTCGCAAGAAACAACTAGCAGGTAGCGGCAGAGAGTGGTTCTTTGATTTTGGTATTCTCTTTCACAAGATGATGGAAGAGTTCTATCGTCACAACAATTTCAAGAAAGCAGGCTTCAGCCTAGAAAAGTTCGCCATTGACAAAGCATTTTACTATTGGCGAGAAATGCTAATGGACGTACATCTATCTCACAAAGAGTGTCAAGAGATGGGCGGATATCCCGGTTTTGCCGGTATGCTTATCCAGTATGCTACTCAATTCAAAGCAGAGAACGAGCGTCTGAATATTCTGCAAACTGAGGTAGCCTTTGGAAAGGGACTTGAGGTTCCTATCTATGTCTGGGGCGAAGAGCATAATACTCAACTTTTTTGCTGGGCTGATATATACCTTTCTGGTCGCTATGATATTATCGCTGATGATGGGTATTATATCATACCGCTTGACCACAAGACGCTCGGTTCCTTTCGCAGTGATCCTATGTCTCGTTTTGTTATCGATGATGGTCCTACTGGTTACATATATGGCCTTAACAAGGTACTTCCTACGATAAAGGAAATACCAGAAGACCTGATTCTCAAGCGCCAGTGTAATCGCATCTCGATGAATCTTATCTCTAAGAGTGTACCAAAGGAAGGATCGCGATTCCGGCGGCTTCCGATATACAAGAGCGAAGCACAGCTTGAACTCTATAGGCAACGTCAGATATCAACTGTAACCAACCTACTCTCAGATCTTGACTTATACGTGAGAAGTCTGGGGGTTCCTCGTGACACTAGCAAGTGTTCTAGCTTCTACTTTCAGTCGAATCTATGTACGTATTTTGACGTATGTAGACAGCAGGATACATCGTCGGAGCAGACCACCATCGCAAACGGGTACGAAAAGCTACCTGTTTGGGATACTGAAGCCATCGCCCCTAGCGGCGAGTAAAGGAGATGCTATGACTTCAATCGCAGAGCATGAGCAGCAGGCGCCAACTGTTCCGCCTGAACCTACAGTAAAGCACTACTGGCCGGTAATGCAAGTTAAAGGACTCTTTATCGGCAAATGCGCGCAGGTTCTACCGAATCACTGCCGGTGCTGGAGAGACGGTGATTATTTGATAGAAGATCATCTGCCTACAGGCAAAGCATACTACCAGCTCTGCCGTACTCACGTAACCTTGCAGAAATTGGCAGACAAGACAGCGAAACAGCAGATCGAAGCAGGTAGCTTCATCCAAGTTCCCGCTGCCTATGAACTGCCGATAGCACCTACAACGCTAGAGGCGCTTCAGAGGCTAGAAAGCATGGCAGAAGATCCAAATGCTGTATATCCTCCGCCGCTAATTCTAACTGAGGAGCAACTCAAGAACCCTCAGTTTGCAACTGGAGGATCAGTACCTCTCGCAGAATCGCTAACTCAACCAACAGATCCGAAGAAGCAGGTTCCGAATCCTCAAGATGCTAAATCGGATAAACCAAGAGAACAACAGGTCAAAGCAGAAGGACCGAAGAAATGAGCGAAATGCTCGTAAAACCTTGGACGCCTGAAGACGAGCTAGCCAAGATATTCTCTGGGGTCAGGTCAGAAAGCCTGACCCAAGAGGATAGATTGAAGATGGCTCTCATCGGAGATATAGGAGTAGGCAAAAGCTGGCTTGCTGCTACTGCTCCCAAACCAGTTGTATTCTATGACTTTGATGATAGAAAGGAATCCCTTGCTGGGAAACCTGGACTTATCATCAAATCGCGTCCTACAATGTATGATGTAGAACGTGATCTCTCT
>Ga0126381_100011203_pt1 | contig 10130 bp, 14 predicted proteins | sample PanSoiMetPlot_28_FD_96465 | JGI IMG/M metagenome (GOLD analysis project Ga0126381, IMG submission 96465) | Tropical forest soil microbial communities from Panama - MetaG Plot_28 | ecosystem: Environmental > Terrestrial > Soil > Tropical forest > Bulk soil | place: Panama | collected 2016-02-17 | reverse complement strand
GAGGCTTTTGTATCCGAGTTCCGACTTGGCGATGCGAATGCCATAGACGTCGCGAGCTGGAAGGCCAGCGGCACGAGCGAGGCCGACGTAAAGTGCATTGAGGTCTGCACACTTGCCCCCCAGGTCTTTGTTCTCTAACATGAACCGAATGTCCCCGACCCCACAACCGCGCGTCTTCGGATCTCGAAACGTGTTTTCTACAATCCATTCGTAAATCGCACGCGCCTTGTCGACGTCTGTTTTTCTTCCAGCTATGATCTCACTCGATGTCTTCTTTACAATCCCGTCAGTCGGTATGAGTTTTGTGGGTCGAAGAAAATATTCGAGTTCCGCAGGATTCTCTCTCACGGCTTCGTTCGGCCGGGTAAGATCGACGGCATAGTTCCTGGTCTCGATTCGGCTCGCGAGTGTCGCTACCGGCCTGGCCCCAGCCGGGAACTCCGCCACGACGATTCCGAGCGCATCGGGCTTGCTTTCCACCAGCTTCGCCCCGCCGCCTTCCGCACGGAAATTATTTGCGAACGTCCTTTGAAACAGAGTTTCACCAAGCAGCGCCGCTGGCAGCCATACTCGTGTGGAACCTGAGGGCTTCAGAACCTCGACGCTCGTTGTTACCTCAAATGTGCGCCAACCGGTTGAAGGGGGCTCCTCGGCGAATGCTCGGTCCACTTTGCAAAGTGAGGCGCTTACTGCTGCCCCACCCGCATAAGTCAGAAACTCACGACGGTTCATATGACGACTCCTGTGACGAGAAGTCTGCGCCTGCCAACATAGCGAGAGTTGTGTGCGTGTACGACAACAGCTCGCAGAGCTTCGGGCATCATCTTGTTCGGGTGACGCTCAGAAATCTGGCTTCGATTCCCATCCCCACTCCAAAAACCCAGATGATTCAACTGTCCGGCAAATTCTACTCGAAAGTCTGATTCCTGAGGATCGAATTCAGTTCGACGCAATGAATCGCCGCTTCCTATTTCGCGTCCATCCAATTATCCGATCCCGCCAGCTTGACAGCCACATTCGAAAAAAAGATATGCGCTGGCGCGCCGTCCGCCGTGCCGCGATGCTCGGTTGAGACAAGGAGAGGGCCAGCTTTCTTGTATCCCGCCCACGTTGCTGAAAGGAGACTCGGCTTCTTGGGCCCGCCGCGATGATAGGTGAATTCCTTAACTCGCCCATCCGACCCGAGGAAAAGATCCCAAGTATCTCCCGGTGTGTAGCCGCCAACCTCCGGAGGGTATTTCACCGACACTAGAGTCGCCGTGCCGTTCCCTAGCGGCAATTTTTGCTTGTCCTTGACGGTCACAATAGCGGTGGTGTCCCAGTTAGCGTGGAAAGGAAAAATAAACCAATAATTGTCGTTGACGAAGCCCGGCTCAATTTCGTTTTTCACGTTATCAGGCGCGCTGCTGAGCTGATTACGATTGTAGGTAACCTTTACCGGCTTACCGTCTTTATCTTTTGCCTCATAGATGACCTGCCCCGTCTTAGGCTCCCAAGTCCAGGTGCGGGATAGATTAAACTTCAAAGCAGGAAGTTCGATGTTGAACGTATAGCGCACCGCGTCGATTTGCCCATACGAATCAATCCCATAGGTCTTAGCGAGCTGTTCGACAATGGGCGGACGCGTCTGCGCCCAGGAGGTGCCTGCAAGAGTTAGTACCCCCAGTGCCCAAAGGATCGTCGTGGAACGGCTCGGCTTTGTCATGAAGCGTCCTCCTCAGTGAATGAAACGCACTGTCATTTTGGATGATTCAAAAGCACTCCTGGATTGAAAAATTCACGTGATCTGGGACGGACTTTGCCCTACCCGGTCCCTTGAGCATGGGAGGGTACCCGATCGGCTGCCGCGGAGTAAAGCGATGATTGCAGCAGCTACTACCACGGATCCGTATTCCAACACCATAATCCAGCTCGGAACCACCCACGGCTGTCCAAGTGTGCGCAAACGCCAGACATAATATGTAGGAATAATGCTCAATGTCCAGATCAGGATCGTTAGATTTGAGGTCGACCGTAGGAACGGCAGCAGCCACAACATATACCACGGGTAAATGACCGGCGCACATAAAAGCGATGCTGCCATTGGCCAGGCAAACGTATGCAAAGACAATTCCGCGTACCTCCCTCTCATCCAGATCGCGGTAAGAAAGCCGACAAGCACCGCAAGTCCAGCTACAACCTGTGGAGCCGTCACTCGCTCTAGCGTTGCAAAAACCGGATCATTAAACCGAAACCTTTGCACGTAAGTACCGAGCGAGCCGAAGGGAATGCGGCCGTGGACGAGAAATGGCACATATAGAAGTCCTAGGACAATTGCGGCCAGCGCGCCGTCCCGCACGCGAAGCCGCTTCCAGTACAGTGGCAGCAATACAAGGGGTAGCAATTTCACGGCAATAGCAAGCCCAAATGCTATGGCTGCAACGGCACGCCAGCTTCTCACAAGCGCGGCTGCGGACGCCAACAGCAGCAGCACACCGACGATATCGACGTGACCACTGCCTGCCACCTCTGTCGCCAGCAGCGGATGCCAGGCATAAGCCAGAACCCAGTGTTCCCCTTGCCCGGTACGACGCAAGACATCGAGCAACACAAGCACAATCGCCAGATCGCAAATTACAAATGCGAGTTTCAGTGCAAATGTAGACTCTTGTATTGCGGTTACGGCGCGAAAGAATAGCTGCGCTCCGGGTGGATATGGGCTTGGTACCTCCGGATTATTCAGGGTTCGCGTCTCGGTTGTGTGCAAGCCGGCTAGGGCAGGGTCGCTCGGAACGAGAACATAGGGGTTAAAACCGAGCCGCTGCACGCGGCCGTCCCAAACATAGCGATGAATGTCGTCGTCTGGGCCCGATGGCATTCGTAGGAATTGAAAATGCCACACAGCAGCCAGCCCGAGGCCGAAGACGATGACGTGCTTCGGAAATTTTTGCGCCGACAAGAGTTCCCGGATGGCTAAGAGGTAAGCGACGCCGGCAACAGACAGAGGAATAATAAATGCCGGTTCACCCATGCGGCTGAAGTTGCGCGAGGTGATCGTCATCGCCACAAGCACGATGGCGCCAAATCCGTACAGCTTATGCGAAGGCGTAAGTTTCATGGCTTTCTCAAACACTAACGCAGGTGCACAGCTGCTTGCCGCCATTCGTTTAACCATTCCGCGGTTCGAGGCGCCTTGGTCGGAGCGAGCCAGCAGCATCAAATCGTTTGCGACGTCGATGTCGTAGAAGGGCTCCGTGAGCCGGTTGAGAGTTCAAGAGCCTTCGTTCGCGTAAGCAATCTATCGAGCGCGCTCCCTGTTCCCATAGCATCGCCTTCGAAAGGCGACTTGTGAGCGGCCTTCGCGCCAACCAGATAGTAGCCTCGATCTGCTTGGACCGACAACCACCTCATGCGTGAAGAGTATTTCGAACGTCGCTGCGAACGGACGGAGCGAGGTGGGGACTGTCGCTATTGAACACGATGACGTGCTGCCGGCTGGCCGCAGTAAAGTGTCGAAAAGTACCAGCGTGCGGTTTGCGTGAGCAGGGCGCACGGTGCTCTGGCTGACGGATTTCATGAGAGATCGGTCCATCGGCACCTACGCTGGTCGCGGCGTGCCCGCCCTTCGACGCAGAAAAGCATAGCCCACGATCCGGGTCAGCATGAACCGCGCCGCTCCCAGCGTCCCCTTGACCGTTCCGCCGATTTTAGACTTTCCAATTCTCGGGTAATAGCTCACTGGGAGTCCACGTTGCGAAATCCGGCGAGGGCACCCTTCAAGATCATTTCCACGGCCCAACCGTAGGTAGCCTCTTCAAGGGCGAGGGCGTGTAGCGCATTTGCGCGTCCGGAGCGAAACGGGCTGAGGTCACTGACGTTCACGCCCTGCAAAAGCCTGATCAGGCCAGCGGCCAAGCGATTGCCGAACGATTCGTGCCACGGTAGCGCACCGGGGTTGCTTTTTCCGCCGAAGCGCACCGACGGCAATGTCAGGTACCCTATCGATGATAAGAGTCAACATAAGCGGCAACTCCGAAGGGCCGGCGCTGCAGTCTCCGTCGAGGAAAACGATCACATCAGGAGTTTCGGTCTTCGCAAGCCCGGTCAAACCAGTCCGCCCGTATCCCCGCCAAGACTCCTGGATGACTCGTACCCCGCCTATCACCACCACGGGGACGACGGGTGTCGCGGTGTCAGCAACGCGTCGATGCCCCAGGCTCGACCTGCGCGTCCCACCGCGAGCCCGAGCGATGCGAGCACGGGAACCAGTAGTTCCCAAATCCACGACGTGCCCCATTCCGAAATCCAGAGGCTACCGAGAAACAGAAAAGCCACAAACGCGGCCGGTCGGGCAAACAGACCGATGACTAGCAGCATTCCCAGCGATATCTCCAGCGCCGCCTGCATAGGAGCTGCCATGGCCGCATGGCCTGCCATCATTCCCAAAAGCCATTTCCAGGCCGCCGGTGAGTGGCTCGCTTTGATGTAGTAATTGATCACGCCTGCGTAGCCAGCCGGGGTGTACGCGCCCTTCCCCAGATTCTCAAAAAAGACCCATACGAACATCGCACCGATTGTCACTCGAACCAGTGCTAAGCCGCTTGCCGCGTGGGATTGAGTGACGAAACTGTCCGTGGCACTTTGTGCTTGAGTTATGTTTGTCGTCATCGTAAACCTCTGCACACCAGATTCCACCCGAGAGTGAGTGTGCAATCTTACAGGGTCGGTTCTGCCTGTGCCATTTGGATGCGTAACGGAGGCTTGGCGCTGGGCGACCAATGCCAAGATTGAGATGCTGATCGCTTGTTACGCTGACTGATACTAAGGTATCGCCAATACCTGGTTCTCAGGCACCTTGCATCGCTCGATGCGCAATTCGAACCTCTTTCCCGTTCAGGGAGAAAGTGGAGGACGCCGGGCGTTTCGTGTGTACGGCGAAAGCACAAGCCGGATGTGACGCTAATGGACCTGCGGCTTCCGGATAAGAGCGGGATCGAAGCCCTGATTGCGATCCGCGCTGAGTTTCCCGAGGCAAGAATAATTCTGCTGTCGACTTTCGAGGGTGATGTGGAAATTCAGCGCGCGCTGGAGGCTGGAGCCCGTGGCTACATTCTCAAGAGCATCCCACCGAAGGAGCTCATTGACGTGATTCTCCAGGTGCACGCGGGAAAGAAGCGCATTCCCGGTCAGATTGCCGCGCAACTTGCCGAACATCTGAGCGATGAAGCGCTAACGGACCGGGAGGTAGAGGTCCTCAGCCAAATCGCAGGGGGAAACCGGAACCGGGACATCGCGGAGAAGCTCTTCATCACTGAGGAAACGGTCAAGGTTCATATCAAACACATCATGGATAAATTGGGCGCCAGTGACCGGGCCCAGGCGGTTGCCATCGGCCTGCGCCGGGGAATCATCCACCTCTAAATCTCGTCACAAGCGAATACCTCGAAAGAGGTAACCAAAAACACCGCAAATGGGGGTTTCTCCGAAGAGGTACAGTTGTTTTAATTGTCTTTTGGTGCGTTTTTTTATTTTGTGCACCGCCGAGGTCTCCGTTGCAAAGACTATTTTCCACTTTTCCCGGGGGCAGGCCGGGTATTGGACTGTTTCTCCTGCGAGTAGCACTTGGTGGAATGGCACTCACTTACGGGGCTCTATTCCTTTCAAGCCGAGTAGAGCACGCCGCGGCTGTGTGGGTCATTGTCTCTTTATTGATCATTGGCGGCGTAGCTTTAGTGATTGGATTTCTAACTCCTTTCGCCAGCGTGGGGATCGGGCTTTGCGTATTGGGGATGGCATTCTCCTGGTTCCCGGCGACGCCCTTGATTCCATCCAACGCGCGACTCATAGCTCTGGTCATTGTCACAACGGCAGTCGTTCTAGCTTTACTCGGGCCGGGCGCATTTTCTGTGGACGGTTACCTCTTTGGACGCCGCGAAATCGTGATTCCCCCGTCCGCCGGCCGAATGAGAAGCGCAGGCCTTCGGACTTTATCTTTCAGCATGCGCTTCAATTGCGAAGCCACTCGAAGGTGGTACTTCCCGTCCCCTAGCTGGTGGTAGAGAAAAAACCTTCCATCTCGTGATGCACCCTTGGTGTCAGTTTTGCCATCTTCTGCGTGCCAGTCGAACTCGGCTACCCAGGAGGAACCAATGATCTTGAGAATGAACTCTTTCAATCCGGTGCGCGACGGGATCCATGAGAAGCTTCCCCTTCAGCAACAATCCGAGTCGCATCTGTTGGAGCAGGCCAAACGAGGAGGAACACTAGCCTTCGAAGAACTTTGCGAGGAGCATACCGCTAAATTGTTCAAGGCCGCTGTTCGCGTCACGCGAAATCGCCAGGACGCCGAAGATGCGGTTCAGGATTCCCTGATGAGGGCCTTCGCTAATATCAAGAATTTCCAGGGAAGGTCACGCTTTTCCACCTGGCTGACACGAATTGTGATCAATTCCGGCCTCATGATTCGTCGCAAAAACGGAAATGCGCACGAAGTCTCCGCCGATGAACCGCCTCCTTCGGGGGAGGCCCCCCTGCACCTGCAGATTCCCGACCCTGCTCCCAATCCTGAACAGACTTACGTACAACACGAGCGAAAAAGAATATTGCACAAGGCCATCGCCCGCCTGCGTCCCCGCCTTCGCGTCGTGATGGAAATCCGAGAATTGCGGGAACTTCCTATAAAGGAAACAGCGCGCATTCTGGACATCTCGGTCGCGGCGGCAAAGGCACGGTTTTTTCACGGGCGTGCGGTTCTGCGCAAGTCGGAAGCATTAAGGGCGGTTGTTTTGTCTAGAGCTGATTTGGCAACTGGCAAAAATCGTTAAAAAGGTAATGCTTACAGTCCCGAAAGTGCGCGACAACTTTGGGTAGCAGCGTCTGGGGAGGCCGCGATGGCCCGAGACGAAGTCTACCGTATTGGCTCTGAGGCCATTCGCAATGCGTGTAGCATTCGAAAGCTCGTCGATTGGACGTGGCGTTAAGTTATGCGCGGGATCTCAGCCTACGCGTGAGCGACGATGGCGTCGGCATCGATCCCTCCATCGCAGACCGAGGCAGAGATGGACACTTTGGCTTGCAAGGAATGCGTGAGCGGGCTGCCCGTATCGGAGGCAATCTGACGGTTGTCAGTTCCGCAAATTCCGGAACCGAAATCACTGTCGTGGTTCCAGCAGGGCTCTTTTTCAAAAACTCAAACACCAGTCCGTTCGAAAGACTGCATTCTATCTTGAAGCGAATGAGTGGCACGCCGAATTCTCATTGATTCCGTGCTCCCTAAATCAATCCGTAAGCAGCACGCCAGGCTCTTACTTACCGAAAAATTTAGATTGAATTCTACGGTTTCTGGGGTTTCTCGGATCTCCGAATGTGGATACCTTTCTTCGAGTGAGAATTGAAGATCACGATCAGACTACTTAGTGAAAAACCAGAGCTCAATATCGCTGTCGGCTCTGTGGCATGGATTACGGGCAATCCGGCAGTAATCTCCGTCCGCAGATACCACGGTTTTGCAGACCGTTGCACGTCGGCGGTTTTCTAGACCGTCGTATCATCAGTCTTTAAAGAAATCTGCGCGTCATTAGATTGGTAGGAGAATCGCCGCACCATTCGCTGGCGCGAGAAATGGCAACCGGTGGTGAAAGATACAACTCTGGATGCTGGACTCATGACAGAGGTCGAGCCTACGAGGCTCGATCGAGAATCGGCCAAAATTTCGGGCACTTAACGGGCACCTGAATAATCAAAGCGCGCGAAATCAACTTAATGTTGAAAGCTGCACGGATTAAACGATGATCGTCGGGAACTGCCCAACGTTCATTTCGTGAGGATCAGCAACATATGTGTTTTCTGAAGTATGCGGACGAACAGGCACCTGATCGTCGTGCTTAATTTGCAGAACGACGTTAAGTCGCGTATTATAAAGGTGCGGGGTGGAGCAGCCTGGTAGCTCGTCGGGCTCATAACCCGAAGGTCGTCAGTTCAAATCTGACCCCCGCAACCATTTCTCTAGTTGATGGCAAACGGCTTAGCGGACTCCACGCTAGGCCGTGGGTCCAGGGTCCAAAATTCTGCCCCACACCGCTTCTCCGAGTTGCCCCGCGATGCGCCGCCCATCCTCGCTAATTACGCGCGTGTAAATAGTCTCCGTGACTCGCGAGCCGTCGGCGTGGCCGAGCCTCTGTTGTCTCAACTTCAGCGATGCGCCAAAGCTGTTCATCAGCGTGGCATTCGCATGCCGGAAGGCATGGAAATCATTCCCGTGCGGCAACCTGATGTCGAGCTTTCTGCAGATATTGGAAGCGCCGAGTTGGGCCGCGAATCGGGCGCCCCTTTTCTCCACGAAATCAACAGCTGGCAGCGTCCGAATGGCTGCGACCCACTTGCATCGCTTGCCACGCGGCAACGAGCACCCAGGCACAGTTGCACAGCACAATCAATCGATCTGCCCACCCATCCAACGCAAGCACACCCGGCGGCAGCGCTTTTGGCGCATGTTGCGGCAAATGGCCCCCATTGAGACGCGACATTTGCATGGTCATGATGGCCAGCGTCGCCACCAGCAACACGACACTGATCCAGCTCAGGTTGGCAAGCCATAGCAACCGGGCTCGCGCCGTGCGCCAGTTTTCGCTGCGGCCTAGCGCTGCGCTCAGCAGCAAGGCTGCGATCGGAAACCCGATAACCCCTAGAAAGCCGGCTATCGCATGTCCAATCTCGTGCGTGATATCAAAATACGAAGCCATCGCTCCGCCAAGACCGGCGATGAGCAGTAGCCACAAACCCGCCTTTCCGCCAGTCGCGTGGACCTCGGACCAGATGGCGGCTGCCAACGCCCACGAACTTGTGCCCATGCACAAAAACATCAGCGACAGCACCCAGGGATAGCGGCCGAATGCATATTCACTGATCACGCGCCACGATGGCGAAAATTCTGGGCTCAATACATGGAGAGCTGCCAGCAGCAAAATCGTCGCGCCAGTCAGCAGAAAAGCCAGCCAGGCTGCCCGCTCTCTGATCTGCGAAGCACCGCTCATACCCGGGAGTGATTTTGTTACCAAGTCATTCATTGCGTCCTCCAGACCAGTTATCCCTTGCAGCAGAACGTCTCCGGATGCCAGTGGACTAGAGCATCCCTTCGAGTCGTACATAGCTCGCCTCCATGCCCTTCTCCATTCCTGTTGACAGCATGGCCGCCCGCGTCTTGGCGTCAGGCAGCGTCATGCGCATAGTCATCAACGTGCTGGCGCCGTCCGCATCGAATCGCGTTTCCACATGGTTGTCTGGCGTTCGTTCTGGCAAGAACATCCGTTCCACATGCACGATCCTGCTGTACGGCTCGAGTTCCAGATACTCCCCTGTCAGATAGAATTATCCGCCCTTGCCGTTCGTCCATTCGTATCGAATTTTGCCGCCCGGTTTCGCCTCACTGATGCACACCGGCATAGTCCACCCTTCCGGACCCAGCAGCCACTTCTGCAGCAGCTTCGGATCGGTGTGCGCGCGGTAAACCGCTTCTGGAGGCGCGGCAAACCGTCTCGTCACCACCACGTGCGTGTCACCTTCCGTCTTCAGTGTCAACTTGCTCATCGCTTTCCTCCTGTTTTAGTCGCCGGCGCTTCCATGTTGGCCAGAACCTCGTCCAGCCGGCTATAATTCTTCTCCAAAGCCTTTCGCAGCATCTCCAGCCATTGGTCCATTGCTTCGACACCTGCTTTCGCCAGCCGTCGCGGCCGCCTGGTTCCATCCACGCGGCTCATCACGAGTCCGGCATCTTCCAGCGCCTTCAAGTGCTGCGAGATCGCCGGTTGCGTCATCTTGAACGGCGCCGCCAGTTCCATCACGGTCGCTTCGCCCTTCGCCAACCGCGCAAGAATGGCCCGGCGCGTTGGATCGGCCAACGCGGCAAACGTCATATCGAGATTCGTCGGCACATACATAAGTGATACATTATATAAGTATATGCTTATCGTCAAGCGTGATCTTCACTTTTCTTCGGCCACGAAAATCCCAATCGCAAATCTTCGCTCGTTTATCAGACACCCGTGGCTGCGTGATTTCCGAAGACTCTCGATCGCTCCGGTATCCGGTCAACCTTGGGAAAACTTCCAATTAAATCATCTGGTGACTGCGTTCTCGCGCTTCGCGGATCCGAT
>Ga0126381_100011202_pt1 | contig 10130 bp, 6 predicted proteins | sample PanSoiMetPlot_28_FD_96465 | JGI IMG/M metagenome (GOLD analysis project Ga0126381, IMG submission 96465) | Tropical forest soil microbial communities from Panama - MetaG Plot_28 | ecosystem: Environmental > Terrestrial > Soil > Tropical forest > Bulk soil | place: Panama | collected 2016-02-17 | reverse complement strand
GCGCGTCACCGACAATGAGGCGCTCAAGTTTTGTATTCTTCGCAGATTTTCGTATTTGCTCGTATCGACGATCGGCCAGCTTTCTTCGGGTAAATCCTCTCGGATTCACTGTGTAGGCGTCCTGCCAGAGAAAACTCGCGAGGTTCATTGGTAAACGGGCTGCCGCACCACCCACGTCAGCAATTACCATCGCCGGAGACGTAGCTATGGCTTTTGGCGTCTGGTGAAGCCCCTCGCGTACGCCAAACAAATGTTGCCCGTAGGTAGGCATCAGGTTCGAGTTCCAGCAAATTCCTATGAAATATTGGGACGTATTCTGATTATCGAACATGTCGGTTAAGGCAGCGGACTTGGCGATCGCCCCGTCAATGTTGTTTAGACCGCCGTGAATATAGATAACGATCTCCTTCGGTTTCCTGCGACGGATTTCCGCAAACATCGCTTCGAGATAATTGTAGAGAACTTGTCGGCCTTGGAGCACCGTCGCCATTCGGTCGTTATAAGGTTGTTGCTTCGGTTTCTCTCCCGCAGCTACCGCCTTGAGCAGCGTAGAATTCACCTTCGCTCCACGAATCTCTTCCCCATCCAGCATTTTGTGGCTCGCCTTATATCGATAGGTTCCATCTTTCACCAAGGTTCTCTGAACTGTTGGCAACAGCGCGCTGCCGTCTTCATCGACCGCAAGTATATGGTATTCGTAATTGGGAGTTAGTTCCGAAAGCGCAACTTCCGAACCTAGACCCAACGCGAGGGAAAAAACGATCGAAATAGCGTACTTCATGTTTCAGACGCTATCCGATCTGGTACATCAGTGGGAGCAAATTACCGGGAACCCGCTCGGCAAGAGCCACTCGCGCGCGTCGTTTGAAAGAGCCGGTTGTAACTCGGCAGTCTTATTCTTTGTCCAAGACCGTTTGCGGGTGGAGACTTGTTCAGTTCTGCAGAACCTAACTTATGACGAGGCGAGCGATGTAATCGAAACGCACGAGCAAAAGGGCGATTTCAGAGAACCGTGAGCGTTAGGACGGGGAACAAAAAGCCGCCACGTGGTGGGGGCACACATGACGGCTGATTGCTTATACTTATCTGGCTTTATTGCTCCGGGGAATCGGCATGGAAAGTAGTCGACTGAGACAGCTCGCGCCACTAGACCTTGGTATATTAAACTTTAGTTTAATATGGGCATTCCGGGGAGACGATGCGGCGCTCAGGATTGATAGATGCACCATTCGAAACGGCTTCTGCACGTACGCCCAACTTCGGGACCAAACCGCCGATTCCAGTTGTTAGAAACGCAGTCAGCTTTCAACGGAACGCACGTTTCTGCGTGGGCATAATGAGATCAATCTCACAGGCGAACTCGTGTATCGCCGTTTACGGTTCTTCAAAGGCAGTTAATTTTCATCTCACGCACATTTTCGCGCAGCCCAAAGTCCAACCGCGCTTGTCGCACTAGCGCGTCGGTGACGGCGTAGAACGATTCATATACACGGCTGGCCCGTTATCAGGTTCTTCCGTAACTGTCGTTCCCTCCTGCTGACAAGAAGCGATAAATGCCGTCGCAACGAAGATAAGTAGTAAAGACAGTATGTATTTCTTCATAGGTTCGGAGTTTTCGGATCGAGTGCCACAGAATGTCAAGCTCCCACAAGCACAACGTAATAAAACTCTAGTTTAATGCGGAAGGCCGGAGAAGCTGGTCGTATCGTTCGTGCAAGCGATCCCATCTTTGCTCGGATGGCGATCCAGCGATTCATGCCGTGAAACGCGATGCACTCGCACGGTGACACGAATGTCACAGTGGTCTCAGCTCTAGATGTAGAAGGGCGAACATTCGGAAACATTTCGTGAACCAGAAGGCGCGCATTGCAGGCGGTTGGAACGAAATAGTCCTTGGTGAAACGACCGCTTCCCGCAATTGTAGTCTGGCTGTCGATCTCCACGTTCATAGTGCCGGCTAATGTGACCCAAGCAGGGCCGATCGTAGAATTTTTCAGAGTGATACGTAGCGCGATTCCGCATCCGCGAGAGAAGCCGCGACGTCAGCGAAGCAGGTATAAGAATAATGAGAATCCTTCGAGCGACGAAGCCAGTACGCAGACTTCGGTCAACGCAACGCCTGCGCCTCCGGGCCGGGGCAATGTGCGCTGGGCGAAGGGCGCTTCGGGCTCGAATCAGCAAAACGCTGACCTATCCTATGGAACTCCAGTGGCCGGCAAACCAGGATTAGTTACCAGTCCCTTCGCGCCAAATAGCGGGTACGTTGACGTCACTGGTTTTGCACCGGGAACCGCAGTTGAAGATCCTTACACAGGTAAAATTTTCCTTACACCGTAGCAACGAAGCGGTTATTGAACTGCGATGCCTCAATTCAAAATGGACGTGTAATGTGCAAGCGTGCGCGTGCGGAGGGATCGCTAAGCTCGCCTTTGTGCTCGACTCGGTGCGTCTCGATCACGTTGGCTAGGCGTCATCGCAAACGCTGATCACCGGTGATGCGAATCGGAATGACAGACGCATAGGACTTTTGCCTATACACTAATCCGCCGTGCGGCTGATTGTGCGACTCTTTGCAGCGAATGTACGATTGCCCCAAGTGAGAAGGAAGAGCACAATAGTGTCTATAAATCCCTTCTATCCGGTCTATCAAGCCGATCCAGCGCGAATCGCGTTGGAAGAAATGGAATCATACTACGCGGCGCATCCGGGCAGTCCATCGGCAAAGCGGCGTCCGGTATTGTCGATCCGCAGTGGGCTTTGGATCGCGCTGCTTGGGCCTAGTGTGGAAGAGGGAATCGTTGGAATTGGCTACACCGTGGAATCAGCACTTCGCGCGTTCGACACACAATATATGGCCGGACAACATTCGCCGAGTGAGCCAGATGACAGCGGGCAGGTGGTAAGCGAGCGCATCGGAAATTAGATCAACGCCGCGTTTATCCATCGTTTCGGCAAAAATCAAGAACTCCAAAATTTCTCGTTGTGGCTCTGCTTGGTTGCTTTGGGCTTTGGGAACATGTCCGATACGCCCACAGAGTGATCCATGGACGATTGATGCAATTAGATGCAGCAGAAACGCTCGCTATCTACTCCAAGGGCGGATCAACAGGTGCCTAATGTGTTGCCGCTCAAAGGCGAACTCGATCTGCACGTCTTGCCTGAGATTACGGCATTACTCGATGCAATCGTCGACAAAAGACCAGAGCATCTGGTAGTCGATCTGTCGGGCGTGACCTACATCGACAGCGCCGGATTGGCGGCACTCATTCAGGCCATGCAGACGGTTGAAGCCTACGGCGGCCAATTCTCACTGGCTGGTGTTAAGACAACCGTGTGGTCAATTTTCAAGATGTCGCGGCTCGAGGAAGTATTCCAGATTTTGCCCAGATGCTGATGCTGCCCTTGTGCTCATGTGTCTCGATCGCGTTGCCAGCCGCATCGTAAATGCGAATCACAGCAGCATGTAAGCGGCTGTAAAACCTAAGGTAGCCAATGGCGTTGATGCCATGAGGGGCTCTGTTTGAAGCCCTGCAATATGCAACCCCGAAATATTGCAACCCTGCTATCCTGTAAACTTGCCATCTTGATTCAAAAGGCCGCCCGCTTCGAATCCCCTCGTCGACACGGCTAAATTGTCAGCACGATTGTCGGGTTGTGGAATGACACAGGGGACGTAGTCGCGAACGCAGTTGGCTACTCTAGTGCAATTTGCACGAACGCTTCGATCTTGCCGTTGTCAGATTGTTAACGATCTTCGTTCACGCTTCGTTTTATGACCAGCCAAGCCAAACGCGGTCTAAGGCTCGAAATCGGACATGTTCTGTTTATTGATATCGTAGGCTACTCCAGCCTGCTAAATAGCGAGCAAAGCGAGCTGCTTCCTGCGTTGAATAAGGCGGTTCGTGAGACGGAAGAGTTCCGCTCCGCCGAAGCGGACGGAACATTGATACGCCTACCGACGGGCGACGGGATGGCGTTGGTCTTTCGAGACAGCCCGGAACAACCAGTGCGCTGTGCTTTGGAGATTAGTCAGGCGCTCAAGGACTATCCCAAACTTCGCGTTCGAATGGGTATCCATAGCGGCCCCGTAAACGAGATCGCCGATGTAAATGACCGCGCCAACATAGCGGGGGCCGGTATTAATATTGCGCAGCGGGTGATGGATTGCGGAGGTGCTGGACACATTCTGCTTTCAAGGCACGTCGCCGAAGACCTTCAACACGATTCGGAGTGGCGATCCAATCTGCACGATGTCGGTCAATGTGAGGTCAAGCACGGGGAAATGATCTCCATCGTCAACCTTTATACGAAAGAGCTTGGCAATCCTCATCCTCCGCGGTTGAAGCGAGCTGGAATCGAAGTCCGGAGACGCCGCCGCAACGCCTACTTGCTTGCCGGGTCGGGCCTGGTGGCGTTGCTCGTAGCAGGATTTTTTCTTTTGCCTCGCGCCTCTGCGCGCAAGGTGGACAAGTCCATTGCAGTGCTGCCGTTTCAGAATTTAAGCGACGATAAGGAAAACACCTACTTCGCAGACGGGGTTCAAGACGACGTGCTTACCAACCTGTCGAAAATAGGCGACCTCAAGGTGATTTCTCGCACGTCTGTAATGCGGTATCGAGGCCAGGCCCAGGCGCCAAACCTTCGGGAAATCGGTAAAGCTCTAGGGGTTTCTAACATTCTTGAGGGCAGCGTGCGCCGCTCCGGCAACAAGGTACGCGTCAACGTGCAATTGATCGACGCAAACACCGACGAGCACATTTGGGCTAACGATTATGACGGCGACGTAACTGACGTTTTCGCGATCCAAAGCGATCTGGCGCAAAAGATCGCCGAGGCGCTTCAGGCTAAACTGTCCGCCGGCGAAAAATCGCAAATGACGCGCAAGCCCACTGAAAACGGCGAAGCCTACCTAGCCTTCGTGCAGGCACACGATCTTTCCTGTGCTTTTGAGGATTTCGACAAACTCAAACAGGGCGAGCAGCTTTTCGAGCGCGCCATCGACTTGGATCCGAACTTCGCGCTTGCGATCGCGCGCTACTCGCAATTGGAAAGCTGGATCGTTCACACGTTCGACCCCACGCCGGCGCGCCGCGAAAAAGCGCGTAATCTGGCGGAGCGCGCTTTGCAACTGCAGCCCGATCTGCCGGAGGCGCATCTCGCCCGTGGCATTTCCTACTATTATGGCGACAACGACTACGACGCGGCGATGAAAGAATTCGAGATCGCGCAGCGCGGACTGCCCAATGAATCGGAAATCTATTTGTACATTGGTTCAATCCAGCGTCGCCAGGGCAAATGGGCCGAGTCCACGGCGAGTATGGAGAAGGCGGTCAATTTAAATCCGAAGGATGTCTGGTCGCTGCAAAATCTCACGTCCAATTATCAAGTCCTACGAGATTACAAGAAGGCCAATAAGACTATCGATCGGGCGCTTGCCTTGGATCCAAAAGCGTTGGGACCTTTAACGGTTAAGTCCAAGCTGGCCATCGCGGCGAACGGGGACTTCAGCGTGGCGGAGAGGGCATTTGACGCTGTGAAATCGGTGCCTATGAGCAAAGAGCAGAAACTTGAGATCACCGGCTCACAAATCGACGTGCTCCTTTTGCAACGGAAGTATGAAGAAGCATTGCAAATGACGGAAAGCGTGCCGGACGACGACCTCGCAGCTTTCCAACCACATTTGTGGAGCAAATACTTTTACATCGGATTTGCACGAAGGGGGCTGCATGATGACGACGGTGCGCGAGCTGCTTTTTTAAAGGCGAAAGCAGCTGCGGAGGGACAAGTGAAACGGACCCCTGACGCCGAGGAGGCGCACCTTCAGTTGGCAAAAACGCTGGCGTTTCTTGGCGAAAGGGACGCGGCGCTGGCCGAGACGCAGCGGGCGAGCGAACTGCGCCCCGAAAGCAAGGATGCATTTGGCGGTCCAGAAGTGATGGAAAGCGTCGCCGAGGTTTACGCGATTCTGGATGAGAAGGATCGCGCGATCGAAGTTCTCGATGGATTGTTAAGTCGGCCAAGTGGGATGACCGTGCAGCGTCTGAAGGTAAACCCGATTTGGGACGCATTGCGAAACGATCAGCGCTTCCAAAATCTGCTGATCAAATACGGTAGCAAAGCATAAGGCGCGCGCAGGCTCCAGTTCACGAGGCGACATGTAACGGGTACGCGCGCACGCGCGCGAAGGAGTTTAGGCCGTTGGTCCCCTTAGCGGTCACCGGGCTTGCGACGGTTCCACGCGCGCGCGAGGCGGATGGCGTCGTCAAGGTATTGGCACTGCCGTATGATACTACCTCATCCCTTCACAGATAATATGAGGACTGATCGGCTGACGTTTCACCTCAAAAGTGGCAAGCGGATGGCAAACACACTTTTGCTTGTGGCGCCAAAATCACCCTAAGTGCTTGATTATAAGGCGAGCCGGCAGTCGGATTCGAACCGACGACCTGCTGATTACAAATCAGCTGCTCTAACCAGCTGAGCTATGCCGGCGCTGCCCATACGAAAGCTGTTTTCAGCGAGTTGATCAAGGGTTCCTCATAACTATCTCTAAGCCGATAACGGTCCTCGGAAAATTTTCCGCAATACGCGCCGTTGCGGCGGATACAGACGCTAGGCGCGCGTGTAGACCATCACGAAAGCGTCGCCGGTGAAGCGTCTTACCGCCAGCGACCGAATCCGCCGTAGAATCCCGGACCCCAGGCACCGCCCCAACTCATCATTGCAGCCTGGTTCATCTGCGCAGCCATTAGATTGTCATTACTCAATTGCTTGGCCAAACGGAGCTGTTGATAGGTTTGAAACTCTGCAGGCGAGCCGACCCAAGCTAGGTTTGGGCTCGTGCTATCTGGTTGGACATAGTAATTCTTTCCCTTCCAGGTAATCAGAGTCAGCTGGTTCCTAGATAGGGAGCTTAGCAGTTGCTGCTTTTGGGGAGTATCGGCGGTCCTTTGCTGAAATCCGGCCGCGGCCAGCAGATTCTCGGATGAGCCGGTGGTGGCACACCCCGCCGCTGCTGCCAGCAGCACAGCGACGACAATAAACCTCAAGTAATTCAGTAACTGTTTCATATGAGTTCCTTCTTTGTACGTTGTTCGGCTCATGTGCGCTAGGAATTTTGTCGGATGGGATTCCGACGATGGACAAAGAACCTTACGTCTGGCTGATGTCGAGCTGGTGGACTGACTCTCACCGAGCAAAGCATTCGCCATAGAAATTATCCAAATTGTTCTACACATCATCGATCCTGCGCTCACTCCAGCATTGGCTCAGCTCACAAGGACGAGAAATGTAAACAACGTGCTTTGGGTCATTGGCCAGCGCACGCGTCTGACTTCTAGGTCGCGGCGCGAGGAACCTTTCACGGTCGCTTCTACGGTCTGCGAAATTTCTGCTGCAAAACTACGCAATTCTGCGTAACACGGCGCGAACGCGGAATCGCCAGATGCTTAGCGTCGGCAATGCTGTGCAAAGCAGTGAAACGATGCGCAACTCGTTAGGCGTGAATTACAAATCAGCTGCTTTAACCAACTGAGCTATGCCGGCGCTTTTACTGCGTAAATCGGTGCAAGAAAGTTCGCGTGATCGACGGACTGTCAATACGTTGTTACCGCGACGGCATAGCAAATGGAAGGTTTTCGTTGTGCGTGCCGATGAAGAGCTGACTCCGTTGCAAAAGCTAAATCAAATTGTTGGCGAGACGATTGCGGTATGTCAGGGAACGCCCTATGTGAAAATTAGGCCGCATCCGACTACACAAGTTCCGGTTTTGTAAGAACTTGAGATCAAGCGGGTCTGTCGAAACTCAAACCCGAACGACCCGACATTCAGTCTTAAAAAATATGAAAACACCAAATCGAAAACGTTTGTTCTCACTAGTGCGCGTCGCAAGCGCGGTCACACTCGTCGCGGCAGGTGCCGCATTAGCATTCGTTGCAGTCCAGCCGGCTCGCGTCGTGGCTGCGCGAAGATACGACATTAATACTCTCGCAGGCAAGGTAGCCTCACTGAGAGGAACTGCCGGGCTGCAAATTCGCTTTTCGGCATTCATCGAGCAGGAGGCAGAGGAAGCAGGGGGTGGTGTAGCGCCGACTGGCGTCATCACACCGATCCACGTTCTGTCGAGCCCACTTGATGGCACCACCATTGTCCCGCCGAACGTCCTCGTAAATCAAGACACCGCAGCCGCGCCACAGAACGAAACGGCGATTGCAGTCGATCCGAATAACCCGAGCCGGATTGTTGGCGGGGCGAATGACTACGTAACGCGCACCTGGCCCTGCACCGTCGACGGAACGCCGTGCAGCGCCCTCGGTGACGGTTACTCGGGAACGTACTTTTCAAACAATGGGGGTTCAACCTGGTGCTGCAACAGCAACCCCAATTCCAACTACACACCGACAACCGACCCTGCTCAAATCGGAACCCAGATTCCTGGTGTTGAGCGCTTGGTCGGCGGTCAATACGACGCGGGCGGAGATCCTTCAGTGGCGTTCGACAGTCAAGGCAACGTTTACTATTGCGGACTCGGCTTCAATCGCACCAGCCCACCGAACACGGTGGCGGTCAACAAGGGAACGTTCGACAGCGGCGGCAATTTGAGTTGGGGCGCTCCGACTTTCATTAACCAGACTACCTCACCATCGACGCTCAACGATAAGTCGTGGATCGCAGTGGACTCGCACTCGGGCAGCCCATTTCAGGATCGCATCTATGTCACTTGGACGCGGTTCATTTTCCAAGCTGGGACCGGTGCCTACGTCCAGTCACCGATTTTCTTTGTCTACTCGACAGACGGCGGCGCAACGTTCAGCACGCCCAGGAATATTTCTGCTAATGCGCACTACAGTCAGGGTTCCCACCCAGTCGTCGGACCCGATGGCACGCTGTACGTTTTCTGGAACGGTTCGACCCGCCACGCATCACTTAACTCGACTTACATGGCCAAGTCGACCGACGGCGGCGACAGTTGGAGTCCACCACTCTCGGTTGCGACGATGACGAATATCCCCGGTGTGCAGAACACCGTGTTTCGCGTGAACAGTTACCCAGCGGCAGCTGCTGCTCCGAATGGCGACGTTTACGCCACGTGGGCAACCGAGGTGGACAACACAACTCCAATCTATACCGGCGACCCTGGCTGCGCGTATTTCATCCCGGGTAATCACGTCGCGACGTGTCACTCTGTAGCCGTCTACAGCATTTCAACCGATGCCGGGCAGACATGGTCCGATCCCGCGCCTGTATTTGGAGCTGGCAGCCAGACCGCCGATGGTTATCCGGTGACGCAGCCAACGCCGGAGCCGGGTGGTTGTCAGGCAGGGGATGGCTGCGACGGCTCCACGTTTAATGCGCCATCGCCGCTTGGTCCGATCGAGGATGTGTTCCCTGCGGCAACCACGGCCGCAAATGGCGACGTTTATCTCGGCGCTTACCGAGGCACCACAATTTCGCCGTGGCAGGTGTGTTTTTCCGGGCCGCCGCCGCCGGTCGGTCGTATAACCTGTGACTTTCTTGGGCCCTACATACACAACACGCGACTCGATTACGTCGTCCGTGACTTGAGCGGGAGCACGAACGCCGTGAATACTCAACACATCAACACACGTTACGGGTTCGGCGGAGGCTTCTTCGGCGATTATACCGACATCGCCGCTGGCTCCGACAACTTTTTCCATGCCTTCTGGACAGACTCGAACAACGTCCAGAACGTGGTGTGGTTTTACGGATTCCAGTTCGTGCCCACAGCGATTCACCAGCAGGACGTCGTCACCGGGAGCGGCAATTTCTGAGACCCGCCTCGAAGAATCGTTGATGAAGGGCCACCTCCTGGTGGCCCTTCTCGCATTGCGGCCCGCACAATTGTCTAGCCCGAAACAAAACGCGTAACGTACGCGCGAGGGATTCGCTTTCACAGCGACCGTCAGTAAGGCGTTGTCGTTCAGACGCGTCCTGCGAGGGCGAGGACTATGACAATCAGCAGGATTAACCCGAGTCCTCCACTGGGCCAATAGCCCAACCGGAACTATACGGCCATGCTGGCAGGGCACCGACCAAAAGCGAGATCAGAATGATCAACAGAATGATTCCCATGACTTCTCCTTTCTCGAACTATGTTCGTCAGCGCGAGG
>Ga0126381_100011201_pt1 | contig 10130 bp, 7 predicted proteins | sample PanSoiMetPlot_28_FD_96465 | JGI IMG/M metagenome (GOLD analysis project Ga0126381, IMG submission 96465) | Tropical forest soil microbial communities from Panama - MetaG Plot_28 | ecosystem: Environmental > Terrestrial > Soil > Tropical forest > Bulk soil | place: Panama | collected 2016-02-17 | reverse complement strand
TTCAGGTATCCTGTGTCCTGCATCGTAGCATTGCGCGCCACTTGCGCCATCCAACTCGAGTCCGGATGGCGCGTGATGCCGCCCAACGATACGCGGCGGCTGCCTACTTCAATGAAGAACAGCACGTAGTACGTCACCAGACCGCGCCAGGTCAGCACTTCCACGGTAAAGAAGTCGGCCCCGGCGAGCACGCTCGTGTGCGACCGGATGAATTCCTTCCATGTCGTCGTTCGACTCCGCTCGGGCGCTGGAGCGATATGGTGCCGACGGAGGATGTTGCCGACCGTTCGATCCGATACCGGATGGCCCAGATTCGCCAGCGCGCCCACGATCCGGTCATATCCCCAGCCACGGTTTTCGCGCGCCAGGCGGACCACGAGCGCCTCCACCTCAGGTGAGACTCGAGGCCGGCCGCGATAGGCACGATGCCGGGAGCCGTCGAACTTCTGCGCGACCAGTCGTCGATACCAGGCCAGAATCGTGTCCGGCCTAGGCACGCGTGCGATCTCCTTCAGAGCTTTGCGTCCGAGTCGTTTCGCGATCTCGGCCAAGGTGGACCGCTCCGCATCCGACAGCCGGAGGCGGTTCGGCAGGCGGGCCCTGAGGATGCGGTTCTCGGCTGCCAGATATTCGTTTCGCAGTAATAATTCCTGATTACCGAGACCCGACACAAAGGCCAACAGGCGTGCCCAGTGGAATCGATCGCTCATGGCAAATCTATGGTAGGCCGCTGCGGGATCCCCCGGTGCCGTAAACCGCTCTGACGGGTATTTTCACCAAACGACCAGATCCCTTTGAATAGAACGGTGCCCCCAGAAGGACGATTTCGAAAAGTTGTGCCTCGGCTACCCTACTCCCTCGCGCCACTCCTTGAGGAGCCTGATGTCGTCAGGCGTCGGTTCTTCGGGCATGAGGCGTCCCTTTAATATTGGTCCCGTTTTCGGGCGATCCTAACGCTCGCGTGCGTTATCGTGGCGGAATTTTTCCCGTTCACCCGCTTCTTCTGTTGACGGCCCAAGGAGCGCCGAAACAGGAAGGCTAAAAGCGGACCCGCGGCAACGATTCGATCGCGAATCAGGTCGCCGAGAACGTGGACGCATGCGAGATTCTGTTTGTCTCGGCGTCCCATTTCCCCTGGGTTGGGCGCATCTTCTGTCAAATTTCGAAAAGGAGCTTTAGCAATGACTTTGGTATGCCGATACTTAGTGATCCCGCTGGCAGCAATCGCTTCGTCAGGTTGCGCCGCGCGGTTAAATCAGTTCAATACGTTCGCGCAAGCGGGCATTACCTACACCACGGCGAGTCAGACGCTTCTGAATGAAGCGGGGCACGCAGCGGTGAATACGGACTCTGCGCTTCTCACGCGTCACCGGGATGAAATGAGTGAAGCGAGGCGCAGAGCAATCATTAACGAGTCCGACAAGAAGCTCAAAGACCGCCTCGCGGTTCTGGATTTGATCGGGGCTCACGGCAGGTTGCTGGCTGCCTATTTTCAAGCAGTGGCGGCTCTGTCGGATCCAAAGGCAGGCGAATCGGTCGGCACCTCTGCGCAAGGTCTGTACGATGCTCTGGCGAAAATCAGCCCGAGGCTGAAGGAGGCTACGGTAGGGAGTCAGACGGTTTCAAGTTTTATACCGGAGATAGCGGATCCAGTGGTAGCGATCTTCAAGGCCAGAGCGCTCGATAACGAATTAAAGGCGAGAGCTTGTCTGATCGCCAAGGAGTTAGCGTTGCAGCAAGCCGCCTTCCAGACAATCGCGGCCGAGTTCAGGACCGACGCAAAGGAGTTGCAGCAGTTCCAGGAGGTTGACAGTATCAATCAGTTTGTATCGTCGGGTGATCTGGCGCCGGATTGGGCCAGTCAGCGGCCAGCGCTGCTGGCCTCGCCCTCCACGATCGCTTCGATCGACGCGGCGGCGAAAGCCGCCGATCAACTCGGCAAAGCCTGGGCTGCGTTGGTGTCAGGCAGGCTCGACGGCAACGGATTCAATCTGCTGATGACAGATATTTCCAATTTACTGACGATAACCCAGACGATCCAAAGCGCGATCAAGTAAAGGAGAAAAGACATGGATGCCGCAAGCATTTATTCGATGACACTGGCGCAACTCGACCAAACCGAACTCGCGATGACTTCACCGGAAGGCGATGCGCTCATTCAGGCGGCACCGCCTCAGGATCACAAGAACGCGGTAGAGATGCTGCTCGACGTTCACGAAGCTCGGTTGGCCTTGGGGAACGCCTCTCTACAGGCCATCTCGGATCAACTCAAGGCCAACGAGACCGGCCTGGTGGCAGGCACGGCAGCGGTTAGGGCGGCTTTGAACGCCCTGAATAATGTCGCACAGATCCTGAACACAGTTACCACCCTGGTCGGGCTGGTGGCGCAGATCGTGCCGATGGTGTGAATTGAGCTGGATGTCGCGCGCCGGGGTCAACTCTGTTGCGGCCACGGACGCCAAGTAGGTCTGAAACGCGTTGGGGGAGCACTAACTGCCTCCCCTGGCGCGATCATTCGGCCTGGAAGCTAATCCGGAAGAGGCATACGTTCTGCGAATCGCCTGGAGGCGACATACTCCGGAGATCAAAACCTTATTTCAAGCGAAACCATGAAGGCTTCGGGAATAGACTCAGTTCGCCTGAACCCGTTCCTGTCGGCCGCGCAGGACCGGTTCGATGGCGCAGTCGACTCGGCGGGATGCTCAATTATTATGATCGGGCCGCATGATCAACCCCAAACGTTCCGGTTCTTGGATATTACGCCATACGCTACCAGACGAAAGAGCAACCAGTCCGCGCTCTACAACGTGAAGGTTCGCTATAGTTGTGCTTCGTGGCAGGCCCATTGTCGAATTAGAAAACGCTGTAACAATGGCAACTTCTCAACTCACCTGATATCCGAGCGGTGACAAGCCTGGGACGGAGCACCGACGCAGCTCTCGCCGAGAGTTCCTAGGCTTTTTGCTCAAGCTTACAGAAGCCGCCCGAATAATGAGGACGCACAAAATGGCGCTAACAAGCACACTGCTAACCGACATCGGCCAAGGCGCTGGCCTAACCACCAACTTTCAAGTGCAGTACGAATCAACACTTCCTAACCAGGCAAACGTTATCGCGAACGCCAACGCGCTGCTGGCCGTCATCGAAAACGAATTCAACGTCACAACCGCTTGGTTCAACACCCCCGCAGGTAACTTCGGGACCGGCAATCGCCAGATTGTAAATCTCAACCAAGCCGATACCACCGGAGCCAACAACAACGGCCACAACAGCGCCATCAACATGGACGCGCAGAGCGGCAATGGCAACAGGGCCGATGCCGCGGAACGCGTCAAAATGCTCTTCATGAATGAGTGGGTTGAGATCCTGATGTCCCTCACCGGCGGCACATGGAACGCGCTCGACAGCAGTGGCGAAGGACTCTCCCAGTACGCCGGCATCATCAGATTCCCGACCGGGCACTACAGCTATTACAACCGCGGCGACAATCGCCTGTTCGTAGAAACGTGGATGAACACTGTCCCCCGTCAGGACTTCGTCAACACCACCGAAGGTACCGACAAGAACTTCGTCAGCTTCGGTTGTGCCCTCGCCTTCATCTTCTATCTGAACGTCCAACTGAACTTCAGCATCACCCAGATCATAGCCGCCGGCGCTTCGAACCTGGCGACCGTCTACCGCAGCCTCACCGGCGATTCCGGCGATCCGTTCCCCTTCTTCGCCGCGCTGCTTGAGCACGTCTATCCGTCCCCCGCCACAGTAAATCTTCCCGGCCCCATATTCGATAATCCGTTCCCCCTTGCCCAGCTTTCTTTTTGGGTCGATAAGAGTACCTTTGGCAAGGACGAAGTGACCGACGTGATCGGATCTTCCACGCACGGTTCGTTTCCCGATGCGTTCTGGTTGGTGCTGGAAGGGCTCAATACCAGCACGTTCGCCAACTTTTCAATTGCACCGCCTGCATTGTCCGGAACGTTCGCCGCCCTGCCGGGGTTGACACTCTCCCTCAACAGCGCGGGAGTGGAATTTCAAAATACCGCCAATTCGAGAATTCCGCAGCGAATCCGTTTTCCCTTCGACGTTCGATTCACCGACGCGACGCTCGGCTCATTCCCAACAGCGCCCGGCGCCTCTACCCCCAAAGTCTTGAACGCCGTCGTTAGCGTAGGAGGAAATCCTCTTCCCGGCGCGTCCGCGGCGGCAGAATTTGAACTCATCGCCGGCGCCGATCCTTACTTCGCCAATATTGATCCCCTGCAGAACAACGTTTTCTTCCTCAGCCAGGACCTTCGCATTTTCACTGTTTCGCCCGGCATCGACCGCGCTCCGGTACCCGGCGCGCCCCCTATGGCCACAGACGACTTTGCCGGTGCGTATGGCTACATCCAGAACCTCATCGGTTTTCTCAATAGTCCGGCCAATCACTTCACAGACGGCAGTAACGACCCGTTCGCTTCGGGCGTAATACCTCGCCAGGACGGGGCTCTCACGACGGATTCCTCGGTTTCCCGATTCACTGTTTCTGGCTTTCCCCTGACATTGTTTAACAACTACAATTTTGCGGTCGCCCGGGTTCGACTGCGCGGCACGGCAGGTCCCGCGCACGCGGCGCAAAATACCAAGGTATTTTTCCGTCTGTGGTCCACACAAACAGCCGATACCGGTTTCGACCCGACCTCGACTTACTTAAGCCATATGGATAGTGGAAAGCCCCACTTCCCCCTGCCCGCCCCGGACAGCCATACGATCCCGTTCTTCGCCAGCAGTAACACTCCGAATCTGAGCGATCCCAACAACCCGGAATACGGAACTGCCGGCTTCAACAACCGAACCATCACGATTCCATCCGGAAACAGCGTCTGGGCTTATTTCGGGTGCTTCCTTAACGTCTACGACCCGGGCAATCTCGTAAACGGCTCACAGGTACAGGCGCTGCTCGCCGGGACGCATCATTGCCTCGTCGCCCAGATCGCTTCCGATGATGCGCCTATTGTTAATGCCAACGGCGTCGTCGAAAGCCCCGAGAATTCGGATAAACTGGCGCAGCGCAATCTGCAGCTGACCTTATCGGACAATCCCGGTCCACCCTCTACACACCGTGTACCGCAAACATTTGATCTGAAGCCCGGCCGCGCGGTGGCAGCCACGACAGGCGATTTGCTCGACTACCCCGATGAACTCATGATCGATTGGGGCAGGACGCCCGCGGGGAGCCTGGCACACATCTTCTGGCCGCAGATCAGCGCCGGCGCCGTGCTCAGTCTGGCGAATCGCATCTACGGCTCCCACCTCCTCTCCGCGTCTGACGGCAACACTATCACTACAACGGTTATTAAAGGCGTGACCTACGTGCCTATCCCGGCGGGAACCGCCGAGAACATAGCGGGCCTTTTCACCATCGACCTTCCGACCACCATCAGTGCCGGTCAGGAGTTCAACATTATCGTGCGGCGCGTGTCCACCCGCGAGATAGTCGCTGGCCCGCATATTGCGCGCGAAACCGAATTGGGTATCGCCGAAACCCCAACGGGTCCCGCCTCCGCGGGCACATCAAACAGCGTCGGGATCGATACCTCCCTTATTTCCGCGGACCGAAACCCGGTTGCCCCGGTCCTTCCGGACGCGGCCGTGATGACAAACTGGCGCTATGTCACCGGCACCTTCCAGGTGAAAATACCGGTCACCGTTGATGAGGTAATGCTGCGTCCCGACGAAGACGCGCTCGCAGTTACCAAGTGGCGGCTACAGAAAATAGCTGCAGCCAGCCGCTGGCGGCCGGTGCTCGAGAGACATCGCGAGGTTTTATCGGGGCGCATCCAGGGCTTGGGTGTCGACCCAAAAGCGATTCCCGCTTCGCCCGACGGCGCGCCGCTCGATATTTTCCAGAATGGTCTCGGCACCCTCGAAATTAAGTTCACCGCGAAACCGGCCGGTACCGTGAGTGACCTCGCGGATGTCTTCGTGAAGCACCATGTGCTCTCCGACGAACGCGTGATCCGCCGCTGGCCCACAAGCCAAGTACTGGTCGTACGCAACCTCGACGCATCCCAAACCGGAATTTACTCCGTGCAGGCTCTATCCGACCATCACGAGGCCGTCGGCCAGTTCGTCACCATTCGCGAAGGACAGGACACAGCTATCGTGCTGGTTCTGGAGGACGAGGACTGAATCCAGAACATTAAATTTTGGCCGGATTTCCACGAGCCCCTGCGACGAACTCAGCGCGTCTGCGAGCGGCCTATAATATCCAAAAACCCGATCGCAGTGAAAACGCGGGTCTTCTTCGCGATGGGTGAGAAACGGGCTTCCCGTATTCCCGCTACAACGCGCAGTTCTCGGTTTGGCGGTTACTTACGTTCTCGTAGGGCGCTGATCATTCCTTCGCAATTGGCGGTCGCGATGATTGCGCCGGCGGTTCACCGTCGGTAGGCCGGGTCCTGCTCAATTCAGAAATGACCTGAGAAAATGCTCAGCACCGGTATAGTTGCGGGTGGTGTAGCGATCTGAATGATCAGGCCCACTGCCGTCTTCGGCGGAATCGGGGAACTGATCGTCCAGTAAGGATACCCCGACGCCGTTCCGCTGCTGTTCACTGCGCCGGCGGTCGGATTCGTCACGACGACCTGAACCGGTCCGGCGATGCTTGCAGACGTGCTGCTATTCGCAATAGTGTAATTGAACGTCGTGATCCCTTTATTTTTGTTGTAGCTTGCCGAGCGCAGGTTAGCCGTAAGTTGCGTTGTCGGAACCTCGGTCGCAGTTTTCGTGAACACGGCCGTGAACGACGTGATCAAGGGTGAAGCAGTGACCTGATGCGAGACGGCCAGTCCGTCCGACCACGAGCTGAACGTGTAGCCTCCGGCAGTCGCACCGGATGTAATGATCTGCGGCGTACTGGCTGCGATCGTATGCGTATCCCGTATGGACCGAAAAACTGGATTTGTCCATGTGTTTCCTGGCTGGGATGTCGGAGGCACTGATAATGAAGCGACGAGATGCCGACCGTTCTGGATCCCCTCCGGTTTGTCCTGATCGCTGTTGCCGGTTGGATGAATCAACGCCAGCTGCAGATGATCGAATATCTGCGGGAGGAGAACCGGGTGCTTCGGGAGCAACTCGGGGAACGACGCCTGCAGCTCACTGACGACCAGCGACGCCGGTTGGCGACAACGGCGAAGGCGCTGGGACGGAAGGTTCTGGCGGAGTTGGCGACGATCGTGACGCCGGAGACGCTGTTGCGCTGGCGCCGGCGGCTGATCGCCCAGAAGTACGATGGCAGCGGCAGACGCGGCCCCGGCCGGCCCCGCACGGCCGCCGAGGTCGAGGAGCTAGTGGTTCGAATGGCGGAACAGAACCGCGACTGGGGATACCGCCGCATTCAGGGTGCATTATCCAACCTGGGACACAAGCTCGCTCGCAGCACAATCGCTGACATTCTGGAGCGGCACGGCACGGAGCCGGCACCGGAGCGCATTCGCAAGAGTCTCTGGAAGGAATTCCTGAAGCGACACTGGGATCTGATCGTGGCGGCCGACTTTTTCACCATTGAGGTCTGGACGAGCAATGGGCTGCAGCGATTCATCGTGCTGTTCTTCCTCGAACTATCAACCAGGCGAGTCGAGATCGCCGGGATCTCGGCCGCGGCGGACGGGCTGTGGATGAGTCAGATTGCCCGGAATCTGACCGACTCAGTGGATGGGCTGCTCGCGGGCAAGCGTTATCTGATCCATGATCGGGACCCGTTGTTCACGGACGAATTTCTGGCGACCCTCAAGGATACTGGTGTGCAGTCGGTGAAGTTGCCGCCGCGGAGCCCGAATCTGAACGCGCACGCCGAGCGATTTGTGCGCAGCATAAAGGAGTCCTGCCTCGAACGGCTGATTCTGTTCGGGGAGAGTTCGTTGCGGACAGCTGTTCAGAACTTCACAGCGCATTACCAGAGCGAACGCAACCACCAGGGACTGGGCAACCGCCTGATTCAGCCGCAACCCGACCACCTCGTGAATACGGGCGCGGTTCAATGCCGCGAACGTCTGGGTGGGATGCTGAACTATTACTTTCGAACTGCCGCCTCATCGCGCGATGCCCGAAGGTGCAACAGCGCAATGGCCCTGCCGTGCCTCAAAGCGATCAACGGAAGCTTGTCACATCTCGAGTGTGTGACTTGTACTCATAGAGATGCGAGATTTTGATGTCGGGCGGCGCAGTGCCTTGCTCAATCTGGGTTGCGTACCTGCAAATTCGGGCCATACGGGGTCGAAAAGTTGAGAATTTCGCCCCGTTTGTATCGCGCCGTCTTTCGCCTGCCATACGCGGCCAGCGTGACACGGGCTCGGAGGCATACTTAACCCAAAGTCCTGAATGGAGACAAAGGCGAAGCCGCCGGCAGAGATAAACGCTGTGGCCACCCGTAGACGCGGCCGGCCACCGAGGCTAGACAAGCAACGCGCATTCCTCGACGCTTTCGCTAAGACAGGATCGATAACGTACGCCGCGAGAGCTGTCCGGATGGACCGGCAACAGCATTACCACTGGATGGCCCGGTCAGCCGATTATGCGGCCGAGTTTCATCGACTGCAGCAGATTGTGGTCGACAAGCTGGAAGACGAAATGCGCCGGCGTGCGCTGCAGGGCGTTTTCGAGCCGAATGTCTTTCAGGGGCGCTTTGTTTACCCGCAGGAGGAAGTCGAGATCGAGCCCGCGGTGCTCGACCGCAAGGGGCGCGTCATACAGCCGGCGCGCACCGAATGGCGCGACAAAGAGGGCGCGCGGCCGCTCGGCATCTGGCGCAAGAGCGATCGGCTGCTCATGTTCTGGCTGCGCGCGTGGAAGCCCGAGCGCTATCGCACAAACGCGGCGCTCGAGCTGACGGGCCCGGATGGCGGCCCGATCGAGATCGTCGAGCGCCTCAACGCGGGACGGGCTCGAATCGCTGCGCTGAAAGACGCTCCTAAGTGAGTACTGCCAACGTCAGTTTGAACCTTGCCGATATTCGGGCGCGATCATACGCTTGGGAGTTGAGCAGATACGTTACCCAGGAGCAAATAGAGAAACACCGTGCCGAGGCGCGCGCCTGGTATGCGGCGAATAAGGAGCGGCACCGCGCCAAGGCGAAGATATGGGCCGAAGCCAATCGTGAAAAGATTCTGGCGGCGCAAAGAAAGTCCTACAACGCTCACATCGAAGCGCGTCGCGCTCAAAGCAAAAAATACTATGAGGCCAACCGGGACGACAAACTGGCCAAAAGCAAAGCCCACTATGAAGCCAACCGGGAAAAGCGATTAGCTCAATGCAAAGCGCGGTATGAAGCCAACCGCGACGAGATAAGGGATAAAGTTCGCGTGACCGGCGCAAAGTGGCGCGCCGCGAATCGCGAGAAAATCGCAACATATGATGCCAAACGCTATGCGCAGAATCCGGATAAAATCAACGCCTGGTCCAAGCGCTGGAAGGATGCGAATCCCGGAAAAGTAAAAGCGCGGAATGCCAGATGGGACGCAGATAATCCCGGCAGACGGGCAGCTCTCAGGAACGCCTGGATGGCGGCGAATCCGGAGCGCGTCGCTCTGCACGCAGCGCGGCACAGCGCGAAGCGGCGCTCGTTGTTGGCCGATGTCGGGACGTTCAGTATCAGAGAGTGGAAGGCACTGCTGGCCGCCACGGGCCATAAATGCCTGTGCTGTGGCGTTTCGGAATCCGAGGCGATTTTCAGCTTCCCGAAGAAAGGCGCGCCCCGCGTTGGCCGCCTGACTAAAGATCACATAATCCCGATTACCCAGGGCGGCACGGGCACAATTGACAATATTCAACCCCTCTGTCTGCCCTGCAATCAACGCAAAAGCAACCGTCACATTGACTACCGCACCCATCCCCGCAGCAGTATCCGACGTTGATCTTCAGATAGCTGAAGAAATTTCATCCTGTTATGCGGACCCTCTGCGCTTTGCGCTGCTGGCATATCCGTGGGGCGCAGACGGGACCTCGCTCAGAGATTCGTCAGGCCCCGATCAATGGCAGGCCGAGTTTCTAAGCGATCTCGGAAAAGAAGTAACGTCGCGCGGGTTCGACGGCGTAAACGCCGTGCCCGCCATACGCATGGCTGTAGCGAGCGGGCACGGCATCGGGAAATC
>Ga0126381_100011200_pt1 | contig 10130 bp, 6 predicted proteins | sample PanSoiMetPlot_28_FD_96465 | JGI IMG/M metagenome (GOLD analysis project Ga0126381, IMG submission 96465) | Tropical forest soil microbial communities from Panama - MetaG Plot_28 | ecosystem: Environmental > Terrestrial > Soil > Tropical forest > Bulk soil | place: Panama | collected 2016-02-17 | reverse complement strand
TTGCCTTCTGCCGGAGGCTCGATCGGCTCGGGCTTATAGCCAATGGTCCCACTCACAAGCCCGGTCTCACAGGTGTGGCAGACACCCGTCCGGCACGCCCATCGCGCCGGTATGTCGCACGCTTCGGCGAGTTCAAGCAGGCTCTGGAAGCGTGGCCCCCAACGGACATTGAAACCGCTTCGGGCAAAGGAGACGAGCGGACCGCCCCCCGGAGCTCCATCCGGCGCGTGAGGCGGCCGACGCGGCGACGCGCTGATACCCGGGGTTCTGGACGGGCCTGAACTGAAAATCTCAGTGTGGATACGGCTTGCCGCGACGCCCCAATCGGCAAGGCCGCCGGTGACATCGTTCATGAAAGCAGACGGTCCGCAGATGTAGAAGTCGGCGTCCCGCGGCACCCCTAGCTTCTGGAGCACACTCGTGTCCAAGCGTCCGCGAGCATCAAAATCTACGCCCAGACGATCCTCTGGGCCAGGCGAACTGTAACGAATATGAATTCGACTGTGAGGCAAGGCCTCGAGAAGGGTACGCGTCTCCTCGGCAAAGGGATGTTCTTGGCGATTGCGCGCTCCGTATATCCACCAGACTTCCCGCGAGGACGCCTCGGCGACCAGCGCGTGCAGCATGGCAAGTACGGGAGTCGCGCCAATGCCCGCGCTCAGCAGCACCACAGGTGCGCCACCGGGTCGAAGCGTGAAGCTACCCCGTGCCGCACTTGTGTATACCACGTCGCCAACTTGCAATCTTTCTTCGATGTAAGTACCAGCCGAACCATGGGCGTCTCGCTTGACGCTCACGCGATAGCGATCGGCTCTGGGTTCGCTTGACAGAGAATAGCTGCGCATCAACGCGGGCGCTTCGGGGGTCGGTCGTAGCTGAAGTACAACAAATTGGCCCGGCAGGGCGGCAGTCAAAGGGTGTCCATCATAGGGCTCGAGCACCAACGAGGTCACGTTGTAGCTTTCGCGAACTTTGTGAGACACCTGCAGCGGTCGGAATCCAGACCATGCGGGAGGCTCGCCGGCACCTGGAGCAAGCGCGGCGTTGCCTTTCGTCGCATCAGCACTCTGCTTCTGTTCGAGGAGTGCCAAGAAGGACGCGCGCCAACCGGCGCTCAGCGCCGGGATGCGTAGCGCGCGCTCCAGCTGGTTGCGAGAATGACCGGGCTTGTACAGAAGCGCATTGATCTCGGATACCGTCATGCGCTCAGGGCCAACGGAGACTTGCACGACCTCGTCCCCAGCCTCCACCTCGCCTTCTTCTAGAACTCGGAAATAAAAGCCGGGTCTATCATGTGCAACCAGCAGCGCTGCCATCTGCGGCTCGTTCATCCGGATTCCCACCCGATAGCAGGTGACTCGCGGCTGCGTAACTTCGAAGAGAGCGCCGCCAACCCGGTAGCGATCGCCGATACATACCTCTTGATCGGACAACCCATCGACCGTGAAGTTTTCCCCGAACTGCCCGTGGACGAAATCGCTTCGACCAAGCTGCTTTTGCCAATAGCTATAGGAGTCAATTTGATAGACAAAAACGGCTCGGTGTTCGCCACCATGCCCAGCCAAATCTCCTTGTCCGTCGCCGACAATGTTGAGCCGGCGTACCATGCGTCGACCTTGAACCGGCTCCTTCCATACGGCGGTATGGACGGTCTTCCCTCGCCACGAAATGTCGCGGGGCAAGCCCACATTCACTGAAAGCAAGTGTGCCATCGTTTTTTTCATCCCACGATCGCTATCGCCAACTCACTTGACCAAGAGAGCTTTGAAAGACCACGCTCGTACGTGCTACTGTAGAACAATGCATAAGTGTGCCCAAACGTTTCCGAGTGCACGATCCGGATGCAACAGCGTTCTCTGGCGGCGCTCCGATTCGCGTCCGTCGGTATTGCCACCCGTAGCGACTACGGTCCAATTTGAGATATCAATCGCTCGGTCTGGGCAAGGCTATCGACGGTTACTGTCTCTGATGACGCAGAAGTTTCACAATCGTCTCACTTGTCTGTTGCGCTCAGATCCGTTCCTTGGGGCTCGTTTGCGTTCGAGCGGCAGCGGTCTGGAGCCGAAAGGTATGAAATTTGGGTTTTCGAGGTGATGATACACGGCGCGTAATCTGTGGTGGCGAAAACGCGGGAACCGGATTTCGGTCAGAAGTTGGCTTGGCCGGTTGAGGTCAGGGGTGGGTTGTTGCAGCGGTTGGAAACGCTGGCTGAGGCCGCGCAGTTCATTGTGGTAATGGAGGATTGGCGCCAGCGCCGGCGATGCTGGGATCGTGCTGCTGAGTTGATCCTAAAGGCAGCAACGACTGGTAAGCAGGAAGACATTTTGAAGGCGACGCGGCAGCTGGCGCGCGCGCTCAGGCGGGAGGGTTGGTCCTAGTCGACGATGGTTCTTTGCGGGTCGGTTGCCAAGCGTGATCCTGCCGCAAGACTAAATGCGCGATACCGCCCCTAACTTGGCTTCGCGTGGGCGCGGTGGCCCGGGAGACGGTACGGCACTATTGAAGCTCAGCCGTGCCGCGTGTCGCTCGCATAACAAGATGGGCGCAGCAGCGAAGGCTTCGGCGCCTGCGGGCAGCCGCCCGACGGTGCAAAGGATCGGCAGCAGCGTATCGGGGCTTGGCCAGGATCTTCGTTACCTCGAGGGTCACTTAATAAGCGCCGCGCTGGTCCAGAGTTGGGATCTCCACTTCTCGGCGAAACGCCGTTTGGCGCCGACCAGGCCGCCGGTAACTATCAGGTCGCCCCGGGCCAAGCCATCGCCGCGTGAGTGCGAATTGATGGCGCTTGGCAGACCCGCAACGACCGCCCGGGCCAGCCCGGCCGCGTACGTCGACGGGCGTGCTCGTCGATCCAAGTGCGAAGAGAGGCTTCACCGATGGCCTGGCGGAAACCATGGTTCAAGTCGCTCGGTGATCCAAACGGCGCAAGTTGCCCAACCAAGGCACTAATCTGCGGGTGCAAGGACTGCGGGAGCTCGAAGGCTGATGGAGTGCTCTCAATCCTCACCGACGTCGTCGGCCCCAACGCCAAGCGTTCGAGCGCCTATTCGGGTGGCCACGGAAACGGCGGGGTCGGTCGACTTGCCTTGGCCAACATAACGCTGCGGCATATAAGGTTCGCTGTGATTGAGGTTTGCCGCCAACCACAAGGTCCTGCCGGCATCGCCCGTGGGCGACGGTCACACAATGCTCTCGAGAATCCGTTTGCGATGCGACCGCACGCCGCACGCGGCGGCCGACATGGGCTGCTTCCGGACGGAGTTTTGCGCCCGCGAAAGACGGGAAAATCACAGAAAAAACAAGTCGGTTCTGATTCTGGGGCCCGCAATTGACATTTATCGGCTAGCATTTCGTGGTGACAGGGAAACCATCGGCCGACAATTATACCGCCCGTCGCCGGTCCGGCGAACGGCGCGCGGAGAGGGATCATGGACAGCAAACAAATTCTCGGTGAAGTTGCATCGGCGCTGTTGTCGGGCTCCATTGAAGTGGTGGACCTGACCGCCCCGCTCGGCCCACAAACGCCCTTGATCAAGCTGCCACCGGAAATCGGCAAGAACACCCCGCCGATCGAGATCCACGAGATTTCGCATTACGACGCAAACGGCCCGTTTTGGCGCTGGAATTGGCTGAAGCTCGGCGAACATTCCGGGACCCATTTTGACGCCCCGATCCATTGGATCACCGGCAAGGATTACGTCGACGGCACGACCGATCGCATTCCTGCGCAGAGATTCGTGGCGCCGGCCTGTGTCATCGATTGCTCCGCCGAGACTGCGAAGAACCCGGATTTTCTCTTGACCGTCGACGGCGTCAAAGCCTGGGAGAAGGCGCACGGAGCGATCCCGTCCGGATCGTGGGTTTTGATGCGCACCGACTGGTACAAGCGCAATGCCAGCGAGGCAGAGTTCCTCAACGCCGACGCTCAGGGGCCGCACTCCCCGGGGCCCACCGCCGAGACGATAGAGTATTTGTTGACCAAGGGCATCGTCGGTTGGGGCTCGGAAACCGTGGGCACCGACGCCGGGTCGGCCGGCGGGATGAATCCGCCCTTCCCGGCGCACAATCTCATGCACAAAGCCAATCGCTATGGACTTGCCAGCCTGTGCCACCTTGACCGGCTTCCGGCCACTGGCGCGATCCTGATCGCGGCGCCCCTTAAGATTGTCAACGGCACCGGCAGCCCGCTGCGGGTATTGGCGTTGGTGGCGCGCCAATAGCTACGCGAGGGGCCGGTGGCGGACGCCGACTACGTCATTGTCGGAAGCGGGATCAATGCGCTGGTGGCGGCCGCCCTGTTAGGCCGCAAGCGCAACACGGTTTTGGTGCTCGAGCGTAACCCGCAGATCGGCGGCTGCCTGCGCACCGAGGAGGTCACGGCCCCCGGCTTTGTTCATGACGTCATGGCCACGACGTTTGTACTGTTCACGACGTCGCCTGCCTACGCCGAGCTTGGTCCCGACCTCGAAAGGCGCGGACTCGCGTTCGCGCAGACCTCGGCACCGACTGCCGTGGTGCTGCCGGACGGTCGGCACGTGATCCTGGCGATGAACCGGGACGCGAATGTTGCTGCATTTGACCGCCTGGCGCCGGGTGACGGTGGGCGCTACGCGGCCGACATGGAGCGGCTGGGCGCGGATGCGCCGCTGCTGTTTGCGCTGCTCGGCGGTTCATTGTGGTCGCCGGCCTTTCTCAAGATGATCGTCCGCGAGGCCTGGTCACGCGGGCCTCGTGGCCTGGCAGGGTTTTTCGGTGAGGCGTTGGGGACGGCCCGGGGCTGGCTCGAAGGCCGTTTTCAGTCAGAACTGCTTCGCGCTCTCTTCGCCCCCTGGGTGTTGCACACGGGACTCGGGCCGGAGAGTGCCTATTCGGGGCAGATGGCCAAGGTCATTGCCTTTGCGCTCGAGGCGGCGGGAGCGCCCATCGTCAAGGGCGGCGCGCATCGCTCGCTGCAGGCCTTTGAACAGCTGATTGGTGATCAGGGCGGCACGCTGATGACGGGCACCGACGTGGAGCGCGTCATCCTCGACGACGCCAATCGGGCCTGTGGGGTTCGCCTAGCCGATGCGCGGCAATACACGGCGGCCAAAGGCGTCATCTGCTCGGTGACGCCGCACCAGCTTTATGGGCGGCTTCTTGCCGACGTCGCGCTGCCCTCCAGTGTCACGGATTCGCTGGCACAATATCGCTACGGCAAAGGAAACATGCAGATCCATTACGCACTCTCCAGCCCACCAAAATGGCGGGTGCCGGAGCTGGCGTCGGTCGCCCTCATCCATCTCACCCCCGGCCTCGACGGGGTGTCCAAGGCCGCCAACGAGGCCGAACGCGGTATCGTGCCTGCCGTCCCGACCCTCTGCGTAGGGCAACCGGCAGCGCTCGATCCGAGCCGCTGTCCGGCAGGGTGCGGGATTTTGTGGGTGCAGCTGCCGGAAGCGCCGCGCGTGTTGAAGGGCGACGCCGCGGGCACGCTCCCGGTGCCGGATAACGGGCAATGGACCGAGGCAGTACGCGAAGGTCTGGCGGACCGGGTAGAAGCGATCCTCGCCTCCCATCTCGACGGTTTCCGCAACAGCATCGTGGGGCGGCGGGCCTATTCGCCGGCCGATCTCGAGGCGCTCAACGTCAACCTCGTCGGTGGCGACCCCTATGGAGGCTTTTGCGGTCTCGATCAATTTTTCCTGTGGCGCCCGTTTACGACGTCGATCAATCACCGCACCCCGGTTGAGCGGCTGCATCACATTGGCGCCTCGACCCATCCGGGGCCGGGCTTGGGCGGAGGCTCCGGCTATATTTTGGCGAAATCGCTGCGCTAGCCGTGATCGGAATCTTTACAGCGAGGCAATGGTTTTGAGGGCACCGTCGAGCGCGGCCCCGCTTTCGTCCATGAGCGCCGCTTGGCGCAGACGCCGCAGCCATGTGGCGCCGTCCTGACGCGGCGCAAGCAGCGGCACCGCGCCGATCACCCGGTCGAATTTCGACAGGCCACGCGCGAGCGTATCCGAATAGCCTTTGACCAGGCGGCGCGCGCCCAAGATCTCGACCGCCAGATCATAGTTGTCCGGCGCATGCGCCGCGACCAGCGACAGCCAGCGCTCCAGATGGGCAACCTCGCGGGCGTGACGAAGCGTCCGACGCCGCATCGGCTTGAGCGCCGAAATCAAATAGAGGGCTAGGAACCAGGAGATCGTTCCAGTGCGAACCCGGCGCCCCCTGCGCAGCAGCATCCGCAGCGGACCGGGGTGGGCTTCGATTAAACGACCAAGCGCCACCGGCAAGGTGCCCGCCAATTCCTCAAGGCGCGGATGCATGAACTCCGTCATGTAGACGATCTCGTTCGCGCTCGCGCCGGCCTCGCGCCGTACCCGGTCGAACCGATGGGCTCGCGTCTTGAGGTCGGCAACCCGGATGACATCATCGTAACTCATGGCGACGGCAACATATTTGGCCGCCGCTGCGGTCAGCGCATAGTCTTTGGCCTCTCCGCCACACTGGCAATCAAGCGAGTAAATCGTGGTGATGCGCGTCAGATAGTCGTGGGCGTAAGCGGGATCCTGGAAATCCACGAGTCGTCGCACGCCGGCAAACAGCATGGTGTGCAACGGGACAGGAAACGCCCGGATTCGTTCGAGCAGCGGTTCGAGGAGGGGATGTTTGGCAGCGGTGGGCAATGCTGTCAGACGCTTGCCCGGCGCGGGTGGCAGCGCGGTCGCCTGAAGGGCTCCGTCATAAGCGGCCGCGAAGGCTTTGAGGCTCGGCTCGATGCCGCGGCCCCCGGCCTTGATGACAGTTTCGAAGGCGTCGCGGCCAAAAGGTAGGGCGCCCGAAGCTGCCAGTGCACCAAACAGGCACGCGGAGACCACGCTGCCGCAGCGGGTCGCAAGCGTCTCCATATCGAAGGCGATGACGCGCTTGGCCGCAACCCCGGCCGCGTCGAGGACCGGCGCATTATCCGCAATGGCGTGGCCGGGTTTCTCCTTCTCAATCACCGCGAAGGAGCGATGGGTCGAGGCAATAAGAGTGGTCCGCTCCGGCGTGACGAGACCGCGCAGCATCGACCGACCGGCTTCCATCCATTCGGCTGCCAAGACCACGTCGACGTCGCCCTGCATCGGCATCAGGGAGAGCACCGGCGCGTGGCCGTTCTTGGCGGGCAGCATCTCGACATAGTAAATGGTGGCGCCGGTGCGTTGTGCGACACCGGGAACTGAGGTCGATTGGGCGTGCCAGCCTTGATCTTCGGCAAGCGCGACCACCCAATCCGTCAACACGCCGCCCCCTTGCCCACCGATCGCCAGGATCGCGACGCAGATCGGCCTTTCGGTCGAATGTCGAGCGGGCGCCGGAGCAGCTATCACGAAGCAATTTCCTTCAGGTCTCGAAAACGAGCGCGCGTGCCTCGCGGCGGCGTTGGAGGAAGCCGATAACGGCGGTGCGAAGGCGGGCCAGAATCCGATCGAACGGGCGCGGATTATGGATGATTTCGGCGCGATAGAACGACGGGCAAAGCACGGCGGCTTCGGCCACTTCGCCGCAATTGCCACAGCCCACGCAGCTCTGGTCGATCGAGACGACCGGATCATCTTTGAGCGGATCATCGCTCGGCTTGACCGATAATGAAGGACAGCCTGAGAGCCGGATGCAGGCGTGGTCACCAGTACAGACATCCTCATCGACGCCGAAGCGTTCGCGGATCATCCGCTGTCCGTCGCGGACGGCCTTCTGAAACAGGGGTTTGACGCGCCGCTGTTTGTTCAACATGCATTCGGAAGACGCCACGATCACCTTGGGACCTGGCTCGGAGGTCGTCAGGGCGTCCCGCAGCGTGTCGCGCACGCGGCCCACGTCGTAAGTGCGGTCGATTTGCCGAACCCACCTGACGCCGACCCCCTTGACGGCCTCGGCGATGGTGTTCTTGGTCGCACGCGCGGGGTTGTGCGCCCGCGACGACATGATGTCTTGGCCTCCCGTTGCTGCCGAATAGTAGTTGTCGACCACCACGATGACGCCATCGTGCTTGTTGAACACCGCATTGCCCACGCTCGAGGACAGCCCGTTGTGCCAAAACCCACCATCTCCCATCACCGAGATCGAACGCTTGGCCGCCTTGACGTTGAAGGCTGAGGCGGACGCTGGACCGAGCCCATACCCCATCGTGGTGGCGCCGATGTTGAACGGCGGCAAGATCGAAAACAGATGGCAGCCGATGTCGGCAGCGACGTGGTGGGGTCCAAGTTCCTGTTCGACGAGCTTCATGGCGGCGAAGATGGGCCGCTCCGGACATCCGGTGCAGAATCCGGGAGGACGTGGCGGCACAACTTCGGCGAGCGCCTTGATCTTGGGATGGCCAAGGATGTCGGACGCGTCCGGCAATGGCGGATGATTGCCCAGCAGTGTCTTGCCATGGGTTGACAGGAAGCTGTTGACGCCTTTGAGAACCACGGGGGCCGTGTACTCGCCAGCTTGTGGGAAGACATCCTTCCCGCAGACCTTCGTCTGCACGTCTTTGCGCCGCAGTATGGTGTTGAGAGCCTGCTCGATGAACTCCGGCTGGCCTTCTTCAACCATGAGGATCGCAGCTTTCCCAGCGGCGAAGGCGATGATCTCGTCCTCGATCAGCGGGTAGGTGGCGTTGAGGACATAAAGCGGAACAGCGCTCTCCCCGTAAACGTCCGCCAACCCGAGATGCTGGAGCGCGCGCAAAACCGAGTTGTAAAGGCCGCCTTGCATCACGATTCCGACCTCGCCCTCGGGAGGACCGAACACCTCGTTGAGCTTGCGCTCCTTGATAAAGCGAACGGCGGCGGGCCAGCGTTGCTCGATCTTCTCCTTTTCGTGGAGATAGGAGGCAGGGGGCAGCACGATTCGACTGGTGTCACGCTTGGGATTTTCAAGCGCCTCACGCAGCGTATAGGCGGGACGCTGATTGTTTTTGGCGATGAACCGACCATGAACGTGACAGGTTCGGATACGTACCTCAAGCATCACTGGAGTATTTGAGGCTTCCGACAGTGCAAAGCCCTCTTCCACCGCCCGTACGATCGAGGGCAGGTTGGGACGCGGGTCGAGGAGCCAAATCTGCGATTTCATCGCGAAGGCGTGCGAGCGCTCCTGCATGATTGAGGAGCCCTCGCCATAGTCTTCGCCAACGATGATCAGTGCCCCTCCGGTGACGCCCCCTGAAGCGAGATTTGCCAGTGCGTCAGACGCAACATTGGTGCCGACCGTCGATTTGAAGGTCACGGCGCCGCGGATCGGATACATCACCGACGCCGAGAGTGAGGCGGCGGCGGCCGCCTCGGACGCGGAGGATTCGAAATGAACGCCGAGCCCGTCCAACACCCCCCTCGCGTCGGCCAGGACATCCATCAAATGCGAGATCGGCGCCCCCTGATAGCCGCCCACATAGGAGACCCCTGATTGCAACAGCGCCTTGGTGATCGCGAGAATGCCTTCGCCGCGAAATTCCTCGCCATCGCCCAATGTCAGGTCCTGGACCTCGCGTGCAAACGAGCGCTCTGCCATCGAAAATCCTCCTGCTCCGGCCACACCTCCGGCCTGCGCTCGCTAATTCTTCCAATTTCCGCAGCCACACTCAACACTGCGGTGCGGCGACCATTCTTGAGCCGAAACCAAAAGCTGACCGGCCGCCCGAGCGCGACCCAAGATAGCCTAACCGGCCGACTTTCCTAGGTGCCAAAAGGCATCACAGCGGGGTGTTGACCCCATGCGGTTAGTAGAGGAGACGGGCACCCCATTCATTTGCCGTCGCGTCTACCCGAGCCGCCGAGCGGATCCGCGTGCAAATTAGCGGCGTTTTGCGCCGTAAGCTGCTGCGCGCCCCTGAGAACATGACAATCGGGGGGGCGCCGGACTGTTCCTCTAGCCATGGACGTCTCTTCATCGGCGGGAAGAGGTCCCTCGCCCGTCCGCCTGACGGCACTGCGATTGCTACGGTAGTGAGCCGTGACCAGATCCTGGCCGACGCTGCCCATCGAGTCCAAGGGCGCACCGTTCTCCTAAACATAGGCAAATGCCTCACGTTCAGGTTCCTGCTTCACAGAGGCCGGTTTCACGGCAGTCCGGGGACTGACGTCAGCGCCATCCTCTCCGCAGGCTGTCACCGCGGA
>Ga0126381_100011199_pt1 | contig 10131 bp, 7 predicted proteins | sample PanSoiMetPlot_28_FD_96465 | JGI IMG/M metagenome (GOLD analysis project Ga0126381, IMG submission 96465) | Tropical forest soil microbial communities from Panama - MetaG Plot_28 | ecosystem: Environmental > Terrestrial > Soil > Tropical forest > Bulk soil | place: Panama | collected 2016-02-17 | reverse complement strand
AGCCACGGACTCCAGTTCCTCGCCTCTTATACGTTTTCAAAATCTCTGGACACCGACGGAGCAAACATCAACGGCACAGGCGCCGGCAATACCTTCACACGCGGAGATCAGGACTCATCGAATCAGCGCCGCGGACGTTCCAGCTTCGACCGCACGAACCGGCTTGTGTTCAGCGCTGTCTACGAATTGCCCGGGACATATTCGAAGACCCTTGAACGTGCTTTGCTGGAGGGCTGGTCTCTCTCGGCGGTCCTGACTGTCCAATCTGGTGACGCTCTTACGATCCTCTATAACAATTCCAACAATGTCTTCGGCATCAGCCCGGATCGGGCGCAGCTGAATTCTCGCTGCACGGATGGCCAGCTCTTGACACCGGGATCCGTACAGCAAACATTAAATAACTATTTCAATATGTCCTGTTTCACAACTCCCCCCGTTATTGGTGCGGACGGTTTGGGCACCGCTTTCGGGAACAGCGGAACAGGTATCGTAGACGGTCCCGGCCAGGCCAATGTCGATATCTCGCTTGCGAAGACGTTTCCGCTGCCCTGGCCAAAAGAGCGGAGCAGTATCCAGTTCCGCGCGGAATTTTACAACACCTTCAATCATCCGCAATTTGCGGATCCAGACAACAATCTCAGTTCAGCAAGCTTCGGCCTGATCAGCAGCGCCTCTGTGAACCCAAGAGTCGGTCAACTCGCTGTGAAACTTAACTTCTAAAGGGTGATCTAAGGTTGAATGATTCCGTTTCGGACGGCATAGCGGATCAGGTCGGCGAGTGATCCGAACTGCAATTTCTTCATAATCTCAGCACGATGCCCTTCGGCTGTTCTCGTGGATATGCCGAGCCGTCCGGCCACTTCCTTGTTACTCTTCCCTTCAGCCAGAAGTTGAATAACTTCTCGTTCGCGGTTGGTGAGCGCAACCGGGCTCGCAGGACTGGTCATTGCTGTCCCTTTGGACATATATGCCTCGACCACTGTTTCAGCGACCTGCGACGTGAAGAACCGTTTTCCTTTTACGATGCTTGTAACAGCCGAGACGATGTTCTCGCCTGCATCGGATTTCAAAACGATCCCGCTGGCTCCTGCATCCAAAGCATCCGTGATAATACTCTCCGTTTCGTGCATCGTATAGATCAGGATTCTTGTCTGAGGGAACTTCTTGAGGATTTGGCGTGTCGCCTCGATGCCGTTGAGCTCCGGCATTGTCATGTCCAGGATCGCGACGTCCGGCTTCAGCTGCTCGGCCAGTTCCACCGCCATCCGGCCGTTCGAAGCTTCTCCGCAAACGCTCCAATCCTTCTGCTTTTCGAGTAGGTAACGGAGGCCGGCCCGCGTCAAGTCATGATCATCAGCCAGCAGAATACGTAGCATATTGTTGTTTGTTACGGATCGGGAGAGAAACGACGACTCGTGTTCCTTGAGCAGTGGAACTGATCTGAAACGCTCCCTCGAGTTGGCGCACGCGTTCCTGCATGCCGGAGATTCCGACGCCCAATGAAGAAACCGAGCCCTCTGCCCGTTCGATCTCGCCGGTATTCATGCCGTGGCCATTGTCTTCTATCTCGAGTACTATCCGTTTTGCACCATTAGACAACTTCACCTTGATGGCTGTGCCCCCGGAGTGCCGAAGTCCATTGGTAATGCTTTCCTGCACGATTCGGAAGCGCGCTCTCTCGGCGTCGGGCACGAGATCGGGGATGTTGGGCGGCGCGTCAAACTGAATGCTGAAGCTGGTCCGCTTTTGGAGTCCGTCGAGATACCACTGCAAGGCTGGGACAAGTCTTAGTCCATCCAGTATCGGTGGATGGAGTGCATAGGAAACCGCCCGGACTTCACTAAGAGCTTGCCGGCTCGCAACGTGGGAGTCCTGCAATAACTGACGCAAACGAGTGTAACCAGGGGGAAAATCCGCGAGTACCTGGCCGAGGCTGAGAGCGATTCCCGATAGCTGCTGACTGGTCCCATCATGAAGATCGCGAGCAATACGGCGTCGTTCTTGGTCTTGAGATTGCAGCAATCGCCCGGCCATGTCGCGCAGCGAATCCTCAGCATGCCTTCTCTTGTATCGTTGAATGAGCAAACCGGCAGTCAACAGAGATTGGGCGATGATGAGCACTCCGATCGCGACGATGCGCCAGCGATATTGTTCCCAGGCCGTGGGAACTTTGTATCTCACAACACTCCCAGCCGGAAGATCACGCTCTGAGAATTCCCATTTCTGAAGCTGCCGCCAGTCGAAGATGAAGGAATCGGGTCCAGACGATGGCGGCACCACCTCAGTTAGGGGTTTACCCTTAACGATCTGCTCCACCGCGTCTGCAACCAGTTCACCGAGTTTTTCCCAGTCCACCACGTAGCCCCCAACCATCCCAGTTCCGATGAAAGTTTCGGATATGCCGTAGACTGGAGCGGAAGAAGCACGCCCTAGCCGCCTCATAACCTCCCGCATAACATAATTGTTTCCCTTTACATCACGCAGGTAACTAACAGGCAGCACAATGACGTCTCGAGGTAGGCGAGACACGAGAGTACAGAGCTCCCGCACTGAAAGATTGTCGATAACTTCTATTTCAAGATTGGGTTCGTTAGTGAGTTGCTCGCGAGATTCCTTTAGTACAACTTGGTCATCCGCCGCTGCGCCACCAATAAGCAACACCTTGTGTGCTTTGGGTTGTAGCCGCCGCGCGATATCGACTGTCTTGCGGACATCGATATTGTAAGTGACATGAACCCAGTTGTTACCATAAGTGTGGCTTAGGGCCAGTTCCGATACCCCATTGTCAACTTGAACAACTGGTACGCCTGGAAGAACCGTGATTGGTATCTCCCCAAAAAATATGACGGCATCAACCTTGAGTTTCGAATATCGCGAACGAAATTCGGCAATCCTGCGCTCCGTGTATTCAGGAAATCTCACCGAGTCAAGTTGCTCTCGGTAGAACTCCAGGTTCGGGTCCGTTGTAGCGCGTAGATGTTCAGCTACACTGCCTTCGAATTCAGCATATGCAGGAAGCGCGCCATCGTTGAAATGGACAAGAAGAACACGTTTGGGAGAGGCCCGAGCCTCCTCGGCGCGCGCTACGGCAACGAACGAGGTAGCAACCAGCACGATCGCTGGTAGCCCCATTAGATTGTGCCGAGCGACCATAGCCTTCCAACACTGAGCAGTATGTTTTAGATTGTATGTCTATCGAAGGGATTCTCCCTGCCGCGACAGTTCTATAAAGCGGTATGCAGCACAATGGAACTGTATCCCGACAGCACCGCGAGAGCGGATTGCGCGTCCCGAAGGATCGTAAAAATTGCTGAGTTTCCGGGACGCAGCACGGCCGCCGCGTTTCGAATGAACTCCCGATCCATCGAGATACGCTTCAGCCAGCTGCTGCCTTTTGCATTGATGAGCCGGACTCGCGCAGCAACGTCGCCCGTACTTTCGGCTGGCAGGTGGGGCAACGGAACAATCGCATTCAGGATTGCCTTCCATTCGAGCCCTTCGTCCAAACCCGACGCAGGATCCAGCAGCTGGCTGTGATGCAGGCGCAATTTGCCGTCGTTCTCCACCTCAACCGCCACGGCGCTCTGTAAATCGGCACTCCAGTCGAATTTTAGCCGTTGCAGTTGCGGGAGCACCTCAACCGCTCGCAGCTTGTCCCCAAACCCGATGACTACGAGTTCTTGCACAGCCCGGTACCGCCTTCATGTATAAAGCCTGGGTAACATGGCGGTCCACGCCAAGTTTTACCCGTTTTCCGTGCGCTATCTACCTGTCGAAGGACAATCGGCGCTTACGGATCTCGTAGATTCCGGCTCAAAATGGCGTAATCCTTCGTATTTACCGCTCCACTTTTGGGATCTAGCCTTTCTACAAATGGGTCGGTGAAAGAAAGGAGACTATTGCGATTCGGCATCAGAGTCGCAATCAATTTATGAACTCGAAGAAGTGGATGAGCGGCCTCACGATTGGTTTTCTCTTGTTGCCCGTGCTGGCCAGGCCGGCCGACAAGGATACGGAACAGGACAGGGTGAAGGCCTCCGGTGATGTCCTCAAAGAATTGCTCAACGGGCCGGACGGGATCCCTCTCAACCTCTTAAACAAGGCGGAATGTGTCATCGTTCTGCCTTCCGTAAAGAAAGCTGGATTCCTAATCGCCGGATCGTACGGCCGCGGAGCCATGACGTGCCGGAGCGGCCAGAATTTCGATGGCGCATGGAGCGCCCCCATCATGATGCAATCGAGCGGTGGGAGCTTTGGACTCCAGGCGGGCGGGGAGGCCACTGACTTCGTCATTCTGGTCATGAACGACAAAGGTGCGCGCGCCGTTCTTCACGGAAAGGCCAAGTTAGGCGCGGACGCCAGCGTTGCCGCAGGTCCTGTTGGCCGGGAAGCGGAAGCCTCGACAAACGCCGCCATGAGCGCTGAGATGCTTTCCTACTCCCGCGCGAGAGGCGTGTTCGGCGGAGTCTCGCTCTCCGGAACCTCTCTGGGTCCGGACTCCGGCGCAAACGACAAGCTTTATGGGAAGAAGGTGACCGGCGACCAGATCTTTGGCGGCGCTGTACAGGCCCCCGAATCGGCGGGAGTTCTGCTTTCGACGCTGAAAGAGAAGTCACCCACCGCCACTTCGCGAGGAAAATCCTGATTCGATCATAAATTGCCTGTTTGGGTTGGAGGAAATATGAAAAAGGCGATTCGTAGCGTCTGGTTTGCATGCCTCTCGGTGTTGCTGGCCGCTTTACCGCTGAACGCGCAAAAAAGGCCCAATATCGTAGTCATCATGGGTGACGACATCGGCTGGTCCAACATCGGCGCCTACAATCAGGGCATCATGTCGGGCCGTACGCCAAATCTGGATAAGCTGGCGGCCGAAGGAATGCGTTTCACAGATTATTATGCTGAAGCCAGTTGCACGGCGGGTCGGGCCAACTTTATTACTGGTGAACTCCCGATTCGCACCGGACTTACGACCGTGGGCCAAGCCGGGTCGCCTCTCGGAATGCCCAACGAAGCACCAACGGTTGCTACTGTCCTGAAAACGATGGGATATTCTACCGGCCAATTCGGCAAAAATCATTTGGGCGACCTCAACCGGTTTCTTCCGACAGCTCATGGGTTCGACGAGTTCTTCGGTTACCTTTACCACCTCGACGCTATGGAGGATCCCTGTCATTCCACTTACCCGCCGGCGATGAAGAATCAGGTCGGTCCTCGCAATGTAGTCCATAGTTGGGCAACCGACGTTGACGATCCAACCGTGCAGCCTAGGTGGGGCAAGGTCGGGAAACAGAAGATTGAAGACGCAGGAGAACTTTGCCCGGACCGGATGAAAACCGTGGATGACGAAATTTTATCCAAGGCCCTTGCGTTCGTGGACAAAGCCAAGCAAGCCAACAAGCCATTTTTCTTATGGCTCAATCCCACGCGCATGCACGTCGTTACGCATTTGTCGGACAAGTACGAAAAGATGCGCACTCCGGAAAATGGATGGTCGGTCTATGAGGCGGGTATGGCGCAATTGGACGACATTGTCGGCTCGGTTATGCAATACCTGAAGGACAATGGCCTCGATAACGACACCATCGTCGTCTTCACCACGGACAATGGCGCTGAGAACTTTACTTGGCCTGATGGAGGACAAACGCCGTTCGCTGGTGGCAAAGGCACCGCGCTGGAAGGTGGCTTCCGTGTGCCTTGTATCATTCGCTGGCCGGGAAAGGTACCTGCTGGGAAGGTTGAGAATGGAATCATCTCAGGCCTCGATTGGTTTCCAACTTTGGTCGCGGCGGCGGGCGATCCGAATATCATCGAAGAACTCAAAGCGGGCAAGCAACTCGGAGACCGTACCTACAAAGTTCATCTCGATGGCTATGATCAGACCGACTTTATCACTGGCAAGGGTCCCTCCAAGCGGCATGACATCTTCTATCTGACAGAGGGCACTCTCTCGGCGGTACGCGTTGATGATTATAAATATCGCTTTACAGACCAGCCGAATGGCTGGTTTGGCTCGACGGTGAAAGTAGATTGGCCGTTTCTGGTGAACCTCCGGCTCGACCCATACGAGCGAACCGGAATCACGGGGTCGATCAATTACTACAACTGGTTCGCTTACGAGTTCTGGCGCTTCGCGTTCGTTCAGAAGGAAATAGCGGATGTTGCGCAGTCGTTTATTGATTTTCCGCCGATGCAGAAGGGCGCGAGTTTCAACTTGGAGCAACTGAAGGATGAACTCGCGAAAAAAGCTGCGGCGCAGGCCGGTCAGTAGACTATAACAACGGCGCCGCAGAATGGACCGATGGGGACGCTCTGCGGCGGCGTCTTTGGGAGTGCCTTGCAAAAACGAAGGTCGCAATTCGCGGCAACGTCCCTAGTCTCCTCGCGACAACAGGCCAAAGTCTGAGATAGGTTCGTCGCGATTATTGCCTGATTCCCCAATCCTCGAGTTCCCGCGCCATCGCGTTCACAAATTTCGAAAATCCTGTTTCAAGAGCCGAATCAATAGTTTGACTGCCGAGAACCGGGCCACTGCAGCCCCGTGTCTGCCGATACTCGGGTCGAGCGATGGCAGAGAACGTAATAATACTGCCGGACGAAACACAGGAAGAATATGAGCTCGTCCGGCGCAAATGGATCGGTGAGTTCGAGCCCGACGGATACCTGGAAGAACGCCTCGTCGAGATTCTGATCGAAAACGATTGGTCTCTGAAGCGGGCGGTCCGTCGCCTCAATCAAGCAGAATCTGTGGCGGAGAATGTCACGCCGAAGCAGAGGGAGAAATATGCGGCGGAACGCGCATTCTACCGGTCGCTGAATGCGGTGTACCAACTACGAAAGGACCTGATGAAGTTCGACGAGAAGCGATCCAGAGAGCTGGAAAAAGAGAACCGGAAACTGAAAGAGGAGCTGGAAAAGAGGCCGCCCGCGCCAATCGGGTCAGTTCTGACAAAAGCCGCCGGTAGTGCAAAAACCGGTGAGCCAAAGACGCCCGCTCAGCAATTGTTTCGCGGCCAAAAGCACCCGAAGAAGCGTCAGAAGATTGCAATTCTCGATCAGTGGGCCGAAATCGAGACCGTTGATAGCAAGACTGTAACAACGTTGTATCCACCGAATGACGAGTTGATTAAAGAAGGTCAAGCGATGCTTCCGCCACCCGAAATGGTATATCGCCGGCTGCATTTTGTGGGCCCTGTGCCGCCGGAGTATTACTGGACGACCGATGACGAGCAAAAGCGCGAGATTGGCGGCCTCGGAACGCAGCGAATGATGGTGGATACGTGGCTCGAAGCTATCGAGCGGGAGATGGAATCCGGAACAGGCCACATTGGCCCATGCGGTGGCAATCTGCCGCGGCCGCATGAGCGCGGCGGCTGCGATTGCGAAGTATGTACGCACAACCGCGCTTTGCTCGAAGGCGCCGGGACCTGAGAAATTTGCTTTCGTCTTTCCAGAAACTGCATGAATACTCCAGCCGAGTGTGATGCGGTATAGCCGAAAATATATATGTCCTGAGGTCAGGAATCGGAGGTAGACGATTTGAGTGTGCCGGGCACAGACCGTTCCATACTTGCTCTGAACTGTGGCTCTTCTTCGTTGAAGTTCGGTTTGTACCTCTGTGGTACGGCGGATCCGAAGCTTCTGGGTGAGGGAGTAGCGGAAGAAATCGGACGCGATCAGTGTCGCTTTTCGTTTAAGACAGGTGAACACGCGCAGGAGGTTCAGATCCGGCTTGCAGATCATGCGGATGCCCTGTCCTTTTCCCTGGAAGCTCTGCATGCGCATCGTTTGCGGCAACCGGCCGCGGTCGGGCATCGGCTTGTGCACGGCGGCCCGCGGATTAAGGAGCATCAGGTCTTGACTTCGGCGGTTATGGAGCAACTGCGCGACGCAGCCGCGTTTGCCCCGTTGCATGTTCCACAAGCTCTAACAGTGCTCGCGGCAACCGTGCAGAAAATGCCGGGAGCGCCGCAGGTTGTGTGCCTGGATACCGCCTTTCACCGCACCATGCCAGATGTGGCGAAGACCTATGCCCTGCCGGACGCACTCCGCCGCAGGGGAGTGGAGCGGTATGGATTCCACGGTTTATCGCTCGAGTCGGTGATCTCCCAATTAACGCCGGTTCCCGCCCGTGTGGTCGTAGCACATCTCGGCAATGGATCGAGCATAACGGCCATTCGTAATGGTCTATCGGTGGACACGACCATGGGTCTCACTCCAACCGGGGGTGTGATGATGGGGTCGCGCTGCGGTGATCTGGACCCTGGGATCAGCGTGTACTTGATGCGGCACGGCTTCGCGGAGCCCGACGAACTGGAAGGAGTTTTCAATCGCGAGTCGGGCCTCCTCGGGATATCGGAAACCGCGAGCGATGTGCGGGAGTTGTTGAAGGCGAGGAAGAGCGATCCACGAGCGGATCTGGCTCTGCGCATGTTCTGTTACCAGGCGCGCAAGGCGATTGCGTCAATGGCGGCGTCGCTCGGCGGTTTAGATTTACTGGTCTTCACGGGCGGCATCGGCGAGCACGCGGAGGGTCTGCGGCAGGAGATCTGTTCTGAGCTGAGCTTCATCGAGAATTTTGAAATTAAGGTTCTCCCCGCGCAGGAAGATCTGCAGATCGCCAGGATCACGTCGGCACTTATTTAGAGGATGCCGGCCCGCCGCATCACACCACTTACCGTGGCTCTCGACTCCGGGATATCCATCAATGCGGTCGCCCCGAAATAGATGAAACCGTAAAGCGAAAGGACCACGACAGCCAGCAGCACGGGATGAACTACTCCGAGAGCCAGCTTCACGGCATAGCCCGCGACTCCACCGGTTAAGGCTGCGAACCACAGCTTAACGGCGAACACGGCCGGTATGCCTGTTTTACCGATCCGTGCACCGAGAGCGTGCCGCAGGAGCGCGAACTCCATCCACCCTGCGACCCCCGCGGAAGCAGTTAGTCCGGCGATGCCCCATCTCCGATCGACTCCGATCCAATCGGGCAGATATAACGCGCAGAAGATGCCAAGAGCGGTCGTGAGAAGAACCCGGATGACGGCAAAACGCAGCGGTGTCTTCGTATCGAGCAAGGCATAAAATGCCGAAGAGTAAAGACGTCCAAGGGAGCTCGCAAGCAAGCCGACTGCGGAGCCCGCCAGGACCGACCAGACATACACGGCGTCGCCGTGATGGAACTTCCCGCTCTGATATAGACCGGCGGCAAGCACGTCGCCCAGAAGAAGAAAGGCCGCCGCGGACGGAATTATGAAGAAGGCGATACGCCGGAGACCCGACAACAGGCGCGCTCTCAAGAAAGCGGCCACTTCGTCCTCGCTCCCCAATGCGCTGGACAGCGCCGGCAGTTCGGCGGCGGAAACGGACATGCTGAATAGACTAACCGGTAGCACTGAAATTACCTGGCCGTAGCCGAGCGCCGCGATCGCGCCGAGCGGCAGATAGCTAGCGATGATGGAATCGATGTAAGCGCTGATTTGCACGACACCCCGGCTGAGAAAGATGGGGCCGAAATTGCGCAGGACCGAGCGGACATGCTCGGATCGAAAATCAAGCGCTGGATGAAATTCCGGAAGCAAAGAGCGTACTCGCGGTAGTTGCACGAGAAATTGCAGTCCGGCGCCTAAAACGAACGCCCACGCGATATACACCACGAGCCGGTCCTGGAAGAAACGTGGACCCAGAAGAAGAAAAGCCGCAATAACAGTAAGGTTCAGAGCGACCGGCGCCATATAGGAAAGTAAGAACCGCCGGTGGCTGTTCAGCACGCCGAGACACCAGGCGCTCATCACCAGAAGTCCTGTTCCGGGGAACAGAATCCGGACGATTCGAATTGTCAGGTCGCGTTTTTCGCCCTGAAATCCGGGTGCGATGAAATCGATGAGGAAGGGGGTTAGCAGGACGCCGCAAAGCACAAGCACGGAGCACACCAGGCTCAAGATGCCAAAGACTGCTTCGGCGAGATGATCCGCCTCTTCGTCTTCTTCACGCGCGCGGAGTTTCGCGTAAATCGTGACAAAGGAGGCCGACAAGACACCTTCGCCAAAGAGGTTGCTCAGCAGGTTCGGAATGCGGATCGCAGCGCGGAAGGCGTCAGCCACGATCGAATCGACGCCGAAGTAGTGGCCGATT
>Ga0126381_100011197_pt1 | contig 10131 bp, 7 predicted proteins | sample PanSoiMetPlot_28_FD_96465 | JGI IMG/M metagenome (GOLD analysis project Ga0126381, IMG submission 96465) | Tropical forest soil microbial communities from Panama - MetaG Plot_28 | ecosystem: Environmental > Terrestrial > Soil > Tropical forest > Bulk soil | place: Panama | collected 2016-02-17 | reverse complement strand
GCCGCCATCGTCGAAGAACTCGCGCTCGAGCTGGAGCAGCGTTATGAGCGAGCGCTGCGTTGGGGATTGAGCGATGCCGAAGCGTGGCGCGATATCGCGCAGAACGAGACGGCCTGGCGCGACCTGGCGGCAGAGCTGCGGTCGGTGTTGGACGAGCCGCACGTCGAGCAACCCGCCGAGCCCACGCGGAGGGAAAGCAAGTTGTCTGTCTTCACGCAGGACATACGGCGCGATCTGAGCTACGCGGCGCGCCAGCTTCGGAAAAGCCCGGGCTTCACCGTGGTTGCGGTGCTGATGCTGGCGCTCGGCATCGGCGCGAACACGGCCATCTTCAGTCTGCTGAATGCCGTTCTGCTGCGCACGCTCCCGGTGCATAAGCCGGCCGAACTGATGTTTCTCGGCGAGGCTCGCGCGGAAGGTGATACGGATTTTTATCCGAATGGCCAAACACAGGCCTTCTCGTATCCGTTCTTTCGGGAATTCGAACACAGGAACGAAGTGTTCTCGGTGGTGGCGGCGATTCAGAGCTCCGTGGTCGAGACCTATGGCCGTGTGGTTGGCGATGCCGAACCGCGCAAGCTCAACGTAGAGCTCGTCTCCGGCACATATTTTCCGGCGCTCGGAGTGAATGCGGCCTTCGGGCGTGCGCTGGCGCCGACGGACGACCAGAATCCAGGCGCACACCCTGTGGCAGTCGCACGTTACGCGTGGTGGCGCGACCGCTCCGCGCCCAAGACCATCACGATCGGCGGAACAGTGTACAGCATCATCGGCGTTGCGCCGCCGGATTTTTTGGGCGTGACCGTCGGACGCGCGCCCGACCTGTGGATTCCGCTTGTTATGCAGGCGCAGATCTCGCCCGATCGCAACGGCCTCGCTGCCAAGTGGTATCAGTGCCTTCACCTGATCGGCCGCTTGAAACGGGGAGTGAGCAGACAGCAGGCGCAGGCCAATACGAATCTTGTCTTCCATCAGATTCTCCTCGGCTATTTGGGAGAAAAGCCCACGGCGGAGGATCTGACCGATATTCAGCACGCGTACGTGAATCTTACGTCCGCGGCTACCGGACGGTCGCGGCTACGAATGACGTTTACTTCCCCGCTCCAGATCCTGATGGTGGTGGTGGTCCTGGTGCTGTTGATCGCGTGCGCGAATGTTGCGAACCTGCTGCTGGCCCGCGCGGCAGCACGGCAGCGCGAAATGGCAGTGCGGATGTCGATGGGCGCGGAACGGTCCAGGCTGGTCCGCCAACTGTTGGCCGAAAGCGCACTGCTGGGGGTGATGGGAGCCGCACTAGGCATCGCGTTCGCCTGGAGCGCGAGCAGGCTTCTGCTGGCAATGGTATCGGGCGAAGCGATGCTGCCGGTTCGCGTTACACCGGATGGGGGTGTGCTGGCATTTACCGTCGCAGTGGCCGTGGTAACGGTTTTCCTGTTTGGAACGGCCCCGGCTCTACGCGCCACCGGCGTGGATCTCACGGCCTCGCTGAAGACTCGCGGCCCGGGATCGCCCTCCGGAAAGAACCGGCTGGCACGCAGATTAGTCGTAGGTCAGGTCGCGTTATCCTTGGTTCTGCTTTCGGGCGCCGGGCTGTTTCTGTGCAGCCTTACGAACCTGCTGGACGTGAACGTAGGGTTCGAAAGACAGAATGCCATGCGATTGCACATCGACGCAGCCGCCGCGGGCTATCGCACTGGTGCGCGGCTCACCGCAACGATGGCGAGCCTCGAAGAGTGTGTGAGCTCGCTTCCCGGTGTGCGCGCCGCCGCTTTTGCCCTTTCAGTGTTCGACGGCGGCGGATCGTAGGGAAATGACATTCGTGTGCCGGATTGGCTGACGGGCAAGCGGAAGCCGCGGGTGATTTTTAACACGGTGGGGTCGCGCTATCTCGCGGCGATGAAGATGCCGATTCTCATGGGCCGTGACTTGAGCGAGCGCGATACGGCGGCCTCGCCGAAAGTAGCCGTGATCAATGAGACTATGGGCCACCAATACTTCGGAGATAGTCTGCCGTTGGGCCACACATTCAGCTTGGGCGACGATGCGGGCTGGCAAAACATCGAGGTGGTCGGCGTGGTGAAGGATGCCAAGTACTTCGACCTGGAAGAGCCGCAGACCGCGGCGGCTTTCTTCCCGTTCGCACAGCACACCGAGTATTATCTTCACAACTTCGTCGTGCGATATACGGGCGACGAGTCGATCATATTGCCAGCCGTTCGCAAAGCAATCGCGGGAGTCGATCCGAACCTGCCCGTCAGCGACGTTCGCCCGCTCGCTGCCCTGGTGGACGATTTCGCTGTCCACCGGCGTCTGGTGGCGGAGCTTTCGGCGTTCTTTGGAATTCTCGCGGTGCTGCTGGCGTCCATCGGAAGCTACGGCCTGATGTCGTATGGCATCGCGCGCCGTACCAACGAATTCGGAATCCGCATGGCGCTGGGCGCCGGCCGGCGCGAAGTCATCTGGGTGGTGATGCGCGAGTCGCTCGGGCTCGCCGTCTTGGGCGCAGCCATCGGACTGGCGCTCACGCTCGAACTGAGCCGCCTGGTGGAGGGCCTCCTGTTCGGCGTGCGGCCGCAGAATCCGTTGGTGCTCGCCGCGGCTGTGGCGGTAATGATCGGCATCGCGGTAGTCGCCGGCTACCTGCCTGCGCGGCGGGCAACCGGAATCGATCCCTCAATAGCCCTGCGTTGCGAATAGCGGTCCTACGTGCCCGCGAGGCCATCGTTGACTCCAAATACTTTATATTGTAAAGTACTTTCATGCGGTGGTCCGATGAGATGAAGTATCCGCCCGCGCTGGATCATTCGGCTCCAGCCCCGCCCGTCCAGCCAAGGCACGCCCTGCTGATCAATCCCTTCTATCCCAAAGATCCGCACGCCAGCTTCGGCAAGCACGTGCTTACGCCGACGCTGGCGCTCACCAGCTTTGCGGCAGCCACGCCCGACCACTGGCGAGTCCGGTATTGGGACGAGAACCTGCTCGATGGGCGCCCACCGTTCGTCCCGATGCAGGAGGTGGTGGGAATCACTGTCCACCTGACGTTTGCCAGGCGTGCTTTCGAGTTGGCGCACTGGTACCGCACGCGCGGCAGCAAGGTCGTTCTGGGAGGACTACATGTGCTCTCCTGCCCCGAAGAGTGCGCGCCGCACGCCGACGCCCTGGCTCTCGGCGATGGGGTGACGCTCTGGCCCCGCATTCTCGCCGACGTGGAGGCTGGCTGCCTCCGTCCGCGATATGCGGCCAGTTATGAAAGCGACTACCGCCTTGACCCACCGCCGCGTCGCTCGATCCTGCCGCGCGACAGCTTTCTGACTACCACCAGCCTCATCGCCACCCGCGGCTGCCACAATCGCTGCGGCTTCTGCTATCTCGCCACAGAGGGGCTACGCATGCCATATCGCATGAAGCACCCGCAGCAGATCGCGGAGGAGTTCAAAGAGGACGGCCAACCGTACGCCGTGTTCGTCGACAACAATCTCGGGTCGAACCGAGAGTATTTGGCCGAGCTATGCCGCGCGCTCGAGCCGCTCGAAAGAATCTGGAGCGCAGCCGTTTCGATCGATATGACAGACGACCCGGCTCTGATCCGCAAAATGGCTCTGGCAGGCTGCACGGGCGTGTTCATCGGGTTCGAGTCGCTGACCGATCGGAACCTCGCGGACGCGCACAAGAAAACGCCAATGGCCGCCGATTATGGCCGGCGCGTGAGAATGCTGCACGACAACGGTATCCAGGTGAACGGCTCTTTCGTGCTGGGATTCGATCATGACCGGAACGACGTGTTCGCCCGCACTGCCGAGTGGATCGAAGAGAACCGGCTGGAATGCGCCACGTTCCACATCCTCACGCCGTACCCGGCCACGCCGTTGTTCCGGCAGATGGAAGCAGAGGGACGGCTTCTGCACCGCGAGTGGTCGCTCTACGACACGTCGCACGCCGTCTTCCGGCCGCGGCACATGACGCCGGAAGAGTTGGAAGACGGCTACGCGTGGCTGTACCGGCGATTGTTCTCGCATGCCTCCATCTGGCGGCGGCGCCCCGAGGACTGGCGCGCCGCGGCGCCCTACCTGGCAATGTCATATCTCTACAAGCGTTCGAACCGCTTCTGGCGTTTTCTGATCCGTCATCACCTGGTGCATGCGGTGTGGAGTCCGTTGGTGGAGATGACGCGCCTGCGTCATGTGCGCTTTCGCAAGCAACTGTCCGCGGGGCAACCGGCCGCGGCCAACATCGTGGCGGCGGGCGTGTAGCAGGCCCGCGATGCTACCATTGAAGCCTCGGAGGTTTCGAGAGGACCCTATGCTTTTCTGTACCCAATGCGGCACGGCCGTGCAGGACACCCATCAGTATTGTGCGAAGTGCGGGCAACAGACCGAGACTTCCGCTCTCGTCCCGCGCGGCCCCAGGTTCGAACGTATTCCCAACAAAACCGCCGGCCCAGGGGGATCGATACGCCGTTTCAGCCAGATTTTCGGACTGGACCCGCGTGTGGCGTTTCTCACGTTGATCGTGGACATGATGCTGAACGCCGGCGATCTGCTTTCGATGGGATTGCTGCTGCCCGTTTCGATAGCGGCCGGTATTGTGCTCGGGTATGTGGTTTACCGCGCGCAAATCAACTGGTACGGCGACGACGAGGAATCGGCCCGGATTAAAGCCATTATTCTCGGCTTACTCACGGCCATTCCGACGCCGATTCCGGAGATTCTTTATATTCCCGCCGGCATACTCGGACTGTTCCACGGCTTCTGGCGGAACTGGCGGAAAGTGTCCCACACATAAGCCATCACAATTCTGACGCGCCGGCGAGTGAACCTGCATCGTTCCTTCAGGAGATCCCTGTCTACCGGGGAGGAACAGAGCATGAAGGCCGTATTTGAAATCAAGAAGGCAGCCGACGGGAAGTTTTTGTTCAACCTTAAAGCTGCCAATGACGAGATCATCTTTACCAGCCAGATTTACGAAACTAAAGAGGGAGCGGCAGCCGGTATTGTGTCCGTCAGGCACAACGCGTCCATTGGCCCCCACTACGAAGAGAAGACTGGCAGCGATGGGCTGCCGTACTTTGTGCTGCGCGCCGCCAATCAAGCCGTGATCGGGAGAAGCCAGATGTATTCGTCGCATGAGGCGATGCAGAAGGGGATCGCTTCGGTGAGGAGAAACGCGCCCATCGCGGAGACTGTAGATCTCACGGCCGGGGTGCGCTTCGCCGGCAGCAGCAGAGGGGCACGTGGCTAGTTGAATCCGCTGGCCACACTCGGGCTGGGGATGGGCTCCGCGTGGCTCTCGGGATTCAATCTCTATGCGACCGTACTGACACTCGGATTGCTGGAGCGTTTTCGCCTGGTGAAACTGCCGGGCGATCTGGATGTCCTCGGCAACTGGTGGGTCATAGGCATCGCGGGTCTACTGTACGTGGTGGAATTCCTGGCCGACAAGGTCCCGCTGGTCGACACCGTTTGGGACGCTATCCACACGTTTATCCGCGTGCCCGCGGGCGCTGTACTGGCCGCCTCCGCGTTCGCACATTTCAACCCCGCGGTTCGCGTGACGGCCTTGCTGGCCGGCGGCACGCTGGCTCTGGGATCTCACGGCGCAAAGGCGACACTGCGCGCGGCGGCCAATACGAGCCCCGAGCCGTTTTCGAACATCTTCCTGAGCCTCGTGGAAGACGCGTTCACAATCTCCATAGCGGCGCTGGCCGCTTTCCATCCCGTGGTAGTGCTCGCGATCGTTCTCGTCTTTGTCGTTCTGCTGGTGTGGCTCGGGCCGAAGATCTATCGAGCTGTTCGCCGCAAAATCGTGCAGGGCTGGGCGTTGATCGGCTTAGGGTCAGACTAGGGAGCCCGCGTCCTGTTCTGCGCTCACTCTTCCCGCAACGCATCCATAGGTTGCAACCGCGATGCCCGGAACGCCGGACCGTAGCTCGCGCCCAGCGCTACCGCAGCCAGAAGCACAACTGCGCCCATCAACGTCACGGGATCGCCCGGCTTAATCCCGTAGACCAGCGACGACGCAGCCCGGCCGGCCCAGACAGCCAACCCGGCACCTGCCACAAGCCCCACGGCCAGCAACAGGACCGCCTCCTGCATGACTAACCGGATGACACGACCTCGGCTCGCACCGAGCGCGATCCGCACGCCGATCTCATTCCGCCTGCGTTGCACCATATACGTGATGACGCCATACAGGCCCAGAATCGCCAGCAACCCCGCCAGGAGCCCAAATGCTCCTGCCAGTGCTGCCATCAAACGGTCGCGCATCAGCGTCTGTTGGATCCGCGTGGTCAGCACGGTGAACTCCACGCCGACATTCGGGTGGATTTCCGCCAGAGCGGCTTCGGCGTTATGGTAGAACTCGCCGAGCGGCGCGTTGGTTCGCAGCACGAAATGCGTTGCCGGTCCCGGTGTTTCGACCTGACCCTCGGGGAAATATCCGATCGGCCTGAAGTCTTCGCGGAGGTCGTAGTATTTGGTATTGCGCACCAGTCCCACGACAAGGAATTGCGAGTCGGGCTGGCTGCCGAACTCCACCCGGCGGAACGTCCGCCCGATGGGATTTTTGCCCTGAAAGATCTGACGGGCGAACTGTTCGTTGACGATTGCCACGCGGGGCGCGCTTAAGTTATCGTGCTCGTCGAAATCCCTACCCGCCACGAGCGCTGTGCCCATGGTCCGGAAGTAACCCGGACCGATCGTATTAAAATTGACGTCGATAGTAGGCCCGCCGTAACCCGGTTCGAAGGCATTCTGATCCCACCCGCCTCCACCGATGGGCGTCATATCCACTTCAGCCGCCGCAATCGCACCCGTGCGCTGGCGTAGCTTCTCGAGCATTTGCCGCCGCACCTCGATTGTGCGTTCCTTCGGAAAGTGAGCCGCCCGATAATCGACCGCGACCGACACGATCCCCTCGGGCCGGAATCCCGGATCGACCGCGAGCAGTTTCTGCAGGCTGTGCACGAAAAGGAGCGCGCCCGTCAGCAGGACCATAGAGATCGCTACCTGCGTGACTACCAGTGTGCGGCGAAGACTAAACTTCTCGCGGCCGGCCGTGAGCCCGCGTCCCGCGGACCGGATGACGGCTGCCGGCGCGATCCGCGTGGCGCGGAGCGCCGGAGCGAGGCCAAACAGGACGCAAGTCAGAAGCGCTGTTCCCGTGGTGAATCCCAGAACACGAAAATCGATGGCTAAACCCACGAACATGCGATTCTGCTCGGTAGTGAGGAAGGCGATCAAGCCGCGGCTGAGTGCCGCCGCCAGTCCCGCGCCCAGCGCGGCCCCTAGTAAAGCGAGCAGCATGCTTTCCGAAAGCAGTTGCAGAATAAGCCGCGACCGCGACGCGCCGATCGCCTGCCGAACCGCGATCTCCCGCTCGCGCGCGCTCGCGCGTGCCAGCAGAAGATTTGCGAGATTCGCACAAGCAATCAGCAGGACAAGTCCGGTGGTGGCGAGAAGAATCCACAGCGGGTCTTGATATTGGCCGCGTAGTTGGGACACGCCCGTGGCGCCGGAGGTCACTTTCAGTTTGTTGTCGAGAAACTTCTTGGCATCGTCCGCGCGGTAGACTTCCGGCAAGCTTTCACGCATGACCGCGGGGGAGATCGCTTGAATCTGGGAGTTCGCACGTTCAATCGTCCAGCCCGGTTTCAGGCGGCCCATAATGGAGAGCCACCACGCCGTGCGCGAGGGAATATGGCCCTTGCCCGGCTCCCAGAACATCGGATCGGAACAGAGCGGCACGGCGATGTCGAACTTGTGCCCGATCTCTACGCCGAAGAATCCGGGGTCCGCTACGCCCATAATCGGGAATAACCTGCCGTCCAGCCTGACGCTGCGGCTGGTCACCGCTGGATCTTCGGCGAACTCCGATTGCCAGAACGAATAGCCGATCACAGCCGCAGGCGAGCCGCAACCGGGCGGATCGTCCTGGGCGGTGAATAACCGGCCGGTGACCGCACGCACGCCCAAGACCTGGAAGAAGTCGCCGCTCACGAACAAACCCTCTGCGTATCGCGCCTTACCTGCGAGCGCCAGGTTGAATTGCTTGGCGCTCCAGGCAACCATGTTCGAAAACGCGTCCTGATGCCGCTGAATGCTGTCCCAATTGGCGGAGGTAAAGGTCGCGCTTCGAGTGGACCACCAGCCCGACCGCTTGGAGCCTTTGGCGTAGTCCAAATAGGCGAGTTCTTCGGGATTCTTTACGGGCAGAGCCCGTAATCGGATGGCGTCGATAAGCTGAAAGATGGCCGTGTTGGCGCCGATACCCAGGGCCAGAGACAGCACGGCAACGAGGGTGAACATGGGATTCAGACGAAGTTGTCGAAGGCCAAAGCGCAGGTCTCCTGTATAGCGATCCATTCGTCCTCCTAGTCGTTATACTGCGCGCGGTGAAAACGGTTACGCGCCGCGTTGCAAAATCCCTTCTCCGTTGAGGTGAGACTGGCGGTTCGGTTTGCGGATCCGTTCCGGATTTCGCCTGTCCAGCCGCCGAAGGCGGCCTCGTAGCCGCAGGGCAAGAGTACGGGGCGCTAGACTAGACGCCATGCCCCTCTGGCTCAGCGAAGCCGACGTTCGCTCTGTCCTCAAGCTCCCCGACCTGATCCCCGCGATGGAGACGGCCCTAGCGGCGTTCTCCACCGGTGTGGTCGATCAGCCCGTGCGCACCGCCATCGAGCTACGCCCGCGTGCATTCTTCGGAATCATGCCCGCCTATGATCCCGTTAGTGCCGTGCTCGGAGCCAAGCTAGTCACGGTCGTTCCCGAGAACGCCGCCCGCCGGCTCCCCACTCATCTCGCCTCGATTTCCCTTTTGGATTCCGAAACCGGCGAACTGCTCGCCGTTATGGACGGCCGCTATGTCACCGAGGTGCGCACGGCGGCCGTGTCCGCTATTTCAGTGAAACTGCTCGCTCGGCCCGATGCTGCCGTACTGGCGATCCTCGGCTCCGGCGTTCAGGCACGCAGCCATGTCGAGGCATTCCGGCTCGCTTGCCCATTTCGCGAGATGCGTGCCTGGAGCCCGGCCGCGGACCATCTGCGCGCGTTCGCCGAGGAGTGCGGAGTGGACGCCGCGGCCTCCGCCGAAGACGCCGTGCGCGGCGCCGATGTCATACTCCTGGCAACCAACATGGTGACGCCCGCCATCGACAGCGCATGGGTCAGCGACGGAGCGCATGTCATCGCCATAGGCGCCTGCCGCCCGTCCCAGCGCGAAATCGATTCGGCACTCCTGGCCCGTTCCCGCCTGTTCGTCGATTCACGCGCCGCCGCGCTCCAGGAATCGGGCGACATCGTGCAGTCGATCGCGGAGGGTCGCTTCACCGCCGATCACGTCCGCGCCGAGCTCGGCCAGGTCATCGCGGGCCAATCCGTCGGCCGAACGTCCGCCGACGAGGTCACCCTCTTCAAGTCCCTCGGACTCGCGATAGAAGATATCACCGCCGCCGCCCTGGTGTATCGGCGGTTTTGCGCGGGCCCGTCCGCTTCGTAAGCGTCTCCAGGCCGCGCAGCCAGATCTCCAGCCCGAATTCGAACAGACGGTCCGGATCGTCTTCGCTCAGCTCATCCGCCATCTCCACCAGCGTGGGGTACTCGTCGCGCGATAGGGATCGGAAGTGCTTCCGGATCTCTTCGTATGCGGCCTTTCTTTTGCTGCGCGTCTGCGCAACCATTCCCGAAATACGGGCTTCGTCGGCGGCAAATTCGGTCACGAAGTTGTTGCAGTGGTATGCCGCGCGCGCCGCATCGCCGGCACTCATGCCTGAACTGCGCAGAACTGAGAGCACCGATTCGATACGCTGCAGCCTTCGCGGTCCGAGCGGCGGTGTGGCTGCCAGCACTCGCGCCGCGTCCCTGTGGGCCAATAAGCCGCGGCGTACGTTTCTGGCGATCTCGGCCAGTTGTCTGCGCCAGGGACCCGATGAAGTCGTCAGGGGAATCTCGCCGCTGATTTCGTCGCCCAGAAGCACCAGGAGCTCGAATTTGTCGTGCACGTGCCGGTACAGCGATGCCGCCTTCACGCCGAGCTTGTCCGCCAGGCGCCGCATCGTCAGTTCGTCCATCCCGACCTCGTCCAGCAAGGCCAGCGCCGCGCGGACGATCTGCTCCTGGCTGAGATTACGGCGGCGAG
>Ga0126381_100011196_pt1 | contig 10132 bp, 9 predicted proteins | sample PanSoiMetPlot_28_FD_96465 | JGI IMG/M metagenome (GOLD analysis project Ga0126381, IMG submission 96465) | Tropical forest soil microbial communities from Panama - MetaG Plot_28 | ecosystem: Environmental > Terrestrial > Soil > Tropical forest > Bulk soil | place: Panama | collected 2016-02-17 | reverse complement strand
GCAGCACGTGACTACCACTCGCCTTGCTTCTTCAGTTTTTTGATTTTGCGGCGGATCAAGTCGCGCTTCAACATGCTGAGGTGCTGAAGAAAGAGGATGCCGTTGAGGTGGTCGATTTCGTGGCAGAAGGCGCGAGCGAGCAAATCTTCTCCGCGAATTTCGAAGGATTCGCCTTGCAAGTCCTGCGCCCGGATGGTGACAAATTGTGGGCGGACGACGTAGCCGCGAAACCCGGGAATGGAGAGACAGCCTTCTTCTTCGCGCTTTTCACCCTCGCCGTGACTGACTTGTGGATTGACCAGGACGATTTTGGCTTCGGAATTCTTGCCACCGGTGACATCTACCACCGCCATGCGGATGCTCTTGCCGATTTGCGGCGCGGCGAGTCCGATGCCCTGCGCAGCATACATGGTGGCGAACATGTCATCGGCGAGTTCGGCGAGTTCGGCGTCAAATTTGGAGATCAATTGCGAGGGCTTTTCGAGAATCGGATCGCCGTACTTGACGATCGGATAGATCTTGCGCGCAGGAGCGCTCTGTTCCGGCGCGGCTTTTGTTTCCTCCGCCGTCGGTTTCGCTGCCGGCGCGTCAGAAGTCGTGGATTTGTCTGGCATATCCCTCAAAATTGCGGCGCATCTCCGTCACGGAGTCACCTCCAAATTTTTGCAGAAAAGCACCGGCGAGGACAAGGGCCACCATTGCTTCGGCGGCTACCGCGCCGGCGGGGACAACGCACCAGTCGGAACGCTCATAAGCGGCCTGAACCGGTTCCTTGGTGACCATGTCGGCGGTGCGCAGGGCGCGGCGCAAGGTGGAAATGGGCTTCAGGTAGCCACGGACGACCACATCTTCGCCGTTGGTGATGCCGCCTTCGAGGCCGCCAGCGCGATTGGAAGTGCGCTCGAATTTTTTTGAGGCCCGCTGATAGGAAATCTCATCCTGGACTTCGCTGCCCAGCGAACCTGCGGCCAGAATACCAGCGCCAATTTCCACGCCTTTGACAGCCTGGACGCTCATTACCGCCTGCGCCAGCCGGCCATCGAGTTTTTCGTTCCACTGCGCGTGCGAGCCGAGTCCAACCGGCACGTTGTGCGCGACGATTTCGAAAATGCCGCCGACGGTATCGCCGGCTTTCAGGACGGCGTCCACTTCGGCTTTCATTTTGTCTTGCGCCGCGGAATCGACGCAGCGCAGGGGCGATTCGAAATCGTTTGAAACGGCCTGAATTTCCTCCCATGAGGGAGCGCGATCGATGCGTGTGTGACCGACCTGAATAGTGTGGCTGGCGATTTCGATTTCGAACGCACGCAGCAGGATTTTGGCGAGGGCGCCGGCGGCGACGCGAGCCGCGGTTTCGCGGGCTGAAGCACGCTCGAGGATGTAGCGGGCGTCATGAAAATTAAATTTTTGCGAACCAGCCAGGTCGGCATGACCGGGCCGCGGAGCGAGCAATTTTTTCGCGGTCGAATCGTCTTCGGGATAGGCTTCGACAGCGAGAACCTTTTCCCAATTGGCCCAGTCGCGATTTTCGATGCGCAGAGCGATCGGTGCGCCGATGGTTTGCCCATGGCGCACGCCGGCGAAAATGTCGGCGCGGTCTTTTTCTATTTTTTGCCGCCCCCCTCGTCCGTACCCGAGTTGGCGACGGTGCAGTTCGCGATTGATGAATTCGAGGTCCACCGGAAGCGCGGCCGGCAGACCCGAGAGAAACGCCAGCAGCGCCTGTCCGTGCGATTCGCCAGCGGTGTAGAAATGAAGCATCTCGGTCGAGATCCTAAAAGGAGAAATTGGAAAAGTGAAAATAGAGTGTAACCGCCGATAGGAGTTGCGTCCAGGCGTTTGCGGTTGACGTTAATCCGACAAGTTTCCTTGACGGCAATCGTCGGCGCGGTTACGCTTGCGACCAAGTGAATTGCGTGAGGCGGCCAGGCGTGTAGGACGGCCATTTCGCGAAGCGCCGGTGCCGAACAGAATGTCACGCAACAAGTTGTCTCGGAATAGGACACGTGGCTGAGACGCCTCTTCAGGTCACCGACAAAGAAACTCCGACCCCGCCGGTCGTTTCCATTCCTCAGGTTCTGATTGGCAGCGCCAAGCAGGCTGTTTTACAGGTGCAGGAGTATTCCTTCTTGGCAGCGCAAGCAGTTACCAATATCTTTTCCCGCCCACTCTACTTTCAAGACACGCTCGATCAGATGGATCAGATTGGCGTCGGATCGATTCCAATTGTGCTGTTGACCGGCTTTTTTATCGGCGCGGTGATGGTGTTGCAGACCGCTTCGCAATTCGTGCGCTTCGGGCAGACCTCCCTGACGGGCGACGCAGTTTCGCTGGCGCTGGTTCGGGAACTGGGGCCCACACTGACAAGCCTGCTAGTCACCGGCCGTTGCGCTTCGGGAATCGCGTCAGAACTCGGCTCCATGCTAGTGACCGAGCAGGTGGATGCCATGCGGGCGATGGGCACGGACCCGAGCCGCAAGCTGGTTACTCCGCGGGTGATCGCGACGATTTTGGTGCTGCCCCTGTTGACAGCTTTTTGCGACTTTATCGGACTGGTCGGTGGTTGTGTGGCCGCGGTGTTTACGCTGCGGCTGGGCGTGGTGCAATTCTGGACGCGAGCCGTGAATGCGTTGGATTTCGCGGACATCATGCAGGGGCTGACCAAGCCGCTGGTGTTTGGATTTATTTTATCGACGGTGGGGTGCTACCGGGGATTGACGGTGCGCGGCGGAACACAAGGAGTGGGTCGGGCTACGACCCAGGCGGTGGTGATTTCGTCGGTGCTGATTATTGTTGCGGACACCTTTTTGACCAAGCTGGCCCTGTACCTTGCCGAGAAAGTTTTCTAGACACGAATGGAACCCACCATCTCCTTTCGGGAAGTGCGGCTGGGATTTGATGAAGGCGACGTGGTGCGTGGTCTGTCGTTTGAGGTGTTCCCACGCGAGACGCTGGTGCTGCTGGGTGAAACGGGCACCGGCAAGACGCTCAGCTTGAAAATGGCGGCGGGACTGCTGCGGCCGTTAGCAGGCGAGGTCACCGTGCTGGGGAGGCAGGTTTCCCGCATGGCGGAAAAAGAATTGCTTTCGTTCCGGCGGGAGATTGGTTTTGTCTTTCAGGAAGGCGCGCTGTTTGATTCGATGACGGTGGAAGAAAACGTGGCGTTCCGCTTGCGCGAAGAAAAAGTGCCGGAAGAGGAGATCGAGCCAAAAGTGCGGGAAGCTTTGCGGTTCGTCGAACTTGAACATGCGATCGACCAGGTGCCGCCGGAGCTGTCAGGAGGGATGCGAAGGCGGGCTTCGATTGCGCGGGCGCTAATTACCCGGCCGCCGATTGTGCTCTACGATTCGCCGACCGCGGGATTGGATCCAGTGACAGCGCAAACCATCATTGCGTTGATTTTGCGGCTGCGCGATATCTATGGCGTGACGGCGCTGTTGGCGACGCATCGGCTGCAGGATGGTTTTGCGCTGGCCAATTTTTACTTCGATACGGCGAGCAACCGAGTGGTTCCGAACAGTGGAAAGCGGGCCGGCGAAAGGCCGGAGAGCGAGTCGGCCACGCGCTTTGCGGTGCTGCGCGATGGCAATATTTTTTTTGAGGGAAGTCCGGAGGAACTGGCTGCGACAAAGGATCCATATTTGAAGCGATTTCTGGTGTGAATGTAAGGTAGTCTGGAGCGCAACAAAAAAGGAGTGGTCCATCGATGTCGCAGCGCAAACAACTTACGTGGACGGAGTTGCGCGTCGGGCTGTTCGTGCTGGTGTCCCTTTTTATTATTGCGGCGGGGATTTTTTACGTGACCGGTGCGGGTTTTTTTGGGCCGAAATACCGGTTACGCACGTATTTGCCGGAAGTTGCTGGTGTAACCAATGGCGCGCCGGTGCGGCTGGATGGTGTGGACATTGGCAACGTGGAATCGATCAAGATGGTGCCCCGGGTACCCGGTCAAGTGCTGGAAAAAAGCCGAAACATTGAGATCGTGATGCGCCTGGACAAGCGATTCCAGGCTTACGTTCTGACTGATTCAACGGCCACCCTGGTGACCGAAGGGCTGCTGGGCAATCGCTATGTAAACGTGACGCGCGGAATTACCGGCACGCCGCTGAAAGACAACCAGGAAGTGCCCGGAAGCGCAGAGCAGAGTCTTTCCGACGTGATGGCCAGCATGCAGACGGTGACGACGGATATCCACGGACTGATTCAGGACGTGGAGCACGGTCGAGGGACTCTGGGAAAATTGATGACCGACGACCAGGCGTACAACAACCTGAATAGCCTATTGGCCAGGGGAAATGATCTGGTTGCAGGGGTACAACAGGGGCAGGGAACTCTGGGAAAACTGGTGACATCCGATGAGATGTACGGGAAGGCGAGGCAGACTCTGGACAATGTGAACGGCGTGATCGCAGACGCGCGAGCTGGGAAGGGCACCATCGGCAAATTGCTCACCGACCCTTCTTTGTACGACGAAGCGAAGAAGGCGATTGCCAATGGAAACGCGATGGTGACCGACGTTCGGAGCGGGAAAGGATCGCTGGGCAAACTGGCCACGGACGACGAACTTTACAATAAGTTGAAGGAGAGCAGTACGAATCTGGCGTCGGCCACCGCGAAACTGAATGACAACACCACAACGGCGGGAAAGCTTTTTTCTGATCCCAAGCTTTACGATAATCTTACTGGGCTCACCGGTGATATGCGGCTGTTGATTGGAGACTTCCGCCAGAATCCCAAGAAATTCCTGCGGATTAAGGTGGCGGTCTTTTAGCCGTTCCGGAATTGCCAACCGAATGTCCCTGCTTTGCGTACCGCGTTGGCGTTGTGATGTAATTCCCTTGTAACAATTCCGGGGCAAACTCTGGTTCGCCAGGACTCGTAGAATTTCTTATGGACAGTCAAGATTCTTCGCCTAAGCAGCCGCGACCCGAAGCAGTCAAGTCCACTTTGCCGCAGCCGGGCCGGCCGGTTCCGAATCGAGCCTACCCGGGCGCGCTAATTGTAGTCGAGGGTACGGATGGTTCCGGCAAGAGCACACAACTCTATTTGCTGAAACGCTGGCTGGAGATTGGCGGCTACCGCTTGCATTTCACAGAGTGGAATTCGTCGCCGCTGGTGAAATCCGCGACGCGCCGGGGCAAACAGCGCCGGTTGCTGACTCCGACAACGTTTTCGCTGCTGCACGCCGCGGACTTTGCCGACCGCTGCGAACGGCAGATTATGCCGCTGCTGCAAGGCGATTATCTTGTTTTGGCGGACCGTTATATTTACACGGCGTTTGCGCGTGACGGCGCGCGCGGGTGCCCGCAAAAGTGGTTGCGCAATCTTTATCGCTTCGCGCCAGTGCCGGACATCACGTTTTATTTTCGCGCGCCGCTGGATGTGGCGGTGGAGCGCATCCTGAGCGGCCGTCCCAAATTAAAATATTATGAAGCGGGGATGGATCTGGGGCTGTCTTATGATCGCCCAGAAAGTTTCCGGTTGTTCCAGGCGCGCATTCTGGATGGCTACGACAAGATGGTGGAATCGGATAACTTCGTGGTGTTGGATGGCACGTTGCCGGTAAACAAATTGCAAAAGCAGATGCGCGACATTGTCGCTTCCAAGATTGATCTTAAGCGCTTTGCGCCTCGCGCGTTAGAGGCTGAATGACGGCCGACGAAAAAGACAAAGAAAAGGAAAAGTCGACAGTTGCCGAGCCGCCCACGGCGAACGCCACGCCGCCTGGCATGGTCAGCAAGCCGGGGGCTTCCGCGGAGGAAGACAGTTCCGGGGCGTTCTTTTCGGCGCCGCTGGTGGGTTTTGATCCCAGTGAAATCACCGGAACGTTGATTGTCATTGAGGGCATGGACGGGTCGGGGCGCTCAACGCAAATCAGCTTGCTGCAGGAATGGCTGGAATCGGAAGGCTTTGCGGTGCAGACCAGCGGTCTGCGGCGTTCGAATCTGGTCGGGCGCGACATCGATCAGCTGCTGGCGAAGAATGCCGTGACCCGATTGACGCTGGCGTTGATGTACTGCACGGACTTTTTCGACCAACTGGAACACCGCATCCTGCCAGCGCTAAAATCCGGCGCGGTGGTGCTGGCCGATCGCTATATTTTTACTTTGATCGCACGCAGCGTGGTGCGCGGAATCAATCGCGATTACCTGAGCGGGCTTTATGCCATGGCGCTTCGCCCGCATCTTACTTTTTGGCTGAATGTTCGACCGGAGACCGCGTTCGGGCGCGAGTTTCGCAAAGCGCAGGCCATCAGTTACTGGGAAGCAGGCCGCGACATGTCGCTCTCGCACGATTTGTATTGGTCGTTCGTGCGTTATCAGACCATGATCAAGCGGGAATTCGAAGCGGTGGCCAAGCGGCACAATTTTCTTGAGCTGGACGGCGAAGCCAATGTGTCCACAGTAAACAAGCTGCTGCGGCAACGGATTGCTGATCAGCTGGGCATTCGCAGCACCAAGTACACGCCGTCCTCGGCGCTCGCTCATCTCTGGCGCTAGTAAACTACCATGGCCGAACCGGTTCATATCGCCGCGATTGACGCCGGTTCGAACGCGGTCCGGCTATCCATCGTCCGCGCTTATTCAGCGCTCGATATTGAGCCGCTGCACAATGAACGTTATCCGCTGCGTCTCGGCGAAGGCGTGTTCGTTCGCAACCGCTTCAGTGAGGACATTTTCAAGAAGGCCGCGAAGGCCTTTCGGCATTTTCGCGATTGCATGGACGAATTCGCGGTGACGCAATACCGCGCCGTGGCCACCAGCGCTACGCGCGAAGCGGCCAATCGCAAAGCGTTTGTCAGACGCATGCAGCAAAAATCCGGGATTCGGCTGGAAGTGATCAGCGCGCTCGAAGAATCGCGGCTGGGCAGGGAAGCGGTGTTCGCGGCACTTGGGCCGGATCAGCAGGCGCGTTGCATCGCCGATCTTGGCGGTGGCAGCCTGGAATTAAGCGTACTCCGCGACCATGAGGTGCTGCAGACCGCGCAGTTGCCTGTGGGCACGGTTCGCCTGATGACCACGCTGAATCTCCATGGCAATGTTCCTCCGACGCAGGCGGAGCAAGTCCGCAAGTATTTGCGGGCACTGTTGGAATCCAAGCTGTCCGGGCGGCCAAATCTTGCGGATGGACTGACAGTCGCGCTGGGCGGCAACGCGGAGACTCTTGCCAACGTTGCCCCCGGCCCCCGGCATCACGGTGTGACTACACTGGAACTCTCACTGTTGCGCGAACGGCTGCCCGAGCTACTGCGCATGGACATCCGCGATCGCATGAAAGCGTACGGCGTGCGTCGCGACCGCGCGGACGTGATGGGAATCGCGGCGATTATTTTCGTGACGCTGGGACGTTATCTGAACGTGCGCAGTCTGGCGGTTCCCGCCGTTGGCATTCGCGAAGGCGTGGTCCACGAAATCGCCACGGAAGCTTTCTCGCGCAAGGAACCGCATCGCTACAACGCAGAAGCGCGGCAAATGCTGGCGGGAGCACACAGCTTTTCGAGGCGTCTCGAACGCGACCAGCGACACGCCGAGCATGTGCGCGAATTGAGCCTGCAGCTTTTCGATCAGCTGCAGCCGTTGCATCATCTTCCTGGCGAGGCACGAGTGTTTCTGGAGGCTGGCGCGCTGTTGCACGACATCGGACACTCCATCAGTCACAAGGGGCATCACAAGCACGGCGAATATCTCACCATGAATGGGGATATTGCCGGACTCGATGGCCGCGAGCGGGCGTTGACCGCCGCGGTCGTGCGTTACCACAATCGCAAGGCAGCGCCGGAAGAGCATCACGCTTCTTACGCCGCGCTTAACAACAGCGATCGCCGCCTGGCGCGGCGTCTGGCGTCGCTAGTGCGCATTGCCGAAGGTCTGGACCACTCGCACCGGCAGCGCATCAGCAGAATTCGTGCGGCGTTCCAGAGAGATGCGGTGGGACTGCAAGTTGAGGCCCGTGGCGACGCCAGCGAAGACATTCGCGATGCCAGCCGAAGCGTGGAACTGTTCGAAAAGGAATTTCACACCCGGCTGTATTTCCGCCCGGTTGGTAACTGACAGCAATTAAGGCCTTGCGGGTATGGCTCGATGGAGCGCGGGCTCTTATATACTGGAGAAGCATTTAGGGGGACGCAGAAAAATGTTGCTGTACATCGTTCGTCACGGCATCGCTATCGATCGCGAGGATCCCAAATGCCCGTCTGATCCGGAACGTTATTTGACTCCGGAAGGGCTCAAGAAGACGCGGGAGGTGGCCAAAGGCATCGCATCGTTCACCGAGGTGCCGAAACTGTTTATTTCGAGCCCCTATGTACGCGCTTTTCAGACTGCGGAAATCCTTGCCGAAGCGTGCGGCGCCGGCAAATCAAAAATCGAAAAAACCGACGCGCTGCTTCCCGGGGCGGAACCGGCCGCCTTTTTCCGAGAATTGTCGCGCCGGAAATCCGTGGCCAGCGTGATGTGCTTCGGCCACGCTCCGCAGCTCGATGAATTGCTGGCGTATTCGCTGGGCGCGAAACGAGATGTAACGGAATTGAAAAAGGCCGGCGCGGCGTGCGTGGAACTTTCCCGCCTGTATCCGCCAGCGGGCAGGCTGCTGTGGCTGCTCACACCCAAAGCGGTCCGCAAACTTTCAAAACAGAGATAGCTTGCGCCCCTCTCTGTTCCAACTTTGCGACTATTCCCGCCTTAGTTTACGGTCGCGATTCTGACTGGTCGCGTTCAATGGCAGCTTTCTCTTGTCTTGAAAGTGTGTTTGCACCGCATTATCAGGGTTGCTTGTGGAGGCCTCGATATTGGCCGCCAGGAGGCAAGATTAACGCTGGAGAAGTGGCGCCAGTAGCAAGGATGTGGCGCTAAGGAACAATCGACATGGGCAACGGGGCTTGCGGCTCCGGATTACGGTTGGCAGGGATCGCGGAGCCCGGCTCCATCTGAATCAGCAGTGTTTTGCCGAGGCTGCGTTCGAGCAGGTGCTTGGCTTCCGTAAACCGCGCCGCGTTCTTGGGGCTGTCCTCCACTCCACGTACTTGCAGCAGCAAGCCCTGCGGCAGCGGCTCCAGGCGCAGGGACGAACTTCGAGTCACACCGGCTTTTTGCACGGCGATGGCCATGCGAAGAATTCCTGCCAGCAAGACAATCCTTGCTTGCTGTTCGGCAGTCAGTCGAGAAAACCGCTTGTTCTGTTGCGTAGGCTCTCTGCCGCGCTGAAAACGGATGGCCCACGCGGCGCGTTCCCATTCTGCAAGCGTCCAGCGTGGAGGCACCGGCGATTTCAACAAAAACGACCTGGCGGATTGTTCTCGCGATCCTTTCTCGCCGGGATGGCGAATTTCCGCCAGCCGGGAGGCCGCGTCCAGTACCCGGCGTTCCTTTGCGTCGGAAAAGATTTCAGCCGCCTTCGCTACACGTAGTTGCGACCACAGACGCATCGCCAGGCGCGCCATTACGCGGCTGCGCCCCGGCTTGTCGTCCATCGCCGATCGGGTCGCCCGGATTCTGGCGTTGGCATACTGTGTCCAGCTTTCCTTCGGAAAGCCAGCGAGCCAGGCGGTCCAAACGCTGGCAGTGCCAAGGGCCATTTGGCGGTAAGTCTCAACGTTCTTGTGGCGTTCGCTTGCGATGCGGTTTTCCAAGCCATCGTAGTGCTCACCGTTCTGTCCGTCTCCCGGGTCGTCCGCCTGTTTCATGCGCGCTTTCTTGAGCATTCCGGCCAAAACGTCCAGGTCATGGATGCTGCCCAGCAAATCCTGAATCCGTTTCAACGATTCGCTGCACTCGGCGTAGGTGGTAGGCAGCAGAGCTTCTGCGGTGTAGCGAAATCGTTTTACCCCGATGCGCAAAGCGTGCCACGGCTTGGAATTTTCCGTGCGCATCGCGCGGCGGTGCAATTCTTTGGCCTCCTCCAATCGCTCGAGCGCCAGACAATGGGCGGCGTCGCCACCCAGCGGTACCCGCCTCATGCGGCTGCTCAGCATGCGCGACAATGTCTTCCAGTTCTTTTCATCGAATCGTGCCGCCCGGTGCAACGCCTTTTCCTGAGCGGCGTTCTCGCCGTTCGATAGAGACGCGAGCATTTTCGCTTTTAGGGGATCGGCTGCAGGTTGCAGTTGATTCAGCCATTCGGCCATTACCTGTGC
>Ga0126381_100011195_pt1 | contig 10132 bp, 5 predicted proteins | sample PanSoiMetPlot_28_FD_96465 | JGI IMG/M metagenome (GOLD analysis project Ga0126381, IMG submission 96465) | Tropical forest soil microbial communities from Panama - MetaG Plot_28 | ecosystem: Environmental > Terrestrial > Soil > Tropical forest > Bulk soil | place: Panama | collected 2016-02-17 | reverse complement strand
GCGGCGCCTCTTGGTGGATATTGGCTGGAAAGCGGGCCGCGTCAGCTTGACATGAGCGCGCTTCGCGCGCCTTTGTCGGCGCCAGGATGGTCTGAGGGCAAGGTATCTGGAAGCTGGGCTCCAAGCTTTGAACCGCCTGATGCAAAACTCGAGTATTCGTTGAAGGCAGCGACGTCGTCGGAAACTCCAATAGACGTTTTTGTCTATTACTACGCCGGTGGTCGCGCGGGCCCACGTTTGATCGCGCCCTCCAATAAAATGGCGAGCGACCCCTTATGGGTCACCGTCGTCGGCGGGAGAGAAACCGCCCTTCTGGGTAATCTGCCGCTCCAGTTCCAGGAGCTGGAGATCCAGTCGGGCAGCGAAATGCGCCTCGTTTGGTGGACCTACTGGAGCAAGGATCGGTTTACGACGAGCAGGGTGGGCGTGAAGCTCGATAAGTTGCAGACAACCTTTACTCACGATCGCGGCGCCGCACTTCTGGCCGTTTCGACAAAAGTCGACAGCGACGTCGATAGTGCTAAGGCGCGCCTTCGAGCGGCATTGAGCGCTTTGGATGGTATGCCTGCCAGATTAACTGCGGTCTCCAAACAGTCACCGGTCAAGAAATAGGGCAAGCCTATGTGTGGCATCAGCGGGTGGTTCGACATGATCGGCGACAAGCCAGCCGATCGGCGCCTCATCAAAGCCATGAATGACGCGATCGCACACAGAGGTCCTGATGGCGAGGGGTTTCTCTGTGAAAGGGGGATAGCCCTTGGGCACAGGCGTCTCGCCATCATCGATTTATCTACCGGTGACCAACCGATGTTCACCGAAGGCGGGCGGGTCGCGATTACATTCAACGGAGAAATCTATAACTATCAAGACTTGCGCGACGAGCTCTCGCGACGTGGTCATCCGTTTCGCACGCAATCCGACACCGAGGTGATTCTGCGGGCATGGAAAGAGTGGGGCGAGGCCTGCGTCGAACATCTCCAGGGTATGTTCGCGTTCGCGCTCTGGGACAGAGACGATCAGACTCTCTTCCTGGCACGCGATCGGTTGGGCGAGAAACCGCTCTACTATGCTGTCCTTCCGGACCAAACTTTCATATTTGGGTCAGAACTTAAAGCCTTGCTTGTAGTTCCGGCGCTCAAACGAGACATCGATCCCTGCGCCGTCGAGGAGTACTTTGCCTTCGGCTACATTGCCGATCCGCGCACGATTTATCGCAGCGTGCAAAAGCTGCCTGCGGCAACGACGATGACGTTGCGCCGACGCCGTCAACCAAAGTTTCGAGAATATTGGGCTCCAAATCTTTCAGAAATCCCAAATGCGGATATGGATGAGGGCGCGAGCGTTCTGCGGGACAAGTTGGAAGGGTCTGTAAGGTCTCAACTCGTCGCCGATGTCCCGCTCGGCGCCTTTCTCTCGGGAGGTGTGGACTCAAGCGCTGTTGCGGCCCTCATGTCACGAACATCCTCTTCGCACCGAACCTGCTTTACGATCGGCTTCGAAGAGAAGGCCTTCGACGAGCGCGCGCATGCGAGCGCCGTCGCCTCACGCTACGGAATGCGGCACGTTGTCGAGTTAGCTTCAGCCAACGATATTTCCGCGATCAACACCCTTCCAGCAATTTTCGATGAACCCTTTGGGGATAGTTCCGCTCTACCCACTTATCAGCTGGCGAGGCTTGCGCGGCGCAGCGTAAAGGTGGCTCTCTCGGGCGACGGGGGAGATGAGCTGTTCGCGGGTTATCGACGCTATCTGTTTCATGGTCGCGAAGAAGCGCTCCGAGGCGTTGTACCCTCGAGCTTGCGTCGCCCGATTTTTGGCACGCTCAGCCGTGTGTACCCACAACTCGACTGGATGCCCCGAGTTTTTCGGGCTCGACAGACGTTTCGTGAGTTAAGTTGCAGTTCCGCTGAGGGCTACTTTCATAATGTCTCTGTCGTAGGGGATGAGGTCCGTGCCGCCCTCTTCTCGGCGGCGCTTTGGCGCGAGCTAGACGGGTATCGCGCGCTCGACGTGATCGAGAAATCTATGGCCCAGGCCCCGAGCGATGACCCGGTCACAGTCGCGCAGTTTATCGACCTTAAGACGTGGCTCGTTGGCGATATCCTCACGAAGGTCGATCGGACCTCGATGGCCTGTGGGCTCGAAGTACGAGTACCCATGCTTGCTCCCGATTTTGTCGAGTGGGCGTTCAGCCTGCCTCGCAATTTCAAGCTGAACAACGGCATGGGCAAACGCATTCTAAAACGTGCGCTCGAGCCGCTGTTGCCGAATGAAATTCTTTTCCGCCCGAAGCAGGGATTCTCCATACCGCTTGCGGCCTGGTTCCGAGGCCCTCTCGGTGAGAGCTTTGCTCGGCAGTTGAATTCGGATCAGGACGAGCTTGCTGCGTATTTTGATGTCGCACTGGTAAAGAGACTGCTCGAAAGCCACGGCGAAGGCTGGGCCGATCATGGCCGAACGCTTTGGCTTCTCTGGATGTTCCAGGGTTTTCTCAAGAGCACGCACAACCGTCCGACTCTTTCGGCGATCCCCGAACACGCCTGAGCAAGACAGCCATATTTTGGCGTGTGAAAGAGACCTTACCCGGAGCTACCCATCCTGAGCTGCCGAGTGCCCCGGCGCTTTGCGATGGGATGTTTGGCAACGACCCGGAGACCGGTGTTCGCAACGTTGTCTTGTGGCAGATGAACGAGGTGTTGAGTAGGAGGGCATCACCGAGAGGGAGGATTCTCGAGCTCGAGCGGGACAGATGCGAAAGCGTAATCGCTGCGAAGGTTCAGGCGCGTTACCGACGAGGCGGCCCAGGCAGTTCTCAGGCATTCTCTTCCGCCTGAGGAGCAAGAAATGATTCTTAGCGCGCTCACACAGATTGCTCGAGTCAGCGGGACGCTGTACTGTCGATTCGGCGTCGATTCGGGGGCAGCAATCATCGCGCTTTCCAATTCAACGCGACAACATGGACCGCACTCGGCTCATCGTGCTGTCGGGACTGGCGTGATTGTCGTCAGTCCTACCGCCGTGCCGGGCGCTTGCAATATGACTAGAGGATGTCATGCCAAGCTGTGCTGACGGCTGTTTTGCCGAGACGCCGCGCTGATGCTCGAGCGTAGGACCCTCAACAAGCTTCTAGCCTCGACAGCGCTATCACTGGCTCTTGGTGCGTGTCGCGGACAGCCCGGACATGGAACAGCTGCGGCGATAACCGACATGGGCGGCACAGCTCTGAGCGCCGCCGCATTCACGATCACTAACTGGAATTCATCCAGCCCGTCGCCGGGGTATATGCGCATCGGGATGCCCTTCAAGCGGGGCGATGTTCCGTCCGGTTCAACGCTTCAGCTCAAAGGACCGAACGGGGTCGTCGCGGCTCAGTTCGATCAGCGGTCGTATTACCCGCAAGACGGCTCATTGATGTATTGCGTTTGTGCGTTCAGGGATGTGACATTCAATCCATCCGAAGTTAGAACCTATACGCCATATGTGGTGGCGAATTCTTCGTGGAACAACGCCGGGTCGCTTTCCCTGTCCGACCTCACAAGCAACCACCAGTTTCAGGTGCTGTTCTCCAACGTCGGGTATGTGAACACAGTCTGGCCGGGAGGGGGCAAGGCGGTCAACGCCGGCACAATTATAATTGGGCCAAATACCAGCACCAGCTTGAAGGGGGTCGCGACAATCCAGAGCGCGCCAAGCGGTGGAACCACTGGTAGCGGGCAGCCGACATGGAATACGACGGTCGGCAGCGTTACGACCGACGGCACCGTTACGTGGACCAACATCAACGCGTCGTCAAACACCAATACTTACGGTTCGGGCGGCTTCACGATCGATTTCAATTACCTCCTGACCCACACCACATCAAACGTCGCCACGCGCGTTACGAAAATCCATTCAGGTCCAGTCTGCGAGACGTGGATGGCATGGGGGATGGCAAGCGACAATTCTAGTAATACGGCCGACGCGCATCTCAAGGGCTACGTCTATGTGACGATGTGGAAGGATGCTGGCGGGTCTGTCGTAGATTACGAGTTCGGATGCGTCGTTTCTCAGGACTGGTGGAGTATCGCAAACAAGTATTGCCTGACCTACAACGCGTCGCTCATAGATCTGAAGAATTCAAAGACATATCTGACCTACAACAACATTGTTCATCCGTATAACTCTCAGTGGTTTACTGGCAGGAATAGTGGAAACGACGCCGACGGACGGAGGTTCTGGGTCAATCAGACCCCGACGCTTGGGTATCAGCCGAGCAAGTCCTATTGGGTTAGCACCGATATCGTCCCGCCGTTCAATGTCACGCCTTCGATCACATTCGGAACGAGCCCTTACACAAGTACGATGTACACGCCCTGTGTCAACATAAACACCAACGCTCAAATCGACCAGACCGGAGGATCGAACGGCCGCGGCGTATTTATGGATAGCGATGTACGGGCCTTCCTCTCCCAGGCGCAGGCGGATGTAACAGCGGCGCGGCGCTCTGCTCTGGGTGGACTGGGAGTGCCATATCATTTTAGATCGAACGATACGAGGACAAGGCCGCAAGATAAGGGTGTGTCGGACACGGGAAGTTGTCCTATGTCGCTCAACTTGGCCCCCCAGCCATCGTCATCTTACACATTTACGAGTCAGGGAATGCCCGCGCCGGTCGATGCGTACTATGGTTCAGGCACCTCTCCGACCTACGCGGACGGCTATGTCGCGCCATTGGGTGGTACTGGAGTCTGGACGCCAAGTATAAACTGCTCGCATGCCTCCACCTATTGCTATTTCATCTATCTGCTAGAGGGCGAGCGGCACTTTCTAGAATGCTCGATGGACTTGGCGGAAAACGCGGTTCAGCAACAGGTGTGTCAAGGAATCTTTGGCGGGGTCTGCAAACTTCCATTCTACAATTGGGCGAATTATCAAACGGCCTTCAATATTCCTTCAACCGCATGGCACGGCGTGTCTAGCGTCTTCGTCCCCGGGAACACGCGCTCGGCTGGCTGGGCATTGACGCTGCTTACGATAGCGGCCGCGATTACGCCATCCCAAGATGCGCTTGGAAACGTTGAGTCTACGGAATCCTATTTCAACGCCCTTTTGCAACAATCGACCATGTACATGGCCACCGCCGTCAATAGTCCCTACATGCCGAGTTCTCAGCTTAGTGCTGGGTGGTGGATAGATTCAGGCAATGGCTCCGCGCAATCTATTGCCTCGCCATGGATGCAGGACTTCATCGTCATGGGATCGGCCTTTGCCTATTTGGCAGTAGGTGACATGAGTGCCCAAACGATGGTCAATTTCCTCGCCAAGCACACGATCGGGCTGGTGAACACGGCGATATATCGAACGGTCCCTGAAAAGATACTGGTGTTGCCGACTTCATCCGGGGTCTGGACCTCTGGGACGAACGAGTTCTTCCCTATCGCAGATTGTCCTGCCGATTTGGGTCTTGCAAATGTAACCGTTGCCGGAGGTAGTAGCGCGAATATAACGGTAGCGGCCGGGATAGGACTGCTGAACCCGCTGGCAATCGCCGCTAATGATACTATTTACTGGTCGTCTCTTGCCGAAAACTTGTCATCCGCTTCCGTCCCGGCCGAAGTATCTATCGGCACCGCTTATTATGTCGTCTCCACCACGAGCAGTGGTAGCAATCAGATCATTCAGATATCCGCGACGCGCGGTGGCTCGCCCATCACTTTCGCGTTGCCATATAGTGGTTGCCAATTGTTCTGGTACGGCACGGCCTTGTTGGGTTATGCGGTAGCTACTTCATCCATCTTCCTGCCGCAGTCGGACAGCTACCCTGCGATTGCCAGGGCGGCTCTTGCCTTTGCAAAGAGGGCCGGTGTCAGCGGTGCATCTGCTTCGCTCGCGACCATGCAGACCTTTCTGACGACGACGGACGCCAATCTTGAGGGTAACGTAGGCAACCAGTATTTAGGCTGGTTTATGAACGCCTAGGTTTGAATTAGCCCGAAGCCGACGTACCAGTCGCTTAGACTCTGTTCAACTTCGCAGGAATTCATCGTCCGCGATCGCTTCCTGTCTCGCTGGCATCTGACGCGGGCGATGCCAGCGCGCCATTGGTGTTGCCTGCTTTCTCCCACTTCGCTTTTTCGACTGCGCTAAGGGTGCCAATCCATTACCGAGGTCAAGTGAACGGCAGCAACGCTGCGGAGAATTGCCCAATACGCCAATCGTGCGCTTAAGGATACACATCGAACATTCGTCGTGGCGCCACCCGGTTTCAGGAGAGAATCCCTATTGGCATACCAAACCCCGCACTTGTATGCCAAGCTGTAGCGTCGCGGGGGCTTTTGCGAGGAGGCTCTTGATGGCAAAGCTCGAGGTTATCGGATTCGATATTGGAAAGGAGCATTTTCAGGTGCACGGCGTCGATCGTGTCGGCGCAATCGTCGTGCGTAGAAAGCTGCGCCGTAGCCAAGTCGCCGAGTTCTTCCAACTGACGGAACCGTGCCTTGTTGGACTCGAGGCTGGGGGCACCAGCATTTATTGGGCTCGGCTTTTGAGCTCAATGGGGCACACCGTCAAATTGATGCCCGCACAATACGTTAAGGCGTACATCAAATTGAATAAGAACGACGCCAACGATGCAGAGGCCATCTGCGAAGCGGTGCAACGACCGAGCATGCGTTTTGTCCCGATTAAGAGCGAAGTACAACAAGCCTTGCAGATTTTGCATCGGGCTCGAGAGCTACTAATGCGACAACGAACCATGCTCATCAATTCGCTTCGGGGACATTTGGCAGAATTCGGTGTCATCGCGCCAAGGGGGGCGGCGGGCGCCGCTATGACGCTTAAGTCCGTCGATGAAATCTCGAAGGCCTCCCTCCCGGAAACGGCACGGGCCGCGCTCGCTATTATGGTACAGCAGGTTCGCGCCCTTTCAACTGCCATCGACGATTGTGACGAGAGAATGAGGCATTGGCACGAGAACAATGCGCTGAGTCAACTTTTGGCTACGACCCCGGGTATTGGCCCGCTCGCCGCAACCGCACTATTTGCCGCCGTTGGCGACGGAAAGGGATTTCACTCGGGTCGAGAGCTTGCCGCCTGGATCGGACTTGTGCCGCGGCAGTTTTCCACAGGCGGTAAGCAGACGCTTGGTCACATCACCAAGCGAGGTAATTCATATTTGCGAAGGCTTTTGTATCTTGGCGCTCAGAACGTCATGATAAGCTCCAAGAAGGGACCACTCGTCGCCTGGATTGGACGTCTACGCTCCCGGCGTCCATTTCGTGTGGCGGCAATTGCTCTGGCGAACAAACTCGCGCGCATCGCTTGGGCGGTACTGACGAGCGGCATCGCGTATCAACGCGCGTTATGATTGTGGGCATTCGAATTGACCCTGACGTAAGCTGCGATAGAGATACCGAAAATTGATGACCGGCACGTGCTTATGCAGCACGAAGCGGTTCATCACGCGGAGCAACCTTGGGCTTACAAACAAAAGCCGACCAATTAGGTGCAATCGGTACATCTCAATCTTCGCCGCAGCGGAAGGATCAAGAAGCGAAGGTCGGCTTCTCGGATCAACCTGTGAGCGATAGAGCTCGAATGTTTAGAAAAGGGCCGGCCTTCGTACTTTATTTGCGCGACGTGCCACCTCACAGGACACGAGCATGTTGAACTCAAGCGCCTACCCTCGGCGCCTTCCTTGCTGGCGATCCCCTAGGACGTCGTTGCCTATCTGAGTAAGGCGGAAGTCGTAGCTTGAACGCTTGGAGATGGGATCAAAGCCCGTCTATATGTCAAACGATCGCTGCGGTCGCACCGCAAATTGAAGACGGCCGTAGCCGCTCTCCCGGATGCGTGGACGTCACTTTCTTACGTTTGAATCTCGCTTATGGATGACTTGGGTCTCGATCCAGGCATAGGTCTTCTCAAGGCCGGCTCGAAGAGTGTCGCTTGGCGCCCAGCCCAGCGTCTCCTTGATCAACTTGTTATCAGAGTTCCGTCCACGCACGCCTAGCGGACCGGGAATGTGTTTGATCTCAATTCGTTTGCCAGCAATGTCTGCCGCCAGCGCCACGAGCTGATTGATTGTCACCATCTCTTCCGAACCAATGTTAAACGGTCCCTCATGCACCGAGCGCGTCAGCTTCACGGTGCCTTGTAGGCACTCGTCAATATAGAGAAACGAGCGCGTTTGCTTTCCATCACCCCAGATTTCGACGAAGCTGCCGTTTTTCGCCTCCGCCACTTTACGGCAGATTGCGGCCGGCGCCTTCTCCTTTCCACCTTGCCATGTGCCTTCGGGACCGAAGACGTTGTGATAGCGTGCGACCCGATTTTGCATCCCATGATTTCTGTTGAACGCGAGGTAGACTCGCTCGCTAAAGAGCTTTTCCCAGCCGTACTCGCTATCGGGCGCTGCGGGATAAGCAGAACCCTCGGCGCAATTGGGATCATTCGGATCTTCCTGGTTGTGGGCCGGATACATACAGGCCGACGACGAGTAAAACACTCGCTTGACGTTTCGCTTCCGGCAGGCGTCAACCATGTTGAGATTGATGGTGGCAGAATTGTGCATGACATCGGCGTCGTGCTCTCCGGTGAAGATGTAGCCGGCGCCGCCCATGTCGGCAGCGAGCTGATAGACCTCGTCAAACTTACGGTCGACAACAGTCGCGCAGATTTCTTGGTCGCGCAGATCGCCAACGACGAAATCGTCGGCCCGCGTCTCTGAAAACTCCGGAAACTTGAGGTCGACCCCCCTTACCCAAAAACCGTCTGACTTAAGGAGCCGAACAAGATGACTGCCGATGAACCCGCCCGCTCCACAAACCAACGCTTGCTTCATATGTTTCCCTTTGTTACTTGCGCATCTGATTCTACCGCGCTTGCCCGAGTGAATCCAGAAAGGAAAACCAGCCGCGATCTTCCGCAAAGTTGGCAAAAGCGGGCAGGCGGCGCGGCCTCTTCACGTACGCAGTCGAAATTCGGATTACGGGCTGGCTAAGGCGACAATCGGCTGCTACCGAATGAAATAAGTTATTCTGCGCATACGTATGCATTCCCCACGGTCATGGGCGGCGACGCGATCGCTCATCGCCAACGGACTGTCAACAGTTGTCTCACATGAGCGACAGTCAGGGCGCAGCACGGGCAACTCTTCACTCCGAGCACAGAAGGCGGCTCGGCGCGGGCCACCGAGATGATGGCGCGGACGAGCGGAAGACCTCTGTCGTGGATTGACGCGCAGAGCGGTTCACTCCGCCGCAAACCTCACACGGCTTGTGACTTGGTCCACAAAATAGGTGATGGTGCGCTTCAGGCCCGCGTCCAGCTCGATTGTGGGCTGCCAGCCGAGCTTGTCGTGGGCAAGTCCGATATCCGGCTGGCGTTGCCGGGGATCGTCCTCCGGGAGTGGCATCATCACGATTTTTGATCGAGTTCCCGTCATGGCTATGACTTTCTCTGCCAGTGCGCGGATCGTGAACTCGTGCGGGTTTCCGAGATTGACTGGGCCCGTGAAAGCGTCGTCACTGTCCATCATCCGGATCAAGCCCTCCACGAGATCGTCGACAAAGCAAAAGCTACGCGACTGACACCCGTCCCCATAGAGTGTGATGTTCTCGCCCTTCAGTGCCTGCATGATAAAGTTGCTGACCACGCGACCGTCATTGGGATGCATGCGCGGCCCGTAAGTGTTGAAGATGCGCACGACCTTGATGCGCAATTTGTGCTGTCGCCAGTAATCGAAGAACAGCGTCTCGGCACAGCGTTTGCCTTCATCGTAGCAGCTGCGAATGCCCACGGGATTCACCCGTCCCCAATAGGACTCCGGTTGCGGATGAACCTCGGGATCGCCGTATACCTCGCTCGTTGATGCCTGTAGTATCTTTGCCTTGCAGCGTTTGGCGAGACCCAGCATGTTGATCGCACCGTGCACGCTCGTCTTGGTCGTCTGCACCGGATCGAATTGGTAGTGAATGGGGCTCGCTGGGCACGCGAGATTGTAGATTTCGTCGATCTCGACATAGAGCGGAAACGTGACGTCGTGGCGTAAGAACTCGAAATAGGGGTTCCCAAAGAGGTGCGAGATGTTGCCCTTCACGCCAGTAAAAAAATTGTCGATGCAGAGGACATCGTCGCCGCGTGCGAGCAGCCG
>Ga0126381_100011194_pt1 | contig 10132 bp, 6 predicted proteins | sample PanSoiMetPlot_28_FD_96465 | JGI IMG/M metagenome (GOLD analysis project Ga0126381, IMG submission 96465) | Tropical forest soil microbial communities from Panama - MetaG Plot_28 | ecosystem: Environmental > Terrestrial > Soil > Tropical forest > Bulk soil | place: Panama | collected 2016-02-17 | reverse complement strand
GGTCACCGCGGCAAGCGGCGCGTTTGGGTTGTTCGTAGCTTACGGTGTGGCGCAAGTTGGCTCGCTGTTTTCGGCGGACGCATGGAACAACATCGGCTTCACGGCCGCGGAAGTAAAAAATCCAAAGCGCGACGTCGCGCTTTCCATGGCCTTGGGCACGATGATCGTCATCACCTTGTATTGCCTGGCGAACCTGGCTTACCTCTTCACCTTGCCGTTGGTCCAGATTCAGTCCGTTCCCGACGGCCGCGTGGCGAGCGCTGCTCTGAATGCCATTTTTGGCCCAGTGGGCGGGGCCATTATGGCTGTGGCCATCATTATTTCGACGTTTGGTTGCAACAACGGATTGATTCTTGCGGGCGCCCGCGTTTCTTTTGCGATGGCTCGCGACGGGCTGTTTTTCCGCTCCACCGGAAAATTGAACAACAAAGGCGTGCCAGGCGCCGCGCTGATCTATCAGGGAATCTGGGTCGCGTTCCTCATCCTGATGAGGACCCGCGAGGTCGACGCGGCTGGCGTCGTGACTTACGGAAATCTCTATAACGACCTGCTCAATTACGTGGTATTTGCGGTTCTGCTTTTCTACGCGTTGACGATTGCTGGAATTTTCTCACTGCGGGCGAAAAGGCCGAACGTGGAGCGGCCCTACCGGGCGTTCGGCTATCCCATCATCCCCGGTCTCTATATTGTTGCCGCCGCCGCGATCATGTTTGCGCTGCTGCTTTACCAGACGAAAACGGCGGGCGCCGGCCTGGTTATCGTGCTGCTTGGCGTCCCGGTTTATCTGGGGTTACGCCGGACTTCTGGCTTTGCGCACGGCACGCACTGAATTTTCTTGTAGGGTGTGGCGCGCCGCGCCACTACAATGCTCTGGACCAAATTGGCAGTGAGGCGTTAGAGAAGGGTAGTTCCGAGAGGAGGAGTTGCATGGGCAACCCCTTGTTTGCCACCAAGCCGATCGAAGTGCTAATGAAAGAGGCGTCGGATTCCGGAGAGCACTGCCTCAAACGTGCTCTCGGCCCGATTAACCTGGTGACGTTGGGAATTGGGGCCATCATCGGCGCGGGAATCTTTGTTTTAACCGGAGCGGCGGCGGCCCGTTACGCCGGCCCGGCCATCATGATTTCCTATGTGCTCGCAGGAATCGGATGCGTTTTCGCGGGGCTCTGTTACGCCGAATTCGCTTCCATGATTCCCATCGCGGGGTCTGCGTACACCTATGGTTACGCGACGCTCGGCGAAATCGTCGCCTGGGTTATCGGCTGGGACCTGATTCTGGAATACGCCTTTGGCGCCGCCACGGTCGCGAGCGGCTGGAGCAGTACGCTGGTTGCGTTTCTACAAGACTACGGAATCAGTTTGCCTCCTCAAATCTGCGATGTGCCCGGTGCCGTATGGGTCAAGGCGCCCAATGGCCTGTGGGCTCCATTGAGCAGCCTGGGCATGTCTGCCCAGCAAGCGGCCGGCCTCCCGCACGTAACGACGAGTTTCAACCTCGTCGCTTTTGTCGCAATCCTGATTGTGACCACGATCCTGATCATCGGGATTCGTGAATCCGCCAACTTCAATACCGTCGTCGTGTTTGTAAAGCTTACCGCCGTGCTGACCTTCATTGCCGTCGCCATCCCCTTCGTTCTGAAGCATCCGGCCATCGCGCACGCCAATTGGAATGTGTTCGTGCCGCCCAATCAAGGCTCCTTCGGCGCTTACGGATGGTCCGGGGTCATGCGCGGGGCGGCTGTCGTTTTCTTTGCGTACATCGGCTTCGACGCGGTTTCGACTGCGGCGCAGGAAGCGCGCAATCCGCAGAAGGATATGCCCATCGGCATCCTGGGTTCGCTGATTATTTGTACGTTCCTGTATATCGTCGTGTCCGGGCTTCTCACCGCGGTCGTGAACTACTCGCGGTTGGATATTGGCGCGCCGGTATCGCTTGCCATTCGTGAAACTGGCGTGAAGTGGGGCAGCTACGTGGTAAACGCCGGCGCGCTGGCAGGACTCAGCACGGTGATGCTGGTGATGCTGCTGGGGCAGTCACGCGTTTTCTATTCCATGGCGCATGACGGGTTGCTCTGGAAATGGGCTGGCGACATTCATCCGCGTTTTCGCACTCCCTGGAAGACCACGGCGGTTGTCGGATTGGCTGCCGCGATCTTCGGCTCGCTGGTTCCCATTGGCGAACTCGGACAAATGGTAAGCATCGGCACGCTGCTGGCCTTCGTCATAGTCTGCGCGGCCGTTTGGATCTTGCGAGTGAGGCGGCCCAATCTTGAGCGACCTTTCAAAACGCCGCTTGTCCCGGTTGTTCCGATCCTCGGGATCATTGTTTCCCTGGGGCTAATGGTCAGCCTGAACGGAGTCACGTGGCTGCGCCTGGTCGTTTGGCTGATCATCGGGCAAGTCATTTATTTCACGTACAGCGTGAAGCACAGCAAGGTCCGCAATGGCATGAAGCCGCCCGTAGCGGCCGGGCAGTAGGCGCTCGGCCAAAAATTCCTTGCAAGCGCTCTGGCGCCGGGCCGGGCTCGCTGCGGCGTGCCACCACATCTTCAGGTAAAGTATTTCTTCTGACTTCAAGCCCATGAAACGCCTGCTTACAGGTCTGAAGGAAGTCTGGCACCGCCTGTCATGGCTGGACGTGGTTTGCTCGGCCCTGGTCGTCGCGGGGTTGCTTGTCGAACTCCTTGGCATCAGCGGCGGTGTTTTTAGTTTCATCGAGTACTTGTCGGTACTCGCCGCCGTTTATATTCTCATCCGTTTTGTGGTTTGGTGGAGAAGCCGGCTGCTCTGGAGTCTGCGGAACCGGCTCATCGTGGCGTATTTGTTCATCGCCGTTGTCCCGATACTTTCTATCGTCACTCTCGCGGTCTTCGCGGGCCGGATTCTCTATTCCCAGCTGGGCGCCTACCTTTTGCATGAAGACCTGCAGCGTCGTACCGCCATGATCGCGGATATCGCGGAACACATTGCTGCGGCGCATGCGACTTTGCCACCGGGGACCAGCGAAGAAGAATCCGAGCGCGTGCTCGAAGCGCAGTCGCACACCGTGCACGATCGCGAGCTTCCGGGGTTGGAGATTACATTCTCAAACGATGCTACCTTGCTCGGAAAAGTAGCGGTAGCGGGTGCCCTGGCGTTTTCAGGGATGGTTCAGACGGACAAGGACCTATCCTTGATGAGCATTCGCGCGATGCCGGAACATGGGCGAGAGCGCGTGGTGACGCTTCGCGTGCCAATCACGGCCGACTTCCTGAGCGGTGTCGCGCCAGACCTCGGAGTAATTCAGCTCAGTTTGATGGAGAAGTATGTTCCCGGCATGCGGCAGGGCGTCATCTATTCAACCGCCAATGCTCAGTATTTGACGGCCGCCCCGATTGTGGCACGCAACCGCTCTCTTCAGCCGGCAGGGATTTGGATTGACTCACCAGTCGAAGTGGTGTCACGCCTGGACTCGGTGTATGTGGGGGGCAATGGAGCCGTCGAGCCGGTCCGGCCGGTCCTCGCGTTTTTTAATGCGCGGCCATCGCTTCTAAATGCGCGGATGTTCACCTCCCTCGGCGAATTGCGGGACACCTATCGTCTGATGGCTATCGGCTTGGCAGCGCTTTTTCTCCTGGTTGGAATGTTGGCTTTGGTGCCGGGAATTGTGTTAACCCGGCGCATTACCAATGCGGTTGCGGACCTCTACCAGGCGACACAGTTCGTTAAGGAGGGAGATTTTTCCCACCGAGTTCAGGTGAAGCAGCGAGACCAGTTGGGAGAATTGGGCGAATCCTTTAATCAAATGACGGGCTCGATCGGCACGCTCATCGAAGAGCAGAACAAGCGCCAGCGCTTGGAAAATGAGATTTCCATCGCCCGCGAAGTGCAAAACCAGCTCTTCCCGAGCACGCTGCCTTCGGTCCCGGGCGTTGAGATTGAAGCGATCTGCAAGGCAGCGCGCTCGGTCAGCGGCGACTACTACGATTTCATTCAGCTGAGTCCGACACATGTGGCCATTGCCATCGCCGACATTTCCGGCAAAGGGATTTCCGCCGCGCTGCTGATGGCTAGTTTGCAGGCGGCTTTGCGTAGCCAGGCGCTCACGGAAGGCAGCGAGTCCATTAGTACTGCTGAGCTCGTGGCGCGGCTGAACAAACATCTAGTGCGCAACACGGGTGACGACCGTTTCGCCACTTTTTTCATAGCGGTCTATGACAGCTCCACTCGGACGCTTCGCTATACCAACGCCGGCCACCTTCCTTCTTTCCTGATCTGCAACGGTGCGTCTTGTCTGTTAGACAAAGGCGGCATGGTGCTTGGCGTCCTGGAGGATTACGAGTACGAACAGGGCGTGCTGCAGGTTGCGCCTGATTCGCTGCTCATTGGATACAGCGACGGGCTGGTTGAGCCGGAAAATGTTTACGGCGAGGAGTTTGGCATCACGCGGCTGAAAGAAGCCGCTGTCCGCGTTCACAACGCCGCGCCCCTAATGGTTGCGGAATCGCTCATGGCCGCAGCAGAAGAGTGGGCGGGAACTCCCGAACAAGCCGATGATATGACCGTCATCGTTACCCGGCTGCGGTAGAACCGCTGCTTCGCGTACGCTATACTGAAAAACCTTCAACGGATTGGCTGGGGGAAAATGTCACTTCGGAATCGTGTGGCGCTGGTCACCGGCGGAAGCCGGGGCATCGGCCGGGGGCTGGCGTTGCGGCTCGCGCAAGACGGCGCGCGCATCGCCATTGCTTATCGCTCCAACAAAGTCGCCGCCCAGCAGACGTTGCGCCTATTGCAGGCAGGCGGCGCCGACTGCGTTGCCGTCGAGACCGACGTCACCGATGCAAATCGTTGTGACCAGTTGGTCAAAACGGTGGGTGACCGTTACGGGCGCGTGGATATTTTGGTCAACAATGTTGGCGATTTCCGCTGGGGCATGCTCGGAGAATCCTCCCTGCCGGACTGGCAAAGCATCTTCGCGTCGAATCTCTTTACGGCTCTCTATATGTGCCGCGCGGCGCTGCCACATATGAGGAAAGCGCGCTGGGGCCGCATCATCAATATGGGTGCGGTGGGAGCCGAGCGGGCGTTCGGCCAGGCAAAGATCTCAGCCTATGCCGCTGCCAAAGCGGCCGTTGTGGCCCTGTCGCGCTCCTTGGCGCTCGAAGAAGCGAAGAACGGTATCACCGTCAACGTGGTGAATCCTTCCAGCATCGACGAAAATGAATTGACGCTCGAGGAGGCGCGCCGCATCCGCGATGCGCGTTTCCCGATTGGCCGTCCGCCCACCGTTGAAGATGTCGCAGCCACCGTCGCGTTTTTTGCTTCCGAAGAGGCCGAGTATGTTACCGGGCAGGTCGTCAATGTCAGCGGCGGCTGGATGCTTTGATCGTTTTGTGAACCCTTCATGAAAGCGCTCACCGCAGCCGAAATGCGCGAGGTGGATCGTCTTACCAGCGAGCGCTACGGCGTTCCCAGCCTGCGGCTCATGGAAAATGCAGGAAAGCAGTTTTTTGAGTTTCTTCGGGATTCCTACGATGACCTCGCCGCGAGTCGCGCTGCTATCCTTTGTGGCAAGGGAAATAACGGTGGCGATGGTTTCGTGGTTGCCCGGCACCTTCAAGAGAATGGACTGAAGCCCCAGGTCTATGTTTTTGCAGATTTGAAAACGATCCGCGGGGATGCCGGAGAAAATCTGGCGCGGCTGAAACAGTCTGGGGCGGGCATTCAAGAAATCACTAACTTGGCCGAGTGGAGCACCGCGCGCGCGGAAGTGGCTAAATCGCACGTCATTGTGGACGCCCTTCTTGGTACCGGCTTGAAAGGCAAAGTTGAGGGACTTCTTGCCTCCGCGATCGAGGACATCAACAAAATCTCACGCGAGGCCACCTCTTTGCGACCCGAAGGCGTGGTTGCCGTGGACACTCCCTCGGGTCTTCCTTCTGACGGAGAACCACGGCAGGGGCCCGTGATTCGGGCTCACGCGACGGTCACTTTCACAGCTCCCAAGGTTGGTCAGCTTGTTTCACCGGATTCGGCATACTGCGGGAGACTCCATGTGCGGGATATTGGCTCGCCGCCGGCGTTGATTGAAGAGCTTGGCAAAGAGAAAGTTCGTTGGATCGAACCCCGAGAATTCCTGGACCTTCCGTTGCTTCGCCAAGTCGATTCTCATAAGGGCAAGTTCGGCCACGTTCTGGTGATTGCCGGTTCCCTCGGTAAGTCCGGCGCAGCAATTCTTGCCAGCCGGGGGGCATTGCGTGCAGGAGCCGGTTTGGTGACCGCTGCAATACCAGAGGTGGTGCTTCCTATTGTGGCTGCGGCGCAGGCAGAACTCATGACCGAACCGCTTGCTTCCACCAAACTCGGAACGATCGCCGCGGCAAATGGGAAAGCTGCCAAACTCCGCGCGCTTATGCAGGGCAAGACCCTCCTTGCCATCGGCCCGGGAGTTGGAACTCACAGAGAAACACAGAAATTCATCACCTCCCTTGTCCGCCGGACGCAATTGCCAACGGTTTTGGATGCCGACGGCTTAAACGCATTCGTTGGGCGCGCTAAAGACTTGGCCAAGCGAAAGTCGCCATATCTTGCGGTGACTCCTCATCCCGGCGAGATGGCCAGACTCCTTGATGTTTCGAACGCCGCAGTTCAGACGGACCGTCTCGAAATTGCATTGAAGGCAGCAAAGGACTGGAAGGCTCACGTGATCCTGAAGGGCTTCCACACAATTCTAGCCACGCCCGAGGGCCTGGCTTTTGTCAACACGACTGGAAATCCCGGCATGGCCAAAGGTGGTTCGGGGGACGTGTTGACGGGAATCCTTGCCGGAACGGTGTCCCAGCTGGGGATCCCACATTGGGAGCGCGCCTTGGCACTTGGCGTTTACCTACATGGCAAAGCGGGCGACGACAAGACCTCCCAACATGACGAGATGAGTCTCCTCGCTGGCGAAATCTCGGAAACCCTACCGGACACCTACCACGCACTACTTTCGGAGCTGACCGGCCTTGCCTGAAGAAATCATCACGCATTCCGCTGACGAGACCATCCAATGGGGCAGGGAATTCGCCAAGCGCCTGCAAGCACCTGCCCTGGTGTTACTTACGGGCGATCTAGGCACCGGCAAGACCACGCTGACAAAGGGCCTAGTTTCCGGCCTCGGGGCGGCAAATGAAAACGACGTAACCAGCCCGACCTTCACGCTCGTCCACGTGTATGGCCAGCCGGCCCAAGCCAAGGTCTATCACGCGGATCTTTACCGCATCGAGAGTTTCCACGATTTCGAAACCCTCGGCTTGGAGGACATGTTTGCAACTCCCGCCGTTGCGATTCTCGAATGGTCGGAAAAGTTTCCCCTTCCGTCACCCTGGCCTTTAGTTCGTATTCGCCTCGAACACCTAGGGGCGGACTCTCGTCGAATTTCCGTTCTAGACCCCTCCAAGCCCATTTAAACTGCCTCTCGCCCCTAACTATCTGGTTACGCCTGACCTTTGGGTTCCTTGCCCGGCCACGACCTGGCTGCTAGCTTGGAAAGAGCCTGTGATCCAAGGACATGTCCAACACGCTCTCCATACTTAGCTCGTCCCAACCATCCGGAATCGGCCTGAAGAGCTATAACGTTTCCCTTCCCATGGGGACGCTGGCCATCGGGGTAGACAATATCCACCACGACGTTTTCCTCAGCCCCAAGTTTGTCCAAGCCGCCCGCGACTATCTCCTTGACCTCATTCGCCAACACACGAACACCGTGCAATCCTCCGGCATGGAGCCACGGCCGTCGCGCGGGCCGGATTCGGTCGCGTTTCGTAAATTGCTGTCCGAACTCTTGCAAAGTTCGCTGACCCAAGCCAAATACCACAAGAACATTGAGATTGACGTTCTTTTCCGCCTGAGCCTGCTGAAGTTCCTCACTTCCGAAATCGGCAATCAGTTCGCGAATCTCATTCTGGAAGGGAAGGAATGGGTTCGCCAGCGCGGCGAGCACTTCGAGCGCAGCCAGCAGGCGCATGTCATCAAGGCGCGCCTGTCGGAGTTGCAGGCTTCGCGGCGCGGAGTGGTTCGCAAGGTGGGACAGCAGGTGGCCCAGATTCTGACCGACGTCGAGGAAAACACCACCGCCAAGACCCGCCGCGCTTTGTTCGGCGAAGATTTTGCTCCCTACTACGAGCTTTGCAAAAACCGCCTGATTTTCCTGGATGGAGGCAAGGACGACGTCTTTTTCCTCGAGCATTATGTCCTGCTCGGCAATTACGCGCGCGACCCGGACCGCTTCGAGGCGATGGATGCCCTCTTCCAGGAGTTTTTCCGCGAAGCTGGCATCACGGTATCGGATGATCCCGCGCACAAGGAAGCTGTCGAAACGCATTCGGCTTTGATAGAACGGGTTCAGGCCATCCGCAATGAGATAACCAAACTTGAGGAGCAGCGCGAAGCCACCCGAAAGCGCTTGGAAAAGGGAGAGGGTTTTTTTAATAAATTCCTGAGCTCCGACAATCCGGCAGACCTGAAGGCCTCCCTTCACGATATCGAAAGCCGCCTTCAGCACCAGGAACTGAAGCTGGAAGAACTGGATCCACAGGTCGAAGACGCCCGCCAAAAACTGGATTTCTTCCGCAAGGGCAAAGCATCCCGGCTCGGAGAGTTTCTCGACGATCCGGAAAACGCGCAGCGTCTGTTCGATCCAAGAACCGGTCCCGAGGAGTCAGCGCCCCTTCGCGCGCAACTTTTGACGCGTCTTCTCGACCGCCTCGAACAGCACGAAATGCTCTTTCATGTCCTGGCCAGCTATGAGGTTCGTCCGATTGCGGCTGAGTATTGTCCGCCGCTGCACCTTCAGCAGCTTCGCAGGGCTCTGGTATCCAAGGACGAGCTGAAGCAAGTCGAAAGAGTAATCAAGCAGGTTCCCGCGAAGAAGTTGTCGCTGCGAAGCATTGAGGAACTCTCCCGAAGAATTCAACGTTACTCCCGCGACGAAATAAAGGAATTCATTTTGCGCTTCGCCGGCGACTTCTTCCGCCTGCACCGGGACCTGCGCGACGCCGAGCACCTGACCACCGGCATGGAGCGTATCAACCTGGTCACGACGGAAAAAGCCCGGGAACTTTCGCGCATGAATAACCGGTTGTACGAGTGTGTCCTACAGGAAGAGGCGCGGCCGGAGCAGGACAATGTCATTTCGCACGTCATTATCAAGGCGGACGTGCGCGGCTCGACGCGCATGACGCAGGACTTGCTCTCACGCGGCCTCAATCCCGCCTCACATTTCAGCTTGAATCTGCACGAACCCGTAAAGAAGCTTCTCGATCGCTTCGACGCAAAGAAAGTCTTCATCGAAGGCGACGCCATCATTCTCGCCATCTTTGAGACCGAATCCTCTGCGGCCTATGCGCGTCCTGTTGCGAAAGCCTGTATCCTGTCGCGCCAGATTCTTGCGGTTTGCAATTCCTACAATGAGCGCGCTTCTTCGAGCGATTTCCCCGCTCTCGAACTTGGCCTCGGTGTAGCTTTTCAAGGCGATGCGCCTACGTATTGGGTCGACGGCGATTCGCGCATCATGATTTCCAAAGCGCTCAATCTTTCCGACCGTCTCTCAGGGTGCGCCAAGCTGGCGAAGCGCATGCTCTCCAGACAGAAAACCCACTTCTCTATTTTCCAATTCCTAAACACCATGGAAGGCGCGTCGGCGGAAGAACTGGACGAATTCCTTGTGCGCTACAACATGAATGGCATTGAACTCAACGAGGAAGGCTTCCAGAAGCTTTCCGAAGAGATTTCCCTCGATTCTATCGAAACAAAGCTGGATCTCCCCTGGGGCAAGCAGAACGTCACACTTTTTTTCGGCGAAGTCCCGCTCGGCGAATCCGTCGATTTGCTAGTGCTTCGCAAAGCGTTCGCCCGCCAGTTGCTTCCCGACGGAAAAGTTGGCCGCGCCACAGAGCATTGTTACTACGAGGTTTGCACCAGCCCCGCCCTTTACGACCTTGTTGCCGCCCTCATTCGCACCAATCAAGCCGCGGCGCTCGTTTCCCAACGCGGCTAAATCCCAACGTAGCCAATTACCAATCCGCTCGCCTTGAGCACTTCCCAACGCCTCCTCTATACTGCTCGCGGAGGCGAAAGGGGTCCGGTGATCTCCCCGGCCTTCAAAGCC
>Ga0126381_100011193_pt1 | contig 10133 bp, 6 predicted proteins | sample PanSoiMetPlot_28_FD_96465 | JGI IMG/M metagenome (GOLD analysis project Ga0126381, IMG submission 96465) | Tropical forest soil microbial communities from Panama - MetaG Plot_28 | ecosystem: Environmental > Terrestrial > Soil > Tropical forest > Bulk soil | place: Panama | collected 2016-02-17 | reverse complement strand
TTGCCGATTTCCTGCTCGGCTTCCCGCAGACCACGGGCGTTCAGTTTGGCGCAAACAACTACCATTTCCATGGCAATTCCTGGGACTTGTATGCGCAGGATGAATGGAAGGTTGGCAGCAATCTCACGCTGAACCTCGGCGTGCGTTATGAGTATGTTTCACCTTTCACCGAAGAAAACAATCTCATCGCCAATCTTGATCTGTCTCCCGGTGTTCTGAATCCGGCCTTGGGCACGCCGACGGTCGCGGTCATTACACCAGGCCAGATTGCGCCTTACAGCGGCAGTTTGTCCCCCAGCTTGATCCGGCCCGACTACAAAGGCTTCGCACCCCGCGTGGGGTTCGCGTGGAAGCCGTTCTCCAAAACCGTCGCTCGCGGCGGATATGGCATCAATTACAACACCGGCGCATACCAGACCATCGCTCTCCAAATGGCGTTTCAACCGCCATTCTCGACCGCTGAAACCAACATTCAGCCCGTTGCCGTCACGCCAAACAACGGCACGATCATCCCCACCGCCGGCGCCCTCACTCTGCAGAGCGGTTTCCCAACTCCTCTGCCCGGAGACATCACCAACAGTTATGGCGTAAATCCGAATTACCGCTGGGGCTATGTTCAGATTCGTAACCTCGATATTCAGCAGCAGCTTCGCCCTACGCTGATCATGAACATCGACTACACCGGAACCAAGGGCACGAACCTCGACCTTCTCGAAGCTCCCAATCGCACGATTTCACCGATCGGCATTCAGATTCGTATTCCCACCGTGCAAGCCTTCACTTTCCAGAATTCCGTCGGCGATTCCGAGGCGAACGCCGGCTCAATCCGGCTGCGCAAGCGTCTCTCTGCGGGTTTCTCGTTCGGCGGGATCTATACGTTTTCGAAATCCATCGACGACGCATCTACCATTGGCGCCGGTGCAACGTCGGTGGGTAATTCCGCCGGCTTGGGCGCCGGAGGCACCGGAGCCTCGGGCCGCGGCGCGAGTGCATCCGCCGGCAGTGGCGCCAACAGCGTCGCACAAAATCCGTTTGATCTCTCCGCTGAACGCGGCCTTTCCAGCTTCAATCAAACTCAGCGCTTCACGGGCGACTATCTCTGGGAACTTCCGTTCGGCCACGACAGGCGCTGGCTGAACAACAACACCCCCATGCGAGCCGTCTTCGGCGACTGGCAGTGGAGCGGAGACTGGACCCTCGCCACCGGACTTCCGTTTACCCCTCGTTTCGTAAGCACCGCCGACGAAATTAACGGAGGAACAAATGGAACCTTGCGGCCGAACGTCGTACCCGGACAATCCGTCCGGATCTCGAATCCCTCGATCCCGAGATGGTTTAACACTGCAGCCTTCGTAAGTCCGCCGGTCGGCCAATATCGCGATGCGCGCCGCAATAGCATCATCGGCCCCTCCTCCAAACTGTTCGACATGGCTCTCACGAAAGTGATCCCGCTGAATGAAGGCCGCACTCTGGAATTTCGAGCGCAAGCGACCAACGTGTTCAACATTCCCAACTACACGTCGATCGACACATCCGTGACGTCTCCCACCTTTGGCAGGGTCACAATGGTGGGCGGCATGCGGCAAATAACCATGACCGCGCGGTTTCGCTTTTGAGGAAATGCTTTTGACCATCCGTACGACACAATTCGTGAACAAGGCTCTCGCCATGTGGTTGGCGTTAGCACTCCAGTGTTCCTCACTCCCCGGCCAAGACCAGGCTGACTATAAGTTTCACGCGCAAAGCGAAATCGTCCTCGTCAATGTGACCGTACGCGATAAGAACGGAAACTTCCTGACCCACCTCAAGCCCTCCGACTTCACCATTCTCGAGGACAACAAGCCGCAAAAGATTGTGTCGTTCGATTTAGAAGATGTCGATGCCGTCGCCGTGCAAAAGGTCGCGCAGGCTACGTCATTGGCCGGCACCCAGCCCGCATCTCCGGCTCCCGCCAAAGCCGCGGATACCGCCAATCAATTCAAGGATCATCGCCTCATCGTTCTGTTCTTCGATCTCTCGGCGATGGAGCCCGACGAAATCGATCGCGCCATCACCTCCGCCGAACACTACGTCGACACCCAAATGGCTCCCGCAGACCTGGTTTCGGTCGTGTCGCTGGGAAGTTCGTTATCGATGAACCAGGACTTCACCACGGATAAAGCGGCTCTCAAGCAGGTAATCCAGGCCTTCGGCGCAGGCAGTGGACAGGGCTTCGAAGAAGGCTCAACCGGTTCCACAGAGGGCACGCCAGACAGCGGCCAGCCTTTTACCGTCGACGACACGGAGTACAACGTTTTCAACACCGACCGCCGTCTCGAAGCGCTGCGGTCCGTCGCAGAAAAGCTTTCGCGCGTGCAGCAAAGAAAGTCGCTGATTTATTTTTCCAGCGGGATGGATCGAACCGGCATCGAGAATCAGTCAGAGCTGCGTGCGGCGACAAATGCCGCCGTGCGGGCAAATCTCGCCATCTTCACCATGGACATGCGCGGTCTGCAGGCCCTGGTCGCCGGCGGAGAAGCCCAGAATGCGAGTCTGCGCGGCACCTCCGCCTATTCCGGCCAAGCCACGATCAACGCTCTGAATTCGAACTTCACCACGCAAGAAACGCTCGTCACACTGGCCAGCGACACCGGCGGCAGGGCTTTTCTTGACTCCAATGATTTCACCAAGGTCTTCAAAGGCGTGCAGCAGGATACATCCACCTATTACTTGCTCGGCTATCACAGCACGAATCCTGCGCGCGACGGCCGCTACCGCCGCATCGTCGTGAAGGTGAATATCCCCGGCGCCAAGGCCGACTTCCGCAAGGGATACTACGCCCCCGCCGACTACCGGCATTCGACAAAGGAAGACAAAGAACTGCAACTTCAGGATGAACTCGCTTCCGAGCTGCCAACGACCGACCTGCCTCTGTACCTCGGCATGGCTTACTTTCGGATGGAAGCGAATAAGTACTACATTCCGATTTCCCTCGTGGTACCCGGATCGGAAATTCCGTTTACCCGCAGCAGTGATCGTGACAAAGCCACGTTGGATGTCATTGGCATCGTGCTCGACGACGAGCATCGTCCGGTCGACAGAATTCGCGACACCGTAAAACTCGCTGTCGATACGACGTCAGAAGTACGCAAGAAAAACGTCCAATACAACACCGGCCTGAGTTTGCCTCCCGGAAAATTTCATCTCAAGTTTGTCGTGAGAGAAAATCAGACCGGCCGCATGGGTTCGTTCGAAACCGATCTCAATGTGCCAGACCTGAAATCGCAACCGCTAAAGATGAGTTCGATCATCCTCGCCAGCCAGCTGCAAACTGCGAAGAAGGGCGATCCTTCGAATCCGTTGATTCGCGACGGTTCGGAAATCGTTCCCAACGTCACCCACGTCTTTTCTTCGGCGCAGCACCTGCATCTCTATTACGAGGTCTACGATCCCGGCCACGCAGCCGCCCCGCTGCGCCCAGAAGCAGGACGCTCCGCTGCCGGCATCAATCTGCTCACCAGCGTTGCCTTCTTCCGCGGCAAAGCGAAAGTCTACGAAAGCTCTCCGGTTGAACTGCGAGAGCTGAACGCTCGCGATCGCAAAGCGGGCGTTTTCCAATTGGATTTCCCGCTCGGATCGCTCGAACCCGGCTTTTATACGTGCCAGGTCAACGTCATTGACGACGCGGCGGGAGCATTCCTGTTCCCCAGACTCGCTCTGCTCATCCGCCCCGACACCGCCAGCACCGCTTCAAAATAAATCCTGACGATCCATTTCTATGCCAAATCCGGAGAGGGTAATCTCTGTGGTGACCCTCTGGAAAAAACGAAGTGAAGCAATACAATAAGCAGAAAATGACTTATGATCCAGACTCGGTCACTGACCGGCACAGCGCCGACGGCGCCTTCTGGGCACCCGCCATCGGCAGCGCGCTATTCGAAGCTTTCTGCCACACCTTCTTCAAGTTGTACTGCCCGTTGACCGTCGAGGGGCTACATCATCTGCCGCAAGAACCTTTCCTGCTCTGTAGCAATCACACCAGCCATGCCGATAGCGCTGTACTGATGACCGCCGCCCAACGCAGCTTTCGTGATTTCGCTCTGATTGGCGCCAGGGATTACTTTTTCCATTCGCGCCGCATGCGCTGGTCGGTCTCGCCGCTCATGAACGTGATCCCTATCAATCGCAATCCGGGCGCAAAGTCGCTTACCGCTTGCCTGGCAACTTGCCGCCGATTCTTGGAGCAACAAGAAGGCAACCTTATTCTCTATCCGGAAGGCACTCGATCCCCGGACGGCAAGATGCGGCCCTTCAAGAGTGGAGCGGGTCTGTTTGCGATGGAGCTTGGCGTTCCCGTCGTCCCTGCCTACATCGAGGGCACGCACCGCATTCTGCCCAAAGGACGATCCATGCCACGGCCTTCCCCGGTAACGGTGCGTTTCGGCGAGCCCTTGCTGTTGGCGCGCAGCGCTTCAGAACAATTGCTCGGCGAATTGCACCGCGAGCAGCGCCGTCAAATCGTCGCACAACTCGCCCAAAGCATCCAGGTCCTCGGACCCGCCTGTGAGGCACGAGAACTGGTAGCCGTTCACAAAACCGGATAACATCCCCTGTCGGGACTACCTATGGTCTACGAGCCCAGGCACATGAAATGGTGGGGTTGGGGAAATGAGGACACGGAGTTTCACGTCCAAAACCACCCGGGTTTTTGGCCCTACGCCAAAACTGTCCTCGGAATTGAAAGCGACGATTTCGAAAATCGCCACTGGAAGCTCGACACCATCCAACTCCCCGAGCCCTGCATCCATGAACGTTTCCTTGGCAAGCTGCGCTCCTCTTTTGCTCCCACCCAGATTTACAATAGCCCAAAGGAACGCATCGTTCATGCGTATGGCAAGGGATTTCGCGATCTATTCCGCTTGCGCCACGGCGTGGCTGCAGGCGCCCCCGATCTCGTCGTGTATCCCGAGAGTGAGCGCGATGTCTGCCTCACGCTGCGCGCTGCCGTCGACTGCGATGTTGTCATCATCCCCTTTGGCGGAGGGTCCAACATCTCCGGCTGCCTCGAAAGAATGGAAGCCGGCCGCATGTGCGTTTCGCTCGACATGCGCCGCATGAGGCGTCTGTTGGCCGTTGACCAGCGATCCTGCACCGCCCAGATCGAAGCCGGAATCTTCGGTCCCGATCTCGAACAGCAGTTGCGCGCCAACGGAGTAACCCTCGGGCACTTCCCCGACTCCTTCCTTCACTCCACGCTCGGAGGCTGGATCGCTACCCGCTCCGCCGGGATGCAGAGCGACAAGTACGGCAAGATCGAAGATATGGTGATGGCTGTGCGGCTGGTGACCCCGGAAGGAGTCCTGGAGACGCGCACGGTTCCCAAGTCTTCCAATGGCATCGATGTCAAACATCTTTGCATCGGCAGCGAAGGCACCCTCGGCGTCATCACGCAAGCCACTATGCAGATCCACCCGCAACCGGAATCGCGCGTGGTCAAGGGATATCTGATTCCTGAATTCGAAGGAGGTGTTGACGCCATTTACGAGTGCGTGCGCCAGGAATGCGCGCCCTCCATGGTGCGCCTGAACGATCCCGCCAAGACAGCCCTCTCCATGGCGTTTCGTCCTCCAGCATCCTTTTTCTCGAAAATCGCGGCTGACGTTTTCAAGAGTTATCTGCGGGTCAAGGGGGTCGCCCTTCCGCGAGCCTGTCTGCTCCTCAGCGCGTTTGAGGGTCGTGCAACCGAAGTCGCCCGCCGGGTGCGGAAAGTTGAATCCATCTACCGGCGATCGAACGCGGTCAGCCTCGGTGCCGCAGCCGGAAAATCTTTCGAATCGACTAAGTACGACTTTCCTTACATCCGCGATTTCTTGCTCGATCGTAATGTCACCACCGACGTCAGTGAGACTTCCACCGTCTGGAGCAACATCCTTCCCCTCTACGACGGCACGATGTCCGAGTTGCGCAGCCGCATTCAAGAAAGCGGCGTCCAACCCTGGGCCGGATGCCACATCAGCCACACATATCAAAGCGGCGCAAGCGTCTACTTCACCTTCGGCTTCAAGCAGCACCCCGGACGTGAATTGGACCAATACCTTCACGTCAAGCAAGCGGCCCAGCAATCGTTCATCGACCACGGAGCCACACTCTCCCACCATCACGCCGTCGGCACCGAACATTTGCCTTGGTTGACGGCCGACATCTCTCCTCTCGGCATAAAAGCCGTCGCCACCATCAAGCGCGGCCTGGACCCCGCTAACGTGATGAACCCCGGGCGCCTGCAGCCATCCCTCGATCCGCTCGAAGACTGGCACCGGCTCGGCCGCTAAGACCAGAAAAAATCAGCCCGGCCGCAGCCTCGCCGATCCGTATCCGATTTTCTTTGTGCTCTTCGCGAACCTTCGCGCCCTTTGCGGTGAAACCGAACTTGCTCCTGAATACTCAGCAGGCCTAAAACCTGTGCGATCTGTCCGAAACCATGCCTCCCGCGACACGATTGCCTGCATGAAGTCCTGCGTTTCCTTTATTTTCCTAATTCTCGTAGTGTCTCAGTGCCGTGCGGGTGTCGTTGCGATCACAACGAAAAACGTACCCAGTGCTACTGCGCACGACTACTATTCCGCCGTGATCGTGGCAAAAGGCGGTTGCACTCCCTACCGCTGGGCTATCGTTTCTGGAAAACTGCCCCCAGGCGTAAAACAGAAAGCATCCACCAAGACGACCGTCCTCGACCTCACCGGAACTCCAACGGCTGCCGCATCCTACTCGTTCACGGTCGCGGTGACCGGTTGCGGCGGGCATGTTGACAAGGTCTCCTACAAGATCGTCGTCAAGGCGGCGACCAGCCACGTCGTGGATCTCAAGTGGGACGCCTCCTCGTCGAAGGACATCGCCGGCTACAACGTATATCGCGGTCCCGATGGCAAGAACTGGACGAAACTCAATGCCGGCCTGATCGCATCGACTTTCTACGACGACTCCACCGTCACCGACGGCGGTACGTACTACTATTCGGCCACCGCAGTCAGCCTCAAGGGCCAGGAAAGCCGCAAGACGCCCGCTGTCAAAGTCTCCATCCCGGAATAGACAAATGGTGCCCCGGACAGCCTCGTCCGGGGCAGCGCGCAATGCCCAGCTGTCAACGCGATCCGATTGATGCTGCCGTTCCTCTACTGTACGTGCGCGTCGAACACGCCCGTCTCCACCACCCCGCGCCGCTTCACTTGGACAAACAAACGATAGTCGCCGGGCTGCGGAAATCCATACGGAAATGAAACTTCCGCGGGAAGTTTCTGGCTCGCGTCATGATCCATCGCGCTATGATCCAACGCCCGGTGATCCATCACGACAGAATCCTTCTGCGCAATCATCAGGGAAACCATCGGCACCGAGCCTGCCGGGTGGATATGAGCAAACACCGACATATCTGATCTCACAAATTCCGCGTGCCCCGCCATACCCATGTAAGGCTCCAGATCGTCCGCGGGCTTATGCTGCGCATCTTCCAAGCGGAAGCGGAACCACCCCACCTGTCCGGCCTTCAACGCGGTTCCATCCTGTTCCCAAATCATTCGACCACCGTCCGCAAGGGGCGAGGCGGTCGCAACTTGCCCCGGTGCAAACGCGGGTGCGTTCGCTCCCGAGTCATCTCCCGAGAATGGCTCGCCCGCCACGTCCGGTAAGTTGATTTCGCTCACCATGGTCTCCGGAAACCCAGTCCCGCGCACAATGTCCGCAAAAACTTTGTAATTGCCGGATGGAACCGCGGGAAGCTTCGCGCTGAACACTCCCGCGCTGATCTGCTCAGGATGCAGGTGATAAAACCGATCCATCGCCGGAACGCGCAGCAAAAACAGATGCATCAGGTGCCCGTGATCCGGAATCAGGCTCATTGACCACTGATCTTTGCGAGTCTGATGCCAAAAGTTTTCATCCATCTTCAGCGTGAGTTGATTCCCCTGGAAGTGGACCTCCAGCGGTGGTGCGCTATACAGCATGGTATGTTTCAGGTCGGCGGCCTGTGCATTCCACCACCAGTTTCCCAGCGCCAGAATCGTGACCACTAATACTGCAGCGATCGACATGGCGATTCGTCCCAGACGCAAATTACGAGACGACGGAACAAGCGCCGGTGCCAGCACGCCCTCCCGTGCGGCTGCTCCTGCGATCGACAAAATTCCAACCGCCAACAGCAACATGAGCCCAAACAGCAGGACGCCCAAGTCTCGCTGCATTGATAACGTGCTGCGCGCGTATGCGGGAACCGGAATCGCCAGCTTTCCGGTTCCTTCGCGTCCACTGACTTCAGCATGCAGCTCCCAGACACCCGATCCCATCAGCCACACCTTGCCAGCAAACCAATGCCGATCGCCCGCCGACTGCTGCATCGTGTCCGGAGCCGGTGGCAGCCCCTGATCCTTCCCGTTCACAAAAATGGGCGTGATCGTGATGCTCTCGGCGTTCCCCGATAGAACACGAATCTGCACCTGCGCCACGCCAGGAATCATTGCCGGAGGATTCACCGTAACCAACAGATGGTACGGCCCGGCGTCACTTTCAAAGTAGACGTCCGGGCTGCCAACGTGTGCAAAAGCAGTCGACCCCACCAAGACGAGAGCGAGTCCCCAGATTCTCATACATCCTCCATAAGGAATCGGCCGCAATCTACCGCCCCAAAAACAGATGTCCCACGAACCGGCCTGCGGTAACTGGAGGTTGCCGCACTTCTCGCGGCTTTTGTGAGTAGCGGGAGTTTCGAACAGCAAAAGTAACGATGTCCGAACGACCGCTTAGCGCTGGACCCGCCGCATCCAGTCTCCCCAAAGCATCCCGACACGTACTGACAACATCGTAACGATAAGAGCAATGCCCATTCCCACCCAGAATTCCTTGGACGTACTCTCATACCGCCGCAGTACCCATGCCAGATGATATTCAGAAGGCGGCACGTTATAGCCGAATTCATCCATCGCGAATACCCAGTTGCGCGCGTAACGCGACATCATGAAATCAGCGAACGGCCAATTGACCGCCACGGTCACTGCCAGAAAACCGGCGCCGCCGACGATGGCTCTCCAGGTGTCGCCACGCTCGCCAGGACGGTTCAGAACCAAATCGAGCACGATCGCTCCCGGCAGAACCAGCACCGGGAAACCCAGCGGAATCATGTGCGTGATCGGGGTAAAAACGGGGCCCAGTTTCGCCTGTGCGGGAAATAACGGAAAAATCCAGTTTCCGGCGAGCCACAACGAGGTATACATCGTGGCCAACGTAGTCGCGGCCCAGCGGTGTCCTGACGCACGGCCGATCCCCACCAGCACAACCGGCGCGATCATCCCCAGCACCCGATAGTAGATGGCGCTGTGCATCAGCGTCTGATCGCCGATGTATTCATACCCAAGCATGAGCAGCAGGCACAGAAGCAGCGAGCCGCTATAGAGAAGCAACCGGCTCAGTTTCTCACGCGCTTTGCCGGTCGACCGGTTCACCTCACTCGTCGTGAGGATGAGCCCGCCGAGTCCCATCACGAAGATTCCAATAACAAGCACCACGTGCGGCGGGCTGAGAATCATCACATCCAGTCCGAACGACTGATGCCACCAATTATCGAAGGGGGCAGAGGTCAGCATGCAGAAGCCGCCCCACGCCGCAATGAACGCGCCCAGCGGCCCACTCATGCCCCAGATCCGCACCGAACTCTTTCTCGTTGCCTCGTCACCCGCGAACGTCGTGTGCAAAATCAAGTATGCGCACGACAGCCCAGTAATCACGGCTCCAAACTGAATAGCCAAATGAGCAGGCGTCCAGAATGTGTCGCGTCCAATTCCCACATGCCAGGAAATATCCCAGTAAACGCCGGAGGCGATCGCGGCCGAAGCGATCAGGCCCGCCCAAGCCAGCCATGGAATCACCTTGGCGCTGGTCGCGGTTCTCTCCGAAACACCAATCGAAGCCGGAGTGCTGATGGCGGCTGAGTTCATGTACCCCCCTTGGCAGACAGGCGAAGCAATCCCGCCACATAGCATACACTGAATTTCGTTCAGTTAGACGCGAATATGGGCATTACCGGAGGCTTGTCCTGCCGGCAAGCCCTGACCAGACGGGTAGAGCGTGGGATCTTGACCCTGGACTAGCCCTGTAACGTTCTGGAAAGC
>Ga0126381_100011192_pt1 | contig 10133 bp, 4 predicted proteins | sample PanSoiMetPlot_28_FD_96465 | JGI IMG/M metagenome (GOLD analysis project Ga0126381, IMG submission 96465) | Tropical forest soil microbial communities from Panama - MetaG Plot_28 | ecosystem: Environmental > Terrestrial > Soil > Tropical forest > Bulk soil | place: Panama | collected 2016-02-17 | reverse complement strand
TGGTGGAGGACAGCGTCTTTGTGGATGCGCTCGCGACGGTGGCCGTCAACCTATCGATGAGGGTGGGCAACACGAGCGATACGGTATCCGTAACAGACACAGCGCCGCCCGTGAACTCGACCGACGCGCGAGTGGGACAGACGCTCAGGAACGAAGTGTACACTGCGCTGCCGCTGGCCATGAACAACGCGCCGCGTGACCCGACGGCGTTTGTGCAATACCTGCCGGGCGTCGTTCCAGGCGGAAGCAACGCAGCGGGGCAGGTGTATGGGTCGCAGGCCAATTCACAAGAGGTTTATGTGGAAGGTATGCCCATCACGAACTCTGTAGTGCAGGGCGAGGTTCGCACGCTTGCGCTAGGTGTATCCGTGGAAGCCATAGACCAATTCCAGTTGGAGTCGGGCGGCGCCGCAGTGCAATACGGGGGGATGGGCTCGACGAATTTTGTGCTTAAATCCGGAACCAACCGATTCCATGGCTCCGCGTATGAATTCTTTCGCAATACGAACCTGGATGCCCGCGGTTTCTTTCCGGCCACGCGCCCCCCCGAGCACCAGAACGAATTTGGGTTCAACGTTAGCGGGCCGGTGATTAAGAATCGTCTCTTCTTCTTCGGCTCTTACGACGGGTATCGCTATCGCACCGGGACGCCCGGGACGCTGGTGACGGTTCCTACCAAGAAAGACCGAACCGGCGATTTCAGCGATCTCCCTGTGTTGATTTACGATCCGGCCACCACCGCCCTCGTGAACGGGGTAAACACGCGGTCGGCTTTTCCGAACAACGTGATTCCGCTCACGCGCCAATCAAAAGCCTCGACGTTCCTGGCGAACCAACTTCCCGACCCTACTGTAGCCGGACTGCAGACGAACTATCTCGGCTCTCTGCCCACCGGATTCAACAATTGGAACACCACGAACAAGGTGGATTACAACTTGAATGATCGCAATACCATTTCGGTGTTGTTTAGCAGGGGGCACAGGAGCCAGTCCAACAGCTACCGCGGAGCGGGAAACAGCCTTCCATTGCCGTACACCGATACCCGGCTCGTAGACGAGATTCCGACCACCGTGCAGGTGAAACACACCTTCGTCGCCAGCCCGAGCCTGATCAACCAAGTCAGCTACGGCGTCTCACGCTTCTGGATCCCGATTACCAACGCTACTATCGATGGGGACTGGATGACCAAGGCCGGAGTGAAAGGATTACCGGCCGGCGAGGCGGCTTCCTCATTTCCGGAAATCGTGTTTGCAGGGCCAAATGCTATTACCGGGTGGCGGGGGACAAACTCCCGGGCGTTCACGGAGGCGATCAACACCTTCACTTTGCAGGACAACGTGCAGTGGACCCGGGGTAAGCACTCCGTAACGCTCGGAGTGCAAATGCAGTGGAATCAGGCTAACGAAAAGACCGATGCCTATGGCAGCTTAGCCACGTGGAATTTCAGCAATACTCAGACGGCAGGCTTCAACGCAGCGGGAGTTTTGCAGAGCGCCACGGGCAATTCATACGCCAGTTATTTATTGGGCGCCGTGAACTCCGCCGGTGTTACGCAGGACTCGGTGGTCGGGACTGGAGCGCGATATAAGAATTTTGCATGGTGGATTCAGGACAATTTCAAGGTCACCTCGAAACTGACTCTCAATCTAGGTTTGAGGCATGACATCATGTTGCCCTACGTCGAAGTGCTGGACCGGGAGTCTTTTTTCAATCCTTCTCTTCCGAATTCGGCTGCCGGAGGGTATCCCGGGATTCTGATGTTCATGGGCAATGGGACTGATAGCTGTGGCTGCCGAACCACCATCGATACGAACTACAAGCTGTTCGGCCCTCGAGTGGGGATCAATTACGCGCTGACTTCGAAGACCGTGTTGCGGGCCGGTTATACGATCATGTACACGCATCGTGGCGCGGTGGGCGGCCGCGGTAATGCACGCACGGGCACGGGCACGTTGGGCTTTTCCGCCAGTCCATCGTTTGTGTCTCCCGATTCCGGCATTACTCCCGAATTCTATTGGGACCAGGGTGTGCCGGCTTATGCCCCGCCGCCGTTTTTCGATCCCACGCTGGGGACGGGGTTCAACGGCACAGGCGCCGCGGCTTCCACGATGACCTATGGCGATCCCGCAATCGGTGGACGTCCACCCAGATACCAAAACTGGAACTTTGGGTTCGAGCATGCGATTACGCAAACACTCAACCTCGGTATGAACTATGTCGGCAGCAATGGCCACTTCCTCAGCGGCGGTGGGCGGAGCATCTGGTCGGACCAGATCGATCCCAAATACCTTGCGCTAGGCGCTCTCTTGCAGGCGACTGCAACTCCGGCGAACATCGCGGCCGCCAACGCGATCATTCCCGGAATCGGGCTTCCCTTCGCGAAGTTCAGCGGCTCTATCTCCCAGATGCTGCGTCCATTCCCGCAATATCAAGGCATCACCGACGCATGGGGTGACGTGGCCAACGCTACCTACAATTCGCTCCAAGTCACTCTGAATAAGCGTCTGTCCCACGGATTAGTCTTGAACAGCAACTACGTCTGGGCTAAGGCCTTCGGCGACGACACGGGTTCCCGCAGTGCGTACAACTGGAAAACGGAGAAGGCACAACAAATCGATCCTGCGAACGCGATTAATGTTTTGCTCGTCTATAGCCTCCCGTTTGGCAAGGGCCAACCTCTGGCATCGGGCCATCGCGCCATCGACTTACTAGTCGGCGGCTGGCAGCTGGCCGGAATCACGACCTATCGATCAGGCCAACTGATTGGCACGATTGCGGCGGCCTGCAATACGCCTAATGCCGGATCCTGTTACGCCGATTACAATCCGGCCTTCACGGGTCCGGTGCGCATTGGCGGCAATTACGGAACCGGCGACGTCAAAGGCTCGGCGGTGTATCTGGACAAGAACGCATTCCAGTCTCCCGCCGCTTTCACTTACGGGAACACGCCACGAAATGGAGCATTTGGCATCCGCGGTCCGAGCAATTCGAACCAGAGCGTTTCACTGAAGCGCGAATTCGCGATTCGCGAAAACTGGAAGCTCTCACTTCAAGCCGATGCGTTGAACGTGTTTAACTGGGTGCGGTTTGCCAACCCCAACATCAACATCACCAACTCAAACTTCGGTAAGATCACGGCGGTCGCGAATTCTCCGCGAGTCGTGCAGATTGTTGCGCGATTCAATTTTTAAGAACAGCAAGGATAGCCGGATGCTTGCCAGGAATTGAACTACATTGCCGTATGATGGTCGAGTTCGGCGCCTATGCTGCTATTGCGAGTGACGGGAATTTCCAAGACGTTCGCAGGGGTACGCGCGCTGCGGTCGGCCAACTTCGAGCTCGCGGCTGGGGAAGTGCACGCGCTCGTGGGCGAAAACGGCGCGGGAAAGTCCACGCTCATCAAGATCATCACCGGGGCGGAGACGCCGGACTCTGGATTGGTCGAGGTCGAGGGCCGCGCGGTTTCGGACTTCCAGCCTAAGCTCTCAAAAAGCTTAGGCATCGCGGTGATCTATCAGCAACCTGCTCTTTTCCCCGACCTGAGTGTCGCGGAGAACATTGCTCTTGCGCTGGAGACAGGTGGAGTATGGCGCAAGGTGGATTGGCGTGGTAGAAAGCGGCGGGCCGAAGAACTTCTGGGGCGCACGGGCGCCTCAATTGATCCAGACCGCCTGGCTTCGACGCTCAGCATGCCGGAACAACAATTGGTGGAGATCTGCAAAGCGATCGGGGCCGGGGCCAGGATTCTGATCATGGACGAGCCCACAGCGTCACTTACGGATTCCGAAGTGACAAGATTATTCCGCTTGATCGCCGCGTTTCGCGAGCAAGGCTGCGGGATCATTTACATTTCGCACCGGCTTGAGGAGATCTTCTCCATCGCGGATCGAATCACCGTGCTGCGTGACGGAGAAACCGTGGCGACCCAACGTAAGGATGAGGTCACGCGCGAAAAGCTTATTCAGCAAATGGCGGGAAGGGAATTGGCGGCAGTGTACACGAAGGGGGAAACTTCGGCCGGAGAAGTGGCGTTAGAGGTTCGGGGGCTGTCCAATCAGAGCAGGGGCCTTAAGGACGTATCTCTACATATAAGGTCAGGCGAGATTCTGGGCCTGGCCGGTTTAGTTGGAGCGGGACGCACGGAATTGGCAGAGACGATCTTCGGCCTCACGCCCCCCGATTCGGGTGAGATTCTGGTGCGCGGCAAGCCAGTACGGATCGCTTTGCCTGCGCAGGCAATTGAGCACGGAATCGGCCACCTTCCGGAAGACCGAAGACGGCATGGCGTGGTGATGGAGATGCCCATTGCGTCGAACGTCACTCTCGCCAATCTCGCCGCCGTGGCGACGTCCGGTCTGATCGATCGGAAGGCGGAAGGTGAGCTGACCGATCACTATATCGGCAGTTTGCGCATCAAGGCCGAGTCCTCGCGGTCGAGCGTTGACACACTTTCTGGCGGCAATCAGCAAAAAGTGGCGCTAGCGCGGTGGCTGGCTGCCAAACCGGCGGTATTGATCCTGGACGAGCCGACACAGGGCGTCGATGTCGGCGCCAAAGCAGAGATTCACAAACTGATGGTGGATCTTGCGGCGCAAGGGATGGCGATCCTCATGATCTCGTCGGAGCTTCCCGAGATTCTAGGCATCAGCGACCGCATTGCTGTGATGCGGGCAGGACGCATCTGCGGCGAATTTTCAAGCCAGGAGGCGACGCCCGCGAAGATCCTTTCGCTGGCGCTCGGGCGCGAACACGAATAAGATGCAGCACCGCAGGGAGATTGCGATCGCGGCTACGATCGTTGCGCTCGGGATAGTGGTGGCGTTCGTTGCGCCCGCCTTCTTCACCCTCGCGAATTTGCGCGACGTATTTATGGCGGACGTGCCCGTGCTTGTTGCCGCTCTGGGAATGACGTTGATCATACTCACCGCGCAGATCGACATCTCTATCGGCTCACAGTTCGCCATCTGTGGAGTAGCGGCGGGATTAGTCGCGAAATCCGGCCTTTCTCTGCCTGTCGTGATCTTGGCCGTCTTGCTAATAGGCGCGGCGCTCGGGGCCATCAACGGAGCCTTGGTAGCGTGGATTCGAATTCCATCAATTGTCGTGACGCTGGCCACCATGGTGGCTCTTCGCGACGCCTTGCGCTGGGTCACGGAAGGCGCCTGGGTGCAGGATTTGCCGCGCAACTTTCAGTGGTTTGGACTGACCCTGGGAGCCTTCGAAGTGGTCACTGTTGGTATTGCCGCAGGCCTGTTCGCAGGCGCCTCCTGGGCGTTGCGTAACGCGGCCATGGCTCGGACCATCTATGCCGTCGGATCAAATGAAGGCGCCGCACGCCTTATGGGAATAGACGCGGCATTTGTGACATTCTGCGTGTTTACCGTCGCCGGCGCGCTCACGGGGTTCGCCGCTACGCTGAATTCGGCGCGCTTCAACCAGATTCCGAGCAATACGGGATTGGGAATGGAACTTAAGGTCATCGCGGCGGTTGTCGTGGGCGGCGCTTCAATCCGAGGAGGCCGCGGGACCGTTGTGGGAACTCTGTTCGGCGTAATTCTGCTTGGCGCGATTGGACCTGCTCTTACCTTCGTTGGCGTAAGCGCGTACTGGGAAAAGGCAATTCAGGGGGCGATTATCCTCACGGCCGTCGCCGCAGAAGCCTGGCCCGCTCGCATTCGAAAATCTGGAGGCCGGCTTGGTCACAGTCCAGCTTGAGCGTATGGAACACCGCGTCTCGTCGAACCACAGTGAATGGGTCCTGTCGTTCGCATTGCTGGCAGAGATACTGGTGTTCTCTGCGATCGCAGACAACTTTCTCACGCGGGGCAACTTCGTGGAGATCGCGCGAACCAGTATCGAAACTGGCCTGCTTGCGCTCGCCTTGACGCCGGTGATCGTGTCCGGCGGAATCGATCTCTCCGTCGGTTCGATGATGGGCCTGGCGGCCGTGGTGTTCGGGGCCGCTTGGCAGGATTGGCATGCGCCGCTAATTGTTTCAGCTGCCTTGGCTCTTCTTGCCGGTTTTTTGGGAGGCGCTCTCAATGCGGTCTTGATCGCCCGTTTCCGCATCCCCGCGCTGATTGTGACTCTCGGAACGTATTCTTTGTTTCGTGGGATTGCCGAGGGGATCACTCACGGAGCGGTGAACTACAGCGGGTTTCCGAAGGCCTGGCTGTCTCTTGGTCAAGGCTACTTGGGCGACATCATACCGGCGCAACTCCCGATCTTTCTGATTGTGTTGATTGGCTACACGGTGCTTCTGCATCGTTCGACAATTGGACGTGCGGTCTACGCCATCGGATTCTCGGCCGATGGCGCACGCTATGCCGGCATTCCGGTCGCAAAACGAGTCGGACTGATTTACTTGTTGTCGGGTCTGGTCTCAAGCCTCGCCGCGTTGATTTATGTCGCACACCTCGGCCAGGCGAAGTCTGACGCCGGAACCGGCTACGAGCTGGATGCCATTACCGCTGTCGTGCTCGGGGGCACATCTGTATTTGGCGGACGCGGGGGTATCGGCGGCACACTTTTGGGGCTACTTTCGCTAGCGGTGTTGCAGAATGGTCTACACTTGGCGGCGTTACCTTCCGAATTGACAGGCGTGCTGACGGGAACGTTTTTGTTGGTCACTATCGGTATCGACGCCATGCGCGCGCGTCCGCGCCGGAAGACAGAGGTGGAGGAAGAAACTCCAATGAGAAATAGTCAGCTCGCGATTCTGTGCGGCGTGATCTTAGCCGGTGCGTTGATTGTCGCGGGTACGAACGCGTGGCTCGTGCGATCTTTACGGCCCGCGGATGATGCGACCCGCGTAGCTGTGGACGCCCATAAACGCCCCGTGATCGCCATGATGCCCAAAGCTAAAGGCGATCCCTATTTCGTAAGCTGCCGCCGGGGCGCCGAAGAAGCAGCGCGTGAGTTAGGGGTCGATTTGGTTTGGGACGGACCGACAGGTCTGGACGCGGCGAAGCAGAACGAAATTGTCGAAAGCTGGATCACGCGCCAGGTAGACGTGATTGCGGTGTCGGTGGAAAATCAGGCCGGCATCTCGACGGTGCTTCGCAAAGCGCGCCAGCACGGCATTCGCGTCGTCACGTGGGATGCGGACGCCGCGCCCGACGCACGAGACTTTTTTGTCAACCAAGCGACGGCACAGGGCATTGGCGAAACTCTTACGGATGAAGCTGCAAGATTACTGAACGGAAGCGGTGAATTCGCGATCGTCACGGGAGCCCTCAGCGCCGCGAATCAGAATGAATGGATCAAATTCATTCGGCAGCGGATTGAGCATGAGCATCCCCTGCTGAAGCTCGATACAATTCGGCCGAGTGATGACGATCGTGACAAGGCATTCGTCGAAACACAGACTATCGTCAAAGCATTTCCCGGTGTGAAGCTGGTGATGGCGATCTCCGCTCCGGCTGTTCCTGGCGCTGCCGAAGCGATTCGCCAGATGGGACGAAAGGACCTTGACCTCATCGGGCTTTCTCTACCAAACATTTGCAAACCGTATATTCACTCTGGCGTCGTTCAAGAGATTGTTCTTTGGAATACCACCGACCTGGGTTATTTGACTGTGTATGCCGGCTCCCTCTTATCGGAGAACAAAGTAGCGAGTGGGGCAAAATCAATCCAAGCAGGAAGGCTAGGGACGCTGGAGGTTCGCGGAAGCGACATTATTCTGGGAACTCCGCTCATTATTAATAGGGATAACGTGGAACGGTTCGACTTTTAGGAGTGCGCTTATGTGTGGCTCACGATTACTGAAGAGCTTTTTGTTCGGGGCGTCGCTGCTGACTCCGCTGCCGGCGCAATCCACGGAATTCGATCCCGCCGTCTTTAGGACTCCGCCGGCCCAATACCGTGGACATGCGATGTGGAGTTTCCCCCTGACTACTCTGAATGAGAATTACATCGTCTCCGGTATTGAAGAGATGGCTCGCCTGAATTACGGCGGGTTTTTTATCGAGCCTGGAGGCGGACCCACTACCGGCCTTTCCGACACTTACGTGAAACAGTTCCGGCGCGGCCAGACCGATGACCGAGGCGTCGTATTCCTCAGTGACGAATATTTCCGGTTTTACAAGCTCGCGATGGAAGAAGCCAAGAAGCGCGGCATGCAGGTGGTCCTGTACGACGATTACGCATTTCCAACCGGCACTGGCGGGGGCCAGATGTACTCGAAATATCCGCAGCACATGGCCAAGAGCCTGGACATGACGGAGCGGGATGTCACAGGACCTGTGAAAGTGGACTTGACGATTCCCCAAGGTATTTATATAGGCGCCGTGATGATGAACCGCGACACATTTGAACTCACGGATATTAGCGATCGACACACACAGAATCGCGTGCTCGTTCAGACGCCCAAAGGAAACTGGAAGGTAATGGCCTTCTACCTTACGGAAGGGAAATCGCGAGTGGTCGATTACTTGGATGAGAAGGCCATGGACGCCTTCATGTCCCTTACTTACGAGAAGTATCAGGCCAACCTCGGGAGTTACTTCGGGAACTTAATTAAAGAAACGTTCTACGACGAGCCTGCGTTGCATCACGCCGACCGCATGTGGACTCCTACGTTCAATCAAACGTTCCAGAAGCGCCACGGCTACTCTCCGATGAAGTATTATCCGGCCCTGTGGTACGACATCGGGCCTCAAACTGCCGCCGCACGAAATGCACTTTGGGGACATCGAGCGGAGCTGTTCGCCGAGAACTTCATTAAGCGCCTCAATGACTGGTGCGCCGCTCGCGGCCTTCAATTCGGAGGACACCTGGACCAGGAGGAGCCCGTGAACCCTGTGCCGGTGACCGGAGATTTAATGAAGGTATTCGAACACCAGACGCTTCCAACCGTCGATGACATTTGGTGGTACGGACGCTCCAACGTGTCGTACAAGATCGTGACATCGGCGGCCTTCAACTATGACCATCCGATCGCTCGTGCGGAGACCTACGCGGCTTATCGAGGACTCACCGACAAAATCGCTTTCCAAGTGGCAATGGATCAATATGCGATGGGCATCAATGAGCAGATCCCCGCCCGGACCGAGCAGCCGAAGCGCGCGGAATTGAATGACTACGTCGGGCGCCTCAGTTATCTTCTTCAGCACGGTCGGCATGTAGCGGACGTCGCCGTGCTGTATCCGATCGCATCACTACAGGCGGCTTACCGGAATGTTGGTGGCCGCCAATTCCCACTCGCGCCGAACGAGCAGCCACCGCAAATTACGGAGATCGCCTATGCCCGTGAGGGCGGGCCGTGGCCCCATGAGGCCGACTACCAGGACGTCGGGGAGGCTCTGTTCCGCGGTCTCCATATCGACTACACCTACCTGCATCCTGACGTTTTCTTGAGCCGATGCACCATTGAAAATAAGCGCTTGATCCTGAACAATCGCGAAAATCGAGAGGAATACCGCGTCCTGATTCTACCTGGAGGCCGCGTGCTCTCTGCGGCCGCCGCTGCGAAGATCAAAGCGTTCTACGACCAGGGCGGAATGGTTATCGCGACCGGGATGTTGCCCATGCAATCGGCGGAATTCGGGAAAGACAAAGAAGTCCAGCAGGCAATAGCCGATGTATTCGGCGTATCGCCGGATGGAGCAGTAAATGCGGACGTGCGCAGAGCCCAGGATCGCCAGAATCTTTATGTGTTTTGGTATTTCACCAGGAAGAATCAGGCGGGCGGCGTATCCATGTTCATTCAACAGCCTCATCCGTGGCTTCTGGATTTCGCGCTCAAGCAGGTTCTCCCGATGCGCGACGTGGGTTTTGACGCGGATATTCTAGGCGCAATGACACCTCCAAAGCGTGGCGCAGACTATGATGGCGCCCTCACCTACATTCATAAGGTGAAAGACGGCCGCGATGTTTATTTCTTCGCCAACTCTTCCGCAAAGCCGATCGATACGAAGGTGGCGCTCCGGGGCGACAAGACGCTGGCCATCTGGAATCCTCACACGGGCGAGCAGCAAAAGGCAGAGATCACAGATGGTGAAACAGCCGGGCAGGCCATCACCACTCTGCGTTTGATCTTACCCTCTGTTTCTTCTCTCTTTTTCGTTGGTACGGCGAATTGAGGTTCGCATGAAACTCCTGATATTCACATTGAGCGCAGGCTTCGCGCTGGC